>Ga0326758_100173_pt1 | contig 19096 bp, 19 predicted proteins | sample GCRJH_S_FD_207221 | JGI IMG/M metagenome (GOLD analysis project Ga0326758, IMG submission 207221) | Hot spring sediment microbial communities from Geyser Creek Basin, Yellowstone National Park, WY, United States - GCR.JH_S | ecosystem: Environmental > Aquatic > Thermal springs > Near-boiling... | reverse complement strand
TGAAATAGCTCACCGGCGAATTGTATGAAATTGGCGGTAGTTCCTGAATATGCAACAACCACTAGGGTCACGGGTTTCGCCGTGGTTGTTGATTTAACGTAGTAATAAGCACCTAACGCAACGATGACTATTATCACAACAGCTATTATAGCCCAGACCGTACGTGATAAACCACGGGACATCATTAACACATTACGCTAGATCTAATAAGCATTACCTAATACTGTATATCATTAAATTATCTTAATTTACTTAGATCAATGGGTGTGCACGGTATCGGTAAAACAAGCCTCACATTCTGTAGGCAGGGTATTATTGGAGATTCAACATAGTAATGTATTGGCATTAGGAACTTAACGCCAGCCTCCTTAGCTATTTGTACGGCCTCGTTGGTGGTTGAGTGGCCGTGAACATGGGATTGTTCCTCGGTACCTGGGTTTCCGGAGGTTTCGTGTATTAATAGCGTGCAGTTTCTGGCTAGGTTGATTATATTATTGGTTGGTCGTGTGTCACCACTGTACGTGACGCATGTTCCATCAGCTCCATCAATCCTATACGCGAGTGCAGGTACTGTGTGATCGACAGATGCGGCATACACTTTATAACTACCCTGATCTATCACCAGTTGAGGTTCGTTGCTTGGTTCTATTGGGTGGAAATCAATTGCGGATAGGTACTGGGGTATGCCCAATGCATCGAAGAGCTTGGGTATATTCACATCGCTGGGTCCATAGACCCTGAGGACCCTGCCCATGGACTTCGCATATAATGCCAATGTGGATAGCCCCATCAAGTGATCACCATGTCTATGGGTTATGAGGATTAGGTCAACATCATTAATATTAAAACCACAAATCCTCAATGCCCTATATGTGCCCTCACCAGCATCCACGAGGATTCTGGAACCACCAACCTCGATTAGTAGGGACACATTGCCCAATAGTGGGTTGGAGACCCAACCACCAATACCGAGTGGTATGATTTTCACGAAACTATACCGAGCACTCAGGTAATTAAATTATTCCTCTATATTAAAAATGCCAATTCAAGCACTGCGAAGACGGCGCCAATGATGGTCCACCACGTAAACGCAAGGTTAATCACCGAAACAACAATACCCAAGGTCCTGACCTCACTATCCTCAGGCCTGGAAAGCAGCATGGCTCCAGCCCCTATGTTCAGTACCGCCAGTGCCACCGCAATGAGTGTTAGGGCCCATAGGAATGTGGTTGCGAGGCTTGGTATTGGTACTAGGATTATTGATGCGGTGCCAAGCAGGACTACAGGTATTAGTAGGAAGGCGCCCGTGATCAGCATCAATACCCCAGCAACCCTAGGCTCACTCATTACTTACAGCAGTGCTTTTCCACTTAATTAAATTAACCGTAGACCCTACGAATCCAATCAACAATTTCCTTAACACCCCTATCGAGCGCTGGCTCCATGTTGCCAAGGATCCTCTGGGTATTGCTGCAATCATACTGGGTGTTGATATACTTGAGCAGGGATCTTGCGCCACTTGGCAGAAATAAGCCGGCTAGCCCTGTGGGTATTGGTAATTTAATGCCGCTAATGCCTAAGTAATTAGCCATTAGTAGTGGGATGTCGCCCAGGTTATACATTACGCACTCGGTTGCATATAGGAATTTATCCCTAAAATCCTCATTTACAGCAACCTTTTCGAGCAATTGTACTAGGTAGCCAACGTATATTGCGTTAACGTGTCCTCGGAGTAATGGAATCAAGCCCCTCCTCACCACCCTATATAGGCTGAGGAATTCGTTATGGTCATTGTAATAGCCGTAAACAAACGTTGGCCTAACGATTACATAATCAAGTCCTTCCTTACCCAATTCCTTAATAGTTCTCTCGCCATCGCACTTAGACCTCTCATAATCACTCCTGGGGTTTACGTATGCATAGCTGCAGTGCTCCGGCTCCTCACTTATGACGTTGCCAATCTTACCCACCGCCGCCGAGGCACTTATGTGTATGAGCCTCATGGACTTATTAACACTAAGGATCGCCCTGGCTATATTCCTAGGAATCTCCACATGGGCATGCCACAGCTCGTTCCAGGAACCGCTCAGTAACCCCACGGTATTGAAAACGTAACTTGGTTTAACCGTGCTTATGGTATTCACGACACTATTATAATCACCAGGGTCCAGCCTATGCATCTTAACGCCAATCTCAAGTAGGTCCTTAGCCATCAATGCCTTACTACCGTGTACAGATCTGTAGGTCACGTGAACCTCAAGTCCCCTATTAACTAGGTGCTTAGCTAGGTTGGTGGCTATGAACCCGAGTCCGATTATTAATGCTCGCTCCATATGTCCTAATTATGACATACAGTACTTAAGCTTTTTCATAAATAGTATAAATAGCCGATATCACAAACATAGAAGGTTTTATAAAGTTAGGGTACCCCGTAAGCCATAATCGTATGAAGGCGGAACTTTGGTCTTCAGTAAGTGAGGGTCAGAGAAGGGCCGTATTAATAAATGCCCTCCTTGGATCACTGCTTGGATCAATGAACATGGCATCAATAATCATAGCGCTACCTGCAATACTGAACGGTATTGGTATAAACCCAATGTCCCCATTGGGTTTCGAATTAATGATGTGGTTAATGTTCTCATACCCACTGGTCACGGCAGTTGCTGTCCCAATAATTGGCAGGCTTTCGGACATGCTTGGTAGGGGTAGGGTGTTCACGGTAGGTGATGCCATATTCACTGCCATATCCCTGCTAATGGGTTTTGTACCAGGATATGGCGCAATAGCTGGTCTTCAGTTAGTAGCCTATAGGTTTATCCAGGGCATTGCCGGTTCGATGATGTTCAGCAATAGTGCCGCATTAATCACTGACGTGTACCCACCCGATAGGAGAGGCGTGGCGCAGGGAATTGTTGGCATATCCTTTAGCGCTGGCAGCGTCACCGGACTTGTCCTTGGTGGTATATTGGCCGTAATTAATTGGAGGTGGGTCTTCCTATTCAACGTACCCATAGGCTTAGTAAGTACGCTTTGGGCGTTGAGGAGTGTTTATAGGTTACCGTCAGGCATTAGCAAGGTTAGTATTGACTTCGTCGGTGCAACAGTATTGGTTGTGTCATTGGTTTCGATATTAATGGGCTTATTACTATCAATGATGCCCTATGGGCACTCATCGTTGGGTTGGGGAAATCCCTCTGTATGGGTTAGCCTAATAATTGGTGTTTCACTCCTTGGGGTTCTCGTCGTTATCGAGAGTAGACTCAGGGAACCTATGCTTAAGATTGATTTGTTTAGGATAAGGCAGTTCACCTATGGTGTATTGAGTTCATTCTTCCTGTTTATGGCGATGGGTGCCAATATGTTCGTTCTATCACTATTGCTACAGGCAATATACCTACCAATGGTGTACAAAATACCGTACTCAGAAACGCCACTCTGGGCAGGCATATTCCTAATACCAAGCAGCATAGCCAACGCGATATTCGCACCAATAGGCGGTAAACTACTTAATAGGTTTGGCGCGAGGGTTGTGTCCACACTAGGAGCCATACTACTTGGGGTGGGTTTCGAATTACTATCATTATTACCTATTGACTTCAATTACATAGAGTTTGCCATAATACTCGTAATAATGGGTATGGGCTCAGGCCTATTCCAATCACCAAACATAGTCTCAATACTAAGCGCAGCACCACCTAGGGACAGGGCAGCCGCGTCTGGGCTTAGGGCATCGATGCAAAACATGGGAACATTAATGAGCTTTGCAGTATTCCTAACATTAATAATCACAGGCTCTGCAGCCGCATTACCAGCGGCTTTATACAAGGCATTACTAAGTGCAGGTGTTCCCATAAGCGATGCCGAGGCCCTTGTCTCAATACCCCCAGTCTATGCACTGTTCGCAGCATTCCTGGGCTATGACCCAATAAAGACCCTGGTTCAACAGGCTGGTATATCACTAAGCCCAGCGGTACTAACGAGGATTGACAACATAACCTTCTTCCCAACTGCAATAGCACCAGCGATGCAGTTAGGCTTCCACTACGCATACCACACCGCAGCAATACTCGCATTCATTGCAGCAGTACTATCATACTTCAGGGGTAGGGAGTCATTCCATGGAAATCCCGAGCAAGCCCAAACCATAATCGCCAGGGATAGGGCTACTAAGGTTGCCGAGGTTGTGGGTGATTCAGCAGGTAATGATAAGAATGATAATGATATAGACCTTAAAGCCGATCCCATCCTTAGGAAATCCTTTGCAGCATACCTATTAATGGGAACAGAGGTCGGAGATACCGTATTCCAGAATATAAAACCCAAGGAATTATTATATACAATTGCCGTAGCGTCGAAAGCCCCTGGGTGGTTCATAGAATTTGTGAAGAATATTGATGATTGTAACGTTAATATTAAGAGTGTAACCTCATTAATGAATTATCTTAAGGTTCCTGATTGGGTAAATGAGGTTGTTAATGCCTGGATTAAGGTTAATTATACGAACAAGGATAAAAACAATATTTAACGATATTTTAACTGAGCTTTACCTTATACCTTAATTAATCACTGATTTTTAAGTATTTTAAATGATGTATGACTTACCACCATTCCAAACGACTATTTTACCATCTCGCATATACTCGATTGCGACGTATCCCTTATACACTATTCTCCTATTGTTCAGTTCTTCACCCGACTTGTTTTTCCTTATCGTGAACATTTTCCTATCACCGAGACCTCAATTAGCTTGTTCTGTTAATAAATTTATATGGTAGAGTGGGTGTAATCAATATATTAACTCTTGATTAATATATAGGCAATATATAAGGTTGAGCTAGGATAAATTTTTATTTCGTGAGTTACTTTCCATACGAATGATAGAGAGTAGGAAGGATGACCATATTAAGATAGCTGCGGGTCAAGAGGTTGAGGAGGGCGAGAACCTATTTAATGAAGTTCACTTAATACATATTGCATTGCCTGAGATTGACTATGAAGACGTAGATACATCAATTACGGTATTTAATAAGAGGTTGTCATTTCCATTCATAATAGGTGCCATAACAGGTGGTACGGAAACTGCCGAGAAGGTTAATACCGTACTTGCCAAGTGCGCCGAGGAATTGGGCATTGGCATGTACGTGGGTTCCCAGAGAATTGCCATTGTTAAGCCTGAGACAGCCAGAAGCTTTAGGGTTGTTGCCGAGAACGCACCAACGGCGCTCAAGATAGCCAACCTCGGTGCGCCACAGGTTTCTAGACTTGATGAGAAGGTGCTCAGTGATTGGGTTTCCCAGGCAATAGATATGATAAATGCGGACGCAATAGCCATACACCTAAACCCAGCCCAGGAGGTTTTTCAGCCCGAGGGTGAGCCCTGGTTTCGTGGTGTCCTTGACAAGTTGAGGTTTATCAAGAGGGTTGCCAACAGGCCGTTGATTGTTAAGGAGGTTGGTAATGGAATATCCATGGAAGTCGCCAAGGCCCTGGCATCCAGGGTTAACCCAGACGCAATAGATGTTGCCGGTGTTGGTGGTACCTCATTCATTAGGATAGAGAGCATAAGGGCTGGAACTACGGATGAGGCTAACGTATTCAGTGGTTGGGGAATACCCACAGCTGCATCAATATGTGAGGTCAGAAGCGTATATAATGGCCTAGTGTTTGCATCCGGTGGTGTTAGGAGTGGTTTAGATGGGGCAAAGGCAATAGCCATAGGCGCGAACGTATTCTCAATGTCAAAGCCCCTACTAATATCGGCACTAAAGGGCTACAACGAGGCCAGGGCCTTCATTAGCAGGTTGTTTAAGGAGTTCAAGACAGCCATGTTCCTGACAGGGTCTAAGAACGTGGAAGAATTAAGTAAGGTCCCCGTGGTTTTCGGCCCCACATTAATCTCATGGCTCAGCCAAAGAGGAGTGCCCTGTAAGCACATAACTTTACCCAACCCAAAATAGGTAATGTAATCCCCAAAATCACTGCAAGTAAGTAATTTTAGATTGCGCAATGTTGAATCTACGATGTCAATCCAAGGGATCTCCTGCCCGAAATGTGGCTCAAGGAGGATTAGTATTGTTGCAGCCGAGACTTTGACATTTAAGTGCCTTGATTGTGGTTACGTATGGTCTCCAAACCTACCAGCCCAGGGGTTGGTGAGTACTAGGGCTGGTGAGGTCCATTGGACAGAGATTAAGAAGGTAATGGAGGACGCGATGAGTTACGTACACGAGTTACTGGATAGCGATACCGATTGTAATGGAGTTATTAGTAGGGTTCAGGAGCGCTTTGGGAATTACCTAACTACACGTGATGTGATTAAGGTGGTCATTAATGGTGTTAGGAAGTACCTTGACGAAGTTAGGTATAAGGACGTTAATAAGTATTCAAGGCTTACCGCCGAATTTATGAAATGTAAGGAATTATACTCAAAATGACCTTACTCTGAGGGTAGGGCGTTTGACCTCTTGTTCTTAAGTCTCGTCTTCTTAGAATACCCTGAGGCCCAAACCCTCTTACTCCTCGGTACGATCTGTGGGCAACGCCTACCGGTGCAGCGTGGCGCTATTATACCAATCTTCTGACCAGGTGGTGCGTTCCTAGGCACAGGTGTTTCACCTTTCTGGTGGCTACCACCACCGTGTGGGTGCGCGTACGGGTTCATAGCCTTACCTCTAACGGTTGGGTACTTCCAGGCCTTAGCCTTTGCCCTGTAGTACTTCGCGCCAGCCTTGAGCATGGGCTTCTCGATTCTACCACCACCAGCGACGATGCCGATGGTCACCCTAGATCTTGAATCAACCTCCATTATCTTGCCACTGGGTAGTTGGACAACGGTTGTTCCATCCTTATGCGCAAGGACTACGGCGTAAGTACCGCCAGATCTAACGAACTTGCCGCCATCATTAAGCCGCTTCTCTATGTTATAAACCATGGTACCCTCAGGCACCTTACCAATGGGCAATATATTGCCGGGCATGGGCTTTGCCGCGGCACCGATCTCGATTAATTGACCAACGTACATACCCTCTGCGGCATAGTTCAGAAATTCCCTACCATCCTCAAGCACGATCCTCGCCACGGGAGCATTTAGACCAGGTACGTGCATTAACTCCCTGACAATACCCCTAGTGGCACCATTAAGTTCAGTCTCGCTCATTGATAGGTACCTTACGGGACCCTCCCTAATCCAACTAGGGCTTCTGAATTGTGAGTTAGCCCTCCCACGCCTCTGCACCAGTATTTTCTTACCCACGATTAATCCCGTAATGGTGATGATAGTGGGTTTTTAAATATTTACATTGATGCCTTACAGCACTGAAGATGCCAAGGGATACAATGAGTAGGGAGAGGATAATTGAGGTTAGGAGGGAGGATGCCAATGAGTACTACCTGGTTAGGCTTGATCCAGGCGATGTCGGTGAACTCGAGGGAAAGGGTATTGGTGAGAGGAAGGATAGTCATTTTGTTCTAAGGCTTGTAGAACTAATTTACTTGGCAATGAGTGGTTATAGGGTGTTTCTTGATGGTTATGAGATTGATGTAAATGAGCTCATTAAAGGCATTGATAATCCTCACGCACTAACCGTATACCTCGACATGAGGCGGAGGGGGTACTTCATAAAGCCAACACTAAATGGACCTGTTGATTTCCTAGTGTGGGATAAGGGTAAGAACCCCCTTAAGTCAAGCCCTAGCTATATGATTAAGATAGTTACTGAGGGCCTCGGAATACAGGTAATGAACCTACTCAATGTGCTCAAGTATAGTGAGAGTATGGGGACTCAATTGGTCCTCGCTCTCGTCAGCTCTGAGGGAGTAATTACATATTATAAGGCCTTCACATTCAGGCCAGTAAAGGGTGATTAGGTTATGGTGACGATAAAGGACATAGAGCAGGTACTATCTATGGTGAGGAGTAAGGGTTTGAAAGTGATAATCAAGTTGAAAGGTTCAAGGTACATGATAGTGTTCGAAAGGGAAATAAGGGCACTAGGTCCCGAGGGTAACTACGTAGCGTGGACCACCGCATTTTTAGCACCACCGCACCAGGTCCTGGACGCCTATGGCATCTCAACCATAGAGATTTACTGCAGAGGCGAGTTAATAAAGCAGGTAAGTAGGTGGGGTGACCTCGTTAGGGAATTACAATCACTTGATGAATGTAGATGATTACTCCTCCACCGTGTACTCCCTACCACCAATCCTCAACTTAATCACCGGACCTTTACTCCCCTGCTGTTCCACGGTACCATCATCAAGCACAACCTCATTACCTCTACTCGATCTTATGTTAATCCTAAATAACCTAGCTCCCAATTGCGCAATATCCTTAGACCTGGATGAGCACACGTTAACACTAACCCAAGGCCACCTCCTCCTAATCTCACTCGCCAACCTAATCCCGACCTCAACACTTACGGAAACGCTACCATCAGGCCCTGGGGTATATCCCATCCTAACTAGATTATCGATATTGGCTGGGCTTACATCCAACTCGTTGATATTAACGAAGCTTATGAGTCCATTGCTAATCAAAAGCTCAGCAACCTTTAATATGCCATCCTCGAACTTGGGTAGGGCTGGTATCTCAAGACCGACACTTACACCGGCTACTCTAAGCATCTTGATTAACTCCAGCTTACCATTTAATTGCGTAGGATTAACCGCATGTATCCTCACCTCATCAATTCCACTACCAGCAAGCTTTTCAACGGCACCCTTGTTTAGGTTTAGGGCATGGGTGTACATGTGTATGTGGAAGCCAGGGCCGTAATTATCCTTAAGCAATCTAACTAAATAAACAACCCTATCAACAACGACTATTGGGTCACCGCCACTTATCGCCAAGCCATTTGACCCAGCCCTATCTAACTCATCTATTATATCATCTGGGAACCTAACCACGGGCCTATCGTTGATGAACATGACATCCCTACCAAACCTCTCCCTACTAACGGGACAGTAGAAACAATTGAGTGGGCATAGACCAGTTATGAAGAGTATGCTCTTAGTGCCAAGTAGGCACTGCCTACAACCCCTAGCCAACTCACCAAAAACAAAATTGAGCGGATGCATTCCGCCATAAGCTCATGGGCAAGCCTCTTTATAAACAGTCCTTCTACCCACCCTTTAAGTGATTCATTGATTTCCTCACCCACCCTAATCGGTCTCCCAAAAGGTCTTGAAAGACCTAAACCAATACCGTAGATCGCTTAACCCTTAAGCGGTTATTGATTATTAAGGATCAACAACCACCTAAGTCATTGACTGGGTTAGCATAGGGATTACTTATCCCTATTGGTCTGAGATGTTGCCTGGATCACGTGAGGAATTCCACGAGACCAAGCTTGATAGTGGATTTATCAAGACCAGAGAACCATACGTATTCAAGCTAATTGATGGAGCTAACAAGTTATACGAATGTAACGTTATTAAGTAAACAACCAAGTTATCTAGCACTTTAACATGATTGTGCGATAAGCATTTAAGAGATGAGGAGGCAGGTAGATCGATGTATAGATTTAGAAATACATTGGTTGCGTTCATAATATCCACAATATTCTCAATACCCGTACTGGCTGTGACCAGTAATCGAACCCTATATAATACATTAATGGCTTTACTCGGCTCCACATGGCCGCCAATAACCATTTGGGGCTTTGTGACGGCAATATTCACCCACCCCACAATCCTGGACTACGCCTTCGACATGATGACGCTGTGGTTCATAGGTCCATTCTTCGAAACTGTGTATGGATCGAGGAATTTCTGGTCCACGTTCCTACTGAGCGGCGTTGCGTCAACTCTATCGCCGATACTGTACTACGCCATGGGGACGCCTGTAATAGTTGGTGGATCCTCGGGCGCGTTGTTTGGACTCGTGGGCTTCATAATAGCAACACCATATCGAGGAGTCATCCTGTCCAACCCAATAAACATACTAGCCATAATATTCCTACTATCACCACTGGCATTCGCCTTCGGCATCGCCTATCTAGGTCACTTACTTGGTTTCATCATTGGCTTAATCATGGGGTATGCGTACAGTCGTAAGATAGTATTGCCGGAGCCCATCTTTTAGTGGTTCGATTGCATGGTGTAATTCGTTATGTTAAGGAATAGAAAAGGCAATACTTATAAGTATAAAAAATACTGAACTATTATGACAAAGGTATGGGCAACAATAGTCTTAACACTAGTGTTAATGCTTTCGCTGGTCGCGATACCAACGATGGCAAATCAAATACAACATCCACAACTGCTTAACTCAACAATGACGACAGTCTTGAGGGACCCCTTCGTTACATACAACGGCTTTTACTCATTCGAGGCCTACCAACCATTACCACCAGGTAAACCAATGGTTATACCCATACTCATAAATGCCGTTTTCCCGTACGACCTAAACAATGCGTATGCCACGATACCCCAAAACGCCACGGTATGCATACCACCTGGATCCTATAGCATGATCGTACTAAACGTGACAATAACGGAGACTGGTGGTCCGCAGTACGATAGAGCACTGTACATATTTGCAAATGGTGTACCCGTGTTCTGGGGCTCAACGCAGGAAATACTCAACTCCACCGCGTGGTCCGACTTAACAATTTTCGAGAACATGTTGGTGGGCAGCTGCGTTAAGTTCCAGGTCATCCTGCCGAATTGGATTGTGCCGAGCATAGGCGTTACCGGTTACTACATACTCAATGCAACACTTTACCTGTATAAGGGACCCGCGCCTCCAAACCTGCCGAATTACTTCATACCAATAGCACCGAATGCCTATGGTGTTTCCCTGATAGGGCTCAATCCATTCCATGACAATGTGACCTACAGCATTAACCTGCCCAGGGGCACGTATAGGGCAGTCCTGCTCATATACACCGAGGGTGGTGAGTTGGATGAGTTTTGGTACACAAATGAGCCGGCCACCAGGAGCTTACTTGTTTATTACAATGGTTACCTAGCAGCGGTCTTCAACCCATTCGAGACAATATACACAGGCGGTATTGACCCATTCATGTGGAAGCCCATGCCCTCCATAAACACGCTGTCCTTCCACAACCCATACGTAGCCGACATAACGCCATTACTAGCCACAGGCCTTAATGGTACACTTTCGATAACAATGACTAACTTATACGAGGCCTATCAACTAACCGGGTTGCCTTACTTCACGTGGACCGTATCCGGCGTCCTCATGCTTTGGGTTAACGATTCAAACCCATTGATTAGCGGTAAATTAATAACGGCCCAATCAAGCTTCTTCGACTCAGGGCCCATATTCTCAACAACCCCAACAGGGTTGACGCAGTATGTTGAGTATGGTAACTACACCATAAATTACGTGGCAGTACTTAAGTACAAGTACGGTATGGAGATGGCGCATACTGAGCAGAGTGGCGTCTTTAATGCGTTCCAACTATTCAATGAGGTGATGGAGTACGGAACATTGAGCGAGAACTTCACGGAGACGGCACAGGAAACTCTACCCAGTGGTGAAGTCTTCACGTCATCCTTCGCAGGTAAATACCCAATAGTGTTTAATGTAACCGCTTACACAACGCCGCTAGGTCCAACGACTAAGTACCCATACCCAGCAGCCTATGTTCAGTACGCCACCGTGAACCTAACAATGATGGCGCATGAGGAGGGGTCAACACCAGGTATAGCATATAAGAGCGATATAGGTGAAGCGCTTAACTCATACGGCTTCATGAACCTATCACTACTCATAATAAATCCATACGGAGGTGCCGTGATCACAGGGATCTCAGGTAATTACGCTAGAACGAGTAAGGACTTAGTATCCGTAGTCACGTACTCAAGTCCTGCGAGCATATCAGATTGGCTTGAGCAATTCAGGGCGTTGGCAATATCACCAAATGCCACAGACCTCATTGGGTATTACCAATACGTCATACTGAGGTTGATGAGAGTTGGCTGGTAATAGGTTACGCCATTAATATAGTATTTCCCCATTAAAATCATCTTCATCATCTCATTGCTTAGGTATACATCATAACCTAGATCATCCGTTGACCCAATCATCACCATTCAGCGGCGGCACGACCCAATCATCCCTAAAGAATCAACGAACTGGGATTTTAGTCCCTTACTTAGTCGCAATAATGGTCAATTTTTGTAGATCGTTCAGCCCTCCAGGTTGGCATCTTCTCGCTGCCCTTCTCGATGTACGCTACGTCAATCCCTGCGATTATATCAACATCATCAACACTCACCAAGTCCCTCTCCACAACCCTACCAGCCAACATCCTCTGGATAGACCTAGCAACCTCCAGGTGGAATCCCCTCGGAACCCTAGATCGGACCCTAAACAGCGCCCCCATTAATAATTATTATCGTAGTTAATAATTTTAATACGCTGTTTCTCAATCATTGTTTTCAGTACATATTATGTTATTACGTATTTTTTTGTTGTGGTTGCCGGTATTATGTGTGGTTGGTGTTGTCGTTTTTGTACCTGTGTTCGTGGTGCCTTATAAGCCTAGTTGTTAAAATAATTGTTGGTGTGGGGTGGTGTGGCCGCTTGCTTGGTTGTTGACGTATCAAGGAGTTGATTGCCAGTTATGGAGCTATGTTTATCAAAGGTGTATGGAGGCGGAATTATGTAACGAGCTAGCTGAGATATTCATGGATGAACTTGGCAAACATGGGTGTTTCGATAATGCGCCGAATTAAGTGCTTAGCCGAGGGTGGGTTTAAAATCAATGGGCCGCCCGAAATGGGCAAAGGCCCAATGGCTAATGAGGAGGATTTGAAATCGAGCAACGAAGCCTCCCCGCCTCAACCCACCCAGGCGGGGAGGACAAGGCTCGAAACATGCCAAGAAATAATCAGGAGGGCAATAGAATGCCTAGAAAGTAACAATAAGGATTGCGTCATAAAGATGCTTGAGGAGTTGGTTCGAAACCAATGCCACAACGGCTATGCGGTGGGCAAGGAGGTTGCGGACAAAGTTAGAGGCGTTGTTCATGAACTATGGCTAGTAAGCGATAATGAGTGTAGGTGCGAGTTACTAAGGATGCTTAGAGACCTCGGTATATCGAAGAAATGGTTTAAGAGATCGCTGAAGATGAGCCCGAAAGATTGGAATAACTGGTCAGTTAAGTGTGGCATTGATTGGGAGAATAGGATGGTGAGGAGCAACGTCGTCAAGGTAATTGAGGGCTTGTTAAGAGAGAAATTTGGTTGGGATGAGGTTAGGATGTGTGAGGAGTTGTGGCGATTCATCGGTGTCGATGTTAATGAGTTCAGGAGACACGGAATAGAGCCGTGCATCTGGCTTAATGGTCTGGAGTCACCGCATGAATTGAAGAGACCCTATTGGCTTGGCTTGGCAAGAAGTGACCTAAGGGTTGAAAAACGTAATTCTCGCATATACCTAATGCTAATGACTACGAATACAATTGATGGTGTATTCTTCGTAGAGATACTAGGCACAGTTAAGACACCAAGCTTAAAAATTGTATGGTCGAGAGCACCAGCAAACAAATACGTAGATAAACAAATAGCTTTACAATATGTAACAACACTTAAGCATACAGTGTGGCCATGGCCAATTAAGCCCAACGTCGATGAGTTGGTAAAAATAATCGAGGGCTTCAATAATGAGGAGTTAGCGGAATTCATAGCAGGAATGATGGATGGCGATGGATCAATAAGGCTCGGGGGAACTGTTTATGTGGGGATTACGGCTTGTAAGGCTTGTCCGAAGAGGGTAATCGACGTGTTGAAGGAGATAATTGCCAAGAAGTTCGGCATTATTGGAAGTATTAACCAACTTGAAACCGCCGATGCCTTAGTGTTCAGCGGCGAGGACGCCATTAGGCTGCTCAGACGCATCGTTAAGTACATACATCACCCACTTAGGAGGTTGAGGGCCGAGCTGATTTTGGCACTTTACGACGGGAGGATAAGCCTTGAAGTGTTCGAAAAGCTCTACGAACAAACAGAGTATGACCAAGGAGCACCAGACGTCAAGAGGAGCCACGGCTTGGAAGCCCTCGCCCGAGCGGCCCCACAAACCCACACCCGTAGGGATTTAGGTTTGGCCTTAACCCTTTATTATCTCCATTTTTGCTAAATATCAGTCCTCCAGGCGCTCATCATTTAGCTCTGTTGTCCCGACAGCCTTCATCACTACCGTGAATATGGCGGTTTAAGGGTTATTTAAGGCATTGGCGACTTAGTGCTGTGGAGTTTTTCGTTGGCACATCAGGTTGGTTATACGATTGGAATGAGGACTCAACATTCGATTGGTATGCGAGGAACTCCGGGCTTAATGCCGTGGAGTTAAACGCATCCTTCTACAGATTCCCATTTAAGAACCAGGTGGTCTCCTGGTCTCGCAAAGGTTCAAAACTGAGGTGGGCGATCAAGGTGCATAGGTACATAACCCACGTTAAGAGATTGAGGGAGGATGCCCTAGAGACATGGCGCAAATTTAAGGAACTATTCAACCCACTCGATCAATACGTAGACTTCTACCTATTCCAAATGCCACCAAGCTTCACCTACACTGAAGAGACTGTAGAACGAGTAAGGTACTTCGCACAAGCCGCTGGGCTTGGGTGGAGGTTCGCGATAGAGTTTAGGCATTCATCGTGGTTTAATGATGAAGCGTTGAGTGTAATGAGGGGTTTAGGCATAACCGTGGTGTCCGTGGATGAGCCAGGAATCACCTGGGTTGTCACGACGAACGGTATAGTCTACCTTAGGCTCCATGGTAGGACTGATTGGTATTGGTATGAGTATAGTGAGGGGGAACTCAGGGAGTTGGCGGTTAGGGTATCTTCGTTAAACCCATCTAGGGTTTACGTATTCTTCAATAACGATCACTGGATGCTTGAGAACGCCAGGGCAATGCTTAGGATACTCAACGAAATCACTGGGCATTAATCAGTAATCACCGGCTCCTTCTAGGTAGGGCTAATACACCAATTATCGCTAGCAAAACACCGATGCCCATCATCAAAATCATCCCCAAACCCATGGGGGTCGCCAGCACGACAAGCATCGGAGCCCAACCACCAATCAACAAGCCCCAATTATACGAAACACCCAAACCACTGGCTCTAAAGTGCGTCTCAAACTTATCAAATAATACATACGGCACCAATCCCATGGCGAAATTCTCAATGAAGGCAAGTAGGACAAGGTTTATGAAGTTTGGCTGTAGCAATAGGGCGAATGGTGCATAGGCTAGGGACGCGATTAGCGTGCCGATTATCAACCACCTATAGTTAATCACGAGGGCTAATGGACCTGAAAGCAACACCGCAATTATGGCGGCTATCGTTGACATGAGCATCACGCCCGGTATCAAGCCCGGCTCGTGCAACACATGGGCTAGGAAGTCCGAGTAGATCAAGTACGTGGAGTAGTAAATCATGAGCAAACCACCCGTAAATAAGACACCAACACCCAACCATCTACTTCCCTGCCTAAACAGTAACGCTAGTGGATTGGTCCTGGGCTTATACCATAATGGTGATTCCACAAGCCTACTCCTCACGGCAAAGGCCAATAGGGCAACTACCGCGCCAGTGGCTATGTAGACCCTCCAGAAATAATTATTAAATTCCATAGGACCAACCGCGCCCATAAATAATGCATAGACCAACGTAGCAATCACGACACCGATGGGGTAACCGCTCTGCACGAAGGCTGATGTCAACTCCCTCCTCCACCTACTCCACTCCATGATCAACGCCGTGCCAGGTCCCCACTCACCACCGAGGAATATTCCCTGTAAAAACCTCAGTATTAATAGCGATATTGGTGCCAACGTGCCAATGGCTAAGTACGTTGGTAGCAGGGCTATGGCAAGTGCCGAGAGACTGTAACCAAGCACAGTGACTAGCAAACCAACTCTCCTGCCGAACCTATCACCGACATAACCCATGATCACGGAACCCAGTGGTCTACCGACAAGCGTTGCCACGAGTGTCGAGACTCCACCGAGCAGTGAGTATGGGCCTGGAAAGAATAATTGCCTTAATAATGGCATGATTGGGGTAACGATTAACGCATCATATCCATCCATAACCCAACCGAGGTATGCACTAATTACTGCCCTGGTCCTCATCCTTTCAAAGTTATTTGCGGTATGCATGCCATAGTTAATTGACGTATTTTTAAGTTTTGTAGATGTACGAGGACTAGATTGATAAGGGTGGATAAATACGTGCAATGATCATTGTCGCTATGAATATTATGAGCATCAGCAACCTAACGCTGAAGGGTCCAGCCCATAGTTTCCTAAGCTCCCTCCACCTCTTCCTGACCTCATTCTCATCGCTCGCCAGTAGGGGGCTGGCAAGCCCTATTGTCCTGGGTATCAATGCAAACGTTACCAGTGATATATAGGGTAGGTAGTGGAGTATTGCGGAAACTATTATTGCCAGGTACATTATGGCTATGGATGAATAAACAATGTACTTAACATTCCTCAAACCAGCCAGTAGGACTAGGGTCATCTTACCAACAGCCCTGCAGGCATCAATCTCGAGCGCGCCAGAGCCCAGTAGTATCAGTAGTGTGAAGAGGCCATTTGGTATACCGACAATTAATGGTGCAGGGTTTGTGTAAATGCCCGTTTGGACTATGTACGAGCCCCAAGTGACCAGGGGTCCCATGGCTATGGCAGCCAAAACCTCACCAACACCCCTATAGTGAAGCTTTAGTGGTGGTACACTATAACCAACACCAATTACTAAACCCACAACAGCCAGCGCTATCACGGACCACCCAGCGATTAGGAATAGGTACACACCAGCCATAAAGGCTATTGCGAGAAATACATAGCCCACGGCAATTACGCTCCTGGGTTTAAGGCCAAAGTCTATAATTGGGTGTGGCCTATGGGAAAAGCCGCTCGATCTATATATTACATCAACGCCGCTTAGGTAATCGTAGTAATCATGTACCAGGTTAACGCCAGCTTGGGCGAGCAGTAATGCAACCAGTGTTATTACGTAGGTTACAAAATCGAACTTGTTGTTTAAGTACCAAGCCAATGCAGTCCCCAGCGTCACTGACGAGAAGGCGCTGGTCAGGGTTGTGGGGCTGAATGACAATAGCCATGACTTAATACCCATCATATGGTGCAATTACGGGTTGGATTTAAGGATTACCAGCACCAGTAATAATTAATTCCCAATCCCCAGCTGTATTTACGTGGTCATTAAGAGCTTCAGGGAGTACCTAGATAAATTAAGGAGTGCGGGCGAGCTTGTTGAGATTAATGAGGAGGTTAGCGTCGACCTCGAGGTTGCGGCACTATTAAGGCAATTAATGTACAGCGGCGGTCCTGCCATGATAATAAGAAGGACCAGGGAGAGAACTTTACCAATCGTGGGCAACCTCTTTGGTAAATGGGATAGGGTTGCGATGGTTATGGAGGGTAGAAACCTAGGTGATGCCATTTCAGAGTTAACTAATATGATTAATTTCAGGGCACCTGGAGGTTTACTTGACGCGTTAAAATCATTGAGTGAGCTAAGAAGGTATGCCCAATACTTCCCCAAGTTCGTAACCAATGGATCAGTTAGGAAGTACGAGTGGAGGGAGGTTGATCTGACGAAGCTGCCAGCCATTAGGCAATGGCCTCGCGAACCTGGTCGATTCATAACGTTCGGCATAACCTTCGTTAAATACGGCGATTATCGAAACTTCGGTTACTATAGACTACAGGTAGTCGGTAGAGATCGTTTCATAATGCATTGGCAACCATGGCGTAGGAGTGCCATGTACAGCGAATTAGAGGGTAAGGGTGAGGTAGCCGTGGTCTTTGGTCCGGACCCAGTCACGATGCTCATGGCGGGTGTTTCGATACCACATCCACTGGATAAACTGCTCATCACCGGCGTATTGAGGGGTGAGGGTGTTGAGTTGATTAGGGGTTCTACTGTTGATGTTGATTATCCAGCCGATGCCGAGCTCGTGATTGAGGGTGAATTGACAGGGGAGTATGCTAGGGAGGGACCTTTTGGTGATCATGTTGGTGTCTACTCAATAGCCAAGGACTACCCAATCGTCAAGGTTAAAGCTATTTATTCAAGGGAGGAACCACTAATACCAGTCACGGTCACAGGTAAACCAACACTCGAGGATGGAAGCATAATAAGGTTTGGTAATGAAGTTATCAAACCAATGCTCACGCTCCTAATGCCCGAGATTGTGGATATCGAAATACCACCTGAGGGCCTTGGGTACGTAATGATAGTATCCATTAGGAAGAGGTACCCCGGGCACGCACGTAGGGTAATGCTCACACTGTGGGGCATGGTTCCAGTCCTGGGTAAAATAATCATCGTGACCGACCACGACATAGACATTAAAGACTTCCGCCAGGTCATGTATGCTGTAGCTGCACACGTAAATCCTGCCAGGGATGTGCTAATAATTAATGATTACCCAGTTGAGGAGCTCGACCCATCAACACCAATACCGAACCTGGGGAGTAAGGTGGGTATTGATGCAACAAGGAAATTACCTGAGGAATACGGAGGTAGAGAGTACCCCATGGATGTTGATGCCGACTTCCCAAAGGACATAATCGATAAAGTAAATAGGCTAATAAGCTCCACTATGGGTCGTAATGCGTCAAATAAATGACACAAAAGCTAATTTTAATGTATCGAAAAAGCGTAGGACAATGAAGTTCTGCATAGTGGGTCTGGGTAGGATGGGCAGGGGCATTGCCGTAAATCTCCTGGGGAGGGGCCACGTGGTTTATGGATACGACGTGAATAAATCGGTGTACCAATCACTAACAAATCTAGGACTAAGGGCACTTAATGACGCGTCAGAATGCCCCACCGATGTTGATTACGCAATACTTGCACTACCCACAGGCAATGAAGTCATTGACGTACTTAAGCAATTACACACCAAATCAACAATCCTAGACACAACAACAATGGGCATCGAGGAATTAAACGAAGTGCTCAATACCGTCAATAGGGAGGGATTGAACTACCTAACCGTCAGACTCGAGGGAGGACCAAAACAAGCCGAGTCAGGGACTCTAGTCATGTTCGTGGGTGGCGACGAGAAGCTATACAGG
>Ga0326758_100172_pt1 | contig 19201 bp, 18 predicted proteins | sample GCRJH_S_FD_207221 | JGI IMG/M metagenome (GOLD analysis project Ga0326758, IMG submission 207221) | Hot spring sediment microbial communities from Geyser Creek Basin, Yellowstone National Park, WY, United States - GCR.JH_S | ecosystem: Environmental > Aquatic > Thermal springs > Near-boiling... | reverse complement strand
GAGGCCCTAATCGATAGGGATCCCGTTCAAGCCAGCGAGAAGCTGTACAGGGCAGCCGAAGAAGTCGTTAAGGCCCTCACCATGCACCTCAACATCAGCGAAGTCCTAAATACCGTTGATAACAGGGGTAGATGGACCGTCACGGAGCTTGAGAAGGCTGCCAGGGTAATAACTAGGAAGATTGGGGATTGGTTCGTAGACGCGTGGGACGCAGCGAACTACCTACACGTGTGGGGATTCCACGAAGCAAAACTCGAGCCCGACGACATAAGGATTAGGCTACCACACATAGAAAGGATGGTCTCGGAGGTGTAAAAGCTCGTTAAAAGATGACGTATTTAGGGACGGTGAAGTTTCGTCCTCGAGCCTTCTCAGGGTTTGAGAAGTATTCTTGCTAGATAACCAATGGAATGCGTGGTAGCAAAATAATAAAATAATTTGTATTACTAATTCACCTTATCAGATCCATGCTCATGTTCGTTGACCTATAACTATGTGTTATTGCGACTATTGATACCACATCTACGTACCTCGCGTACTCCATCACATTACCTCATTGATCCTCCCCAAAGCCTCCAGGACAACCCTGCCCCTCAAACTCCCTCATCAATTCCTCATGCACCTTAGCTATATCGCCTGGGCTCATGTTATCAAGCATGATTATATTTACACAAAGCCCGCGGTCTTCACACTCAAGGCATCGAGTAGTTTGCACGCGAATAACCTCGTCTCTATTACATAGTAGCATTATGAGGCATTGGGGTGGTTCGGGGATAGTAATTAATGTAATGAGAGAAGGGTTTATAAGTTAGTGGGTTAGTTTAGTAAATGGTGGGAAATGATGGGGCGTCAAAGACTAACCTTGTTGGATAGGGCTACGGGGAGGCAGGTAACTGTGGAGGTTGATCCTACATGGACGACTGAGGAGCTAACTAATGAGCTTAAGAGGAGGGGGATCGTAGGTCAAAATGAGACGGTAGTCTTTTTAAAACCTGGTAATAACGGAGAAGTAGCTATCAATTCACATGCCGTACAGGACCTCTTGACACTACAGAATACGGGTGTAATACCAATGTTTGATAGACAAGTGATAAATGGTGTTTGGGAGACGTGTAGGCAGAAATTGAGAGAATTTGCAAATCGTAATGGTTTACGCTTTTATGACGATGGTGACACGGTCGCTGCATCTGGATATTTTCAGTCTCCTTACGATAAGTCAGGAACCATTTATTTAGTTACTTTTAAATGCCCAGATGTACCTGGTCAACCCCCTGAGGTTCATATTATGCCTTATCCTCAATACGTAAAATATTATCAACGTTTCGAAAAATCTCATGCCGCTCCCTGCTGTTGGCCGGAAGGTGATGATCGTTGTTTTTGGCATATTCAAGAAGATATAATGAGAGACAATAGGGATTTATCCTATGTGCTCGATTCAATTTACAATAATATTATTCAAATTCTACAATTGAACCGAGTATGGGGTGTATGAAGAAATGAAGCATTTAATTGGTTATGATAAATTGTATAATGTATTGGTTGATGTTAGGGCTTTTAATAAATTAAGGGACTTCATGGATGAGCCCCCTGAGGTTTGCGGGGCAATGAAGGTTAGGTACTCTCAGGCTGGGTATTACTTGATCCTCGACTTCGTTGAACAGGAGTACGATAAAGGTGAAGGGCACTGCGTACCTAAAAACAACCTGGGTTGGTTTGGTATATGGCATACGCACCCTCATGACTACCCCAAGGCATCATCAATTGACCGCGATGCAATGCTAAGCTACCTAAAGACCGCATCAGTAGGCGATACACTGGGTATCCCCCCATTAAGCCTTGTGGCTGCTAAAAGCTCTAGGGGGGACTACGAATACAACGTTTACTTAACCAGCTATAAGGTGTTGGCTGATATTGAGAAGATTAATAATGTAGAGTTGGATGTGGGATTTACTGATGTAAGCTCCCTAAATCCTACTCTTAAGGAGCTTTTAAAGCATGGCAATAATCCTACTGAAGTTATTCTTGAGGAATATGATGATGACATGATTCATTGGATGTTTAACTTCTTAGCCATGAGAGTGCAAGAGGTGAAGGATCAATATATTATTAAGGAACTTCAACCATTAACAATCGATACCGTTAAGGATTCCGATGGCATCTTCATCGGAGCATCCGTGCCTCCTCACCTCGTACCTTTAGTCCTGAAGTTCTTCTCAGAAGGGGCTAAGAAGAATCGATTTTATACGTATTTTGAGGGTTTTAACCAGAACGATGTCCTGCATGGACTGTACGAGGTAACGATTGAGGGTTTTGAACCATTGATTATTGAGGGTAATGCAAAGGTGCTTGATGCTGGATTTGGTATGGAGAATAGGATAAAGAGGTTGAAGGAGGATCATGGGATAGACTTCATCAGTCTTAGGAAGAGGAGGGTTGTTCTCTTCGGCGCGGGCTTTTTAGGTTCTAGAATATTAACTAGGCTGAGTAAATTATTTAATGAAATTGCAATAGTTGATTACGATACCGTGGGTGAAGAGAATATAGGTTACCAGGAACTTTACGGCATAGAGGATTTGGGGATGCCCAAGGTACTGGCGCTCTCCAGAAAGCTTCTCCAACAAACCCCCCTCTCAAGAATTTACATGATCAATGCAAAAATCCCAGAATACCCCTTATGCCCATCTGGTCTAGTGGAGAGCCTAATTAAATGGAGTGATCTAGTGATCACAACCTTTGATAGACTCCCACCTAGGCTAAGCGTCCTACTGGCTTGTAACAAGTTCAGTAAGCCATTAATAGATGTGGGCGTGGGGCCTCAAATAGCCAATGTGAGGGTGTGGTATAGTAGGGAGAAGGCTTGCATAGCGTGTTATAGCCATGGAATCACAACAATATTAGGCTCCTCAAGGGCGATCTACGCAGCGGACCCTAGGATTGCTGATGTGGCGGTGGACGTTGCGTCTATGTATGTCGAGGGGATATTGAGGGGAAATCCCGTGCCCACAAGAACCGTGGTTAAGGTGGAGAACGGCATCATTAAGATAGAGACACAGGACCTACCAAGGGATGAGAATTGCAGCTTCTGCTCACGGGAGGTTGAGACAAGTTTAAGTAAGTATAAACCATGGGAGGCAGTGGCGAGGCAAGTAAGGCTGAAAAGAGGCGAAGATGAAGTTATTCTCTCTGGCATTGAGTGCGCATCATTCCTAAAATACCTAGAGAATTTAGGTTACAGGGTGGCGGAGGGATACATTGCTTAAGGAAATGATACATAATCATTTCCTAAACAATTTTAAACGAATTCATGAATCACATTTGTATATACCATCAAGAAGTACGGACAAGATTCTCAGAAATAATTTCGTAATCTCAACGAACGTCTTCATAAGTAGTATAACCTTAAAGATTGAAGTATCTGAATGATTAAAGTGAACTTAATGTATAGAATAAAGTTTATAAACCCAAGAGTATAAGTATAATTTGGGGTGAGAGAGATGGGAAGGAAGAAGCACTTCATGGAAACCCCCTTAGATCCACCCGGCTTGACATTTGTAATACATAATCCACACAAGCATGATCCAAATGATAAGACATACCACTTCGATATGGAATTCTATTATAATGGTAAACCACTACGCAGACTATTTGGTGACAGTAGAAAGGAGTGGGTGTGGAAGACTCCTGATATAGATCCTGAATGATAATAAATTAAAACAAATTTGATTTAAAATGAATCAAATTCTATTACCTTTTTACATCACCATTAACCGTAGCTTCGAGAATCTAAAGTTTACTTAAGTGCTTGTTATTTTTATGCTTATTCTTGGCATGGGTGGTAATACTGCTACGCTTAGTGCTGATAACAGGAGGTAATAGTAGGTACGGTAATGAAGCAGAGATTAACCATAAACGCCAAGAAAATCCCAGCAAACTAGAATAATCTGTGCATTAAACTCAAGTATCGTTATAGCAACAAAAACAAAATAGAAATAAATGCTTACTGCGTCGCCGCAGGTTTGGGGTGAGCAGACGGATGTTCATGAGAGTGCTGATTGGTATAATTCCATGTACATAATTGTTTGGGGTACTAACATTGCAATGACTAGGACGCCGGATGCCCACTTCTTATCCGAGGTTAGGTATAGGGGTGCTAAGGTTGTTGTGATTACTAGCGATTATACAGATGTGACAAAATTCGCAGACCTATGGATACCACCAAAGCCCGGAACCGACGCTGCGTTCAGGTGATCTCTTGATAAATACATGCAAATGAGTCCACATTATAACGACATTTCGGGTGATACTCTCATGAACCGGCTTGAGGAGGTGGATTATCAAGGTTTTCGCATCCTTATTCATTAAGACACTTAGCGCTTACTAATAGGGCTAGTATCGGTATGGGGTTGGTGGCGTGTTGGTTAGGTGTTTTGTGGTTTAGGCTTACCATGAATACTTGGTTAACCAAGTTTCTGCTATATTTGCAAATTCTTACTTAGTGATTAATTCTCTCCTCCTGATTAGTAGTTTCTGTATTTACGTATCATATTCATCATATTCCTCATGTACCAAATAAATATAATCGTTCCAATAACAAACATAATATCTCTGAATATAGTGTTCGTAATAATCATATATATCATGAGTGCGAAAATGATAATCAATGAAATAATCACCAATGAAGCTAAACTCTCCATAAGTATCTTCTTTAATTTTAATGCACTTTTCCTCTTCTCTAATTTTTCTATTGATTCAAGCAGCTCCTCTAGTTTCTTTAGTTTTTCTATTGATTCATCTAGTGATTCAAATTCGTCCTCGACGCTCTCAGACATCTCCTCAAGTCTCCTAGTACTCTCCCTTAGTGATTCTAAGTTACTCTCTGGTGATTCACATTCGTCGCTTTCAAACAGTATTTGCGCACCTGCGGCTTGTAGTGTTAAGAGGTCTTGCACGGCGGTTGAATTAATAGGTACTTCTTGCCAACCACCGCCCCTTTTGTAAAAGTGCACGGCCGCATTTGGACCTACGATCCCCATCCTTCTAAGCTCCTCAATCAATTGATCGATCGTCCATGAGGGATTAACATTCACAACCACCTCCTTCCCTGTGCACATATCTATCAAAACTAGCCCAACCATCATTAAAGCCACTCAACTCACTCTTATAAACCTTTTCATTCTATTAAATAACTTAATATAATAAACTGTAAAACTTAAAAACCTCGTTATAGATCTCCTACTGGGTATCGGAGTATGAAGGAGGGTAAGACACATGATGTGGGTTTCCCAAGTACGGGGGAGTACTGTGCGGGTGTGGGCTTGGGGTCGTATGCTATGCATGGTGAGGCGTTACATGTAGATGGCTTTAACCTGCACATGGGTGATGGAGGTGAGTATGCCAAGTACTATGGGAAGGCTAATGTATGATGCTATAGTTGTCCTGGGAGGGGGTAAGGAGCTCAGTGTGGGTAGGATCGAGGAGGGGATAAGGTTGTTTAAGCAGGGAATCGCGAAGTACTTGATTGTGGTTGCTGGTAAGGATGATGCACCGTTGATGTGGGAAAGGATAGTCGAGGAGATTAAGGATCTCAGTAACGTGTATATTGATGATAATTCAACCAGTACAGTTGACAACGCCTACTATGCCAAGAGGATGCTTGTGAAATTAAACGCGAGGAGGATACTAATAGTAACCTCCAAGTTCCACCTGAAGAGAGCCCTAAGCGTGTTTAAACTATTCCTTAGGGATGGGTATGAAATCGAAGGGGTTGGGGTTGAGGATAATCCTGATGACTACACTTTAGCCAAGGAAATGTACTTAGACGAATTGCTTTACCTACTGGATTATTTCCAAGGGATGAGCGATGAAAAAATAAAGGCTATATTTGACGTGATTAAGGGGCCCGTTAATAAAGTCCTTAGGAAAGCCTATGAAAGCGGCATTCTACCTAAGCCCGAGAAGTAATACTTCGTAAGGCATTAAGCAATCATTTACTGGTATTAATTAAAAATGCCATACAATCTGAGGTGGCGATAGGTTTTTAATAACCATTAATTTCGTCCATGATAATGATTAGACGTTTATCGACTAAGGCCGCCACCAGCTTAATTTAGATTAATGGTAAGACTTAAGGCTAGGGATTCTCAAATTGTTGACCACCTAATTCTTTTAAGGGCTCTCCGTGGTTCGATAGGACTACTGAGACTCAGGAGTAGCGGGGCTATTTACACTGGGCGCTTCATTGATATACTGCGTGCCTATGAATTAAGTGATTTAGGCATTACATGCAATAATGAGAATAATTGCTAGGGAGTTGATGAGACTTCTTTGGGAGATTGTAGATTACCTTAATGGCGATATAGCTCACATTAATGAGACTTACAGGGATTCCGACTTCGTGAAGCAGGCGTAAATAGTGAATTCCCCAGGACAGTAGTCCACGAGTTCGTGCGTTGGAAGATGCTGGCTGGAGCGCCCAATGCCTTCTAGGTGGAGTTATTTTCATGGAAGTTTAGGCTGGATGCCATGTACTTCACGCACACCTTCTATAAGAACGTGAGACTTAACGACTTCGTTAAGAAACACCTAAACAGGGATTTCATAGGCAGTGAAAAGCTTAACATTGTAGGAGAAGGATTAAGCACTGAGGGGACTAAGAAGCTCCTGGAAGATGATGAATTAAGTAGGTTTAGGGACCAGGTTGTGAGAGGGTGTGTAAACCCTGATCTAAACATTCCCGACATAGAGACTGGGGATGTTAATAGACCCTTTGGGACGATTGAGGAGTTAGTAGGCAACCTGGTTGGGACTCTGGAATCAGCGTTAGTGTTATCCATATCGGATAGAGGGAGCGTAATTGATACGGTAGCAGGCTTAACACAGGGGATGTCGGTCCAAGAGCTTCATAGCATTCTTATAGACGAGATAGAAAATAATCCATACATCAATATTAACGATCTACCCTTCATCACTAAAATAAATGAATTATCTACTGAACGTGCAGGCAAAGTATTAGAAGGCTTCCTCTACTTCTGGATCTACACCACCCTGAGGCTAGGCAAAAACAGCCCCTAATTTACTTCGTTAAACATGGCATGTTCTTCCTGTAAAGTTACATTTAGGAGATAGTGAACGTGTTAAATGGAGTAAATTCAATCTCACAGAGTGCCTTAGATTTTATTAAATTAGGTAATAGGTTATCAAATCTCGGAACTATTTAAATAATCTTCTTGAAAATAATGTACTTAATACTATTCTGCTAGTTATTCGATAGAGTTTTTAAACTCTAGTGAGTAAAGGTTATTGAGATGAGGTGAATGATATGGTGAGTAATCAAGAGAGGTCCACCAAGCTTACTTTAGAGCCTGCTAGGCTTACTCCAGCGGAGATAGCGGTGATACTGGCGTTGGGAATACTCTATAAGGCTGGAATACCCACGACAGCTAACAATATCTCGAAATACCTGAAGGAGAGAGTACAGACGACCAGGAATGCGCTGGGGCGTCTAGTGAAGAAGGGCTTGGTAATATCAGTCTTACCATTTGGTGCAGCTGGACTAGCTAGGATTTCAGTTCCCCCCTCACAGGCAGGTGAGCAAGGAAGAATAAGGAGAGAGAAGATACACATCTTAGCCATGGATATCCGTAAAATCATCGATGAGCACCCCGAAATTTTAGACTGGGCTAAGGCAATACTAAAAGTTAAAAGCGAGGAGGAGTTACTCAAGTATATCGATGATGAGGCAGAAGAAATAAAGAAGAGGGGAAGAATATGAGTGCGCAGTAAAATTATGTGTTGAATATTCTAAACCGAAGTTTAAAATCATCATTCTTTTTCCCACACACCCCTCTCGCACATGATCTTAACCAACATCCTTTATGCGTGCCCAAGCTAGCTGGGGGTTTAATTAATCAGTGGACTTCATGACCTTGCCGAATGTTTTTGAGACCTTTTAAATTGGTGGCCCAGCCCTTAACCTCCGGAAATTAACGGCATTGAGCACCTCGGCGTGGCTTGACATTTTCGTCCACTGAGCTCTGTACATGTTCAGCCCTAAGACGGCATCTAGTTTTTAAAATCCCTGAGCGCTCCTTACATATTATCAGTCTACCACTTGTCTCTCAATAATTGGTGTTACACCCATATTCTGTAGTGTTAAGAGGTCCTGTACGGTATTTGAATTGATAGGTACTAATTCTCCGTTATTACCAGGTTTATAAAAGGCTATCGTCTCATTCTGACCTACGATCCCCCTCCTCTTAAGCTCCTGATACAACTCCTCAATCGTCCATGAAGGATCAACCTCAACAGTTACCCGCCTCCCCGTAGCCTTATCGATCAAGGTTAGTTGTTGACGCCCCATCGTACTAAACTAACTTAACTAACTTATAAACCCTTCTCTCATTACACTAATTACACCCATACAGAACTTTGATGGAGTGCCCATGTAGATACACTACCCTACATGCCGTAAATCCTAACGTTGCTCCTAACAATCAACTTAGTCACCTCATTCACAGTCTGCGTATGCTCCTACCGAACCTTAAGCCTGGGGAATCGAGGAAGGCAGGTGTGCATTTCCCTAAAACGCTTAAGGTCCTCCTTGCCCCTCTCTACGGGTGTTGGAGTGGCTAATCCTCTCACATTCCTTATATGCCCCACCGTCTGTTGAGTCTGCTGCTATGAAATTGAATTCACCGGTGAAGAGGAAGTAGGCAATTCACCCCATCATCCATGCGAGGAGTCAACACTAACCTCACCTGCCTTTCCACCCCGCAACAGAAGCTGCATCGAATTTCAGCGATATAAATCCTTTCAACCACAGCCCCAATGGCATTATTACATACCGGTGGTGAAGGGCTTCCTAACAACCCCACAGCTTCCACATTGTACATTAATTAAGTGGCTGCTTAATGCCAAAGACTAATAGTTAGCGATTTGCTTATCAAGCTCACCCCTTATCACGCCTCAAAATACTCCCTAGGCCCGATAAACTTCACACTCAATTACCCTACTATCAATTGATTAAATGATCCAAGCACCCCCGTGAACCGAGCTAGCCTACTCAGTCTCATCACAATAATGCCCGCAACCACTTAATTAAACAAGCCACCATTGCTTGGTAACGATGATTAACATGAGGAGTAGAGTGATTTGAAATCAACGGCTTAACCTCAAACACTAACTACACTTAATTATTTCGATTAAGAGAAAGGTTTTTAAAGAGTAAATGCACTATGTTTATTGGGACCACTATGGTCCCAATAAACGTAGCGAACGTGGAGCTAGCCGGTATCGCATTACTGGTCATGGGTGTGGTAGAGTTCATGGTCTTATGGGTTGTATCCCGTGAGTGGTTTAATGAAGAGCAGGTAATAGCAATGGCTAACATAGCATTCACAAGTACCTGGTCATTTATGCCCCACCTATTTCCATTTACTATAACCATACTAGGGCTAGTGCTAACAGTGTGCTTTTGGGTATCAATAGCCTTACTATTAACTTCAGCAGTCATGGCTATTAGAAAATATAGAAAGTACATGAAGGTGGAGAAGGAGTTTAGTAAAATAAAGGCAGAGTATGATAACCTAGTTAATGAGCTTAGGAGAGCAAATGATGATATTGATAAGTTGAATAATGAAATAGATGTAATGGTTGGAAGAATTAAGAGAGCCATTAACGCCTATGAAGCTCATAAAAGTAATAAGAATTACATCTTCGGTGATAAGGATTTTGAGGAGGTATGGGGTGGTACCCATGGCTAGCGCGGCAAACTATCCAGTAATTGTCGGTTTAGGTTCTACAGGTTGCCTCATTGTAGATAGATATATAGAATTTTTGAGGCAAAATAATGTAAATATTGATAATTATGATGCCTTATTCGTATGCTATGATACCGATGCTGGGAAAGCTGAGCAATACGAGAAAAAGTATAGGGATAAGCAAAATGTGATAATCTATACGTTACCAGAAACAGTTACGGTTAATGATGTATTGAATGCAAATCCCTGGCTGAGTGGTGAGGAGAAAATAAAGATTCGTAATGGCGCTGGTAATAAAAGGGCTATAGGTTATGCCTTATACAAAACGGTAGAAGAGCAATTTTTATCCAGGGTAGCTAAAAAAATTAAAGATATAATAAGTAAAACCAATAACAGCAACTTCATAGTGGTAATTATTTCAAGTTTGGGTGGAGGAACAGGTTCAGGAACCTTCCTACACTTTGCAATGGACTTATTAAAATTACGTGAGTCTCCTTACAAGTCTATTGAGTCTATAGCTTGGTCACCTACAATAATTGGTATAGGAATATTACCTCACAGAAACGAGGAAAACATTTATCGTTTTAACGCATATATTGCATTAAAGGAACTCGAAATACTGTTTCGCAAAGGAAGGGAAAAGGGTGGTAAAAAAGAGGAAGTGTTCTATCCATTCTTAACCTACTTTTTAGTATCATTAAGTGTATCACAAAAAGATGACTATGTTGATATAGATGATAGAATAATTAATTTAATCTTTGATATAACCAGCACCAATACCATGGCAAACAAACCTGAACTTAGCGACATAACAACTAGGATATTGGATGCAAGAAAAAATAATTTGCACATATCAACGTTTAACGTGTATAAAATTTATGTTCCAATTTTGGAAATAAGTTGGTTGCATATGGTGGGCAAGAAGGTATTAGATGAAGTAAAGAAAGATAGAAATGATAAATTAGGTAAAAAACTTGAGGAAATGAAAGAAAAAATCAAAGAAATGAATAGTAAGAAAAAGAGCTTGAGTGAGGAAATTGATAATCTAGTAGATACCATAAATAAGGTTAAGACAAAAACGTACAAGAAATATTTGGAGACATTAGATAAGAGGCTGAATTATTTGAATGAAATGCGTGATAAATTAAACCAGGAACAATTAAGACCAATAGATGAAAATAAACTAGATAGTGCAATTAAAAGGCTTGAAAATTATTTAAATAATGTTAATAAAGAGATACTTGGCCGCAGTAATAATATTAGCCCTTATGAGCATCCTCTCATACCTAAAATACTTCAATTTAGTGATGATGCCTCAAATTTGATTAAAGAAGTCAAGAATCTTGCAGATCTAGCATCAAGGGATCCCAGCATAGAAGAGGAGCTTAAGAGAGCCATAACTCCACTTTATAGCCTAACAGGAAGTATAGGGGCACCTACGGTTAATATACCTCAAGATCTAATGGCAGGAAAGATAATAAAGGATCCCAGTGACTATGAAATAGAATTTCTAAAGAAGCATGCCAAGGAGGGAGGAATAAATTGGGATGTTAAATCGGGAGGGAAGTTGCTAAAATTACCAATAGTTAGCACATACTTAATAAATATATATTCATCTAAAGAGAACCTTGAAAATCCAATCATCAGTAAAGTGATAGGGGAGTTAAGAGCTTCAGCAAGTAGTAATGTAGGGGGAAATGCTAACGTAGTATCTCTCGAAGATCCTTATAGAACATTTGAGATAATTGGCTATTACATCCTTATAGGTTTATATCCATCTTTGATTGAGTATGATAATGGCACACCTGTATATGTACTAAAGGATCTGGAGTTTTTAAAGGAAAGTTACGAGGAATATAAGTATAACAATGAGGACGCTTTAATAGATGGCCATACACTATTTTATGATAAGAAATACGAGAATGAGTTCGAGAACTTTATTGGGCAATTTGTGGAAATTGAAGAGGTAAATGAGCCAGGTGTCGGTGAGAATAGGAGGTATGTCATGAAGGTGGCACGCACTCTATCTAAGATAGAGCCAGAGGACTTATATATACAAGTATGGGGGTTGAGGGAATTATCAAAAGTCTATAATAGTATAAAAATAATGGAAAATAAGCTCGAGGAGTTTGAACAAGAAATTGAAAATATTATAGACGGATTAGGCTCGAGAAGTATACCATATGATGAGATGAGCGAATCATTAATTAAAATTAGAAATATTATAAATGTTTTAAGGAGTGGCATCTATGGTGCAGAGATTTATGCAATGATAGAAGATAAAAATAAAGTAATTAAGAGTGATAGTATCAATAGTGGAATAAGAGGTATTAAGCGTGAGATTACAGAGCTAGTAAAAATGATGGTTGAAATGGTGGATAACGTAAACGGTTGGAAAAAGAAACTTAATGATTTGGACGAGCGACTTAAAAGCAATATGGAATATGAGATATCCGAGATTAATAAGTATATGCGTGAGATGAGGAATAGAATTCTTCCTAATGTATGTGATGAAATAATGAATAAAATGAATATAAAGGACGATTCCATCGCTGAGGCATGCAAGAAGATAAAGGAGAAGTAAAATAGGCGAGTACATTAAAAATAAATAAAATTAAAAACCTGAAATACCACTCATCTTGACTTCTCATACATGGGACTTTCTGTTATTCGCGCCTCCATGTTGATGGGTAAACTCCGTGAGGCATTACGATCCTGGTGGGTTTGGCAACAATACCCCTTCGTGCTTAGTATCTCCTCCATCAATGCCGTGGCTGGGACTGGGGAGATCGAGACCGGGTAATGCTTCTAGTGCTAGGTGGTGGAGGTATGGATGAATGCAGCTACGCCGTCTTCACCTACTACGGGAACTCTAGGCTATTCAGATTCTCAGAAATAATTTCGTAATCTCAACGAACGTCTTCATAAGTAGTATAACCTTAAAGATTGAAGTATCTGAATGATTAAAGTGAATTTAATGATAAAATAAAGTTTATTAAACCAAGAGTATAAGTATAATTTGGGGTGAGAGTATGGGGTTTCTACGTGAGCGAAGAGGACGAGGAAGAACTAGAGTCTTGAGTATACTTGTGCTAGTACTGCTGTTCTCGGCCACCGCTTTAGTGATGGGTGTAATGGCCTACTCGCCTACTGGAGACCCAACTCTGCTCTTCTGGCTTGTTCCCTGGGGACCTTCAAACGGCACATACACGAATCTTCTGCCATACCTGCCGAAGGTAATGGTAGGCGTGGTGTTTGCGTTTCACACGGAGGGCTTGGGGAACGGTGCCACTCTGCAGGAAGCCTTGGCCTACGATGGCAACGGCTACTGGATCTCGGAACAGCTCTCGAAGCTCCAGGCGGTATATAACTCTTCCAGCGTGGTTTTCGTAAACTTCTTCCTGACTACGAGCACGTGGAGGGGTTACCTGACCAGTGTCACCCAGCCGCAGCTACTCCTCCTGAACTACACCCTCATGCAGATTGCCAGCATCACTAATGGAGGAGAGAAGCTGATTGTCGGGGTCTCCGAGATGAATGATCTTAGCTATTACGGATACTACCAAGTTTACTCGCTCATTAGGCAGGACCTTCCGCACGCCCAGCTCTTCTACTACACTGACCTCGGCCAGAGCGTCAGCTCCATAGAGAGCGTGTTCATGTACCTTCAGTCTAACGGGATAACCCTGAATTACTTGGGCTACGACGTTTACCCATACCCATCCTACGACTACTTTAATGGCCAGGTCCAAATACCCAGCAATTTCGTTAGTCAGATTTCCGCACTCCAGAGCTTCGCCCAGCAGAATGGGGTTAACTTCTTCATTGGTGAGGTTGGCTTCAGGGATGGGGACGTGCTGGGTTACGAGAATCCCTCCGCGACGGCCTACATAGACTTTAATGCTCCAGCGGGTTACCAGGATACGATAAACTACTACGAGGACGTAATATCTCAGCTATCCTCAATGGGAGTAACCATAATAGGGATCTGGGACTATAACGGCTGGAATGGTGACCCGTTTGGGGTTTGGTACAACCCGTACTTCGGTCAGCTTCTCGAGTTTGTCGGGATAAAGCCCATTGAGACCGCTAATATAGAGGTGGTCTCGTCTGTCCCAGTCTTCTACATCAATGGAAGTAAATACTACACCAACGGAACCTACACGGTGACCCTCCCGGTGAACATAAGCTTCGATAGCTTATACTACATCAATGGCTCAGTGAGGATGATTCTCGAGGGTGTTGAAGTCAATGGGCTGCAGTCTGGGGGCAGTTTCGTGGTAAGCAGTCCAGGCACATATCAGATAACTGCTAAGTACCTTACTCAGTACTACGTGACGGTGAATTTAAACGTCTCGGCTTACGTGAACGGGGTCAAGGAGGAGCTGACTTCAGGTTGGTACGACGCGGGTACCATGATCCAGATCTACCCGCAGGTTATCCATGTGGGCCCATACGAGGTGTACAACATAACTACACCCTACAGCTTCATCGTAAACAGCCCAGGGTCAATCCAAGTTCCTTACACTGTAGAATACTACGTCAAAATAATGCTACCCAACGGAACGATAGCTGGATGGTACGTGAATGGGTCGGTCATAAACCTACCTAAGACCGTCTATGTGAATGGTGTGGAGTACGAGCTCAGTGGGCCTGGCCAGGTTGTAGTGAATGGCTCTATCGTGTTGGTGCGGCCAATGTATGTGCAAGTCGCCACGACAAGTACATCCACTACTGCAACGAACCAGAGTTCCACTACGGCAACGTCCACGAGAACCAACCATCAAGCCCCTCAGACGACTACCTCCAACGTCTCCTCACTACTCACAGTGGTGCTGGTAGGTCTCATCTTGGTTATTCTTATATGGCTGTGGAAGAGGAGCTCCAGCACAAAGAAACCTTAAGAGATTAAAAATTAAGTACGACTCCTCTGCACAGGGTCGTGCTCTTAGGCTCTGCCGACACGGTTAAGCTGGAGCAGACGTCAACAGTCGGGACAACATAGGCAGAACACTGCTCTACTGGACTGCCTGTAAGGGATACGAGGACTTCGTTAGTACTCCTCAAGATGAGAGCCAACTCCACTGTTAGGGACAGCGAAAGAAAGAGTCCGCTTAACGTGGCGGCATGAGAGAACTCATCAAATTGGGCATCGGTTATCAGGCCCTTAGAAGCAGGGGAGGAAGCCGTGAGAGGGGGACTTCTTTATGTACCTTTATGTATAGTCGAAAAACTGAGAGTAAAGAGAATCTTGATTGCGACCTCCAGCTTCCATGTCAAGAGAGGCTGAATGAGGACGGGCTTGATGAATTCGCCGCATATAAAGAGGAGACGCTGAGCGAGTTCCCGTCCCTTCTCGATTACTTGAAGAGAAAGAACGAAGAGTATCTCAAGGAGCTTTTCAATGCGATAAGGGGCCCTAAACACAATGATTAAGCGGTTCCACGAGTTCGGACCGAAGTAGTGCGAAAATTAATAAACACGGTACAACAATCTCCGAGCATGGTTCACCGATTCAATATAATCAAACCTATCTTCTTTGCGTAATAGGCGTTGTCAGTCGTGCTCTCTGACCTGCAGCCCTTGAAGACGTTCTGAGCGTCCCCCAGCTTTCTTACCGCTTCGCTGTACATAACTTCACAGTCGCCCTTTCCTACCACAATGACCAAGTACTTCACAGCCCCTGCTTGAATAGCTTCACCGCTCTACGCTCAGCCCCCCACCCGAGCACTACTATCGCGTTATACGTCTCCACCACCTAGAGCACGTAAATCCCATGCCTATTCGGAAGCAACGCGATTGCCTTGCCCAACCTCAGTACTATGTACATCCAAAACGTCAGGAAGCTCCTCATGAGCTCGGCGCAGTCTCGCTCGTTTTTCATGCACTCACTTGGCGTGTAGAAGGAGAGGACATAGAGATTTGGGTCGACGTCTAGGCTGAGGGCCTCGTCAACCGCTATATTCTCAAAGTCCTTGATCCCAACGAAGCTCAGCTTCCGTGAGACCCTATCTACCGCGCCCTTGTAAGCCTCCTTTTCTGCCTCACATTCTGGCCTCCCGCGGTCTCCCTTGCATGCTTGCTTCACGTAGGAGTAGTAGACGAACAGAATCATGGCAGGCTTGACAGAGAGAGCCAGGTTCCCCTCGAGTTCTTCTAGCGTGCCGAACGGTCTCCGTTCCTCCTCCTTACCCACGGTTCCCGCGTAGACATTGTAGCACCCTCCCACTAACTCGTTGTTTAGGTTAACGAAGTCGCTACAGACGCCGGGGACTCCGCTTTGGTTCAACGGTCCCTTGTACCTATGCATGAAGTTCAGGAGGTACCTCACGACGTTTAAATCACGTGTTAAAAGCGATGCCATGAGATCGAGCTTCTTCCTCTCGTATTCGTCCTTGGAGTACTCGTCGATCAGCTCGATCAAAATTTGAGGAAGTGCGTAGTTCCTGGCTGGTCTAATAGAGCCCGGACTGTTCTTGAAGATCCGGCATATTTCTTTTATTATTTCCCTTCTGAGATCATCAAAATTCATGATTCCTTTCGCTAGAGAGTCCTCCACGCTACTTCCGTTTTTGGAGATCAGGCTCGGCAGCTCCTGAAGCACCCACCTGGCCTTGTTCACGGCTTCGGTGTAACCGATGCGCTTGGCTTCTTGGTAAATTTCCTTAATGCACTTAAACTCCTCGCTGTCTTCGCTCTCGATGAAGTAAAAGTACTGTCTCCAGTACATGCTGAAGTACTCATCGTTCTCTACTAGAGCCCATGTAGTAGGCTCCACCACTACGGCGATCAGATTCGAGAAGTTAAAGAGAACCTTGTAATCGTTCATGGACGAAGCGAAGTAGCGGATCGCCTCACTGCTCTTCACCAAGTTCTCTATTCTGGGGATAATCTCGTTCTCCAAGATCTGCTTAGCCTTGTTTTCCTCGAGCCCGGAACCTATTACGTCTGCTTTATCCCTCCGCGCAAAGTCCTCCCCCACTATCTCGCCCAAGTTGATATTTCTATAAACCAGGTCGGTGAAAGCTATGTTGTCTATCCTCTCCCTCAGTGAGAACATCTCGGCTAGCTTCGCGGTCTCTGTGCCAGCTATCATGTCAAAGTGGGAGTACTCGTGAATCAGTGTATGGACGTACTCTTCTGCCTTAGGTATCTTGCTCCTAATAAGCTGAGAGCAGACTTCCTTCACCTCATGTATCGGATGCTTGCCTATTTTACTTCTTATGCACTCTATTGTTTCCCCGTTAATCCTTTCTACGTCCAGCGGACTATTCACGTTCGCGTCAAAGTGATCGAGAAAATCTATGAAACGCACCGTCGTTAAGGCCTGGGCTTCCCCCGAAAACAGTCTCATCAAATTGCTGCCTTTCAAGTTCATGCTTAAGTTCTCAAGGGAGTACCTGGGAGGTTTGCTGAGGGCTAAATAAGTGCGAGCCAGAGTAACGGCGCTACCGATGATGAGTTTTTCAGTGAGTCTTCTCAGCTTGCCAGGCATATTTTCAAATCATGTGGGAGTATTTAAAATTTGTGTCTGTCAGATTTATTTGTATAACTATTCAAGTGTGTATAATTTATTGTATAATTTGAGGTATAATCGGCGCGAGCCCTATGCTATAATGAAGGCGGGAGTATTGATTTTGAACTAAATTCCTGATGAAAAGGTCTCGTATAGTTCGGCCGAACTAGGGTTTGCGTAGAGCCCTTAGCAGCCGTTACAGTGATCTCTAACCTTCTCGACTGCCTTTCCCCACGCCATCCTAGCAAGAAGGTTAGCAGGGGTTACTATAACCTCGATCTCACCATCGCACGTCCTAACAATCAGGGGACTTTCGGACTCAATCTCGCATCCCCCATGGCGGGAGATTATGCTTATCACGTCCGACATAGAGGCACTATCTACTATTTCCTTTACCTGCTCGCAGACGCTCTCGGACTCCGTGTAGACTTTGACCTGGACCACGGCCCCCTTTAAGCTAGCCTTAGTACTCGTGCAGAACTCCATATAAACATAGTAAAAAACCTTCGTATTTAAAACTTATCTACATTCAACTAATCAGGAAGATATTATGACTTGACGAAGCCACCTAGTTCGAGAAAAAGGAATTTTCTAGGTTTGAGATGTTCGTCAAGAACTAAATCAAAGATTGCAGCACGTGTCTATGCAGGATTATGGTAGTCTATGATCTTACATATGCAGAAGTTGAAATATGGGCTTGTGCTTTTCACCACGTTGTAGGGTTCACGATGGCACAAGAAGTAAGTCAGCCGAAAGGTCTGGTCAATTTAGATGACAGTCAAAGCCCGTTTCTCCTAATAGTTATGCCTAACTTCCCCAAAATATCGACCTATAATCGAGACGAAATCTAATAACTGCCATTTAACAACCGCTGCCCTCAGAAGCTCCTCAAGCCAAGGAAAAGAATACCTCATCCATGACGGCATCCACAAGTCCTTCGGCACTGGCTTTGATTGCCACGAATACTGCAGAGCTATTAGGATTGTTAAGTCTGTCCTCAAGGACCTTTACTAAGTATCCTGCCCTGACCTCGCAGCGATCGGGTTTCTTTAAAGTTTTCTTTATGGTAAAATAGGCCATGATCTTGAACTTCCCGTACGGCGCGTCAATCACCTCTACTCCATCAACACGTACGTATTCTTGAGAGGGGTGGGAGGACTGCCCCCAACGGGTCTCAACGGTACATCCCCTGCTTTCTAAGGCTCTCGTTATAATATCTGCCACCTCCTCCACGGAAGAGCACGCAACCTCTATCCAAAACCTCATATATAATATCTAATACATCCCAATTTATAAATATATCGAACCCGCGATAAAGTCCTGGACAGAAGGAGGATGACTTTATAAATTTAATCAGAGTTTATTAAAGATAGTCAACATGGGCAACGGGATCAGGTTGGTACTCACTCCGCACATGGACGATGAGGTCATCGGCATGGGCGGAACCATCGCTTACCTCGTTAAGTCAGGCTATCAAGTCGTTGTCGTTTACCTCACTGACGGAGCCGCGGCATACGAAGGAAATGTCCTCCAAGGCTTCGAGAGACAACAATACTCCTTAAAGCGCAAGTCGGAAGCGAAAGAGGCCTTAGGCATTTTGGGATGCACTAGCGACAGGCTGGTGTTCCTGAAATTCCCCGACGCAAGGCTCGCCGAATACGTCCCCCAGGCGGTCGACGAGGTGGTAGACCTGGTTCTGAGCACCGGGGCGAATGCGATCTACGCCCCACACCCAGGTGAATACCACCCAGATCATAGGGCAGCCAACAAAATAGCTAGACTAGCCGCGTGGAACGCAATATTCCTTCACGGGCACAAGATAGAGTACCTGTACGAGTACGAGGTCTGGCCTCCGATGCAGTCCTTCACAGACGTAGTTGACATCACGGACTACGTAGAACTAAAGAGGAGGGCGTTAGAGGTCTAC
>Ga0326758_100171_pt1 | contig 19268 bp, 17 predicted proteins | sample GCRJH_S_FD_207221 | JGI IMG/M metagenome (GOLD analysis project Ga0326758, IMG submission 207221) | Hot spring sediment microbial communities from Geyser Creek Basin, Yellowstone National Park, WY, United States - GCR.JH_S | ecosystem: Environmental > Aquatic > Thermal springs > Near-boiling... | reverse complement strand
TTGTTCCTGATCTTCTACGTCTTCCACGGGGCAATGCCATCGCTGGGGGCTAGCAACACGTTGACTGTGACTGCGGAGGAGTTGGGTGGGGTGCTTGTTGTGAACGTGAAGGCAATGGGTGTCAGTGCCATTACGGTTGAGGCGATAAACCTGGTGCCCAGCGGCTCAAGTGCATCCAGTTGCACCGCATACCTAAACGGCAATAGCAATGGAGTATCGATAACCTCACTGCCGGCCAGTGGGTTATCAATAACCCTCAACCCAGGGGACACACTATCAATAACCTGCAGTAGCCTAAGCGGCTCACCGACTGAGGTCGAGGTGGTGACAACAAGCGGTACAAGCGTGGCACCAATATCGTGAACCAGCACGGCAAAGCCCAACCTAAAAATCAAAACCATTTTTCCTTTTCCCTCCCATCCCCACCCAAACTTAATCCAACCCTTATATTCAAACAAAGTTTCATTAGGTAGGCAATGAGTAGGGAGCTCATCGACCTAGCAATCGAGAGACTCAGGGAGGACTTCCCAAACAAGAGCAAATCATGGGTTAGGAGGGCCTTGGTTAGGTTCATGAGGGGCACGGTTAGGGAGTTCAACGAAAACACCTGGGTCGTGAGGGGCTTGCCTGAGCTTGGTGATAAGTACCCAACCTATGTGGTGCGTTTCAAGGATGGTAGGTATTACTGCTCGTGCTTCGAGTCAAGCTGGGGTCTCCGCAGAAAAAGCGAGATTTGCACCCACATCGCAGCAGTAATCCTCTACCGAAACTACAGGAAATTGGACAGCGATGTCTATGCCTCGGTAATAAACATTGAGTGCGTTGATTACTACCTAGAGATACCCAGCGAGTTTAGGGGTAAGGTTAGGGTTGTTAAGTCCGTTAAAGTAATCGATGCAACAGATAAGCTAAACCCTAGGCATAGGGTCACGTATGTTATTTACGCAAGCGAGCCCATTGAGGTGAGGGCAAAGCTTGTCTGCGACGGCGATGTTAGGGAGTTGAGCCTAAGGCTGGCGAGGACGAGGAGGTACATTGTCGAGTTGCTGGTTAGGTGATTCTTATAGGTTTAAATTGCTGTGCTAACTACAGTGATTTGTATGTCCTCGGGGCTTGATGATGTCGCTAGGGCGTTGGCTGAAATGAGGGAGTTGGGTAGGAGGGTTCGTGAGAAGTTTTTGGAGTTTAGGAAAGCCCATTCGCGGTTCGAGGAGGCATTGCTGATGTACACAGAGCAGGTATTGAAGAGATGCCCTGAGGATGAGGGCGAGGACTTAGAGACTGCCGTAGCGTGCTTCGAGGAGCTCGCCAGGGTTGAGGCGGATTTGATAAACATTCTCGACGCAATGCTCGAGGCATTAAACGAGGACTACAACGCCCTGAGGGAGTTAATAGACATATACCACAGGAAGATAAAGCCCATGCTCGGGAAATAGCACCCTTTAAAACCACCCCACCATTAATCGATGACCTCAATCAAGGAGTACGTTGCTGATTTGGTGTTTGTGATTAGGGCTCCCGAGGATGGCACAGACCTGGCAGTAAGCGAAGCCTCTAGGCTCTCTAGGTCTTGGTTTAAGATATCCATGCTCCTAAACGTGGTCACCACCCCATGGTTACTGAAGAAGGGCGGCTATAGGCGTGAGTTGTTGGCTTACGCCCACTCGTTCGTAACCTCGGGCACTGACCCTGACGTAGCCTTCATGGCTATACTCAATAAACTGAACAATGTGTTGAGTAGTAGGCTTCAGTGGGTTAATGCGAGCTTAACAGCCGTCATTGTTCTCTCGATAATGACTGGGGTGCTTGCCTTCATGGTAATCCTAGGGGCACCGCCAATTGTCGGGTTAATCAACCTAGCCTTCATACCACTAATCCACTACTACCAGGTGGAGTTGGTGAAATACGACTACATCAAACCACTGATCAGTGGTTTCGTTGGGTTGGGCATAGGCTTAACTGTTTCCTTATTACTGCTCAAGCTGCCCGGCTTAATGACTGCCGCAGCCTCGATAATAGCGTTTGGTCTAGGTTTCGCGGTTTTTTACATGCCCCAATTCATTAGGTTCGTTAGGGATTATACAGGAATGTATGGTAGGGTGAGTAAGTCCTTCGGTGAGTTGTTGCTCGTTAGTGACCCCAAGCCACCAACGCCTAGGACACTTGTCGAGAGGGAGTTAATCCAGCTCTGGGATTACGCCTATTCGAGGGGTTCTAGGGATGTTGTTGAGCGTGTGAACATGGTCGTCGATTCATTCATGAACTTCATCAGACAAGTCGTTAGGAGTGGTTTCCTCTACGGCCCATTCATTGCCGTGAGCTACGCAATGATGCTTGCATTGACGGCAATGCTCCTAGCACTCCACGCGCCGGCACTCGCATCGAGTGCGGTATCGAGTGCAACGGGCATATCGAGTGCGGCGTCAATAATCAGCGGTTTGGCCAACATAAACGCCCTATTCATAATGCTCATTGCCTTGGGAGCATCAACATCGATTGTTGTAGGCAAGGCAATGCATAGCATTGGTCTCGGCATAAGCCTACTACCACTCTTCCTAGCACCAATCATCGCGTTGATGGGGTGGTTGTAATGCCTAGGAAGAGTAAGGAGGCAGAGGTTAAGGAGAAAACGCAATCAATTGATGACCTTGATTCCTTGAGGAGTTATGGGGTTTCGGCGCAAATGATTGAGAGGCTCAAATCTGTTGGTATAACGAGCCCAAAACACCTACTCCTATTCAATGCCGAAGAACTAATGGAACTACTCAACCTCTCCGAGCTAGACACGGCGAGGAAGGTAATCACCGCAGCCAGGGGGTTGCTAAATGATGAGCCGAGACCAATGAGTGCCAGGGAAAGGATTGAGTCCGTAGCGAGACAAAGGATTGTTAAAACCGGTGTTGAGGATTTCGATAAGTTGGTTGGTGGTTTGAGGTTTGGTTCTAGTTATGAGTTCGCTGGTGAGTTCGGGAGCGGCAAGACAATCATGTCCTTGCAAATAGCCGTTGCATCGGTTGCCCAGCACCAGGTCGGTGTTGTGTATATCGATACTGAGAAGACTGTTGATGCCTACTTGGTTCATGGCAAACTAGTTGAGAACATGTGCGGTAGGTTCAATGTTAATTGTGGCGAGTTCCTTGAGAGGGACTTGGTTGTCTACAACCCAGCCACTGTCGAGGAGCTAGAGGATTTCATAAAGTTGAAGTTGGCTGATCAAGTGGTTAGTGGCGGAGTTGGTGTGGTAATCATTGATTCTGTGACTGCGCTTTACCGAGCACAGTTCAGGGGTAGGGAGAGGCTTGCCGAGAGGCAGCAGAGGTTGCATTACGTGCTTGATTGGATCAGGCGATTAACAATAAAGTTCGGGATGTTGGCAATCTACACTAACCAGGTAATGACAATGCCAACAGGCTACGTCGAGATCAAGCTACCGGTCGGCGGCAACGTCCTAGCCCACACAGTTAATTCAAGGTGGCTAATGCTCAGGCCAAGCAAGGCCAAGCCAGAGGGTGTGATGAGGGCTTTGGACGTTCCAGGGCTGGCGCCAGGCACCGAGGTCAAGTACACAATAGCCGACGACGGCTTGCATTGACGTTTTTACTCATTAAGAACGTTACCTCGGGCCTTGATGAGATCCTCTTCAGGACCTTTAAAATCAAAACCCTTTTTCAAATCCTCACGGTTTGAAGCCGGGCACTGGGCACACCGTCTCATTTATAGGGCTCGGCCACGAGACAACACCACCGCAAGTGCCATTCGTATAGACATAGGCGTGGTTCACAGACTCCGCTGTATAGGTGCCAGCGGGTAAGAAAACACCCACCGGAGCCGGCACCCAGTTGGTCCCATTCCAGTAATAAAGGGCTAGGTACACGAGTGTCGTGCCATTACCCAGCACTGCCTGTGCGCCATGGCCGTAGCCGGCCAGGACTAGTTCAGTGCTGGGGCCGGGCTCGATCGCGGTATTACCCACTGGGTATGAGTTGTACCAAACAATATTCCTACCATCGAGGCTGTACCCGAAGTAGGCGTAGCCGTCATTAATGGCCATGACCAGCCAGGCGCAGGGGGCGTTGATGTAGTTCGAACCATTTTTATACAATAATGACTTGTTCAACCACACGTTCGTGTTGAAGAATGGCCCGTTCACGCCCGGCATGAGCGTGTAGGAGTCCTGTATCCACAGTCCATTGCTCAAGAGTGCGTTTAGTTGTATTGAGTAGCCATTGCTTGAGTTTATTGACTCGATGCAGTAGTAGCCTGCTATTGCAGTCGTCTCAGGCCCCCCGTAGGCTAGGCCTGCTGGTAAGTTCGTGATGAGTTGCCACGGTGGGGGTGGTGGGAGTACTGGGTGGTAGTGCCCGTAGATTGCGATTACCAGGGCTAGGATGAGTATGGCGAGAATGGCTGCCTTCAGGGCGTTGCCCGATGCCATGCCTCACCACCCTCGTTGATCACCACAATCACTCAGAATTTAAAAGCATTGATCGAGGATTGATTGCCGCAAGGCCGTGCATTAACTCCCTTAAAAATTAGTTAGTGCTTAATCGATGCATATCTCAAGGCCGAAGGTGATTAGCCAAGGATTGGTTAAGTTCTACACGGTTGGGGGCAAGGAGAATTTCGGGATCAAGACGAGTATCGAGGTTCACCAGGTCATTGACCCAACCTACCAAACGCCCGAGTATACGGCATACGTCATTGATGACGTGCCCGACTGGCTGATTGCATTGCCCCTCGACTTTGTGGCTGAAAAGCTAGGCTCGGGGGAGAAGCTTGAGACCGCAATCAAGAAGGCATTGAGTTTAATCAGTGTTAAGTCAAATGCCGAAAACATCGACTTGGCTAGGAGGGTTTTTGAGAGGTGGTTGAACGGGTATGGGGCTTTTACCCCATTGTTCCTAATGCCTGAGGTAACGGATGTATACATTCGAAAATTGGATGATGGCTTGGTTGTCCATGTGAATCACGAGGAGCTTGGGCTTATGCGTGTAATCATTGGTTGGGAGCCCTACGAGTTAATCACTAGGAGGGGTCTCAAGAAGGCGATTAAGAAAATCACTGTCGGTGATTTCGACGCCGTAAGCTACCTCTTTAGGAGACTCTCAATTAGGATGAAGACACCAATAACCACGCACAACCCAATGCCGGACCTCGTTGATCCGGAGTTTAGGATTAGGATTGCCGTAACCTCAGACCCAGTTGGGCGCCCAACGCCTTGGACTTCAATCAGAGTCTTACCTAGGAGGCCAAGGCTAATCACTGAGCTCATTAGGAACAACGTGATCAGCATAGACCAGGCAGCACTACTGTGGCTACTTGCCGACTACAAGGTGCCCATACTCTTTGTCGGACCAATGGGTGCTGGTAAGACCACGCTTCAGAACGCCATTGCGTTCTTGCTCGTTGATAGGGTGATTGCGTTGGTAATGGATGTTGTTGAGTTGTTCCTACCCTATCACAGGGTTGTTTTACCGATGCTTGAGAGGAGGGCATTTGCTAGGGGTATTGAGAGTATCGATAAGGTTAGGTTGATCAACCACTCCCTGAGGAGTGGTGCGGACATTATCCTGGTCAATGAGGCTAGGGGTGATGAGGAGTTCAGGGCATTGCTCGAGGCAATGACCCTTGGTCATGGCACAATAACCACGTTCCACGCCAACGACTACGAGGACGCAGTAACAAGGCTAAAGGTCAAGGGCTTCGTCGATGCGGAGAGGTTCTTGAGTGAGGCAGTGGTTGTCGAGGTTGGTTTGGTTAAGGAGAGTGTTAGGGATGAGGGTGGTGTGGTTAGGGTTGTGCATAGGAGGTTTGTTAGGACTATCAGAAACGCCGAGAAGCACGTGGAGGTGCTAACTAGGGACTACGGGAAGGACACCATCGATAGGCAACTCCGTTACAGAGTCGAGTTCCTAACCAAGGCTATCGAGCTAAACCCAACGCCCGAGCAGTTGGCCAGCCTACTCTACGCATTCTACAAGGACCCGGAGGGTGTTTTGGCTGTGAAGCCCTCGGTGGAGGCGATAGAGTCCCTAAACCTGCCCAGGCTTGAGTTGCCGAGTGAGGTTTTGAACCTCGATAACGAGGTTCTCGGTCTCGAGAAGGAGCCTTTTAAAGGGAGTGGGTGATTAGCGATGCTGGTTCCTAGGCTAGTAGTCATCACCTACTTCAGTGGTAGGAAGGGTGGGACTGGTAAGTCAACGCTGGCTGCCAACCAAGCCATTGCACTGTCAATGGCATTGAAGACCAACGTAGTCCTAATTGACTTCGGGATTGACAGTACACAAACATCGAGCCGACTACTCGGCATCAACCCAGATAGGCCAGGTGCCCTTGATTTCATGCTTGGTTTGGTTAAGGATGTGAACCAAGTCCTCGTTAGGAGCAATGTGGTGCCGAGCGTGTTCGTCATACCGCCGGGCGAGCAGAAGTCCTGGGACCTGTGGGGCCAACCGATCAACGTGGGGCAAGTCTACAACGCCCTCAGGAACCTAATAATCACTGCCTCTAGGTTGACCAATGCCCAGGTAGTGGTTATTGACCTGCCCGCATCGATTGACAATGTTGTTTCGATACCCGCGCTCATAAACTCGAACATCATTAACTTGGTCATGGATTACGCGAACTATGCAGACATAGTACTGGCCGAGCTGGATAACAGCATAGTTAGGCCAATGATGGATAAACTTAAGTTGAACCCTATTGTTAATGTTGTCCTAAACAAGTGGCTGCCTGGCTTGGACGCCGTTGAGTCCAAGGCTAGGGCTTTTGCACACAATGGTGAGGTCTTCATACTACCAACAAGCCCAATCGTGCAGTACCTAACGAGCACGCTGAAGCCCTTTGTGTTGTATGAACCCAAGGGAAGCCTGGAGAGGTACATGAAGGAATTCAATAGGGCAACTAACGAGATAGCCAAGCAGGTGAAAGCCCTCCTCGGCTTTCAGTAATTGAAATAAAGCATTAAATCCCTTATTTAGGCTTGCATGAGGGGCTTATGTGGGTTTACACAGTGCGCTTAGTGTCTGAGGGGAGGGTGTGCCGAGCAACAACGCTGTTACAGAGGCTATTGGGCTCATGAGCACCAAGCACCTGGCCTCCCTTTTAAACCCACTAGTCCCTATAGTCGATGAGTGATGCAATATCTAAGTTGAGGAGGTTGGGTTTTGGTGGTAACGATAATCAACAACAAGTTAATCAAGCCCAATCGGTGAGTGACCAAGGCAGTGTGCCTCAACTGCCTAGCCAGCCCGTTACCTCTAGGCTTGATAGGCTTGTTCCGGCTGGTAATCCCAAGTTGAGGGCTATGGTTGAGGAGGTTAGGGGCTTCTCAATAATCGAGAAGGCCATCCTCGCCATGGTTGTGTTTGAAAACGACGAGGTCGTGAACAAAATAAAGCCCGAGGACTGGATGAACCTAATCAGGGACAAGATCGGCGAGGAGTACGCGGAGGTCTTTAGGGTTTGGCTTGAGGGTAGGGGCATCAAGGTGGAGAGACAATGAGGAGCGATAAGAGGCTGGGCAAGCTGGACAAAATCGACAACAACCTCGAGAGGGTTGTTACTAGGCTCAAGCAGCGAAAGCTCAACGTCGAGGTTGAGCCCCTAGTCAATCAAAAGCTGATCAGGCAGTGGAGCAGTAGGTGCGTTGGGCAGCTTAGGCAGTTCTGCGAGAAAGTACTAACTGACCTCTACACTCACTACACGCCGGTTTCGGTAAACAACCTACTCAACGAGGTTGTCTCCAGAGGGTTGAGGCTTGAGGTTGCCTTGGCTTTGGCTAGCCAGTTCGACCCAACGCTTGGTAATGACACACTGCTTAGGAGGTACATCGATGAGGGCTATGTGGATTGGGACTACCTAACCTCGGTAATAAATGGCTTCGGTTATAGGTTCGGTGTCGATGAGCTTAGGAACCTACTTACCCAACCAATTGTTGAGTCTCCCAAGAGGGGGAGGTTTAGCCTGCCTAGGAGCCTTGGTTTCTCGGGCATTGTTAAGGGTCTTAAAAGGCAGTAGCTGTTGAGGCGTGGGGCTTGGTGTTAAAATCAGGTGGTTCCTGTTAGTTTCAATCATAATAATGGGGATTGCCTACAAGCCACTATCCCTACTCCTAATACCGCTGCTCCTCTATAGGGAGACTAGGGATTGGATAATCGATCTTTTGTTCTCATTAATCTTCCCAGGACTTGCACCTCGATTGGAGGTGCTTGATGACTACACCTATGATCATAAAAACAACATCGCACATGTCTTCTACAGGGCTGAGCCTTTGTTCGATATTTCTCGATTGAGCGGTTCGCAATACGTGAACTTGGTGAATGAGTTTGCCCGCCGTTTGTCTCTTATGCCTAACGAAATCTTTTCCTTCATTCGATTGGGAGAGAACAAGTACATTAGGTTGAGCAGGAAGGTTGAGCCGAGCGAGAGTGGTTTAAAGGAGTTCATTGATTGGGTTAAGGCGAAGGAAATCCTCCTCAGGCAGTACTTCATACTGAGCCTTGTGGAGAAGAGTGAATTGAAGAGGCTCGTTGGGTTCCCAAGGCCACCCTCAACAACTAGGTTAATCGCCATCTTAGCGATCCTCGACTTCCTAGCCTTCCTATTCATGGGAATCTACGGCTTAATAGCATTAGTTGTCCTAAACGCACTAGCCATCAAGGCTAGGAGTAACTACAGCGTCATAAAGGGTGGCGAGTTGGGCAGGCTAAACTATAGGTTGGTGTCCAGCGGACTACTCTTCACCAAGCCCAGTGAGGATGATATTAGGTCGATAGCCGAGGCATTTGTTGCGAGTAACGACAGTTTCATGCTCTCCATCTCCGGAAACCCGGGCTTTAGGGGTGAGGTCTCCAGGACTGTGGTTAGTTCCCACAGAAGATTGATTGATTTTGAGGATCCAAGGGCGGTGCCGAAAGCATCTCAATGGGCAGTTGTTTTGGAGAGGATTAATGAGCGTGGTGAGGAGCCTGTGAGGGCTATGTTGGCTCTTGATAGGCAATCAAGCATACCACTCCTCTTCACCACTAGAACAACAACACAGATGCACCTCTGGTCGATGCCAAGCATTGATGAGCTCGGTTATGATTTAGCCGTAATACCAATATTCCACGGAGGAAGGGTACTGAGCGAATCACTTAGGGCTAGGGTTTACTTGGGTAGGGATAGGGAGAACAACGAGCTTTGGATCGACTTTGATTCGCTACCCGCCGGCTTCGGCGCAATCATTGCCTCAACTGGTATGGGTAAGACTAAGACTATGAAGAGGATACTGCTCGAGCTGGTGGGGAGTGGCATTAGTGTGACTGTTTTTGACCCGCACGGTGAGTATTCGCTACCAGGCATCGAGCCCGTCGACATTAGTAGGAGGTTCTTTAACTTCTTCGAGTTGAATGGCGTGACCGAGGCGGAGCGGATTCATCGATTATTGCTCGCTTTCGAGATACTGGGCATACCGCAAGAGGCCATTTTGCCGGACTTGAGGGCGGTCTACAAGACCGGCATCTACAAGGACTTCCATGGAGCCATGGAGTTCCTCAGGGCGAGGTTTGATGATGACTCCCCCATTGGTTTGGCCCTCGACAGGTTGATGCAGCTCCTAGAGAATGCGGAGGTTGTGCCGATCTCGGAGTTAATGAACAACAAGGCACTGCAGCTCTCAAGCATCAGGAGCCCAGACTTGAGGGCATTCCTAATGGGCATTACGGTTGACCACATGTATTCGTTTACAATGACTCAACCAATCATTGAGCGTTTACAGCAGTTGATAGTTGTTGACGAAGCCTATGACGTCCTCAAAACCCAGTTGGTAGAGTACATTGTGCGTGAGGCGAGGAAGCGTGGGGTTGCGACCATCTTCATCACGCAGACAATAAGGGACATTAGGGAGGAGATTCTAAAGAACATGCCGTTCATGATCGTTTTAGGCGGAAACGCCGCATACGTCGAGGACGTGGCCAGCGTCCTAAACCTAACCGATGAGGACGTTAGGTGGTTATCAACGGCTTTGCCACCACACATGGCAGGACTAACCGCGAAAGCCATAGTCATAACAGAACCAATAAGGAGACAAGCAATAATAGAGCTGGAGCCTGTGGTTAAGGGGTTGGGCTGAGTTAACAATATATTTTGTTTTGTATTGTTTTATTGCAGATTCTATGGCGGATGTAGATTTAGCGAAGATAAGTGAATTGACTAATACGGCTAAGGTTTTATCGTGGGCAGCTATTGCCTTAGCGATTATTGGCTGTGCACTATCAATATCTACGGACTTCCTCTCACACGAAATCGCTTCATACACGCCCTTCGCATCTTTACTTTTGTTTGCATTGGCGTTTATTCTCTGGCTCTGGGTTGGCCATAAATTTGTGGATGTGTATCATGAGCTCCTATTCGCATCATTTAAGGTATCCCTACCGGACTCGATGATTGAAGGAACAATCATTTCGTTTGCAAATTATTTCGCATATGCCCCCATTTATTACATCCTGCTCTTCATGGGCATCTTGAACATCGCTTTTTATGGACCAACGAGGGCATCGGAAATTCATAGCGTAATATTGCCGCCACGGTCATCATCAGTGCCATTGCAGCCGTTCGTGAGCACCTTAACTGTGGCGATACCAGTCGCCGTATCGATAATCCTGGGATTGAGCAGGCAGTATAGTGATCCAGTATTAAGCAATCCCTGGTGCGTAATCCAACTGCAGGATGCCCTTAAGGAGAACCTTAAGAGCAATAGGGGGTGGTTACTAGCGTTTTCCATTGCTACATTATTCTTCTTTGCACTCTCGCTCACCCTCATGTCCATGACGTTAACGCCGAAAACCGACGTTTCAACCATACTCTGGGCATCGTTTATCCTAGGTGTAACCCTCGGCCTACTAGCAGGCGCTATACATTCCTTGATATTGGATATAACGATAAGCGACGTTATGTACCTATATTGCTCAATGGAATCACTCAAGAGAGAACTAGCAGGGCAAGGAGAACGGCGCATCAGTACTCAAGGGACAGAGGCGCGATAAGCTTATTTTAAATTAAGATATAGGTTGAGGTGAATTATGGCTAATTGCCTCGTCTACTACGACAAGGGTAGGGCCACCTCGTGGATCGGGGACGCCGCGGGTGAGGTCCTAGCCAACGAGCTTGAGAGGATGGGTTTCAACATTGTCGATGCCGTTGAATTAAGGCGAAGGATGGAGGATGCCGTGAGGAATAACGAGGCAGGGAAATACGTAGTGGTCTTCGCTAGGGACGTGGTGCCTCATGATGTTTTTGATGCCGTTAATAAGGATGCGCCGCAATTACCACAGACAGGGATTGCCAATCTAAGATCGGATATTCCGCCTGATACCCTCTACGCCGATACACCTCTCGTTAAGTTTCTCCATAGGGGTGGTAACATTGTTTGGCTTGGCGATGTGCCGTTCTGGTACGTGACGAACCCGCAGAAGCCGACGGAAACACTTCAGTTATGGATTTGGCCACACGTAAACTTCTTCGCAATATTAGGCGTGGTCCAGGTCTTCAGTAATATCCCGCAGCCAACGTATGAGGACTTAGCGGAGCTGGGTACGTGGCTTTCGAAAAGGCCCGTATTAGTCTCCCCGAAAATAATAATTAACGCTGACAAAGTCAATGAAGGCGCGGTTAGTGATTGCAAGAGAAGGAATGGGTTCATACCGTTAGCTAAGACATTTGTTTTGAATGGGGCAGTGGTATCCTGGTTAATCAGGCTCCCTGATGGCTCTACATACAATATGATTGAACCACTGGGCAGAGAGCTCCAAATTTCGATAAGGGCTTCAAGACTAGCCACAGAGCTTGGATTAATGGGTGGCATATTTATACCAATAAAAATTCCAATCCGAGTTGGTGGTGAACATAGGCGTGAAGCTGTGAGAGAAGAGCGAGAAATCACGGTTTCGCAGCAACCCTCAGGGCCTATTTCAGGATTTTTCGAGGCATACCCAGCATGGATTAAGTGCGTTGGTAGGGGCTTATTCGTTAGGCTTTGGGACTACGAAATAAGGCTCGATAAAGATGGGAACGCGACCGTGACCGAGGAGGAGGTGAGGGACATGGCTGGAAAGATAAAGGATTCATTGGAGAAGCTCGGTATTAAATGCCCTAGTGATTAATACATCGCTAGCCGCAATCGGGCTTGAGCCGACGGTGAAGGGCTTGGGTTGATTCCGTTATGGATACTCCGTTATGGATGCACCGCTGAGGAAAAACGATTTTAAATTAATAGCGATGTTGTCGATTAAGCATGCCGGCTAAGGGGCAGCTTAGGAGGGTTGGGGAGGTGGTTGTTGGATTCTTTAACCCTGGCATAGCTGGTTGGTTATTCATTCTTTTCTTCATTATTTTATTTGCGATCATAGGACCTATCGTGTTGAGGATTGGCAAGTTATTCGTTAGGCCAATCTTTTGGCTTTACGAATCCAGGAACTACTCGGTTGGCCTAAGCCTAACAGGTTTAATAATCCCCGTAATTGTGGCTATCGCACTGGCTGGGTTACTGAGTAGGCGTGGGCATAGGGTTGTGCCGGCAATGATGGTTAATGCTTGGTTCTGGTTTTTCGTAATAATCTACGTAGTCATCATCACAGCCTTACCAGTGATGTCGTCAATAGCCGCCGCGGTGCTGCTTAGCCTAAACACGCCGATGATGATTGCGGCACCGCTAATATTCATCACAGCCTTCGGCCTAGCACGCGATGTCGATGAGGGCGGTTACTGGGTTGCTGCTGAGGCGTACATAGTGTTGTTCATACCCCTAGTACTCTCCGACTCAACAACAGCCCTAATGGCTGGCGTTGCGATCGAGGTTGTGCACCTATTCACCGAGGCATCACTCGTGATCGGAGGCTACGGAGCCATGGACGGGCTAATACTAATACCAATAGAGGCGGCAACGGCGGCGTTAATCACTACAGCCGTGATGAGGCGTACATCAGGGAGGCTGAGTATAATCGCTAGATTGTGAAATGGTATAATTGCTATCGAACTTAACCTAAATTTAGTAAGACCTTACACATAAACTGCGTAAATAATACTTAAATAATGGCTTAACTGACGATAATTCATGGTTAAAGAAGCAAAGGTATCAGAGTGCCCCCGCTGCGGGCGACCACTTATTAGCAGAGATTCACACAACTTACGCTTTAAGTTCTGTCCTAACTATCATTACGTAATCATAGAACCAATAAAGTTCAACAGATACTTACCTATTAATGTCGATGAGGTTTGTAAATGGCTCAAGGAGGAGCTAGACATAGCTAAGAATAGTAGGAGAGTTATAGGCTACGTTGAAGAGATAGTAAATCAGTGGGGCGGTGCGGGATTACAGGCTGAAGTGAAAGCTAAAATAATAGCTAAGTATGCAAATATGCTTTTGCCAGGTAGTGTAATATCTATAGGTAACAAGCTCTGCAAGATACAAGATATTAAGTCTCAGGATATTAAAAACGAAAAATACACGGAAGAGTACATAGAGGCAAGACTTAACGTATCTATAAAGGAGCCCCTCTCCGGTAAGGAGCATCGCATAAGTATTGCAGAACCGACAATCCTATACGAGGCAGCCCTTGAAATAATGGGTTGTAAAGAGGCGGCGTCGGAAGACGAGGATAATGCCGAGAACGAAAAGCCTAGGCCCAGCTATACATTATATGGCATAGTAACCCCTGCATATAAATGCGCTGAGAACTGCAATTACATAATTGATAATAAAAGAAGAAGAAAAATAGCTCGATGTGGGACATGCGAAAGTAAGAACCATGGTTCCAACGAAAATGAACAGAAACCCTGCTTTTACATCCACTTACTACAAGAGCCGAAACACGATTATGAGAGCTACACGAAAATAAGAGGCATTAAGTTGGATGATGATCAGAGGAGGGCGATTGATTCGATACTCAATCTATGGCTTAGTCCTCTCTATTTCACGATTTTCAATAATAAAATCTACGTTAACACTCAACAAATCGCTCCTCCCGGATTCCTAGTCATCGAGGGTCCTCCCGGCACTGGTAAGACCACCGTAATTGCCATCGCAGCCTGCGCATTGGCGAGGGCTGATTATAAGGTCTTGATAACGTCCCACACAAACATAGCCGTAGACAATGCCTTAGAGAAAATTGTGAGCCTGTGTCCCGACCTTAAGAATAAGGTAATTAGAGTTGGGCCGCCATTCAATATCAGCGAGAAATTACAGCACTTTATTACGAAAGCCCCCTCAATAATATTGGATGGGAAAATTGTTGGTATGACCATTGCCGAGCTCGCAGTTCTTCATAAAAAGTATAACCTTGAGAATTACGCTAAAAATTTCGAGCGTTGGCCATTGTTTGACTATGTATTCATTGATGAGGCGTCGATGGTGCCCCTGGGCATAGCCATAATACCCATCCATTACGGTCTCAGGAGGGTGATACTTGGCGACACGAGACAGCTACCGCCAATAACAAAGTCTCAACAACCTACTAGGGCTGCTGAGTCAGTACTTCAATTGCTTGTTGATGATGGTAGGGTACCTATTGTTAAATTGAGGACCCAGAGGAGGGGTGTTGAGGGGATCTTCGATTACGTAGGTAAAGTGTTTTACCAGGGAGAGCTGAAAACAGAGTCCTCAATCGAGCCCATCTGCTTTAAGGAGGCAAAGTACGGCGATGCAATTGATAAGGCCCTAATCGGCGACGGCGTCAATATTTGTAACCAGGATGGGCAGAAGAGAAAACCAATAATCTGGATCGATGTTGGCGGCACTACCGAGTGGATTAAGTTAGAGGATATATACGGGGCTCCATCTGCAATTAACCGTGATGAGGCGTGCCTGGCAGTGATTATTTACATGAGACTTCGTGAGTATCTTAAGTATCAGTATCAAAATATTGCGGATAGAGTTGCAATAATAAGTACGCATAGGGCTCAGTCAGTATTGATAGAGAAAGCTATTAAAAATCTTGGCCTCGAGAAACCAGTAACGGCCTACCTAGTTGCTGCGGGCGGAGGTAAGAACTCAAAGGAAATAATTGATGCGAAAGGTATCGAGTCATTACTCGACCTGAGGGTTTCGAAAACAGTCGATAGTTACCAGGGGCGTGAGAAGGATATCATTATCTACTCAATGACTGCCGATAGATACCACAGGGCTCTCGCGAACTACGCGAGGTTCAACGTGGCAATTAGTAGGGCTAAGAGGATGCTCATCATGCTCTCCTCAATGGGTGAGAACGACCTAAAGAAGTTACCATGGATATACTTGTTGACAAAAACTGCGCATACCCATAGGGTGCAGATTGATAGAAATGCCGTAGGAAATAATGATGTATGTAAGAAAATCGACGAGATAGCTAACGTACTTAAGATATTCGGTTCTTAATTTTGATGGTTCAAAAAGGCTTACGTGCATGTAACCATAAAATAACCACTAAATAACATAGGAGCACCTAACCAAGCCAGTCTTCTCGGCGTTGTAGTAATGCATCAATGCTTTAACTGAATATATAATGTATGTATATTAATTTCTCTAAATATTTTAATTCCTTGGTTAGGATCATTATTTAATGAGTAATGTGGATAACGACGTTGAGGAGTCAGCGGAGGAGAAAGAGGATTACTCACGTGTTGTTCCTGTTTTAATCAAGTTCATTGGAAAGTATAGGAAGGTACTTGTTAATGGTTCTAGGGATGTCGGTAAATCCTTATACGTAAGGCAAGCAGTGCTAACGCTAACTTATCAACATGAAGAACAGGGAAAACGGTATTTACCAGTGTTCCTAGAATGTCCAATCTCTGCCGATATCGTGTTACAGTTAACGAGGTTTTCACGCTTCCGTACTGAAAATACCTCATTACCACCTCATTACGATATAATACCGATAATTGTACTGGATAATGCACACCGATGCAGTGATGAGGATTTGATGAGGATTAATTCACAACTACCGAAAGACGCTAAGCTAGTCCTAATCGCACCATCGGCGGGGATTAGGCCGAGCAAGTCTGAGTACTTCTCCTATAGGATCTTACCGTTTAGATTCGTTGAAGTGGCTGAAACAATAGTAGACAAAGATATCCGATACATCTTAAAAAGGAGTCACTTAGAGGGATGCGGACGCATTGATAACTTAAGCAGTATCAATAAAGTGCATGAGCTTCTCGAGAAGATTCGTGGCTCTTCTGATCATGGCTCATTGATGAAGTTGTTTAGGTGTTACCTGATTTATGGTGGTACCGCGCATGGTGTTAGATACATAAGTGATTGTATAAATAATAAAGAGTTAAAAGGTATTAGTCATGCGTTCTTTAAGAGCGTGGGGAAGATCCTTGATGATGCGAAGGAATACAGCAAGTATTACGAAGGTATTGATTACGCATTATTTCAGGTAGCTATTCAAGCAACTATGATGTACATTGCGGAGAAGGTGATGAAAAAGGGCTTAGAGGTTGACCAGAATAAGCTTTATGAGGAGGTTCGCGAGATGGCGCAGAGGATTTCACCGTGGTGGAATATAGGGAGGAAGGACGTAGATGTTAATAGGGCCGTGCTTAATGCCATTAAATATTTAAAGGAAAGCGGGGTTATTGTGGAAATAAAACCCATTATTAGCATTATTAAACAAAGAAGTAAACCTGCTCAACAGGATAAATCGGCGAACGTGGTTAAGTACGTATTTACAGACCCTAGATATCTGATCGGTGCATACCTATACCACACGCACATGATTGGTAGTAAGGAATATACGGAGGCGTTTGATGAGATCGTGGCAGCCATTAGTGATTTAGTACAGACTCAGAAGCGGCAAGGAACTATTAAACCTGAGTACTACCTCGAAGCCATTACATTATCGAACCTAGCCCTTGGCGCCTACGCAATGAGTGTCTCATGCGGTAAGCCTGATAGGGATAGTCCTCCATTGAGTAAGTACATTAATTACGTCAAGGCTGATGGCCGCGAAATTGATGCCCTCATAAAGGTTGGGTACTTTGATAAGAGCCACGGCGAAGTAGGCCTAAGCATTCTTTTTGAGGTTTCGAGGAGCTTCGATGAAGATCATGTTAGTAAGTGTAAGGAGGCTTTAAACGATATTAAAGCTTCATACTGCATCTATGCAACGTTAGATGTAAACGATGTAAAAATATTAGGTGATGACAATATCATTGTTGCGCCACTACCTTATGCATTACTTTTATTTTAACACGTTTTTAGCGAGGCGTTTGTGTGTATCGTCGTTTATGCTCCTCATATACCTCATTGATTCTCTTAATCGCATCCTCAATACTTGCCCTGATTTTCGTGAGTTCCTCATTGTTTGCCTTCCTCACTATTGATTCCCATGCGTATATTAGCATGTCCATGGATAACCTAGTTAGCAGTGAATCCCAGTGGATTAGGTCGAGTATTACTAGGTCGTCCTCCTCACACTCGGCTGGCATTATCGTAGTCCTCATTGGCGGAAACTCACCAACCATGGATAGGGATATAGCCCCATGGGAGAACCTAACGTACCTACCACCAAGCCTACCATCAATCATCGTGACGGCATGTATGGGCTTGGATAAGTCGTTATAGACCTCATAGATGAAGTCCACAGCATCACCACCCAACAAGTCCCTCAACCAGTTCAATGCTTCATTAACCTCCCTACCCAGAGCATTGTACTGGCTACAGAGTAGGAAGTGATCGTTTCCATCATTCTCCTTGCTCACCCCCTTTCTCTCAATCTTCCTACACCTCCTGAACATACCCATGTCGAAACCACTCGTTAAATCCAACTTACTCCTAAGCACATCACTCCTAAACCTCCAATCCGCATAGAGCCCAACTGCCAGGGACTCGATTATGAGCCTCATCGAGAACAAGCCCGGGTACAACGAGCACTCAAGCACCGAGTGCAGGACGTAATTACTGAGTGGCTCCGCAACTCTCTCTAATACGAACTCGAACAGCGAATTAGCATCATGATCGGTAGGCACCAAGCCGTAGGCATCGCTGATGATGGCGTTGAGGTCGTTAATGAGGTTGGGCCTATGGCTCATTATGAACTCGGCATTAGCCTCACAAAACCTACACGAAAGCCCACACAAACCCCTCAACCCACCCACACAAGCCACCATAAAGAGGGCAGTAGAAATAGAAATAAACTTAACTGTTGATAATTACTTTTTGGCTTTGAATTTTAATAAGAATAGGTAACGTTCTTTTTTGGCTCTGCGAGGTCCTAGGTTTGTCAATGTTGCTTTTAATCCGAATTCCTCACCAAACTTTGCTAGGTACTCGTGGACTGGTATGTATACGCCACCCAGTACTGAATCACCTATGGTGTACCAAGCCTCATCCTCAAGTCTCTCCGCCAGGAGCTCTATGTGTCGTCTCGTGTAGTAGAGGTATTGGGCGAGGAAGCGTTGGTAACCCTTTGCTCTCTTGCCGCCGGGTTGTATATTTATTGGTAAGGATTCTTTCCAAGCCCTGGTTGCTGCCTCGCATGCAGGTAATTGCATGTCCCTGGCCCTGGAGGGTTCAATACCGAGCCAGAGGAGTTCGATTTGTGTATGCCTAACGTAATCAACATTATTCGCGAATGGTGGGCTCGTTAATACGCCACAAACCCTCTGCGGCATCCACACCGTGGAGTCCGCAAGAATAACATCACCCCTCATGTCACCTAACATATGTATATCATGCTTTGCAAGATCGAGTAGCGTATTAAAGTATGCCACGGGGTTTCCCAACGCGCCTTTCTTACCGAAGCGCGGAGCTGGCGAGTACCGAAACTTGGAAAAACGCCTAGCCGTGTTAAAAAATACACCTGCCTCTAGAGCCGTTGTTATGCGCCGAGACAATTCTAGGAGGGATTCGTATATCGCATCATCGTAATACTTCGATAATTGTGAAAGGGGCCTTAGCGTTACGGGCGTTTCAGGGTTAAGCTTAGCTAATGATGTAATCACAGCAGCGGGATTACTATCTGAGCCGATGAACGCGTGACCCCTAAGGAGCGCCTCGACACCCACCGTTCCAGAACCAACAAATGGATCAAAGATACGTTCACAGTGAACTTCCTGAAAAAATGATTCCACGACCTCGGGCGTAAGTCCATGCTCCGTATACACGAGGATTCTATGAATTGGTTTCGTAGCCCAATAGTTACTGTTTAATGCATTTTCTATTGTTGGTCTTAAAGCATTCATATATAGCCTCACCATTGTTTATCAAATCCATTAGTTTATTAGCAGTATTAGCTATTTTCTCATAA
>Ga0326758_100170_pt1 | contig 19288 bp, 30 predicted proteins | sample GCRJH_S_FD_207221 | JGI IMG/M metagenome (GOLD analysis project Ga0326758, IMG submission 207221) | Hot spring sediment microbial communities from Geyser Creek Basin, Yellowstone National Park, WY, United States - GCR.JH_S | ecosystem: Environmental > Aquatic > Thermal springs > Near-boiling... | reverse complement strand
GGCCTTTATTCATTTTAAAAATACAAAAGTTAACCCCCTCCCCGCGGGCCCCTCCCCCCAGGCCTTGGGTTTTTTATATCTTATAAAAAACGCGGGCCTCAGGGCTCGCGCAGGGGCGCGCCGCGCCTCTCTGTGACGAGGATTGATAGAAAAGCTTATAAGGCCCTGTTTTTCCTATTGGAGGTGGTGGAGGTGGTGGTAAAGCTAAGGTGCCCGTACTGCGGTTACGTCTGGGAGTACAGGGGCAAGAAGACCTTGTATGTCACCTGCCCTAACTGCATGAGGAAGGTAAACATTCAGAAGAACAGGGTGGAGTGAATGCCCACGGGCGGTGAGGGAGCGCTAACCGTGACCGTGAGGATGAAGGTTAGCCCCGAGCCCGAACAAGAAGAGACTATACTTGACCTTCTGAGGAGGTACAGGGACGCCCTCAACTACTCGATAAGGGTAATAATAGCGAACAAGGCGCTGAGCCTTACCAAGGCCCATAAGCTCCTATACAAAGAGCTAAAGAAAAGGTACGGCCTGCCATCCAAGATTGCCCAGGACTGCTACAGGGAGGCCATCGCTATAGCCAAGTCCTGGCTCAGGAACCCGAGAAGGGGCGATATGCCCACAGTAAAGAGCCTTAGGATGTGGCTGACACCAAAAGACGGCTACAGGGTCAAGGGCGACCGCGTGGAGCTGATAGGAGGCTACAGGCTCAGAGTAATCGGCTGGGACAGGAGGTATGACGACCTCCCTAATAGGGAGGCCAGGCTCGTGTTCAGGGACAGCGAATTTACCCTTTACGTGTACAAGCGTGTGCCTAGGCCAGCAAAGTACGCCCCCAAGGGAGTACTGGCCGTTGACGTGAATGAGAGACAGATTGTCGTGGGCAACTCACACGTTGAGCAGAGAATAGAGACGCCTACTGAGAGGGCCCTGCGCTACAGGAGGCTTGCTGAAAGGCTTCAGGAGAAGTACTCCTCCCCCAAATACAGCGCCTGGCGTAGGAGGAGAGGTATAAGGAGGAGGGTAAGGCGTTTCTACAGGAAGTCCAGGAATATTATAGAGGACTGGGCCAGGAAAACATCCCATATAATAGTATCGCTGGCCAAGCAAAGCCAGCTGGCTGTAGCCAGGGAGAACCTAACGGGATTGATAGAGAGCCTAAGGAGGCTCCCGAAGGATCACAGGGTTGCCCTGATAGCGCTTGGCTACAGGAGGCTAGGGTACTGGATTGATTGGCAGGCCGAGAAGAACGGAGTACCACTATTAGTTGTTGACTCAGCTGGTACATCCTCTACATGCCCAAGGTGCGGCGCTAGGCTTGTTGAGGTTAGCCATAGAAGGATGAGGTGCCCGCGCTGTGGCCTTGAGGCCGATAGGGACAGCATAGCTATACTTAACATCGAGAGGAGGGCGCTTAGCAAGATGGGGGGATCTCTGGCCACCCCGACTGCCCCCCAAATGACAGATGTAAGCCCGAACAGATGGGGGGAACCTCCCCACCTTTAGGGCGGGGAGGAGGTCAGGGCGGTACCCCAAGCTCTTTCATCAGCCTTAGAAGGCGCTCCCCAATCATGTTAAGCGCCGCGGGATCCCTCACGATCCTCTTTATGCTCCTCTCATAGGTGCGCTTCAGGTCGACGACAGTCCCCTTGAGCTTCGTGACCTCCTGCTGGTTCACCACATCCAATAGCGTGGGGCGCCCTGCCCTTGCCTGTCTCACGTTAGGGCCGAGCTTAGCCAACTTTGCCTCAGCGTCCTCAAGCCCCTTAATGAACTGCAACACTCTCTCCCTCTCAAGGGGCTCAAGCCCCTTGAGGGCCACGTGGAGCGCGTCCTCAGGAGGGTCAGGAGGGTCAGCTGCACTGGCGTCGCTTGCCTCAAGGCCCCTCTTGATCAGCTCGTACGCTATCTCCGAGATGTTTTTGCCCTTTGACCTCGCCAGCTCCTTAACCTTTTCATAGAGCTCGTAGGGCACGTAAGTGGATATGACCACGCCCCCGTCAGGGAACTTCCTTGGCCTTGGCATCAATGTTCGCCTCCGTTTCCTTCTCGGCCTCAAGGCCCTTCAGGATCAGGCTCACAGCGTACTCAGACAGCGACTTGCGCCTGGCAGCGGCCCGCGCCTCAAGCTCCTTCTTTAGGTCAAGTGGTATGTATATTGTCATGATCACGGCGTCCCCAGACCACTTCTTACGCCTGCCTAGGCGCGCCCCGACCTCCTCCTGAGGAGCGCTCAAGCGCGCCACCCTGAGGGACAGGGACAGCCCAGCTAAAAAGATTTATTTAATAAAGAGCATTAGGGTACAGAATAACAAAGAGTAATGAAATAGCGGAAAAGAGAGCGTGGGCCCTTAGTCGCAGCTCTTTAGGTTTGCGAGCACAACAAGGGCAGCGTATATGGCCAACATCACGCCACTGATCAAAAGGTACTCGTCGAGGCTTAGGTAAACGCTCGGCACCAGAGGCGCCAGCGGCAGGCTGGCAGGCAGCTCTCCCAGCGCTGCCCTGACAGCTAGCAAGGTGATATGGTGGCCCGACAGTATCCCCATGGGGGCAACTATAACGAACAGGAAGGCCTGCAGGAGCGGGCGCGGAGGCGTCTGCATCACAATGAACTCGTAGGCTATTAGCAGGGCGTAGAACCCGAGCACGAAGGCCCAGGCGTAGGCCTTAACGTTCCACGCCCCTATGGTTGCGTCAATGAGCCCCATTATGATGCCTACAACAAAGGCCATGCCGAGGGAGAACCTGTATTCGTGGTAGGTGCAGTACGCAGCTACCACCCCGTAGGAGCCTGCCTAACAGGAGGAAAAAGCCTTACCACAAGGACCTCAATCTTCCATAGTAGACCCTAATGTACTTGCCCCTGTACGGCCTGTATTTCCTCCCCTTCCGCTCTATGTACCAGTAGATGGCCCTCCTGACCACCTCGCTCATGGGCAGGTCAAGCCTTTTGGCAGCCCTCTCCAGCTCCCTATACAGTCTGTCCTCTATCTTAAGCGAGAAGAGCCAAAGGATCCCGCTCCCGTCCCCATATGGGATATAGGAGGACTCTGGCAGCCTCCCGTATTCCTTCACGTAGTCAAGGGCCTCCCTTAGCGCCCTCCTGATCACCTCAGACCTTGACGTGAGCGTGGCGGCACTTAACCAATCAAGGTCGGTTCCAAGCCCTCTCGGCGCCCTGAAGGATAAGACCTTGCCTAAGGCCTCCAAGCCCCTACCCCTCTCTCCCTTCCTGCCTGGCCTTTTCTAGGGCCCTCTTAAGCATGTCCAAGAGCTCCTCCCTTATGTACACAGCGTAGCCGTGCACGTCCACGTCAAGCTCCTCCTCAGCGAGGCTGTCAGGGTTCCCTTCAAGGACTGCGCCCTTAACCTCCCTCAGGAGCTCTGTGGCGTCCCGAATCCTCTGAACCACGAAGTCCTCCTCTATGTACTTGCCGTTGCTGTCGACGGTCGGCAGCTCGCTTAGGAGCTCCACTATTTCATAGAGCCTGCCGAGAGCTATCAGTAGGAGATGCCTGTCGGCCTCCCTGAGCCTGACGGTAGTCCTTACGAGCTTCTCAAGACCTCCATAGGCGTCCTGAAACTCGTCGTAGGCCTTATCAACTTCCTCGACATAGTTCACGCTCTCACCTCACCACCTTGCTTCATGACGCTGGTTATGTAGTAACAGACGCTCCTCCTTATGAAATGGGACCTGTTGCCTTTGCCGAGCTCGCTGAGGATGTCATCCACCTCTCGCGTGAGGGAGGCGGTGAGGTTTGCTGTGAACGATACCTTGCGCTCGTGCGCGTACGCGTAGGGGCACGGCGGTACTCTGCCAGTACTCTTGGCGTACTCAAGGCCAGCCGCTACGGCCCTCCTCACCAACTCGCTCCGTGAGACCCCCAGGGACTCAGCCGCCTCAGTAAGGATCTGGTAAAGGCTTGGCGTCAGGTCGACGCTGAAGTGAAACCTTAAATTATTGCGGTGCGCCGCCTGCCCCTCAGCGGGCTGGGCTGTGCCTGCGCTGCCCTGCTGCGGCGCAGGCCGCGCCTGCGCACGCTGGCCGTGGAGGGCCCTGTCTACGAGCTCCCTCAGCACGTCAGCCAAGGTGGTGTTCTCCTGCCTGGCAAGGGCATCAAGCTCATCCATCCACTCCTTTGGGACGGACGTACATACGATCAGCTTTCTCACGCCCTCCCACCCCCGCTAACTGCGCATAAAAAATCAAGACTTATTTTCCTTCACCGCTGCCGCAGCTGCCATTCCGCTGTAGAGGCTGTTAATCCTTAAGGTTATCTCAAAGTGCTTCCTCAACGCCTCGTTGAGCTGGCTCAAGGCCTCATAGATCACCTGCGAGACCTTGTAGAGGTCCCCAGAGTATGCGAGCAGCTCCATGGCTGTATTGTAGAGCTGTCCCATGACGTACCTGGCGTCTTCATTGCACCCCTCAGGTTGCGCCTTACCGTGAAGGCCCTGGCCTATAAGCTCCCTTGCCACATCGGCTATACTCACGTTCTTCTCCTTGGCCAACCTCTCAAGCTCTTCCTTCCAGTCAGCAGGTATCATGACGTGCAGGGGCGCCTTTCCCTCGCTCACGCCTTCTCACCCTCCTTCATGGCCTTTTCAAGAACTGGCTTGTTAGCCTCAACGTACTGCTTGACGTCAGGGTTGTGGTCAAGCCATACCTTGAAGGCCTCAACTAGTAGCTGGCTATATGTCCTCGGCCCTTTTCCTGTTACCATGCCGTACTGTGTGGCTAACACCATTTCGGCATATACGTCAGGCGAGACATAGACCTTGACCCCTCTAAAAGACCTCTGGGGCCTAGACCCCTCAACACCTTCCTCCCCACTCACCCTTTCACCCTGGGCCCCTCAGGCCCATATAATACATTGGGCCAAGGGGTATAAAAACCTATTGACTAAAACAAGCATAAAATAAAAAGAAAAAACTCTTTGGTTAAAAATGGCTAATGGGCTTCCCTCCCCTTGGTAATGTGAGCCAGGGCCCTTGCGAGCGCTATTAGGTTGGCTGCGTCCCTGGCTATGTCGTCTGCCAGGGCGTCGGCAGCCCTTGGGTCTTCCACATAGAGGAGGGCCTTGACCTTGCTGTAGATGCGATCCATCAGCCCCTTGAGCTGCTCTGACGTCATGTACTCAGGGAGGAACACGCTGCCAGACAGCTTCCTGCCGTTTAGCTCTATATCAGAGTCGTAGGCGTGCCTGCTCCCGTTTACGCTCTCGTAGGTCCTCACGCTTACCTTGTCCTCCGATATGAGAGACCTCTTGACCTTCGCCGTCATCTCGCTCACGACCACTCACCTGGGCCGCACAGGCCCATTTTAGAATAGGGCACAGGAGGTATAAAAGCCTATTGGCTAAAACAAGCATAAAATAAAAAGAAAAATCATGTTTTGCACTCCTTTACTTGTACGCTTCCCTTAATCTCTTCAAGCAAGATATACGAGGGATCTTCATAAATAAAGCTTGGTTCGAGTCTTTTTTCAATCATAACACATTTTCCATCTGCCTCTTTGCGTTTCCTATAGGCATAGACGCCGACATTAGGGGCAAAAAGCCGCTCAGCTGGCAGGGGGTCATTTAAATTTTTGTATTTGTAATTTATTAAATATTCCATATCTTTTTCATCGACTGTCAAAAACGTAGAAACCATTGCAACATAAATGCTATCATATTTACACTCAATAAATTTATTTATTAAATCTTTAAGTTTTTTAAGAAGCTCTACTTTTTCTTCTTCGGTGGCTAAATACTCTGTGCGCCAAACCTCAGCATAGGCCCATTTTTCTTTCTCGTTTATTCTGGCGTAAATGAAGGCTGCCCCTATATCTTCTACTTCTATTTTTTCTTCCTCCTCAGACATCTTCTCACCTTGGGATCTCTAAGGGTTCTCCTATTCTATTAAGTGATATAGGCCTATAAAGTTTTACCGATCGCAGGGCTCGTCCTTAGAATAAAATAAAAAGTCAGGGTTAAAGGTTAGGGCTCCTGGGACTTCCAAAGCCTCCATGACTTGATATTGTCCAAAAGGGCCCTCGTGAGCAATACGAGCTCAGCTATGTCGTTAAGCATGTCCTCGGCCAGGGCATCGGCAGCCCTGGGGCTACTAAGGGTCTGAAGGATCTCGGCCTTCCTGTATAGCTCCTCCACGGTCCTCTCAAAGTCCTTAAAGACATCAAGGGACGCGTGCTTTTCGCTTGTTGTTTTCCTGCCATTGATCTCTACCTCGGCGTAATAGCGGGTTACGTTATGGTTTGTGTCGGCATACGTCAGCACGCTTATCCTGTCCTCAGAGAGCAGCGTCTCCTTGCTCCCCTTCTCCTCGCTCACGCCTGACCAGCCTCCTGGGCCTGCTGCGACCTCATCTTCTCAAGGAGCTGCATGTTTTTCCTAATGTACTCGTCGATCTCCTTGTGATTTTCACGTAGCTCCTTGAAGGCCTGTCGCATCACCGCGCTCATTGTCCTCGGTCCCCTCCCTATCGCTCTGAAATATTGGACCGTCATCTTTAGCTGAGCCATTTCCTCGTCTGACATGAGAACAACAACTAGATTACGTTTCTTTGACCCTATTACCTTATGCACCATCTTTTCACCTCGGGCCTTAGGCCCATTTTAGAGTAGGGAGCTAGGAATATATAAGGCTTTTGCTAACTTTTAAGACCGAAACCCTTTTATATTCCTTTGACATATTTCTAAAATAGGGCCTAGGAGCCCTGGGTGAAATCATGAAGCCCCAGTTCCCTAAGAGGGGAGCCCACGATAACGCTCCGACGCCTCAGACACTCTATGACATTATTGTGAATAGGCTAGGCTTTATTGATGTCTGTCAGGACCCTAAACGCTTCGACGCCACAGCCTTGACGTGGCCTAACAGGTCATACTGTAATCCTCCATTTAGGAATAAGGGGCCGTTCGTTCAGAAGGCCATAGAGAGCAATAGGCTCGGCCGACAGGTCCTTTTATATTTGCCATTGGATCCGACGACTAAGTGGTTCAAGGACCTCTATAGGGCCAACGCCTTGATACTTATCTTCATGAAGAGGATGGGGCGCTCAAAGTACCCCCATGCCCTCTATTTCCTCAAGGACTTCAAGGCGCCCCAGCTCGTCCTCATTGAGGGCGAGCAGGACGTCATAAAGTACCTGAGCCCCTAAATAAAAAAGAAAGAAAAAAGATTTTGGCCTTTAGGAGTCTAGGTAGTTAATGACGTCGTCGCATATGTCAGGATCTACGTCCTTTTTGACCTCTACGTCTCCATAGCTGTAGATAATCTTTCCGTCGCCTCTATCACAGAGGAATTCGACGTTTGGGCCTCCATAGCTCAACAGGATGCTGAACCCAAGGACGTCCTCCTTATCTGGCGTCGTTAAAAGAAGGACGTCAAGGACGTCGTTATCAAAGAATTCGTCCCAATTGCCATTTACGTGATACTCTTCAAGCCTCCTTATTATCTCATCGACCGTTTCCTGAGCCCTCTTTTCCTCCTCCTCGGTTACCTGAGCCATCCCCATCACCTCTCGGGCCCTAGGCCCATCAAGTATTAGGGCTTTGGGGTTAATATTCTTTTGCTCAAAATCTGTTATTAAAATTTTAGTCGCTGCTTTGTATTTTTGTAAACTTTCTATTAAAGTTTAGATCCTTATGTAACGCTCTCGCAGCTCGAGCAACGTTACAATAAGAACGTGTTTCTATTACCTTTTTGTCTTTGGTCTTGTTTTCAAGCTCGAGCATGTTTTAGCTAGAAGCTATTATTGATTGCTAATGAAACAAAGTTTACAAAATTATAAGGTTTTAGCAAAAACCTTTATTAACTCCTAGCTCCTATTTCTAAAATTGGCCCATAAGGGGCCGAGAGGTGATGTGAATGAGCACGAGGGGAATGATAGAGGTCTATGACCCAAGTAATAAGCTCTTAGCGAGGATATACGTCCATAGCGATATGTACCCCGACAATGGAATGATGTGCGAGGTCGCTAAGTTTCTCAGAAAAAGGTATTTGGTCAATGGGATTACCGATTATTTTAGAGACGTGAACACAATGAACAACTTAGCGGCACTAATAGTGGCGCATCTTATTAATTGGGGCACAAAGGAAATAAGGCGTGTCTATAACATGAAAAGGAGCGATCTAATCGCAGGCTTCGTTTATCTTTACCCCTTCGACCTTGATATAAGGGATACGGATATAGAATATCTTTATCAGCTTTACCCTATGATGGACGAGGAGGCCCTCTATAAGGCGGCCGTCTCCGACAACAAGGCAAAAGCTTTAGACGTCATTAAGGTCATAGCTAAGAGGTATGAGTGGTGGGACGGAAAGGGGCCCACGGATTTCTTCGAGGGCACACTAAGAGATTTTGCTAAGCAGTACTGTAAGCTTTAACCTTTTCTTTTTTCATTTTTCTTTTTGTTATGAACCAAAAGGCTTATAACTCCTAGGCCTTACTCTTAAAATGGGCCTTAGAGGCCTGAGGTGATAGGGATGGCCCAAATTAATGAGTTGCCTCCTGGAATTGAGAAAACCATAAATGAGATAAAGGCGCTTGTGGGCAGGTCAAGAAAAGGATATTTAAGGGAGGATCTAAGGCGACAGGCATTTGAGGATCTAAAGTGGCTTGTCGATGAGATGTTCATGAGGACAATGGATGAGAGCCTTGATTTTGAGATAAGGCTTAATGGCTACCTCGACCTTTACGATAAGGAATTTAATGAGTTACTCGAAAATGATGTGATCGGGAAATATTCCCATGTGAATTATCTAGAGAGTTATCCGCAAAGCGTTAAAGAATCTACCGAGGAATATATCTATGATCGCAAAGCTAAGGTTGATGGAAAATGCTTTGAGATAATAAAGCATCTTATAATTTCCTATAGGATTGGATGGAGAAATGGACATTTGGTCAGCAAAATATATTATATCAAGGGGCAAACCGAGAAAAAAGAAATAGAAAAATGCGAAAAATAAGCCCTTCTTTTTGTTTATCTGATTTTTCTTTTTCTTTCATAAAGGCCTAAATATATTATAAGCTTATTATAATAGGATTTGACAAAAAAGTAAAAAGAAAAATGAGATTAAGGGCAGTCGGTTATCCTTAGCTCGGTACTGCCGCTTATGTGAGGGACCTCGTAAGTATTGTTATCCTTAAACCTAAACATTATTATTATATGTTTTCGGTTTTCCGTACATATACTCGGATCCTTATCATTTTTTGTTATGTTAGTGATATAATAAAGCTCAGCAAAATAATAACCTCCGAACTCTACAAATCCTCCAAATTCGTCGTATCCGTCGAACAATGACTTAAACTCGTTGTCTGACAACACAAGTGGTGGCTTTAGGTAGATCTCAAAGTGGCCGTCTTCAGCAAATCGAAGGGCTTTAATGGTGGCCCTCACAAGATCAAAAAACTTACTCTTATCCTCATTTTGTACCTCGACCTCACTCACAACTCACTCACCTGGCCCTTTTGGGCCGCTTTAGAAATAAGGCTTAGGGACTTATAAAGGTTACAACTGTAGTTTTTTGTTAAAATCTACGACATTACATAACGCTCTCGCAGCTCGAGCAGCGTTACAATTGTAATGTGTTTCCGTTACTTCTGCGTATTTGGTCTTATTTTCAGGCTCGAGCTTATTCTAACTGGAAATTGTTCTTATTGCTAGTGAAAAAAGCTTATAAAATTATAAGGATTTAGCAAAAACCTTTATAAGCTCTTAGGCCTTATTAGAAATGTGGGCCTTAGGGCCCAGGTGAGTGAAAAATGTCAGGGCAGGTTAGTGAACAAAAACAAATTTTGAAAACCCTTAACGAGCTAATTGATCAATTCCTCGAAGGAAAATATGATAAGTTCAGTCTTAACTTCGAGGAATACCTTAGACTAACCGACGAGGAATATTTGAACCTAATCGGAAACTTTGACTCTTCGAGTGGAACACTCAATAACCTCGGACAATATCTTATTGAAAAATTCTCTTATGACATCGAAGATTATGAAAAGTGTGTTATGATAAGAAAGAAAGTCTTTATAACTTATCACTTCGACGAAAACAATAACTACGTAATTCACTCTATTGAGGGCGTTACTGAAAAGCGCGAGATAAATCCGCTTTTATGTGAGTGATTTTTTAGCATTTTTAAGTTCTTTTTTATTTCGGTTTTGTCATAACGGCTTATATATTATGTCTTAAGCTTATGTCATAAAGCCCTATAATATATTCGAGGCTTAATGTAATGGGCTTAGCTATAATATATTCGAGGCTTATGACATAAGGGCCCAAATATATAGCATAAGACCGTAAGGCCTCGACAATAGGATTAGGAAAGATGAAAAAAGAAAAAGGCTTAGATATTACTGTGGGATTCTTTGCTTAAGGGCTTCGAGATACTTTTCAAGAGCCACATATATGTCGAGCTCAAGAACATCGAGTTTAGCGGTTATGTCAGATAAATGAATAGGATCGTCTATCGTCTTAAGCGCAGAATAGACTTGCGCAAACCTTAGAACTGCGTTAGCTAACGTAGTTCTAAGCGCGGAATTGTCATCCATAATTTCAAGGATCCGCTTTAATATAAGAAGAACTTCGGTAGCTCTACCTAATGCGGCCGCTGCAGCTATTTTCTCCCTTATAGGTCCATCGGTCTTAGCAATTGCTTTTTCAATATCGTCTTCCATAAAGTCGTAAAAAATCCTAAAGGCCGCAAGGCTATTGTCGCTCAAGTACTCAAAAAAGCCCTTTTCGGGCGCGGCCGCTTGCGCCCCCTGTGTTGGGGGCGCCAGCTCTGCCTTTTGCTCACTCATGTTTTCACACTCTGGCCCCGCTAGGGGCCGTTTAGGAAATAGGGCTTTGGGGCTTATAAGGGTTACAACTGTAGTTTTCTATTAAAATCTATAACGCTACGTAATGCTCTCGCAGCTCGAGCAATATTTCAACTGAAAAGTGTTCTTATTGCTTTTGCGTATCTGGCGTCGTTTTCAAGCTTGAGCTTATTTTAACTAGAAATTGTTATTGTTTGCTAATGAAACAAAATTTGTGATATAAATCAAAGCCCCTCGAATATATAGCAAAGGCTTATGACAATAGGATTTGACAAAAAAGCAAAGAAAAAGAGTCAGGGCTTATTTTTCAGTTGTAACCTCTATTGCGCGGACCTTGCTGATAAGAGTCTCCAAAATACTGTTGTAGGCCCCATCGAGTCTCGCTCTAATGTCGCTTATGGAAGACATAACATCGGATAAGGCTTTTCCTTTTTTGAGATCAACATATACCTTAGCGAGATCTCTTAGAGCTCTAAGTAAGTCATCGATGTAGGCCTCGGGTTTAAGGTCATCGAGACCGTAAGACTTAGCGTTTTCAACAAAGAACAATACAAGCTCGAAGGCGTTAAAGATCTCACCTAGCATCGTTGCGGCCTCTGCCCTAGGTTGGTGATATTTTGATTCAAGTTCTGACGGCCTGAGTATATCGATTATTTCGTATGCAAGGCTAGCCGTCATGTTCTCAAAAAGTAAATGAGCGGCGCCCAGGTTAGCCCTAAGGTAATCAAAAAGTGGGGCCTCATCGGGCGCGCTTACCTCAGGAGTCTGACTTACCTGTGTCTCGCTCATTTTCTCACTCTGGCCCCTCTAGGGGCCAATTAGGAAATAAGAATAGGGCCCTTTTAACGGTTTTTGCTAAATCCTATTGTTCTATTTCAAATTTTCTATATAGGGGATCATGGGGCGATATAAACGCTCTAAAATAATCTTTTAGAGCTCTTTAGCTATATATTTCTTAAGCCCATAATCTTAAGGCCTTGATCATGAGATTTAAGAAATATATTTCTTTTCTCTATTAAGAGAACGTCAAAGATCATTATCCTAAGGCCTACATAAAGCCGTTAAGGGCCCTTTAAAGGCGTTAAGCACTGTTCGGCTTTGTTCGGCTCAGCTCGAGCTACTGCAAGACTGCTCGAGACCGTTCGGCCTTGTTCGCCCCTGTTCGGCTTTTTTCTAAGTTTTTCGCCCTAAAAATAAAATATAGGTTACAGTTGTGGGCAGTTCGCCCCTATACTGCGCTGAATCGCATATTCTACTAGCGTCTATTAGTGTAAAGCGGAATATTCTACTCCATTCCAGTGGAATGGAGCTGCATATTCCACTCAGTGGAATGTACGTTCCAGTTAGATGGAGTGGGGCGGAACGGCTGCACTTATGCTGCCTTGCGAGTGGAATTGAGAAATATCCGAGCTGATCGGTGCTATACTAGAAAGTTGAATGGAAGGGCGGAAAATGCGCAGAGCTGCTATAGCTGCTAGGTCCATAATCCGAAGGCCCAAAGGAGGTATAGCCTAATTACAATACGTATGAACCTCTTACATAACTCGTGCCTACTGCACTTGCTCATAAAAATGTAAATTATGTCGCTCAACTTTCTTCGCCTTATACGTTTGGACAGAACCTCCTCACGTATGACCAGGCGTCATTAACTGCCTGCTTAAAAGAGGTAGCCTTCCTCTTTTCAAGCTCCATCCAGGCATAGCATAGGACAAACCTCCTTATACCAAGGAAGTCGTCACAACTTACTCCGTTCCTGAGTATTTCCCTACAGGCCTCAGACCTTGCAGCTATGTCCTGGGGCGGAAGTCCAAGCACCATCTCTGCTAGGACTAAGAGGTCGTTTTCAGATAGGTTGAAGACGTCACTGTTAACGTACCACTTAAATGGCCTCTCCTCCATGTTCTACCCCAGCAATACTATAGTCAGCTGGGGCTTATATCTTTAGGGATTTAGGAAGCCCTTCCTGCTCTGCGCTACCTGCTTTACCAGGAAGTCTACCTCCTCCTTTGTGCTAGCGAGCCTGGCAATACGCACTGCCTCCCTTATGTCGGTAGTGATATCTGCTAACTTATCAGCTATGTACCTTGCAAGCTCCAAGTCTATCCCTTCGTTCACTGTAAGGATGCTTGGCACGAGCTTCCTGTACTCGTCCTTTGTAAGCCCCCTGAACCTGAATATCAGGAACCTATCAAGCATAGGCGCCAGCAGCTTCCTCTCGTCGTTAGTCGCTGCTATAACCCACACCTTCCTTTCCTCCGCTATCCTCTTGCCGTGCTTTGTAACGATTACCTCGCCAGTCTCCATTAGCCTTAGCAGAAGGGCAAGGTCCTCCTGGCTAAGCTTATCTATCTCGTCAATTAGCATGGCACATGGCACCTCTGGATCCATAGAGAGGAGCAGCTCAGCTATGCCTACGCTTGTTGAAAGGCCCTTCACCGCCTCAACGTGCTCAACGCATGCGTTCTTCCTCTTGAGCGCCCTCCTTATTGAGTCGAGGAATAGGGACTTGCCTATGCCAGGCGGGCCCACAAGGAGGATGTGAACGGGCTTCCTGCTCCTTAACGCCATAACTATGATCCTCTTAACGTCATCATACCCAACTATCTGATTTAGGTCCTCGACTGTTATTGGGAATGTGGGCTCCTCTGGTTTTGGCTTATACTTTATGTAGCCTAGCTCCTCGAGGACTGACTTAACGAGGTCGTGATCAAACAGCTCGTACTCAGTGTTGTTCTTCGTAACTATGAGGCCTAGCTCCTTTAGGCTCTTAAGGAGCCTGTAATCCGTGGTTAGCTTCCACCACTCCTTCTTACCGTCCCTTGCGAGCTGCACTAGAATTGATAGGGCCTCTGGGTTATTGGCCACAACCCCCCTGATAATTGACTTCAGCGCGTCTGGCAGCTTGTCCTTCGGTATGTTCCTTATTGACGACATACCTATTCCCTCTAAGCTAATTATTCTGTAGGAACGTTAAGAGCGTAACCGTCACGCCTAGCATCTAAAGGGCTGCTGCTTAGGCAGGTCTACCTAAGCTCGCTGGGCTGCTGCGTCCCACTAACACCTTGAGGCCCTTGTTATTTTCTTCCAGCAGGGATCGTTCTCCCTCCCCTTCCTTATCCTGTAGTAGACCTTCTTGCGCGCACATTTAGCGTCGATGCACTCCTGCCTGTCGAACTCTATGAGGCCAAGCTGCTCTGCTACCTTGAATACGTACCAGACGGAGGTGTAGCGTATCTTTGGGTACCTCTTCCTTAATACCTCGTAAACGTCATATGGGGATCCACTTCCATGTTCTAAGAGGTACGTCTGTATCGCAATGCCAATAATTGGCCTCCTCATGCTCTATTGACCCCGCCAAATGAATGTACTTCATTGCTGAGTTAATATTTCTTTGGCCCAAGAAGTGTGCTAAAGCTACGGCGTCTCCGAACCTCTCCGCTAGCTCCGTTGCCCTTGTATGCCTGAGGGTGTGGAAAGAGCCCTCGAAGCCCGTAATCTTTGTGAACCTGTTCCACATCCTTTGCACGTTCCACCTGTTAAGGGGCTCCCCCCTTGAATTGTAGAACAGGGGCTGGTTCCCTCCGCTCCTGCTACCTACGTACTCGCTAAGGAGCTCGCAGGCGCAAGGGGAGAGGGGTAAAAGGTAGTCCCTCAGTATGCCTCCAGGCCCCTTCTCCCTATGTACGAGTAGCGCGCAGTCCTTTTTCCTGAAGTCGCTTAGCTTAAGAAGCGGCACTTCGCCTAGCCTAAGCGCAGCAGCATATGAAACGCCGAGGATGGCAGCGTCTGGGAAGCCTATCCTAAGTATGGCGTTCCAAAGCCTCCTGTATGATGGGAATATTGCTCTAGCGAAGGAGTAGGCGTACCTAAACTTAGGTATCATGGCGGCTATGTCTAGCCTTCCCCTAAATTGGTAGTAGGCCTTTAGGGCATAGGTTCTTATCTGCCTCTGCGCCTCGGTTCCCTCTTTTATGAACTCCTTTGCTATCTCTGCCTCTACCTCTGGGTCCTCAATATCAGGTACTCCCCCATAGAAGGAGAAGTACTGCTTAAGGGCTGAGATGTACTCCGCTATCGTTGTCTTGCTGTAGGCGCCACTTGCCCAGTCCCTGAACCTATCAAGCTCCTCCAGTATCCTGCTCTCCTCGCTGCTCACTCTCAGTCACCTTTGGCATCAGCAGGTAGTATCTCCTTCCAAGCTTTATTGCGTCTACCTTTATGCCAGCCCTCCTTAGCGCCTTCCTTATGTTTGTCAGCTTGCAGCCGCTTATGACGACGGACTCCCCCTTTCTAAGGAGGTCTATGACCTCGTTGTACCTGTTAATGCCATCCTTGGTACATACAAATGGGTATGGTATATTCTCGTCAAAGAAGTCAAGGGCATACTTGACTTCATCTATGTTTATCTTTCCCTGTCTGTCAAGCATAACTGCTAGGAGGGCCAGGACTCCCTCTGGCGTTGAGCTTAGGAGCTGGCCCAGAATGTCCTTAGTTATGTCTGGCATTTCCAACTTGCTGCGTCTAGGCATTACCAGACCACCATGCTATGGCATATACAAACTAAAGGTAAAAAGTCTTGATGAGAGACTGCTTTCAATTGCCACTTCGTGGCGTAGTACTTAAAAGTCTTGGTATCCAGAAATAGGTTGGGTCGAGAAAAATGACCGTACTAAGGGGCGGTGTTGGAGATATATGGCACATGTACCAGAAGGATACTGGCAAGGGCAGGAACATAATAGTTAGGAAGGCCCACTCAGTACAGAGCAGCCCTACGCTAAAGGCATGGCAGAACACCGTTAAGAATGCTGCTATGTCTGGCCTTGTAACGCAGGCCGCAAAGGATGCCTGTGAAAGGTATGCTGACGAATTACCTGATGAGGCAAAGAGGAGGTTCTATAGGGATCCAAAGATAAAGAGGTGCAAGATGGCTGCCTTAAGGGCATTCATGGCGTTTGCTCTTAAGTGGGTAGCAGAGCACCGTAGCGAATTAGCTACTATGAAGATGGAGGATATTAGGAAGAAGAAGGATGATGTTGTTAGGTACATACTGGATAACTATGGCAAGACTGCCGCGGCTGCTGCTGGTGGTGGCAAGACCTCAGAGGTAAGAGGGGTCTGGTTCTAAATACTAGTTGGCTTTTTTAACTTTCAACGCATATCTTTTTTCATGGTGTGATTTGTGTCAGGGCCGCTTAGGCGTCTTGCTAGCTATGAGGAAGAGTCAATCAATATAGTTAGTGGCGTGTTCAATAAGGTATTGAGCTCTCTGTCCTCCGCAGGAAGGAACTTTGAGGTCTTCACGCAGAACGTAAACCTATACGCTAGGGGAAGTAGCTGTAGGGACTTCGCTGAAGTCTATGAGGCTAACTCAGGCTTCTTTAGGAGGGGCGTTCTTGAGATAAATGACATAATACAACATGGGAACGACTACTATAACGCCCTGTATAGCTCTGACTTCTGCAGCAGCGTAAAGTCAGGTCGTGAGCTAGCATACTACTTCCAGAGCTGCATAATGGAAGCCATAGGAAGGCTCTACAACATGGCTACATACCTGCAGCAGGTTTTCGACATAACTGTAGCATGTTGCCTTAAGGGAGAGCAACAAGTAGGTAAGGAAGGACCGTTAAAGTGGCCCTCATCAGCGGGGAGTAGCCAGAGAAGCATAATTGACGTGATATCGGTTGGTAGTAGCGTGCAGAGCTTGTGGCCTGACGTCATACGCGTGTTCCCTCTAACTGATGATACCCTGTACACTGACCCCTGTGCATATATCTCTAAGCATACTACCGTTAATAATATAGCTATATTATTTAATGGGTTTGGGAAGTACTTTAGTATGATATATAACTTTGTAAGCTCCCTATTTAATGAAGTGGAGCTGTACAGGAAGTTTGCTGCGTCATGCGAGGACATTTTTAACCCGCTGAGGGAGTGTAGAATAAAGGACGTGGTAGTTAGCGCGGGGGGTGGGTTAGGTGGAGCTTCCAGATGAGGACCTGTCAAGGCTACTTGATATGATAAAGTCCTACGTTAAGGAGAGAGGGGGTCTTCCATCACCAAATATTGATATGGAGATATGGGAGGAGGTAGACGCCCTTGTAAAGGCAATAAAGTCGCTGAACCTCCCCTACACACTTAAGGACATAGCTGAAGAGCTTGGCGTTAACTATAGCACATTTATGAAGAACTACAAGCTCTTTCAGAAGAAGGTAGAGAGCAGCAGTCAGGAGGAAAAACAGCCAAAGGTAGAGGTAAGTAGGCCAAAGGCTAAGGAAGGGGAGGAAGGGAATGAGGGAGAGGCCCCTAAGGAGGAGGCTAAGGAAGTAACCGTTGAAGCGCCACAGGAGCAGAAGGTTCTTGAGAGCGCAACCAGAGCAGAGCTCCTAAAGAGGGTAAGGAAGAGGTACCTACAGAATGTCGAGCCACTATCAACAGCTCACGCAGATATGATCGTAGGGCTTGGCAAGAAGTTCTATGAGAACTATGGTAACCAGTGCATACAGGCTGGCTATGAGAACCTTGATGACTGCATGGATGATGCAATGGATGCCCTTTTCAACAAGATGCCAGAGTATGAGTACCTTAAGGAACAGTTTGATAAGTTAGCTGAAGCTAGTGCCAAGCTTCTGCTAAAGCTAGCCGAGTACGCCAAGAGGGTTCAGGATCTTGAGCTCATTGAGAAGATCGTTACTGGGGAGATCTACGAGGAGCTTGAAAACATACAAATGGAGGAGGTTAATCCAGAAAGCGGCTCCTAGTTTTTCATCGGCTGATGCAAACTGTCGTTAAGCAGATTTTTGTTAGTTAAAGTGGCTGGAGCGCCCTATAGGGGAAACAAATTTCACTGATGGATTTTGTACCATGGTTAACTTGGCCAAGTAAAGCTAGCTTGGCTTGGCCAAACGGCTAATTAGCCTGAAAAAGATAAAACTACTGGAAGGCACTAACCGTACAGGGTAGGGACATATATGCCAGTTGATGATGAGCTAGAAAACCTTGTGTCGTCAGTAGCAACGCCAGAGGAGCAACTGACATTTTTGACGTATGGTAAGATCTCTCAGTCGCTGGCCCAGAGGATATTTAATGGCAATATTCCAGACAAGTACAAGGACATTGTTATAAGCGATGAGGATTTTAAGAAGCTGATGAATAGCAATAAGGAGCCAGAGGCAGATAGCATGGCTAAGACTAGTAAGGAGGAAAAGAAGGAGGAGGCCAAGCTAGAGTTGCCTACGGAGGAGATACCCTCCATTTCTAAGATAGAGGAGGAGAAGGCGCAACCCCAGGAGCAGCCTAAGGAGGACAAGGTGGCAAAGGCCATAAGCAAGTCACTTGACATAAATGAGGTGGCCGCCCAGATAATGCTCCAGAGGCTTCAGAGCCTCGCAAGCAAGGACAATAACATAAATGAAGTGATAAACACGCTTGCTAACCTAAAGAGGGTAGGAGGCGAAGTAACCAACAAGTCAACTGATATAGCTACCTCCCAGATAGTTAGGAGGCTTATAGATAACCTAAACAGGAACTACAATAGGATGAGCCCGCAGGACATCATAGACTACGTCCTTGCCCTAAAGTTTTTATCTTCGCTAGAGGAAAAAGGAGAAAAGGGAGAGGGAGGGGGCTTGAACTTATCTGAGCTTATTACTCTGATAAAGCTCCTAACGCCGCCGCAGCAGAGCAGCAATGACGACGTTATGAAGATGATACTGCAGATGCAACAGCAGCAGTTCCAGCTCCTTATGGAGTTAATGAAGAGCAGCAATAAGCCGAAGGAAGAGGGCAAGGACACGGAGAAGATAGCGGAGCTCATAGACAAGATGCATGAACAGTACCAGCAGCTGATAGACAGGCTTAACAAGGAGAAGGAGGAGAGGGACAAGATGTGGATGGAGACCATAAAGACAGCCATAGAGAAGCTGGCTGAGAGCAAGGAGACCACTGAGAGCATAAAGAAACAGGTCAGCGAGCTGCTGCAGAGCAATAAGGTAGGGGCGGCAAGCGTCGACGACCTCCTTAAGTTCCTTGATAACCTAAAGGAGAGCTCAAAGAAGATACTTGAGAGCAGCGGGTACGAGGTAAAGCCCAAGGAGGAGAACAAGAGCCCCTTAGATAACCCGCTTGTCGCTAAGTTGGTTGAGAGCCTGCTAGGGTACATAAGCGACCCACAGAAGATAAGGGCAATGATGGCGGCGCTTGGCAAGGCTCCGCAGCCAACTGTTGAAGTTGGGGAGGAGATGCCTCACCTGTGAGGGGTGAGGTAGGTGAGCGAGGCTAAGGCTGAGGAAGTGAAGACTGAAGGGACCCAGGCACAGCAGCAGGAGACCAAGTCAGAGGCAGCGCAGGCTCCCCAGCCAGCACAGGAGGCTCAGCTCGCTCAGGAAGCCCAACAGGTAACGCAGGTACAGCCCCAGGAGGCAAAGGAGGTTAAGGAAGAGGCCAAGGTAGAGGTCAAGGAGGTAAAGGTAGA
>Ga0326758_100168_pt1 | contig 19425 bp, 15 predicted proteins | sample GCRJH_S_FD_207221 | JGI IMG/M metagenome (GOLD analysis project Ga0326758, IMG submission 207221) | Hot spring sediment microbial communities from Geyser Creek Basin, Yellowstone National Park, WY, United States - GCR.JH_S | ecosystem: Environmental > Aquatic > Thermal springs > Near-boiling... | reverse complement strand
TAACCCCCTTCTAGTTTTATCTCCCTGTTCTCAGGATATGCAATTAATACCTGCCACTTATCAGTGGAAAATCCTGTAGATTTTTCAGTTAGTTTTGCAATTTCCGGAGACCTTAAAGTTATATGATATAAAGGTATTTCATCTTCATAAATTTTCTGTATAAACTTAATTGCATCTTGATAAGTATCGAAAAGGAAAAGTTTGCTAACGTCGTTAGTATATTCTCGTTTAAGAACTTTTAATCGGGTAACTATTCCAGTAGTGCCCTCAGCATGAGCAGCTATTTTAATATCTCCGCCTTTTAGAGTAACGAGTTTTCCCTTAGGATTAACCATAGTTACTTCTATTACTTGATCCCAATTGGGTCCATATTCATAAGATCCTATTCCCCAAGAACCTCCGCAAAAATAACCTCCAACAGTGGTTTTCTGATATATAGTAGGATATACTCTGGCATTAAAGGTGAACTTAGCACCGGCTTCTGCCTCTACATAATCTTCATGTTCCTTAATATGATACATCTTACTCATGTCAACTATAAGTCCTCCTTTTAAAGGTATTAGACCTCCTACTGTACCATAACCAGCACCTCTGGGAATAAGTGGTACATGCATTTGTAAAGCGAACTCTACTATACTTATTACTTCTTCCTCATTTTTCGGAAAAGCCACTGCATCAGCTTTTAATAACGTATACTTAGAGAGTAGAGGGGATACGAAGCTCCAGTCCTTACTTTTTTCTTCGATTATTTTAGGATCTTGTGATACTTCTATGCCTTGTTTAATTAGGTAACTAAAGACGCTCATTTGCCTTAACTGTTTATCTAAATTAATAAAAATATTTGATCAGCATCTATTTGTATATTTTCCAAAGTTATAAATACGGTATTAAACATTTTAAAGGTTAACTCACTTAGAAAGATTTTGTTCTTAATAAAATAAAAAGAGATCATGAATTACATTTCTTCTTGGCTCTACTTATTCAACTTCTCGTATTCATTATAAAATTCATAAGCATGCTCAATAGCTTTATAGAAATTTTCAAGTTTTACATTTTCGTTGGGAGCATGAGCATTAGATGAAGGTGTCCCCACTCCAATCGCACTTACAATCTCCTTTATCCCAAGATCTGCAAAAACACCCATAGGTTGGGTTCCTGCTGAATTAGGTATGATCACTGGATCGCTTAAATAAACTCTTTTAGCGGAATTAACCATAGCCTTAACTACGTTAGAATTAGGGCTTGTTCTGACGGGTTTTTCCATTCCCATAACCTCTATCTCCGCTTTATCCTTAATGAGGTCTATTAAAGACGAAAGAATCTTCTTAGGATCTTGATTAGGCACTAACCTGAAATCCATCTTGACCATAGCATAAGACGGTACTATAGTCTTACTTCCTTTACCAGTATAGCCTGATATGATTCCGTCTATGTTGCAAGTAGGCTCTGTGAGCAGTGACTTAATGTCGCTCGTTTTTAGCTTAAATACTCCTAATGATTTCCTGATATCTTCAGGGTCTACATCGTATTTTTCCAATAATTCCTTTATTTCGGCATTAATAGGTTCTATGTCGTCATAAAATCCCTTCAGTTTAACTTTTTCTCCATCATATATTGAATTTAGTATCTTTATCAATTCCCATACGGGATTAAATACTATAGGTTCATTCGAGGAATGAACATCCCTATCACCGGTTCTAACAGTAAGCTGAACGTATAATAGCCCCTTTACACAAAGAATGATCATAGGTCTGCCTTTAGTATCTAATCCTGCCCCTTCCATGATTACAGCATCTGCATTAATTTTTCCTTGTGCTCTTCTACATATTCAGATAGGTGAACACTTCCTATTTCTTCTTCTCCCTCAAATAGAAATTTAAAATTAAGATTTCCTTTATACTTTGAAAATGCGATTAGCCTAGCTATTAATACTCCTTTATTATCAGAAGCTCCTCTAGCATAAACAACGTTATTTTCAATAGTGGCAGAAAAAGGTGGATATTTCCACTCGTTAAGCGGATCAACTGGCTGAACGTCATAATGGTTATAAACTAAGAGTGTTTTATCTCCTCCGTTATTTACCTTTCCTAATACTACTGGATGCCCGCCAGTATCTTCTATAGCCGAATCTATTCCTAACTCTGTCATGAAGTCTTTTAGCCACGATGCTGTATCTCTAATTCCTTCTCCTGTTGCTGAAACAGAAGGATGTTGTAAAAATTCTATATATTTTTTAAGTGCATATTGTTTCTCTTCTTGGCTTAACATTAAGAAGTATATTTCACAAGGCAGTTAAAAAAGAATACTTTACTTGGTAAGTTATAAAGGATCCTTAATAACGTATTGAGAATTGTCTAATAGTAAATATAAACCATTATAGTCTTTATAATTCTTTATTAAATATTAATTAATATATAAAATTCTTTTAAATATTTTTTACTACTCTCACTGAATTTACAGTAATTTCTTTAAATGCTGGCTCTTTGCTTATCTTATCTATTTTCCAGTCCATTAACTCATTAGCTCTACCCCAGTGAAATGGTATGAACAATATCCCTTTAGGAACTCTATTGGAGATCTTAGCCCTAAGGATAAGTGAGTTTTGTTTGGTAGAGATTTCTATTACATCACCCGAATTTATATTAAGTTCTTTAGCATCTATTTCAGATATTAATATTTCATCTTCCTCCATATTACTTAGCATAATTAGTTTCAGATTATTTCTAAATTTAGTATTCCACAAAGTCATTAACCTTCCTGTCATCAATATGAAACCTTCTTCTGGGTAAAATTCTAAATCAACCGCTTTAGTCTTGTATTTTTTAGGCTTGAATTTAGGTTGTCTGTATGTAGAGAACTCTCCATACTTTATCCCATTATAGTCTACAAGCCTTCCCTCTAGTACTTTTACCATTTCATTAAATATACTTCTGAGGTCTTCGTTCATATTGAAATTTAATTTTTCTCCTACCATCTTAGCTATTTCATAGTCAGCTTTTAGATGAGTATCAAATATCTTAGGCATATAGGTTACAGTCCTATCTCCTGAGGTATGTATACCTTCTCTCTCACCCCACGTAGCTACTGGAATTATCATATCAGCTGACTTAGCCGTTTCTGTCTCATAAGCATCTTCTACAACGACTAAATCTACATAAGACAATAGTTCTTTGAATTTATTAGACCTAGGCAATGAAATGACTGGATTTGTTCCTATAATCCACAATACCTTGATTTTTCTTTCTTCAATTAGTCTATAAATTTCAGTTATCGTATAATATGTTCTTGATATTGAATAAGGAGGAATCTCCCATATATTTTCCATTTCTTTTACTTCTTCCTCATTCTCTACGTATCTAAAACCAGGCAATAATCCTGCTAAAGCCCCTATCTCTCTAGCTCCCATAGAGTTATGCTGCCCTGTTAATGGTAAGACTCCTTTACCTTCTCCGTATACATTATTTGTTAACATGGCTATAGTAGATATTAATATCCCTAAATCTGTACCATTACTTCTCTGATTTACTCCCATACCCCACATGAATACTGTGTTAGTTCTAAGAATTCTTTCGGCGAGATCTATAATTATTTTCTCGTCTATAGAAAGTAATTGAGATACCTTAGATGGATGCCATTTCATAGCTACTCTCTTTAATTCATCTAAATTTTCTATATAATTAAAACTATTATTAGTTGTAATAGACAATATATGATATATTATGCCGTTTAGCAAGATTACGTCTCCTCCCGGTGGAATTCGTATAAAATAGTCAGCTTGTTCTGCTGTTTCCGTCATAATTGGGTCTATTACTATAATTTTCTTTTCCTTATCTGCATTTTTAGCACTTATTATCTGATTCCAAAGAACTGGATATGACGTTGCTGGATTAGCACCTACTATGAATAAAGTTTTAGCCTTTAATACATCGTCATAATTCGATGTAGGTAAAGGATACCCGAAGGAGTACCTTAAGGCGTATGCTGCACTGGCCATGCATAATCTTACGTTAGAGTCAAAAGCACCAGTTCCGATAAATCCCTTTCCCAGTTTTACAAACATATATTGGTCTTCAGTAGGTATCTGAGCTCCCATGTAAAATGCTATAGAATTCTTTCCATATTTCTTTATACTTCTCTTTATATATGTAGATAATATACTTATAGCATCCTCTAAGCTAATTTCTTTATTGTCCAAAATCGGAGAATGAATCCGTTTAGAATTTATTGTTTCTGGTAACAAAGCAGCTTTAACGCACATCATTCCTTTATTAGTAATATGCTTTAATGGGGTAACTCTCTTATTCTCGACCTCAATACCACATCCTATTCCACAATATGGACAAATTGTTTTCATTTAAAGTCAGAATCTGTTTATTCAGTTTTAAGAATTTTGGTTTTTAATATGGTACATTGTTAAACTAACATTATAAATTTCGGTATATAATTCATTAATTTAAAATTACAATTTAAAAAGATAGAAGAAATATGTAAGTAAAACATATATAACCAATTAATAAAACTATCCTTATGCAGTCTCCTGAACTGAATGAAAAAGTAATAAGCATCATAAAAAATACAATTCCTATATTAGAAAAAGAAGGAATAAAAATAACTAGTAAAATGTATGAAATATTATTTGAACGTTATCCAATAACCAAGTCGATGTTTAAAAAAGACAACTCTAAGGGATTAGCTGAAGCTTTGTTATTATATGCGAAAAATATTGAGAACATAGATAAGATAGATCACCAGTTAAATAGTATCGCTATCTCTCACGTAAAAGCTGGTGTATCCAAGGAAATGTATCAATGGGTTAAAGAATGTTTAAAAGACGCCATGATAGAAGTATTGAAGCTTTCTTCTGATAGTGATGTAGTAGTAGCTTGGATGCTGGCGTATGATTACCTTGCTAATATACTTATAGAGAAAGAAAATAATTTAAGAAAATGATGAAAAAAGACAAAAAAATAAGTTTCCGTTATATTTTATAATTTTTTTATAAATTTTATAAATACAGTAAAAAGAGTTATATCTTTATAAATAGTATCAGCAATGCGATCAATGCCAAGAATAATAAGAGCAATGGGGATAAGGCTACGTTAATTAAATCTATATAGCTGAGACCAGCAGTAATCACGAATCCGCCAAACCCAGCAAACCCTCCTATAATCCCAGATGCGTTACCTATTTTATCGCTTCCAAAACTTTCAGATACTTTCTTAAACACTGCACCGTTTGCTAAGCTTAAGGACGCCCCTAGACTAATCACCGAAATTAAGGAAATTAATAGCTCTTTGTTGTAAAGAGACCAGCTAAACGTTAGCGTAGAAATCATTATTGATAGTAAGGATATGTAAATAGCTTTATTACTTCCTAGAAAGTCTCCTATTGTTCCCCCAAGAGGTCTAAAAAATATAGTAGTTAATCCGTAACCAAATAACACTAGTCCAGATGACAAGAGCTTCAGGTGGTATACTAAATAGAAAATTGAGGGAACCCATAAACCTACCGCAAGGAATCCTCCAAAAGTTACGAAGTATATATAAGACATATAGAATGTTTTATTATCACCGTGTATTTTAATGAGTGATACTAAAATAGCTGTAAGTATGACCTCGCTGGAAATTAGATAGAGAGTAGAAAGCTTAATGAGTGATACTAAGAGTAAAAATACCAGAGTTACCATAAAGAACTCAACTACCAGCGGAGATAACTTTGTTACTTTTTTTTCTATGATATCTTCACTTGAAAATAATACTGGAATTATAGATGATAAGATTAATATAGATAGAATAATAAAAGTACTTCTGAATCCGAAGTTTACGTAGAGTAAAGGTACGATTATTCCACTCACTGCACTTCCGAAATTACCTAATCCTCCGTATATACCTAAGTATGTTCCTTTGAAGAACTCGAATTTTCTATTCACGTATGCTATTCCTGCAGGGAAAGTACTCCCTGCTACCCCCAACAATCCAGCTGAAATATATAGCTGAGTGATTGTATTAGCGAAGCTAGTTAGAACAAGTGCAATTGCCGATAAAATTGGAATAAGCAGTAGTGTCTTTTTTGCTCCTATAGTATCAGAGAGTAATCCTGCTATATATCGGGTTGGGAGTGCCATAAGTTTTGGCAAGGCTAGAAGTAATCCTAATTGTACTAAATTTAAATGATATACTTTAAGAAATACACTTCCTAAAGGTGAGTAGGCTGTCCAAGCTACGAATGTTATAAAAAAGACATAGGTTGGAGAGAGTAAGTTTAGTAAATTTATACTCCTTTCCATAAAGGGATATTGACTAAATGTTTTTTAAATAACAATCATCATTTATATTATAAATGTTTAATTATAATGTAAAATTTGTAGTTAGTTGATCTACTTTTTTGAAGCAATAATTATAAAGAGAATATTTGATACTCATGATCAATAAAAATAAAGGTAAAATCATGAATTTTAGAAAATATGATAATTCAGTTACTCAAAGTTCTCGAAGTATAAAATCTTTGCTATAAATCGACTTTTTCTTGATAGATTAATTTTATACCTTTTTCTTTTAGCTTCTGTAAGAAGATCTCGCTTTCTATAACCTTTTCTGGAGGTAGGACACCACTTCCCCCAACTTTCATATTAATAGTTATTACCGGTGATATACCAGTAATGTATTGAGTTCCATCAAATTCGTCCTTAGGATAGGATATGAACTCCATTGTTACTTCTCTATCTTAGTATTTGAAAATTACTTTACACGCCTCCAGCTCTTTCGGCTCTTCATTATTATAACCTATTAAACCTTTAGACTTCAGAACCTCCTTTAGGTATTTCCTAGTCTTTATTCCCATAACTTCCCTATCCTCACCGAATAATTTAGATATGAAAGCAATATACTCAAATCCAGTACCACCCTCCATCCAGTCTACGTATTTTACCCCCTCGAAAGAGCTAGGAAAAGTAGGCCAGTTCACTATGTATCGTAAGGTATACTCTGATTCTACCTATAGAAAAGTCTACCTCTTCACTCCTTGAAAGTGGTTTATAGTATCTATATTCACCGTTCTCAAAAACTGGTGCGTCCATTATTATTTCGTCCATTTGTGTATCTATGCTCCAATCTATTTTCTCGCTGTTGTTGATCCAACCGTCCCTAAGCCTTATTGCTTCTGGAGTACCGTATTTGTTATAAATATATTTCGCTATTACGTTCGTTACACCTGGTTCAGCACCCATTCCTATTAGGGCGAGAATTCCCTCCCTTTCGAAATCCTTGTTAAGCTCCAGTTGTTTCTTGGTCATCCAAAATAATCCTCCTAAGTCGATGTAGTTTACTCCAGACTTAAGCGCAGCCTTCATGGCGTTTAAGTTAAAATAATACTGTGCTGTGTTTATAACATAATCACTGTTCTTTATTTTTCCGCTATATCATCAATATTGTTCAAGTCACCGTATATATAGTTGACGTTTAAATAAGGGGTCTTACTATGTCTATAACCTCTACTTCGTGTTCCTTCGATAGTTCTTTTGTTATTACCCTCCCTATCAATCCAGAACCTCCTAGTAAAGATATTCTCAATTTAACTCACTCTGGCAGGAATCTCCTTAAATACTAAGTCTAATTCTAGACCTTTGCTCTTGTTAAGATAATAAGAGATTGCATATATCGATAAACCTAGAGCGTATATTATCCCTAATGATGCCAAAGTAGGCAAGTTTATTGGTAGGAGTATCGGATTTCCCATGTAATATACAAGGAATATACCAAGAACAAGAAAGTCAAAGCTCCTATCCACGTAATAATCGGGACACCTAGTATCTTTCTTTTTATGGGTACAGCGTTTTCATATATACTTCTCCTGATATAGGGCATTAAGGCTACTGAAATGGCAAATATTGCGTAACTTATTTGGAATATAACTGTTACGTCTACAATAGAGATCTGAGGTACATAAGCGTAAAGTAGTACTCCTATTAAACCTATTATAGATACTAGTAACGTAGATTTTAACGGTATATGTAACTTTTCACTTACATCGGCCAATCCAAGAAGGCATTAATCTATCAAAAGACCATGCAAACAAATATCTTGTTAATCCAATTATCAACGGAGGATTACTGTAAAAGTTCGGTAGCCAAAAGGCTATAAACATAATTATGAAAAGAGGTATATACTTTTGTTCACCAATAAAGCGAAAAAGGGTGTAAATGTGCCTATGGACGATAAGTCATTATAAACGGTATCATTGACCCCGTTACAGTTTATATATCCCCAAGCAGTCAAAAACCTTTCTCCGATTTTGATAAATTTAAGATAAGGTTTTAGTAAATGATCCCAAAATAAAGCACCAAGTATACCTCCTATAATATCTGGGATACCATAAACGTAGAAATACTCTCCTCTAAAGTTAAATGCACCGGCCCTATAACCGAATAGATATAAGGCAAGCATAGGTCCCCAACTTCTAGCCTCATTTACCATTCCACCCGTTAGTTGAGTCTCAAAAAGTAAAAATAGCATTACATATCCAATACCTATAGCCCATGGAGCTAATGACTTATTATAGAAAGGGGAATCTGGATCTGTAACTGCTACTACTATTAACAAGAATAAAAAAGTCATCAACGCCTTAGCGAACGCACCTTTCCATAACGGAAATACCTGATTTACTTGAGAGTATAGAGCTCCAGAATTAACGATAGTAGGTATATATTCCTTAGGCCAATATTGAGACCAAAAGTCTGGCTCTGGATATTGAGTGAAGAACGATGCAGCTATATTAGCATACAAGAAAGGTGGGGGATCTATTCTAGTTATTACACCTCCCCACCATACTAATAGTACCATTGCTGCAGTAGTTGCTCCTAAAATCTGAGATATGATGTAAGGAATAACATCAATCCATTTAATACGCTTTGTCACAGCAAATGCTAACGTTATATTAGGATTTACATGTCCTCCGCTAATAGGACCAGCGGTGTAAATTGCCAAGACTATCCCTAATCCCCAACTTACCATATCAAATCCAAAATTAGGTTGATTAGTAAGAGTTGAAGATACTGATGCACCATCCCCAAATAGTATTAGTATAAATGTACCCACAAATTCAGCAAAATACCTCCAGGATGAATCTTTTAAGATTGTACGCAGTTAAGCATCACCTCTTGAAGCTTTTATTCCACAACCCTCTTTTTATATATAATAAGCTGAGTAGCTATGTTTTCTGAATTGTGCTCTATATGGTTAAGTTGAGGGTAACTACATTGGAATTTATACTGACTTATTTTTTTACTGCATTGTTATTGAAGAACATAATCACATAATTTATAATATCTTCATCTGAGGGTAAAACTAACTTATTTAACTTATCGATAGTGTCGTCACTTGCTTATTTATATTTCTATAATTTTTAGACTTTATATAATATTCGAATTTATTGTTAATTCTTTATATATAGAATCAACGTTTAATAAATTTATACCCTAATGACGACACTATCAACTTATCTAACATATACATTCACATATAATATTTAATTTCAAATACTTTTTAAACTTAGAGTGTAATTGAAGTATATCAATGGGATCTAGTCGCTAGCTATTTGTTAAACAAATGACTCTCTGACTAAAGAACTTTGACTCACATTTTGATAGTATAGTTCCATGCTTAAATTAGCAATTGAAACTATTCATTCACTATTTGCAGTATTAATTAATTTTAAATTATAGAATAATAAAATTAATTAAATTTACTAAGTCATATTGTAACTAGAAAATTTTCAAGAATAAGACGGATTAACACCTTATCTCGTTTTCTGTGGTAGAAGAAGATTGTTGCATTAATGTTTAAAAAATCTTTTAAATTATAAAAAAGTTATTAGCTTAATCCCTTGTTTTTAACAACTAATTTTATGATATTTTTAAAGGAGGTATTTACAGTATAATATGAATTTTTCAGTGGATCTTTTATATGTAAGTTAAAAATTATATTTATAGAGAAAAGAGGTCCCTTCTTAAGGGACTAGTGCTACAGCTATACTAGATCGCTCTTAACTGTCAAAGCAAAATAGCTAATCATACTAGTAATGATAGCTACATACCATCCAAATGTATATATTATTGTAAGTTGTGGTATAACTATTCCTATTAAAGGAATTAAACCACCTATTAAAGTAGAGGCTAATGCTTTTATGCCGATGCCGTTCTTATACCAGTATACTCCTTGAGGTTTAAAAAGATCTACTAAACTTATTCTAGATTTATCTAAAATCCAGTATTTAGCAATCATTACTCCAGCAACAGCACCTAAGGAAGTTCCTACGATATTTAAAGCGTTAAATATTGAGGTGGCGTTATTAAACCATATCCACGGAGCATAAGTTACACCTACCAAAGATGCTATAATTGCGGCTCTATTCCAAGATTTTAGTCTCCTAGGGAATAAGCTGATAAAATCATAGATTGGAGAGACTAGGTTAGCAGCTGTGTTTACACCAACTGTTGCGAAAATAAGTGTTATACCTAAGATAAGAGTAATTAAAGGATTATGGGTAAATAAGTACATTATATTAACTGGGTTTATATAGGTCATAGCACTAGAATATGGAATTTCGAAAGCGTACATCATTGTTGATACTATAATTACTACTAGGAACGTGAATATAATAAACATTATAGGGAACCCTATAGTTTGACCTACTATTTGGTCTTTCTGAGTCTTGGAAAATCTAGTGAAATCCATAATATTTAATGCCAATGTAGAGTATGCACCTACTAGTGCACCTATTGAGGTTGAAATCTGATTAAATGTTGGTTCTAATTCAGGTTTTACTGAGAATATATTTCCTATTCCATGAGAGAGTGTGATTCCATAGTAAGCTAGCCACCCAAAAATTAGCATTATTAAAGGTCCAACTATCAACTCGAAATATTTTACCTCATTCATACCCTTGAATAGTACTATAACATTAATTCCCCAAAATATTAAGAATGATAAAGCTAGATTTTCTGGCATTCCTAAAACATTTAAGGTTAATGTATTCCACGAAGGTATAAAGATCGATAATACAGCATCTACTATTGTTCCACCGGCGTAAGTTTGAACAGCAAACCAAAATAGTGCAACGAAGGCACGTAAAATTACCGGAATCATGGAGCCTTTAATACCATACATAGGTCGTATAGCGATAGGGTAAGGTATTCCCCACTTTGCGCCAATATGACCATTTAAATACATTACTACTAATTGCGTACCATAAGCCAATCCTGTAATTAAGAGGGCAAGTATAGGTCCAAATTCGAAGGTTAGAAGAGCTGCTATTTCGAACTGAACCACATTATGAACCATCCCAGCCCAAATTGTAGTATAATTTATCCATGTCCAATTCTTCATTGATTTAGGTAAGGGAATTAGATTTGGATTGTAAAATGTTTTCGGAATTTCATGAATTCCCTGATTATAATCACTTAGATCGAGAGTAACATTATCGAATTTGCTCTCCATAAATTGTAACTTATGTTTTCTGATTATAAGAAAATTAACATTATAATTAAATAATATAAAATTTTAAGTCTCACAGATTTAATCTTAACAATGAATAATGTGTCTTTACTTCTTTTATACCTTTAAAGTTTTATAATTACTAAGTAATTCAATGTAATACTATAGATAGATAATTAGATTTATTTTTAGAGATAGATAAATATATTTATGGAGGCTATAATTAATTTTTTAGATAAGGAAAAAATTGAATTTACCACAGATAAGAGAATAATTGAAAAAGAATCAAGAGATTGGAGCTGGACTTCTAGTAAATTAAGCCAATTAGATAGCAAGTTACCGTTAGTTGTAGTATATCCTAAAAATGAAGATGAAATAATTAAGATTGTAGAATTTTCTAAAGAAAACCATTTACCTGTTGTTCCTAAAGGTAAAGGATTTAATAATGTAGGCGGTCTTATAATAACAAAACCCAACTCAATTCTCATTAACTTAACTTATTTTTCTGGCATATTAGAAGAAAATGATCAACTAATAAAAGTAAAGTCTGGAACACCTTACTATAAAAAGGGAAAGTTCCTTTTTTTACCAAGGGTTTATCCTTCAACATTTAGGCATGAGGTAACAATTGGAGGTAATTTTTGTGGAGGAGCTTATGGAATAGGATCATATGAATATGGTCCTAACTGGGATCAAGTTATAGAAATAGAAATGATCTCTCCTAAGGGAAAGAAAATAACTCTCTATGGAAATGATACTAGGGTTGCAGCACATGCTCTGGGTACTACAGGTATAGTAACGTCATTAAAGCTCCTTAAGAGACAAAAAGAAGGAAATGATATAGTAAAAGTATTTTTCTTTGATAATTTCAAAGAATTATTAAAACTTATTGATATAATTTATGATAGTTCATTACCTTACTATCACGTAAATGTGTTATCGCCTAATTCTTTAAATATTATCGATGCTACTTTGCCTAAAAAATGGGCTTTGATAACAGTTTATCCTGAGGATAGAAAAACAGATGTATTAAATGGAGGTACAGAAGGAAGAATTTTTTGGGAGCATAGAGATCTATTTAACAGTGGATTAATAGAAAAATTAGTCGAAATTAATAAGAATATAGATTATTCAGTTTACAAGCTAGATATCTATAAAATTGATGAATTGCTAAATAAAATAAAAACCGAAAATTTTTTCATAGAGATTAATTTCACGAATGAGAGAAAAGGTAGAATGCTCTTAGCTTCTTTTGATAAAATCCCTGAACTCGGAAATACTGAATTTGATGTTAATTCCCCTTATGTTAATTCTAGAGTTAAATTTGAACATCTACACAGAATAAAGATGTTTAAAGTGCTAAATGATCCAGAAGATTTATTTAATCCTAATAAATTAAAATTTTATTAAGATTTAATAATTAATTGTATATTATAAATTATATAAGAATTTAAGGTTTAATGAATTAGTAGTAAAGTAAAAGTTATTATAAATCACCTTAAACTTCGTTTAAATAGTTAGATTAATATATTTGGTAAGTACAATAAAATACTAATGACTAAAAGACAAGGATTATTAGATGAGACTGATTATTCTATTATAAAAACTGTAAGATTGCCCAAAAGAGTTGTTAATCTCATAGAAAAAATTGCAATGGAAGAAAATAAAAAATTTAATACTGTAGTAACTGAGGAATTAGAGAGATATGTATATTTTACGCATAGAGTTAGAAAGTTTAGTAAAGGGAACGATGTTTTAATGTCAGATAGATTTTTTGAACTAATACTAGATTGTTTAACCGATAACACTGAGCTTATAAAAGAAAAAGCATTCAAAGCTGGAAAGCAATGGGGAAAAGAATATCTATTATTATGGGGTAAGGAAATTAATACTAATAAGTATTCTAAGTACAAGGAGTTAAAATACTTCATTGCTTTTCTAGATCTTATATCTAAATATTCTAACTTATTTAGATTAGACATAATAGAAAATATCGATTCAATTGACATCATTATCTATCATAATTACAATTATAAATATTCATTATTATTAATGCATTATTATATGGGATTCCTAGAAAACATTACTGATATAAAAAAGAAAAATTTAAGTATGGAGCCTAAGGATAAGAGCCTAATAATATCTTATATATTCTTATAGATAGAAAATTCCCAATCGGTGACTATTTTCTCAAATTCCTCAATTTCAGTGTATTTAACAGCAGTATATTCCTTGATAATGTCTTTACCTATCCTTTCTATTAGTATAGAATACCTATTCAGTTCAGTTAAAGCCTCTCTCAAGTTTCGCGGAATTTCTTGAATGTCATTTCGAATATAAGCATTTTCGTCTACTGGCTTACCAGGTTCTAGCTTTCTTTCAATTCCATCGATACCAGCTTCAATTACAGCTGTTAACAATAGATAAGGGTTCACTGAAGGATCAGGTACTCTGTATTCTATTCTTAAATCATTATTTCTGCTAGTAGGTCTAGGAGTAGGTATCCTAATTATTGTAGATCTATTATTATAACCATATGCTATTTTTACTGGAGCCCACATATCTGGGATTCTTACTAATCTCTTGTAAGAGTTTACGGAAGGTGCTGCGATAGCAGTGAGAGCTTTTGCATGTTCTAAAATACCACCGATAAAGTGCTTGGCTACTTCGCTTAAGTAGTAGTTACTCTGTTCATCATAGAAGAGGTTTTTCTCATTATTCCATATACTAATGTTTAAATGCAGACCGGACCCTGGAATATTGTTAAAGGGTTTAGGCATAAAGTTTGCTTCGTAACCACTTCTACTTAGAATCATTTTAGTTATATCTTTAAAGAGTACAAAATTATCAGCGGTCTTTAAGGGATCACTATGAGGTAAATTAAACTCGTATTGAGAGCTTCCACATTCCTTTAAAATTTTCGATATCTTAATTCCTATGTTATAAAATGTTCTCTTTAACTGAAGAAGAATTGAGTCTATATTATCTGAGTAATAGCCGTTAAGCTCATAACAAGAGACATCTGATATAGGTTTATAATTTTTAGTTATATAAAATTCTATTTCAAATGCTGTTTTTATGTCAAATCTATATTCTTCTTTTACTTTTAGTAGCGTATCTTGTAGTCTTCTTCTAATATCATGAATCCATGGTTTTCCTTCTTTGGTGTAAAGATTTCCTAAAGTAATAGCATAAGGAGGTACTATTGTTACTGTATTTATATCTGGATACAGAACAACATCCTCTGCGCTTACACCCAACCTTCCATATGGGCTTAGAATTCCCATGGGCGTGAAATTCATGATCGCACTAGCCATAGTTGTTCCGTGCTCCAGTATCTCTTCAAGTTCATTAATATCCTCAGCTTTTGTCCTTATAAATCCCCCATAATCTACTATATCTATTCTTAACATTTCAACATTATTACTCTTAAGTTTTTTACTTAATTCACTAATATTAGCACTATTCATAGTCTAATATTTTTTTATTATCTTAAAAATATAATATGTATTACATTAGAATATATTAGTCATTTTCTAATCTAAAGTATGTAAGTTAGATCTTGTATGTTAAACACTGATGTATCTGGAATAATTACCCTTTTTTGTAGTTTTAACTGGTTATTAAGTATATCCACTCTATCATAAGTTATCATGTTTGTGTCTGTTGTTCTATATTTTATCAACTGAACGGAACTTCTAACTAGTATTCCAGATAAGAACTTGTAAGCCAAGATATTAGTAATAAAATATTTTACCTTTGATGGTGGATTATCGCTCCAAGCCTCGTACATTTTTAATCTGGTTAGCTTTATTTTTATGGTCTCTATACCGTCATAGATGATAGGTGTGGTGATTATACTGCTGTGATTTTCCCTTTTATCCTTTAATTCACGGTTTAATACAATATATTCAAAACTACTATCAAGTAATTCAATCCATTTATCATATTCTCTATCCTCAAGTAACTTTGATTCTTCAAATATCCTTAAGGATATTCTTATATATGTTTCTATATCTACTTGTTCCTTGTTTTTCTGCTGTATAAATTCGAGAATTTTTGAAATATCTGGATTGTTCATCATTCTCACCTAATCTATTAGATAATCTAACACCTTTAGCCACATGAACCTTGCAGATTTCTCAGTCAAACCAGAGGGGATGATTTCTAGATCTTCATTATGAGGACCTAGAAAATCTTTTAAAGACATTAAGTGTTCCCCTAATTTATATGGAAACTTTATCCTAAAAATATAATTAGCTACTGACTGACTACCTTTAGTTATATTTATCCAATGTTCTATATCATCAGTCTCAACTACCCCTCCTGCTCCAAAACCGTTCATGAATGTTCTATGTGATAACTCCTTAAATTCCTCAGGTGCATCCTTTTCGACCACAAACCAATTCAAGTACTCAGTGGTATCTGGGGAAACTGGTCTTATTACTCTGAAGCTTATATGAGGAATCCCTAGCGATTTAGGATATTCAACATTTATATCAGGTAGCTTTCGATATCCATTAAAGAATCCTAAGTTAGGAAATATAAAACCGCTTATATGATAGGCTAAAGAGAACAGTTCAAACTGGTGTTTATTTAAGTTATTTTTGGCTTCTTCTATAACTTTCATGTTCCATACAGGATATAGTATTGGATAGAAATCGATCGGAATGTCTTTACCTCTACCATCTTTTCCTAAGAATCTCATATTATGACCTTTTTTAGACGCAATCTGATATCCTGATATTATATTCTTCACATATTCGAACGAGTAAAGGTTAGTAGCGGATCTGTGTGTGATCACAAAGTGATAAACGTCATGAACAAAACTATCCGCACCTAATTTCCAGTTAAACTTAATTAATCTTCTTTCTACCGGATAGAACTGGTATCCATTAGAGTTCCTCCTTACAAGTATATCAAAATACCATCTAATCTCCCCCAAGTAGTCTTCTAGACTTTCCTTGCTAGCAAGAGTTGCGAAAATAAAACCATAGTAATTTTTACTCTCTATTTCTATTAAATTATATTCTTCCTTGTTCAATTTTCCGTATCCTATTTCTTCTAAAGGAACACCTACAAGTTTACCATTGCGCCTAAAAGTCCACCCGTGATAGGGACAAGTTATGAACCTTAAGTTTCCTTTGTCTGTTTTTACTAACTGTAAACCTCTATGAGTACATAAATTTAAGAAGACTCTTATATTATATTCTTCGTCTCTTATCACTATAACACTATCACTAGGTCCTATAGATCTTATTACATAGTCACCAGGATTTGGGATCTCTGATTCATGAGCTAAGAATACCCAGGTTCTTGGCCATAATTTAAATTTCTCGATCTCAAATACCTCATGATCTGCTATCCACCACATTTCTAGTTTTCCTTCAGACCTTAGTGTGTCTCTAACTTCCCTTAATTTTTCTATTTCATTAGAGTATTTTTCATTTATCTTTTCTATTAACTCATTATAATAACTTGTATCTATTCTCATTGTTTAAATAGTTATTTTTAGATCTTTTATTTGTTTTATGTAATACAGTGTATTAAATTTTAGATCTTTTGTTTTATGTAATACAGTGTATTAAAGGAAATATTAAAATAAGGTAGTTCATTCTAATAAAATTAAATGAAAGGTATCTATGTAGTAAGGGTAGACGTATTAGATAATAGTATAGAAAAAGATTTCAATAGGTGGTATAGTTTTGTTCATTTACCAGATTTGATGAAAATACCAGAACTAATCGTTGCTAGGAGATTTTATAGTAAAATAAGTAGTCCAAAATATTTATCACTTTATGAGTTTCCAGATAAGGAGACGTTAATTAAAGGTAAAGATAGTGAGGAAATGGCATATGCAAAATCTGATACTAAAAAGAGGTGGACCGGTAAAATATCTAATGGTGAGAGATATTATGCATTAGTAAAAGAAAAACTTTTTCATGATGTCTCGTTTGACAAAGGCAAAGTTCTTTTCTTATCAGTATCTACTGAACAATCAGAAAGAATAAGTAATTTAATAGACGAGTTTAAGGAAAAATTCAAAATAGAGGGATGTCTAAAACTAGAAACAATAAATAAAGAACCGTTATCTCTTCCAGATGTAATATTCCTCTGCACTTCCAGACTCGAAGAAGATCACAAAATCTTAGAATTCTTTAGCAAGGAGACTGAGTATCTAGGTATTTACAATCCCTTAATATCTTATTACAAAGTATTACATAGTTCAGATCTGTATTAGTTATGTATTACACATGACTAATATATACCAATCTTTTTATTGGTATTTTAATGGCAAGCCTAAAAACAGTTTTATTTAGTTCAATGGTTGGAAATATCATAGAATGGTATGATGTATTTATTTTCTCAACGGGAGCTGAATACATAGCTAAGGCTTTCCTTCCTCCTAAGATAACACCTACAATAGCCTTACTTGATGTATTTCTTGTCTTGGCTTTAGGCTTTATAACTAGACCAGTAGGTGCATTAATATTTGGAAATTTTGGAGATAGATTAGGAAGAAAAAGAATGTTAATAACTACATTATCAATTACTGGAGTTTCTAGCGGACTTGTAGGTCTGTTACCTACGTATTCTCAAATAGGCATAATAGCAATAGTTTTACTCTCGCTGTTAAGAATTATCTTAGGAGTAGGGCTGGGAGGAGAATGGGGAGGTGGTTTGTTACTTGTTGCTGAAAACGTCTTTAAAAAGGATTCATTTTACATTGCTTTCTTTCAATTAGGTGTTAGTATAGGTCTGGTCTTAGGTTCATTAGTTTTCTTAGGACTGAATTCGGTCTTACCTTCAACCGCTATGTTTGACTACGGATGGAGAATAGCTTTTATATTATCTTTTTTATTGCTTATGGTAGGAATTTTTATTAGATTAAAAACAAATGAAACATACATGTTTAAACAAATAGAAGAAAAAGGGGAAATTATAAGAACTCCATTGTCAGTTTTATTTAAGAAATTTAAGAAAAATGTTATTATGGGAATATTATTAGTGGGTGGTTTAGCTATATACTTTATAGGCTCTGTGAGTATACCCAACTTATATGAATTCGATAAAATAGTTGCCTCTACCGAATATTTTATTGGAATATTAACATTTGGACTAACGGACATTTTCTTTGTATTTTTAGGCGGATACTTATCCAATTCTTTGTTAAAAAATATACTATTTATAATGGTGGGGAATTTGTTAGGAATTCTAATACTTTATCCGGCTTTTCTCTTTAAAACACCATCACTATATATTCTTTTTGAATTCCTTATAGGCATTTCTCATGGAGTTATGTACTCACCCGTAGCATTAGTGTTGACCCGTTTATTCCCTACTAACGTTCGATATAGCGGTGTCTCTGTTGCGTATCAATTTGCCGGTGCATTTATAGGAGGTATAGAACCTTACATTATAGTTTATCTCAGCAGTATAAATTACCTACTTTACCCAGTTTATCAGATACTTTTATGTATAATAAGTATAGGTATCATAGTTGCTATCTATAAATTAAACTTATTAAAATATTTTGAAATGGAGATGAGAAAATGAGAGTAGCTTCGATTCAACTAATAACAAGCAGTGATAAGGGAGAGAACTTAAGAAAGATATTATATTTCATAGAAAAATCAAGTAAGGTTAATGCGGATCTAGTAATATTTCCAGAGGCAAGCAATTTCTTTTCTCCTCCTAATGAGTCATTTGATACGTTATATGAGAAAGCTGAACCAATAGACGGACCTTGGGTAAACAGCCTCAAAAAGTCAACGAAAGAAAATAATATTAACTTAGTGATAGGAATCTACAGTGTGGACAACATTTTCACTCATTTGAAATATTTACATTTATTATCACCCCCTTATCTAACAAATATACCGGGCAGTAAAGGATGTTATAGATAAGGAAATAGGTTGCGAACCACCTCTCGATC
>Ga0326758_100167_pt1 | contig 19441 bp, 28 predicted proteins | sample GCRJH_S_FD_207221 | JGI IMG/M metagenome (GOLD analysis project Ga0326758, IMG submission 207221) | Hot spring sediment microbial communities from Geyser Creek Basin, Yellowstone National Park, WY, United States - GCR.JH_S | ecosystem: Environmental > Aquatic > Thermal springs > Near-boiling... | reverse complement strand
ACCTTCCTCCCGCAGATATCTGGCAAGAAGGTACACCTGTTCAGCTGCCTCACTGGGGAGTACCTAGGCAAGTACCTTGGCGACAATGGGGCTGAGTTCCTTGGGTACAACGAGCTGATAACGCTGGCCACCTGGATAAATACCTATAGGCCGTGCGTGGACGACGACCAGTCAAACACCACAGCCTTCGCGACTGCGGACTTCGCTGGCACGCTTGCGCTGCTTAACGGAGGAAGCATAGTTGACGCCTACAACGCCACATATGAGAAGTACCAGGAGCTCATAGAGTACTACAGCAAGCAGAACACCCCTATAGCGCCAGCAGTGGTAAGGCTGCTGAAGGCTAACCAGCTCAGCCTCGTCTACTACCCAGGCATGAAGACAGGGCAGAGGACTGGAATGCTGGGGACAATAATGGACGTTATCCACAGCATAACCTCAACCCTAAGTGCCCTATTGCCTGTGCATATGGATTAGGCTTTTAAGGCTGATATCTCTCAGTACACATGGGAGAGGGCGTGAAGGTACTGGTAGTCTCAAGCACAGCGCTTAGGACTCCGCCTAAGTCCTATGGAGGCCTTGAGGCAGTTGCGTATCAGTCAGCGCTCTACCTTCACAGACAAGGCTATGAAATCACCTTAGCCGCAGCGACGCTGCCAGGCGCATATTATCCCTTTAACGTAATTGAGCTGCCTCCTGGCAGCCCCCCAGACTACGAGCAGCCCCTTGACCTCATAACTGAAAAGGACGTTAAGTCCTTTGACCTCGTTATAGACCACAGCCACTCCCACAGGGTAGGCATAAGGGCAAACGGCCTTGGTGTTAAGAGCATGTGCATACACCACGACCTAATGCCAGGGTCCCTTGGGTGTACGGCCCACTACGCAGTCTCAAGGGCCCACGCGAGCTACTTTGAGTCAATAGCTGGCGTTAAGGTAGGGGTCATATATGACATGGTTGACACGAGCGACATAAGGCCATCAAAGAAGGAGCCAGTACTGCTCTGGGTAGGGAGGGTGAACAAGGGGCTGACCAACTGGCTAAGGTGGGTAAAGTCCTTCAGGGAGGAATACAAGGGTGAGGTGACCCCTGTAGTTATAGGGGACGACAGCTACATGGCTGGAGTTAACGTAGACCAGATGAGGGAGATAAAGAGGCTTGTAGAGGATGCTAATGCCATTTACTATGGCCTCACAGACAGGAAGACCCTCACCTACTACCTTGGAAGGGCTGTTGCCACGTATAGCGCCTTCCTGCCAGGCTATATAGAGGTCTTTGGTATGTGGGCAGTTGAGGCAATGGCTGCCAACTCTATCCCTCTGGCACCGCACCAGGACGTGCTTAGGGAGCTGTTGCCAGGCAGCCTTAGGAAAAGAGGGCTTCCGTCCCCTCCCTTCAGGCTTGAGGACATAAGCCTTATAACTAGGAGCGCGCTTGAAAGCCCATTCGACAACCTTACTAGGTACGCAAAGAGGTTCTCGCCAGAGAAAGTTGGGAGGGCCTACGAGGAGGAGATCAGGAGGCTGACTCGCTGACCCTCCTCCTGTACTTCTCAAGTATATTTGCCAGCTCGTCTGGTATGTCTATTTTCACCCACTTGAGCGGGTACAGCCTCACAATCTCATCGCTTGTTATGAACTTATAGCCGAACTTCCAGGCCCATGACTTCTCAACTATGTCCTTCCCGTCCTTAATGAGGTTAAGTATGTAAACGGGCTTACTGTTGGAGTCTATGGGAAGCTCTACGTTACCTCCGTCACCTACGATGCCAGCGTACCCCTTGAATATCCTTGCCATCTGCCTGCTGTCGTTAACGTATGCGTTAAGCGGTATTACATTTGCACCTACGTCCCTCTTCAGCTCCTCGTACTCCCTTGTTGTCCTGCTGCTATCAAAGAACAGGACCTCCTTCCTTGGCGCCCTATCCCAGGTGGATGGCATGTGAACTATACCTACCGACCTTCCCCTTGGCGGATCTACCTCTGGCCTAGATATTGGGAACTCGTCTATGTCCAACATGAACTTAAGGCCTGGGGAGCAGGTTAGCTCTGCCAGGAGCTTGTAGTATGCCCTAGGATCCATGAACCTTATGTCCCTCTCCCTGACGTAGGTAAGGTTAACGTTGAAGTCCTTAGCTATCTTTGTAAGCTCCATGTCCTCCTTGCCAACTGCAACTAGGCAGGCCTGTCCTCCGAGCCTGTAGGTCCACTCCATCCACTCAGGAAGGGGCCACCTGGCCCAATCCCTCGTATACGTGAAGGCGAAGTACTCCACTCCCCCTCCCAGCTCTTAGTCTTCCTATAGGCTAATAAGTCTTATACTTTATAGCTTTAAAAGCTCCCATTGAAAGCCTATAAGTCGGGTGAGAGCAGTTGGAAATAGGCCCAAACTCGCTGCTAATAGTTGAGCTCCCTGCCTACGGAACCTTCCTTCCCTTCAAGGTAATTGACGTAACCAACATGCCATATGACGAGCTTGACTACTCCCCACTGCCAATAACAACAAGCACGTCCCTTGGGTACTTCACACCTACTGTGCCTCCAGGCGCTCCACTTGCAGCCCCTCAGACTGGCGTCCTACCGCCCATGTCGTATACTGCGTCGCCAGTCATGTTCCCCCTACAGAACTCCTTTGACCCAAGCGACATGTTCTACTTTGAGTCGCCGAACAACAAGCTTATGGTAGTTGAGCTGTTCGTTCAGCCAAAGTTCCTAAGGGTCATGCCAGAGATACCAGCTGGCAACATAGTCGCCTCATATGAGAACACGATATTTAACATAGGCGGCTCCATACAGGTTAACGTTGGGAACTTCACTGGCCTTGCTTCAACTGGGTTCAAGAGAGGCTACTCACTCGTTGTGCAGCTGCCAAAGGTTCACTACGGCTACCTATTCGGAAACGACACATCCCTCACCGTTTACACCTCTAGCAAGATAAGGTACTATGACCTTAGGGTAGCAGCGCCAAGCCCAACTGAGGTCCTTGACGCCTTTAAGGGGAAGGTGAAGGACGTGGAGTTCATATCATTGCCAATGCCTACAGTGCAGACCATTATAACGAATGTGCTGAACACCTACTACGGCACAATTGGTATCCCGTTCTCTGCAGTGAACCAGGCGCAGATAGCCAACTTTATCAAGCCCCTGGCCGATAAGATAGGGGGTGTATGAACATGAAGGGGAACCTTGTAACCTTAGCTGGACTGACTAATAACACAACTGGCTCCGTTATACTAACTGGCCAGTTCTCGCTGCAGGGAGTGACGACTATAACTGTCCCGCAGGGAATGAAGCTGAAGATCTATAGGTTCGCCGCAAGCGGAAACGCTATAAACGCCCAGCTGCTGTTCACCCCTAACATAAATGCCTCAAGCCCAACATGGTACCCGCTTGACCAGATAACCATGACTGCCGCTGGGGACGACATACATGAGTACAGGGCTAGGCCAATAGTCGTCTACGGAGAGCTTGGCACAGAGGCCATAACGGTGCAGTACAGCCAGTCCTCTGTAGGCGGCACACTGATATCGCTTATAACTGAGCTGACGGAGCAGGACGACAAGGAGGAGTGACTCAATGAGCAACACCAGCAACGCCATTCTCGCCTTCCCAGAGTACGCGCTGGTAAGGGGATGGCAGTACCAGCTGATATCACCTACATATGAGCGTGGCTTCCTGACAGTTGGGGGGAAGGAAGTAAGTAAGACGCTGAACGGGCCGCTAATGATTATGTTCGCTACCGCTATAGTTACTGGAAGCCTTGACGCTAAGTATACCAAGATAAGGGTAAGGGTAATAAATGAGAAAGGGCACATCTTCACGTTAGTGGAGAGCACGTTCTATCAGGTCTTCGAGTCAATGCCGTCCCACGCAATGGTAACAAACAACGCGCCCTTTATATCCAGCTTTGATGAGATATCCAAGTCATATGTCTGGGCGTTTGCGCCCTTTAATGAGTACCTAGTTGCAAGGGCTGGCGAGAAGGTAGAGATAGAGCTGATACCTCCTCAGAACCCAATTGAGGAGACTTCGCCTACCACATACTCCTACGCCTACACAGTAATATACAGGGAGTACGAGAGCGACTTCGGTGAGAGGGTATGAGCCAGCTGCCCAGCATTGGTATAGTAAGGGCAGGCGACATAGCATTTATAGCGCCAGGTGTGGTTGCCAGGCCAGGCGTTGACTACCTTGCCCTTAGCCAGATAAGGGACACAAACGTGCACTCCTACAGGAACGACAGCGGGTTCAAGCTACAGAAGGTGGGGATAGCTACCCCTCCATATAGGAAGATAGGGATATGGATATGGAACAATGAGGACCAGCAAGCGACAGTTGACATAATTACTAACATAAGCAAGAACGGCACCTACCCAGACGCAACTGTTGTGTCTGGGATAACGCTTGCGCCTGGACAGGCATCGTGGCAGGTGCTTGACGCTGCCTACGAGTTCATAGGGCTGCAGGTGAGCTACTCTACTGCCCCAACTACTGGGTTCTTCATGGCACTCCTGTTCGGTTATCACTGAAAGTCTTTTAAAGGCTAATATTTCCTTTTTTACCTGGGAGGGAGGGTGAAGATAGTGGTAGCTGTGCCTACTACGTTTAGGGGCGTCTCCCCTTACTTCATTGATACCTACGCCAACACGGTTATAACATTGGCTAACGAGCACAAGGTGATAACGAGGATACTGGTATCTGGGGAGCCTATAGACAAGGCGAGGTCATTCCTTGCTGACTTCGCAGTTAAGCAGGGCGCTGACTACGTCCTCTTCCTTGACGACGACGTCTTCTTTAACCCAGAGGTACTAAAGGAGGTCATAAAGCTTAGGCTCCCCTTCGTCTCAGGCATCTATGAGACCAGGAGGGGAAAGCCTAACGTCATGAGGAAGGTAGGAGACAAGTACATAGATGTTGATAACATACCTCTTGACGCTGGCCTCATACAGGCTGACGCAGTTGGCCTTGGGTGTGCCCTCATACACACCAGTGTGCTTAAGAAGGTCAAGGAGTTCGCTGGGGACTACTTTAGGTTCACCCATGACATAATAACTGACGAGGGCTATGGGGAGGACGTGTGGTTCTGCGACCAACTAAGGAAGCTTAAGATACCAGTCTTCGTGTACACCAAGTGGAGGTGTGGGCACTACATAGCTAAGCTGGTGATGTGAGGTGGAGACACTTAGGATCGCTGTGGCGCTCCCCTCGATTAACAAGGTTCCCTCTAGCGGCTACGGCTCTGAGATAATGACGTATAACCTTGCCCTTGGGCTACACAATAGGGGCCATGAGGTTCACCTTTACGGCCCATACATGACTGTAAACGACGGTCTCATACGTCACCCAATGGTCTACACCCCAGCTATTGTATCCCTTGACGCAGAGCACGACGCGATTGACAGCGATATAGAGAAGATGGACTTCGTCCTTGACGCCACGGCTACCTGCGCCTTCCATGAGGAGCTGCACTACGCCTATAAGCATAGGCCACATGCCTGCTGGAGGAACGGAATAGAGTTCAGTAGCCCTAGGTTCGCAAGGCACAACGTTGCCGTCCTTAGTGAGCTTGCTAGGGAGTACGCTATGAACGGGTGGGGCGCCCTCCACGACTCGGACTACGTGCCAGTTATTGACTATCAGCCGAAGCTTAGGGTGCCCATTGTAATGCCTTACGGAATAAGGAGGGTAGAGCCTTGTGAGGATACTGGGGACTACATACTTTACTTCTCAAGGATTCACATACACAAGGGGATAGTGGAGTTCCTGAAGCTCGCTAAGAGGAACCCAGACCTGAAGTTCCTCGTTGCTGGGGACGCCAGCTGGGGCGACCACTGGCTCTACTACCACATAGCAAGGGACCTAGCGCCTGGCAACGTTGAGTTCATGGTGGACGTAGAGGACCCTAGGGAGGCGTTCTGCAGGGCTAAGGAGTTCATATACATGCCTCAGTACGCTGAGGCCTTCGGCCTAGTGATAGTCCAGTCGGTGGCATACGGGATCCCAGTCGTGAGCCCAGAGTCAAGCAGGAAGTTCATTACAAGGGAGCTCCACCACCTCATAAACTTTGGTAACGTGGACGAGCTGATAAGGCAGGAGCTTAGGAGGCCCTCCTATGAGGACCTCAAGGGCTTCACAGAGGAGGACATGGTGAACAGGTGGCTTGGCTTTATAAAGTCGGCGGTAAATGGATATGAAACGGGTGAGTGAGAGTGAAGGTGCTTGTTGCTGGAGGCGCTGGAGTCCTCGGCTCTAACCTTTCCTGGCTACTGCTTAGGAAGGGCTACCAGGTAACAGTGATGGACGTCATAAGGAGGGAGGAGGCCTGGAGGCTCGCAGACCTTGAAGTACTTGGTGACGTGAACTACGTATGGAAGAACGTCGCTGACGTTACGGCTGACGACGTTAAGGGCTACGACCTTGTCATAGACTGCGCCATAGGCTATGCAGACAGGCCCATGGGAATATCAAGCCCTACCTCCGTGATGCTTGGCAACCTCCTCCCTCCCCTAAGGCTCCTGGAGGCGCTTAGGCAGGCAGACTTCAAGGGGTACGCTATTTACCCCTCCTCGTTTAATGCTCTGTACGGCCATAGGACTGGGGCAGTGTTCTCAGAGTTCACGCCTCCCTTGCCAAACAACGTCTACGGTTGGACTAAGGGCGCGGCCGAGCTCCTCTACCACTCCTACAGGAGGCAGTACGGCCTCAGGACGCTGGTGACAAGGGTTGGGTCTGCCTTTGGGCCTAGGGGGCGCTCTGACGAGCTGCCCCATAGGCTGATAATCTATGGCCTCCTGGGCAGACGGTTCACGCTCAGGTCTCCCTATGCAAAGAGGGTCTGGACGTACGCTGAGGACGCCATAGGATTCTATGACAGGCTGCTCGAGAGGCTCGACGACGTATATGAGTCTGGCGTCTTCACGCTTCACCTAGTTGGCAACAAGGGGGACGAGGTAACCACAAATGTAGAGCTGGCCAAGAGGGTGAAGAAGCACGTGCCGAGCCTCGACTGGGTCGAAGGGGAGTACGAGCCTGGGGAGAAGGACGTGGACTTCACCTACGACTCAACGCTGACTAGGACGCTGCTGAAGTGGTCACCGCAGTTCAGCCTTGACGAGGGGATAGAGAGGACTGTTGCCTGGTTTAAGGAGAACCTTTGGAGGTACTCAGCATAGCTTCTGGCTAATCAGTTTTAAACCGCATAGTAATAAAAGCTCTCCCTAAGTATATTAAGGCTGGTGAGAAGTTGAGCGTGACCGCTGCTTGCCAGCCTACTCAAACTCTATACCCAGTTACTCAGTACTGGGCGCCGCAGGATTACTGGAAGCCTGGCTCATACGCAGGACAAAGTGACATGGCTATAATAATACCTCTTCCTGAGTGGCCAGGATCAAGGTCTTTCTCTATACAGACCACAAATTTCCCAGTGAACCTGCTGAACGAGACAGTACAGCCCATCGTAGGTGGCTGGTGGAACTGTAATGCCCTGGCTTGGCCCACAGGTAACGTATACTTTGAGATTCATGGAATTGACAGCAATGGTAATGACGAACTAATAGACGCAATACCAATAGGAAGACTTAGTGCGTCTCCAAGCTGCCTACAGGAGTATAATGTGTCAAATTATAAATCCTTCTACTTTAAGATAAATGTAGAAAATGTATATACCAGAGCACCATATCCTAATGCCTACTGCGCTGCCATAATAGTGCCAGTTGGGTTCATAGCCCGCGGTACATTACCTCCACCAAGCCAGACTGCGAACATACAGGTCTACGTCTATGACTCGTCCAGCTTTGCGCCAATACCTAACGCTACAGTAACCCTAACTGACAGTGCTGGATACGTCAATCAACAGGAGACCACTGGTAGTAATGGGGTTGCCTACTTTAACAGTGTCCCCTTCAGCACAGCTGATACCTACTACTTTAGCGTGACTGCAAGTCACTACAAGAGCTATGGTGCCACCTATACTGGTCAGGAAATAGCTAACAATAACTACATGGTAAGGATACCTCTTACCCCTGAGAAGCCTACTACCCTAAGCACCATTGAGAGCTTTGCGAAGGTGGCTGGGGTAACCCTGATAGCTGTAGGCGTCGCTGCTGCTGGCCTTGCCGTCTACAAGGCCTTAAAGGAGCGCGGCAAGTGAGGGGGTTGCCTTGTCGGCCCCCCTCTACGCCACAGTTGCCCTTGGGTCCCTATACACTGTAGCCAAGGACCTCGTTACCTTCATGAATGACATAGAGAGATACTGGCCCTACATAGTGATAGCTCTGATATTCATAGTAGCCATTATACTAATTATAATAATAATGATATAAGGAGCGGTTCCTTTTTAGCCAGCGCTAGCATAAGAACACATAGGTGATGCTCGCTGAGTAACCCAGTATCAGAGCTCATAAACTACAGCAGGATAAGGGGAAGGCCCTTTGTAACTGTTAGCCCAAGGGGCATGAGCAATGGACTGAGCAACACGCCTAACGACGGAGCTGACTTCGGCCCTGACACGCTGTACGGCGCCACTGCCCCTGGCCAGTACGGCCCTCCCTACTCCCACACCAGCGGGATACAGGAGGCCTACAACTACCTTGGCAGGATGGGAGGTGGTGTCGTCTTCCTTAAGTCTGGCACGTACTACATAAAGGACATACTGTACCTCCAGTACAGCGACACGAAGATCGTTGGAGAGGACATGGCAACAACGGTGCTTCACCTGGCGTACCCATTTAACGCCCTTGGGTCGGGCGGGTTCCAGAACAGCAACCCAATAGTGACAACTGACCCTACTGGCTCTGCCCAGCCAGAGTACACTGGGCTAGAGAACCTCACCCTTGATGCGTCTGAGGCTGGCCAGGCGCAGGCAAGCATATCAGTGATATTCTGCTTCTGGGGAAGCCACCTAACCTTCAGGAACATAAGGCTTGTTGGTCTGAACGGGTCTTCAACTACGCCTAACGGGCTTAACTGTAACGCTGACTACCTTACCATAGAGAACCTGAAGGCTTACCAGAGCGACTATGTTACTCCTGGCAGTGGTCCTGCTGTCCTTGTAATAGCGGGCGGCAGCTACGTCACAGTGAGGGACGTCTACATGGACGGATACTGGGAGATGGACGGCTCACCAACTCCGAACTCTGTATATGAGAACATAACACTTAATGGGAATAACATATTGTTTAGTGGAAGTGGCTCAGGCGACTGGGGCTATACAATATTTAAAAACATACGTGTCCTTGACAGGAACTGGTACGCGGTAAATGGATATATGCAGGCTCGCAATGGTGCCTACTGTGTTGACTGCTACTTCGAGGGAGTTGTAACAGCGGCATTTCTACATACGTATAACTCTAAGTTCGTTGGTGGCGTGCTACAGCTCTTCGACTTTAGGAATAACTACGCTTACTACGATGGACAACTACTATACAATTTAGCCCGTGGAACACCAGTATATATAGGAGCCTACGAGGAGGATGGGTACTATGTGGCGCACGTTATAGGGAACGTGTTTGTTAACATAAACGCTAACAACGTGGAGTGGGGCGCAGCGTTTACATTTGGGGGCTTCAACGCCTCAAACCCGTCGCAGAACATACTTGAGATAAGGGATAACATATTCGCAACTTCATTTGCTGGGCTGTTTGGTTATGGATCACAATCAACATCGCTTATACTTATAATAGAGAATAACAAGGGACCTTTCCTTACAACTATGGGCAACAGCGGGTCGCCGACGCTGCCGCCGATAACAACTGTGACTGGGAGCATAATAAGGGGCAACAACTTCCTAATACCGAGCTACCCATTCTCATCAGGCAGTAACGTGTACTTACAGGCAAACCCACCAGTCCCTGGCACAGTGTACCAGAACGTGAACCCGTTTGATATAGAGCTCCACATACCAGTGTTCTCAATATCGTCTGGCCTCTCTGGCACCGTCACGGTGTACAAGGGACCGACGTCGCCGCCAGCGCAGGTAGGCACCATGCTAGTAAGCGGAGAGACAAGCTCAAGTAACCCGCAGATAGTGACGCTGAGGGTACCACCGTGGTGGTACTACGAGATAAACGTCTCAGGTGCCACAGTAGGGCAGGCCACAGTATTTGGCCTTCAGTGACTAGTGCTTTTCTATTATAACTGCGCTCGCGCTCAGTATGAAAGGCGCGTTAATGCTGTACTCCTCTTTTTTCCTTATCCTTGGCGGAAGCATCCTGTCGAACTGCCCTCTCCTCTCAAGCTCAAGGTTGTACTCCGAGGTAATTGCAAAGGGGAACCTCCTCCTGTTCTCGTTATTTATTAGGGATGGGTTGAACGTTAGGAACTCCCTGTTCACCCTCTCCACATACTCTGGCAGCGCTTTCTTCAGCGCATCAAGGTTATCCCTGTAGAGCACCGACACCTCTGAGGCCATGAACTTGCCCCTCTCGAGCATCGCTATAACCACAAAGTCCATTACTGACAGGTAGCTGCCAGACTCCCCAAGTATTTCAATGAAGTAACTCATCCCCTCTATGTCGTCCTTTGAGAATATTGGCGTCCTTGAGAGGGGGTGGGTGTGAACGACTGCGTACAGGCTACTGCGGTACCTTCCCTCAACCCTGATCAGGTTATAGAAGCCCTCATAGGCGTAGTTGACGTGGTAGGAGCCCTCCTTCATGTAGTAGAGGCCGACCACCTCATGATCCTCGCTGTAGGCCTCTATGATCGGCATGAGCGCCTGAACGCCGTAGGGCCCCTTTAGCTTAACATAGTAGTGCATGTCACACCAGGGTAAGTATCGGAAGTGAGGCCTAAAGTCCTTCACCAATTAGGCTAATTAGCCCTAAGCGACATAGTAATAGATAAAAGTCTTCCCTATAATATAGGCACTGGTGGTGGCACTGAGTGCGGGCTTAAGTCCTCAGGATAACTGTAGCGTGTCGGTTACCCTTAGCCCAAACAGTGTAAGCCCCAATAGCACTGTCACAGCTACAATAGCTGTGTCCTGCCAGAACTCTAAGCCAGCAGGAACCATAGTGCTTAACATGGCTCTCCACGGGTCTGGCGTTCCTGGAATAAGCCTGTGCGTGAAGGAAGTACACTCAGAGAACAACACGTCATCTGTGTCATGTACTTTCAGTGCTCCATTAGGGGCAGGCCAGTACGACATCATCGCAAGATACATTGACGCCAGAGGCTACACTACCACTGGCTCCTCTGTGCTCACCGTAACTTAATGAAGCATGTTATCCTGGTCTTTTTACGCTAATCAGCTTTAAGCAGTATAACAATAAAAGCCCTCCTTAGTATATAAGCTATGGTGGTCACGTTGAGCGAGGACTTAGACTCGTCACCTATATCGAGGTACTGTAGCATATCAGTAACCGTTAGCCCAAGCGTCGTGAGGCCTAACAGCCTAGTCACGGTAACCATAGTTATGTCATGCCAGTACTTTAAGCCCTCGGGAACAATTGTGGTCTCTATGGCCCCCCATAGGCCTGGTAGGCCCGTCCCTGTTCCAGAGGTAGTGAGAATGCTGGAGGAGGTAGACCCAGTACTGTGCGAGAGGGAGGTGCTGTACGGAGATCATACGGTAGTTGAAATGTGTACGTTCTACGCCCCCTCAGAGCCAGGACAGTATGACATAGTTGTCACATACGTTGGAAGCGGAGGCGCTGTCACTGGCTCTTCCGTTCTCACCGTCACTGGCACTCCTACACCTTCCCAGCCTACACCTGCCCCAACTTCACCTACTCCTATTCCATCCCAGCCTACCACGGTGAGCTCATCTAGCAACTTCATGAAGTACGCCGTAGTTGGTATAGCGGCCGTAAGCGTGATAGCGCTTGGAGCTGTGGCATATAAGGCTGTGAGCAAGCGCTAGACTTCAGCCTTACGGCTAATTAGCTTTAAACCGTATAGTAATAAAAGCCCCCAATGTATACCTTAACTGTGGTGAGGCTATGAGCTGGCCTGGCGGCGAGTATCTCAGCATAACGGTGTACGTCTATGACGCATCTAACATGACGCCAATTCCTTACGCAACTGTCACAATAAGCGACGCTGAGGGGTACGTAAAAGGTATTCAGGGGACTACAGGCCCCAATGGATTTGTCACATTTACTAACGTACCCTTAGTTATGGGTGACACCTACTACATAACTGCAAGCGCAAACGGGTACAAGAGCAACACAGTGTCCTACGTTTCGTTCCAGCTTGAGGAGCTTAGCCACGTCTCAATAGGCCTAACCCCTACACAGTGGACTCCTTGGCCTAGCCCTACGCCTCCCTCTGGAGGGAACTACCTTACAGTAACCGTGTACGTCTATGAAGTTTCAAATAACTCCCCTATCCCTGGCGCAACCGTCACTATAACTGATAGCCAGGGATATATTAGCGACCTCCAGGGCACAACTGGCCCTGATGGGTACGTTGTCTTCAGTAACGTGCCGTACTATCCTAACGACACCTACTACATAACGGCTAAGCAGATTAACTACAACAGCAACACGGTGAGCTACACAGGCCAGCAGCTTGCCAGCCTTAAGCAGGTGAACATAGGGCTCACCTCTATCTTCACAACGCAACAACAGCAGCAGACCACACAGCCAACTCAGCCCAGCGCTCCGTCCTTGCTTGGCAAGAGTACAACTATAGCTCTCATAGGGGCGGCAGTAGCTGTAGTAGGAGTAGCGGCCTACGCTGTAGCCAGCAGGCGCAAGAAGTAAAAGAAAAGGACGTCTTTTTTAAGCTAATCAGCCTTATCCCTTATAGTAATAAAAGCTCCCACAGACATATAAACGCTGGTGGAGGTGTTGAGCCAAGTCCAGGTACCACCATACGGCGGCTGCAGCATGTTCCTCACGCTAGTCCCAAATACAGTCAGCCCTAACAGCACTGTTACCGCTGAGGCCATAATATCCTGCGAGGACTTTAAGCCCTCTGGAACCGTCACGTTCTCGATAGCCCCGTACGGCGCAACAAGGCCAACTCCTACCCCTATGGAGGCAATCATAGCCCCTCCATCACCTTCACCTAGCCCTATATACTACCAGAACGTGCTCTGCAAGACCAACGTCGCTGGGGCTGGCTACACTGCAACGGCCTCATGCACGTTCAGGGCGCCCTCGGAGCCAGGCACCTATGTAGTCACTGCTACTTACATGGGGGTTGGCGGAACGCTCACGAGCTCCGCTAACCTCACTGTGACCTGGCCATCCCCGCCTACTACGCAGCCTCCTACCAGCACAACTACTACGCAGCAAACTGTTCCAGTTTCACAGACCCTATTTGACCTATTTGCGCCTCCCATCATCCTAGCTAGCGCGCTTGGAGTGATAATATTTGCGGCCGCGGCCTACTCAGCTAAGAAGGGGGTGACGTAATGGTAACGTACAGGCCTAAGTGGTACTACGGCAACGTGATTGCATCACCAGCAGCTGGAACAGCCCTGGTCAGCTTCACAGTCCCTAAGGGGTACGTCGGCTACATATTTGGGTTCAGCCTGTCCCTGAGCGACAGCGCTGGGAACCAGTTCTACATAAACTGGACGTCAAATGGGGTAGGTAGGTCGTTCTACATTGTTGTACCTGGGCCTGGGACAGTCTTCTATGAGACAGACAGCCCGATAAACGAGGGACTACCAGCAGACCCTGGAACCACTATAACGGTAACAAACATAAATGCTGGCTCTGGCAACTACTTCGCTGGGCTTAAGCTGGCGACCGTGCTGGGGTGAGAGGGTGGGCGGGTTCTCAACAGTTACTCCTCCTGGGGCAATAAACACTAACGTCGCCGTAATAGCGTCCATCTCAAGCGAGGTTGAGAACAACGTAGCCAACATAAACGCTGTGGTCTCCACGAACGTGAACTACCCGCTGTCAAGCATGGCGTCAACGCTCAGCTCAATTAACTCCTACTCTGAAAGCATTAACTCCGTCGTGAGCTCGTACGTCAATTTCGCAATGTCAACTATGGCAGCCGCACTCCACAGCATAGGGACTGACAGCTGGCAGATTTACATAAATGGGGCCTCAATAATGGCACCAGTTGACCTTCAGGCGAGGTACAAGCCTACTGGCTTCACTATCTACTCTGGCACAGTTACATCGAACGGTAACTCCAGCAATGTCAACGTATCCCTCTACAGCGTTGTAAGGGCAATGGTGAAGGTCACGTCTGTGGGAGGCTCCAACGCTGTGCTCAACGTCTACCTGAACGGGATCTATGACGCTACTGGCGACTCTGTTCCCCTAGCGTCAGTCACGGGGATAACTGGAGTTGGTGTGTATGAGATAGGGCAGATTAACGACCTGCCGTTCAACTACATTAACGTGAGCTGGACCGTCAGCGGCTACTCGCCAAGCTTTTCAATAACTGTGGCGGCGCAGGCTATGGTGTGAGGTGAGAGGTGATGCCGCTACAGCAGCTTAGGCCCGACCCCCTGAGGATATTCAGGTACGCCATGTACTTTGACGGGATTGATGACTACGTGGCGGTGCCAGACGGGATTATACCGTACGACTCGATGAACTGGACAGTTATGGCGTGGGTTGCGCCAGTCTTCAATAGTGGTTCATTTTTGATTTACTACCAGGGCGCTTCCGAGGGGGAGATGGCACTAAGCACGTGTGCGCTTAATGTTAAGCTCTCAAATGGCAACTGGTACAGCACACCTTGCTACAACACCTCCACGGTGGTCTTCACTCACGTGGCTGGCGTCAGGTACAACGGCACAAGCCTGCTGTTTTACGTGAACGGCAACCAGGTGGAGTCGGCCAGCATACCAGCCTACAACCTGTATGAGACGCCAGGCTTTCACTCCTCCATAGGGTCGTACAACAGGGGGGCAGGGGGCTTCTTCATGGGCTACATCTACAACGTCCTCATCTACAACTTCGCCCTCTCCCAGTCCCAGATACAGTACAACATGATGGTACCTGACAATCCCATAAGGGAGGGGCTCCTGCTATGGCTTAAGGCAGACCCAGCGTACATAAGCGGGAACACGTGGTACGACCTGTCTGGGAACAATAACAACGGCACAATATATGGGGCCACGTTAACACAGCTCATACTGAGCCCAGTGAGGTGAGAGCGTGTACCTGGTCTCAACTAATAAGCCCCCAAGGCCCGACATATGGGTCACTGAGATAAGGGTGAGCGACCAGAACGTGACCCAGGCCCTCAAGGAGCTCATACAGCTGGTGATGAAGTATGAGAGTCTATCTGGAACTTATTGAGGTCCTTCCCCCTTACTCCACAGAGACCCCAGACTTCATAAGGATTGACGTAACTAACTGGAGCCAGGACGACATAAATACGGCAATACAGCTGCTCAAGCAGCAGGCGCAGGTCTACCAGAGCTACGTACTCCGCGTCCACTACTGCAGGCACGACGAGGGGAGGCCGTGCGCCTTTACCCTACTGAGTAGTAAATAGGGGTGAAGCAAGATGTCACAGAGCGGTGACCCTGAGAGACATGACCCCGACAGGCTTGTAGAGTTAAAGGAGCAAGTTGATAGGCTTAACGGTCAGATACTTAACTTAACTGAACGCGTTGCCAGGCTAGAGGAGGACAATAGGTGGCTTAAAAAACAGTTCGAGGAGCTCAATAAACAGGTCGGAGACATAAACAGAAGGACGTGGATTATACTGACCAGCATCCTGACTACAATGGGTGGTGTCATCGCCATACTTATAAGGCTTGCCATAATTCACTAATCTTTTTTCCTTTTTCCTCCCTTAGTAGAAGTGGAGGAACAGGAGTGTCAAAGGTTAAGGTTTTCATAGCTGTTCCAGTTGGTGACGTATGTGGTCTCCCACCCACATGGTCACTTAAGCTCGTGAAGCTAGTGAACTCTATACGCTCCATATCTGGGGAGTATGAGGTTCAGGTAATAAAGGGCTACCCAATTGACGTGGCAAGGGAGTTCGCTGTAAAGACTGCAATGAACTATGGCGCCACGCACATATTCTTCCTTGACAGCGACGTGGTGCCTAATAGGGATGACACTATTCTTCAACTGCTCCAGTGGAGGCTTCCAGTGGTCTGCGGCGTATACAGGCTAAAGAAGGTTGACTCATCTCAGGTCTTCCCGTTCTCAGTCTACAAGTGGGACCCTGAGAGGAACGCCTTCCGCTACCTGACGCCAGCGGACATACCGCCTGGCAGCAGGCTCATACCCATTGAGGGAGGAGGGCTTGGCCTGTGCCTGATAGACATGAGGGTCTTCAACGTGATTGACGAGCCCTACTTCAAGTGGGAGCTCTATCCCTGGAACCCTCCGCCTGGAGGGCTGAGCGAGGACCTGTACTTCTTCAAGAAGGTGATAGATAAGGGAATTCAGCCGTACGCGGATTTACAAGTGACAGCCTCACACTACCTTGCCCCTCCAGTCGCGCTTAAAATTGACGGAACGCTGTATAATACTCCGTAGGGGTGAGAGCGTGAGCCAGGCGATACTCTGCGTGCAGTGCCTGCAGAGGCAGACGGGTCAGCCGTATCATAACAACATAGTTGCGACGCCAGCAGCGTTTGGCGTAATGCTTCAGACGGGCCAGCCCCCGACGGCCACGCTCTTCATGGGGATCGGCGAGACCACTGACGAGATTAAGAGGCGCGTGATAAGGGAGCTTGATAAGATACTTAGAGAGCTTGAGCCTAAGCTCTCAAGGATAAGCGACGAGGAGATCGTGAGGCTGATAAGGGAGGATAGGGACACGGATCACGGCAGGGACCCTTAGGGAGGGGCTAGGGACTTAAAAGTATGAGCTGAACGAGCACAATCTCCTTGCAAAATTGGGGGACTTTTTCCCTGCGCGGGCTAGCTAGGTTCAGCGGTACGCTTCTGAGTTTGCGAAGCTGCTGAATGAGGTGACTGATGGGACAGTCTGGGGGGCTGTGAGGGCTGTAACGCTTATATACGCACACACGCACACACATACGCACTGGGTGAGCGGGAGTGGCGAAGGCAGTGGTACGGCTGACGGTTGAGCTCCCCCAGGAGCTCTACGGCTGCCTTGAGGAGGAGGCCAGGCGCAGGCAGGCGAGTAAGGCAGAGGTAATAAGGGAGCTGCTGAGCAAGGCGTGCAAGGGAGGTGAAAAGGCGTGAGCGGGGAGGGTACTGAGCAACTCGGCGACCTCCTCCTTAAGTACCTGAGGAACAACATAGTTGACCTCCACGAGCTCATTGAGGGCGTCATAGGCGACATTGAGCAGGCCATAGTTGCCGCAAACAGTGACGTACTCTCTAAGGTGGTAGCAGCAAAGATACTAGGGGGGATAGAGGAGGACTTAAAGACGCTTGAGGACGCTGCGCTCTGCGATGAGTACCGCGGCGCTGCAACTGACGCAATGCTTGACGCAGTAGGGGCCCTGCTCAGGGTGCTCTCTGACCTTAAAGCTGGCAGGCCCCTTGACGACGTAGAGAGGGAGCTGCGGGACCTCCAGCTCTTGCTAAGCCTCAGGGCCCTTAGAAGGCTTCCCGTGGACTGCGGAAAGAAAGGCGGGGGCAGTGGACAGGCGTGAGCTGGCCTACCGCTTCACTTATTAGAGAGCATTGGACATAGGCTGCGGCAGTCATAGATGGCCTAGGACGCCTCCCTACTAAGCATTCAAAACATATTTAGGCGTTGAGCGTTATTACCTTAGTTGATTGGTATGTCGCTTAGCGGCACCCTTAGTGCAAGGGTACTTGGAGTCTCACCTTTTGGCCTCCCGCTCTCAGCCCCAAATAGGTGGACTGCCAAAGTCAAGTCAGCTGTAGGTCAGGTGTGCGCCCCTCTCACGGCGTGCTGGTGGTGGAGCTGCGGCTTCTACGGCACCAGCTCGCTCACCCTCAGTACCTCGGTCAGCGACGCCCAGGGCACCTTCAACTACACCCTTCAGTTCCCAAGCGTCAACTGCAACCAGGGCGTAGGGAGCTACGTGAGCTTCCTGAAGTACGTTAACGGCTCTGGCGTCACCTACAACGTGCCGTTCAACACGAGTGGTATGATAGTGCCCGACGACCACCTCCTAATATGGGCTGCGGCTGGCAACTCGATCATAGAGGGCATCTTCACTGGCGAGCTCTTCCACCCATGGGTGGGCTACATCTACGCTTGGGCTAAGCCAGCGGAGGTGCCCTTTGAGAGGAAGGTTCAGTTCCCAGTAATACATAGAGTTCACTGTTCAGAGACGAGCTTCATAGGCTATGGCCCTATGTTCTTTAACGTGACCACCTCGGCGCTCTCCAATGTGATGTTGCTTGACATAGGCCTTGAGTCGCCTTACGAGCAGGAGGTTGAGCTACTCATACTGGGCCCGAGGGGGAACTACACGAGGCAGTACTTCAGCGGCACAGCCAAGGTGCCGAAGGGGGACAGCGACATATACCTGGCCGTCGCGACGAACCTGAGTAACTTCACGCTAGTTGTGTGGCCTAAGCTTTACTTCGTGCTGAACTCCGCTGGCGACCGCTACATAATAGACGACACCAATGAGAGCGTCCCCGTCCCCATAGGAACCTGCAGCTCTCACTTCCCCACATATATAAGGTACATCAAGGTTCTGTCACTTCCGCCTCTACCGACCGAGATAGTTGGCCAGCTGATTGAGTATATACATAGTCTCTAACATCTTCAAGGTGGCAATCGTTAGTATGGCCTTAGGGAAACGCTGAAGCGAACGCTACTGCCTTCATTTTTAGCTACTGTACGCTAGAGGCCCTGAGGCGCTCACCAAATGACTGATCGGCCACTTCCTGAGCCAGGTGAGCCACCAGTTCACCGCGCCCAGGGCCGCGAGGCGTGAGCGGCTCACCATGTATAGGCTGGCAGCAGGAGTTTAAAGGCCATTGGTCAGACTCATAAGCTTTTATAGTTTGTCTTGAAGGAAATCAATGGGTGAGGGGGGTGGAGGGCGAGGAGAACAGGCCCTACAGAAGGGTTACCCTTGAGTGGTATAGGGATCTTGAGGCTGGCATGTTCCTGCTGAAGATGGTAGCGGAGGGTGATGGCATCAATGGAGGGAGAATGGAGGCCACGTTCACGCTCTCGGCTGACGCCCTTGATACGACCAAGCCTATTACCCTCGAAGACATACTTAACATGGCCATTGATGAAAACATCGATGAGTCCTCAATAGCTAATAAGATCGCCGTTACACTAGCTAAGCTGCTTACTATGGCTGGTAAAAATGACATTGACTCTGCAATTGAAGCGTCCGTTAATGAACTCGGCTTCGATGCTAGGGAAATCATGGCACTTGACGCCATCAAGCTTAAGATGGCACTTAATAGTGAGAAAAGTTGATATTAGCGTTGGTGCTTTGCCCGTATGGTCACGCTAAGAAGGCCTTCTTTCCTTCATTTGGCTTTTTCCAACAAAATTTATAAACCTTTCCTGAAAAACAGTAAGCGGTGCCAGGCTTGGAGGGAGAGCTCAGGTACCTTGAGGCCCTGGCGCGCTGCGTCGGGGCCCCT
>Ga0326758_100166_pt1 | contig 19539 bp, 32 predicted proteins | sample GCRJH_S_FD_207221 | JGI IMG/M metagenome (GOLD analysis project Ga0326758, IMG submission 207221) | Hot spring sediment microbial communities from Geyser Creek Basin, Yellowstone National Park, WY, United States - GCR.JH_S | ecosystem: Environmental > Aquatic > Thermal springs > Near-boiling... | reverse complement strand
CAGACCCCTAACTTTGCCCTTTTGCCCCAAGGTGCCCATGTTACAGTGCCTATCAGCTGACCTACACCTGTAAGAGGGGCCAGGCTCTCCCAAGGTGTTTCAAGGGCACTGAAACATGCAAGCCCCTGGCTCCCAGCCAGGCCCCTGGGGCACTATGACACCTAGGGTCTGTCTGAGCACATTCCTGAGGGAGGGGCCACTTTCTGGCCCTGCAATGACATAGCCAGGCCTGGCTGTCTCTCCTAATATAAGGAATATAGGAGAGGGGTAGCTGTAAGGCTTATAATCCTGTCTAAGGCTTATACAGAACGGTGCTGTGTATGAGTGCCTACCAAAGGGTCTGGTATGAATTTGACGGCCCTGTGAAGTGTGAACTCAAAGAGGACACAGTACTGAGGGTCTATGGCTCAGACTTCACTCAGGCCTTCCTCAGGGGCACACACTCAGAACTAGAGCTATGGGCCAGGCCCCTTAAGACCTCAGTAGTCCTTGACCTTGAGGAGCTTGACTTTCAGCTTGGGCCAAGATTTGAATATGTGGAGTTCTACCTTGACAGGCTACCATTCAGCCTATACGGTAGGCCTAGGTGCTGGGCCACTGTCTGGGTCAGGTTTTAGTCCTCAACCTCTTTCACATAACGCTTCCTTTCTTCCTCCACCTTCCTGACATACCTACCAGTGCTTACCCCTACAGCCCTTACAGGCCTGATAGCCTTTGGGAAGGCAAGGCCAGTTACAAAGCCAAGCAGTGTGCCAAAGGAAAAGACTGACTCAGGCGTTATATTGCCCGCAAGCACCGTAAGACCGCTTACTATGAACTGTATGACAGCCCAGACAGCCTCTCCTATAGCCTGCAGTATGTTGGTGAAGCTAAGGCTTGTCAAATTCAGGTAGCCGTAATAGACAGCTATACCAATGAATATCAGCAATAGGATTACCAGCCCAATAGAGCGTTTTGCCAGTGCCCCTAGTGCTACCCCTAGGATTAGTCCACCAATGAAAACAAGGACGTCAAATAGCGTTATTGTCAAGTTCTCCACCATCTTGTGGTATTCCTTTGGCTCTTAAAAAGCTTTGAATTTGGAGCCCAGCCGTGATTGGGTCAATGTCAATTTTCAGGTACCTTCTGGCAAATCTCTCAGTCAGGTACTTAGCTGTCTCAAAGGTGAAGCCCTTTGCCTGTAGCACTTCACAGGAAGTAAGCGGTCTATTGAACCACCAATGTATGGCCCTCCCTGAGAAAGATGGAATGAGGATAGAGTCCCTACTGATAAGCCTCTCCCTGAGGTTAATACCAGGTAGGAGCTTGCTGTATTCAGGGTCAGAACTGTCTGTGTAGTCCTCAGGTCTACATGGGAGTGGAGGCTTCAAGAAAAGTGCATGGGCTATGGGGTCTATGGGCACTGGCACATTGGAGCTCTCCACCATAAAGATATAGGCCGTGTGTTCAGCCCTTACCTCATACCTCCCTACCTTGCCGTGGACAAGGAATAGGTCAGCCTCTAGGAGGGGCTCAGTGGCCACCTTTATCTTAAGTGCACTGCTACAGCCCTCAGGCTCTCCAAAGACCCTTGCAAGCAGGCTTTCAGCCCCAAATTCCACTTCAAGCCCCAGCCTCCTAGAGGCCACATAATAGGATATTGCGTTAGGGCTGTCAGGCGTCAGGATTTGAACACATGCATTGGCTATGGGCACTGGGTCATTGCTCTCTTTTGGTACCCTCAGTGTCTCATACAACTTGACTGGGTCAGGCCTCTCAGTGTACCAGTACCTCAGGGTATGACGCCTTGAATACCTCCTAAGCACCTCATTGAGTGCTGTAAGGTAATCACCTACCTCTAAAGCCAGGTGGTCAGTTTCATATTGTAGGTATGCTATGGTCTCAGGGGCACTTTTCCATTGGTGGTATAGAACCTTAGAGAGCCACCTAGCACGCTTTAAGTCAGTGGCCTCTAGGTATTGCACTGGCCAGTGCCCTACCTGTCTATGCTTTGTAAAACGCTTATAATGCTTTCTAGCTTTGCAAGAAAGTCGCTATCTGATTGCCAGCCCCTTATCACAATTTCCTTGTTCTTAAACAGGCCCCATCTTATCCTTATAATGGGGTAGATGTTGAAGCCGTATTGGGCCATGACTCCCAGCACTTCCTTTGCTCCCTTGCTTACCTTAATACCATACCTCTCAGGTGCCTCAGGGGTATAGAGGTGCTGGGTTACTGGCTCAGAACCCCATGCAGATGCTACTGACTTGGTAGCATAATATCTTACTGTGAAGGCCACGTTATGCTTCCTGGCCAACTCCCTCAGGTACCGCTTTGCGGTTTCACAGACAGGACAGTTGGGGTCAGCTTCCTCAATAATCTCTATCACTTCCTCCTACCCCTCTCAGTGGCCCTTTCAGCCAGCCTCTCTATATAGTCAAAGAACCTCTCAGACGGAATTTCAGCCACTTCCTCAGCACTCAAAAAAACTCTAAAGCCCTGGCTTTGCACTGGCCTTACATCTTGCCAGGGCTTTAGCCCTATTCCGTCTACAGTTGGCACCACAAGCCTTGGTGTCTTGGTGCCCTTCCTGAAACCTACCACCTCAAATGGCGTTACAGCATAATCACCTGGCACAGGCTCAGGTGTAGGAGGTGTAGGAGGTGGTGGCTTGTAGATTAGGTTATGTAAGTAGATGGCAAGCCTTGTCAGTGCCTCAGTGAAATAATAAATCTCAGTGAACATTACCCAGCCACCGTGCTAGATGCAGGTGAAGCTGGCTTAAGAACCACACTGTAAATGGCTATTTCCTTGTCAAGTGCCTGCATTAGGTCAATGAGCCTGAGTATATCAGCCCTGGCCCTGTGGTACCTCTTTAGCCTTATGTTGGCTACAAGGTCTCTCTTAGCCTCTCCAAATGCACTCTCATATGCTACAAGCCTGTCCCTCAGGAATGGGTCAGGTGGCTTTATGGCCACCATCTTCACTACCAGCTGGTTTATTGCCTCCACTATGCTGTATAGCTCCCTTAACGCATTGTCCACGCTAGTCTTTTCTATCAGTGCATACAGCTTCCAAAGCCTCTCAGTTATGGCCTTTGTGTCAGGACTTGCTTGACTTGCCACCTTCACCACCTCCCTTTTCCTCAGTCTCAGTGCCCTTGCCAGCTGGCACAGGTGGTGGCTGTGGCACCTCAGACATAATCCTGGCCAAGTCCTTTATTGAGGCCACCAGGCTTGCCATCTTGTCATTGATTTCTTGCACCATCTTGTCATAGTTATCACTCTCCCTGTTAAGCTGTTTAATCTCATTCCTTATGTTGTCAAGGCTTACCTGCAGGTCTAGCAGTTCTTGTGCATATTTTGCTACCCTTTGCGTCAAGTCCTGGTAGAGTTCTTGGTACTTTGCTACCCTGGCGTTAAGCTCAGTTACCATACCCTTGTACTCCAACACTGCTTGCTCATATTCATAGGCTGTCCTTGCAAGCCTGTCAAGGTCAGCCTGTAACTGGGCTATCTTGTTCACAGCATCTAGCGGTGCCAACTGAGTGCCCATAAGCCCATGAGGGTCTAGGATTAGCACAGTGCTTTTGCCCTCAGTTACTTCCTCTAGGTTCTTTATGTCAGCCTCCCTTACCGTTATGGTGCCTACAGCCTTTGTGGCCACGTAGAAGCCTTGGAATGCATTGGGAGGGTACTGCAGTACATAGTTAGTTGGCTGGCCGTTAGCATACAACACAACTTCCTCTCCACCTTTAAGAGTGCCTATCACTGTAACAAGGCCGTATGTAATGACCCAGTACCTGGCTCCCTCATAGCCCCTGGTTATTTTGTGTGTTATATAGGCCCCTTTCAGCCCCTCTCCTACCACATAGATTAGCTTGCCAAGCAGGCTAGATGCACTGAATGTTTCAGCCTTGCCAGGGGTAACGGTGATTACAGCCCTTGGTATTTTCACCTGTGTTACAGTGCTCTTAGCCAGCTCTTTTGCCCTCTCTAAGAGGTCTTCACTCATTGCCCTTCACCTTGCCACCACACATGGCCTTCACAATTTCAGCTGTGGCCCTGGCCAGTGCCTCAGTCTGTAGCTCAAAGAGCCTTTGCTCCAAGTTGTCCACCTTTTTCTTCAAGTCCTCAATGAGCTGTAGCAGTAGCTGGTAACGCTTGTCATTTGTTTCTGCTACCGCATTAATCAGCCCTTCCATGGTCTTAAGGGTAGTCTCAATATCAACTACCTGTGCCGTTTCCTCAGTGCTCATTGCCCTTCACCTCCCTTAAGTCCATAGGCCACAAGGGCTGACCCAACAAGGTCTCCTACAACATTGCCAGCTATGGGCTGTGCATCTTGCAGGTGTGGCTTTTTCCTCCCTCTAAGCTCTAGGCCAACATAGAGGTAGGCAAGGGCAAATGCACTTCCATTAAGGGCAATTACCATGACCTCAGGCAATGAGAGTGCCCCAGTAAGCCCTAGCAGTGATATCAAGAAAAGTGCAAGGCTCAGGCCAGCCAATGGACGCCAGTCCACAGCTTATACCCTATGAGCTGATTAAGAGCCCCAGCTTATAATTCAAAACACTTTTTCAGGACTTTAGCTGTGCCTTCAACTCATTGAGCTTGGCCTCTACCTCAGACAGGGCTTCAAGGAAGGTCTTTTGGGAGGCTGGGTCTAGCATAGCCCAGTACCTTGCAATTCTTTGGAGCCTCTCCAAGTGCTTTAGAATCACATAGGGAGAGCCAATATAGACGTGCTTAACCCTCCCAGCACTGGGGTCAAAGTAGTTGAGGTATAAGTACCTTTGGCCACGTATAATGTTCACATACAGCTTGGCGTCAGCCACTCTAATCACCACTTGGCACCTTTCAGTGCCTCAAAGACTTTCTTTGGGAGGCTCTCAGGGCCAGGCACCTCAACAACAAATTGTGGCTTGTCATTAACGGTTACCATGTAGCTATACATGCCAGTCCTTATGTCAATGCTCTTAAGCATAGCCCTTACCGTGGCCACGTTATTTCCATTGGCAATTATCCACGTGCTCCTAACCCTACCCCTGTGGCTGTAGAGGACTTTGAAGCTTACCATGTGCCTCCCTAGTGTAAAAATCTTGGACAGCAAGTAAAAAGCCTTACCCCTGTGCAAGGTCTATGTGGTGGGGCCAAGGGGATTTGAACCCCTGACCTTCGGGTCTGGAGCCCGACGCTCTACCTGGCTGAGCTATGGCCCCTCTAAACTTTAACCTTCCTGAGGGCTGATTTAAGTGTAGCTATTCCTTCTGCTACACAGTCCTGTAGCTCTTTGGGAGTCTTGGCTTCACCTTCACATGCATGCAGTAGAGCGTCAAAGATTTCTGACAGCCTGGTGTCTCCTATCTTGTACCTATTGAGTTCTTCCATGACCTTATCAACATATTCCTCCAATTCCATTGTACCCCTAGTGGAGAATACCCTCCCTATTTCTTAAACCTTATCAATATTCAACCCATGGACAGCTTTTTAAGCAGTTGAGCGTGAACCAGGTGGTCTGCAAGGTTCACCTTGAATTGCTCATAGCTGAACCTGCTAGCATAGAGGGAGGCTTTCTTTGATTTCTCCCTGAGCTCATTGCCATTCCATAGCAGTGCCTTGATTATGTTCACAGCTTCTGCTAAGTCCTGGTACCCTAATGACTTGTCAAAGGGGCCAACTATGTCAGTCCAACCACCACCGTCTTTGAAGACCACTGGCACAGCCCCAGCTGACATTGCTTCTGCAATGGCCATACCAAAGTGTTCTGGGAAGGGAGGATGCAGGTACACCTTTGCCTTGCCAAGCAGTTCTGCTAATTGCTCCCTGCTTGCATTGAAGACCATGTGGAAGTTGTCAGCCTTGTAGGTTTCAGCCACGGCCCTGACTTTCTCAATGACTGGCCCTGAATACCTTGAAACTGAGCCTACAAGGTAAAATTCAGCCTCAGGCACCTGTGAAGCAATGCGTGGTATAGCCTCTAGGTGCTTTTCAGGGCTATACCTTGAAACGGTTACAACAATGTTCTCCCTCCTATCACTGTAGTAGCTGTGGTAAAACCTGTAGTCAATGGGAGGGTACAAGACCTTGCTATCACACCTCCCATAGGCCATGCAGATGTAGTTGGCTGTCCAACTGCTATTGGTCAGAACCATATGCGGTAGCCCAGCCTTCCTGGGGTACTTTTGCACGCTCTCTACCAGCCTTGCTACAGCCCAATTATACAGCCTCCAATGAATTGCCTTGCCGTGGTATTGCACGTTATAGTCAATCAGTGCAGGAAAGTGAATGTAGGAGATATTGGCCATAAAGGGCACATTGCTTTGGGTCTCAATTACCAGGTCATAGTCATTGAGCATCTTCCTGACCTTGCCCATAACGGCCTTTATGTTAAGTAGCCTTCTGAGCCTGACAGCTCTACCCTGTGTAACCTTGCTAGGCCACTTGACTCCCTTAATGTAGCCTATCTTAATGTCCTTTGGTAGGAATGGCTCCACTTGCGGGTCAATGTAGGTTGTGTAGAGCTCCACGTCATGGCCAAGCTCCCTCATTGCCTTGTACATCTGTAAGGCAAGAATCTCTCCACCACCGTATTCCTCAAAAAGCATATGAACCTGTGCTATCTTCAAGGCTCTCTAAGGTAACTAGTACAAGGTGTAGATTTAGGCCTTGCTCTTTTTCTTGGCAAGCTCCCTTGCTATAGCTTCCTCCACCTTTTTCAGGCAATCCTCAGGGCAAGGGTCTTTCTTGCCCATTGCGGTACCCTAAAAAGAGAATCACAAGGAAAAAATAAAAGGGTTATGCTTTGTTAAGGTCAGTCAGCCCTGTGCACGTAGTGCTTCCTGTCCTTGTCTTCCTCATTCACTGACCTGACAAACCTCTTAGTCTCAGTGCCAGTCCTCCTAACGAATCTGTAGCTGGCGTTATAGATGGCGTGTGTACCAGCATACCATGCACCAGCTATGATTATTATCACTATGACGCCTATGATAGCTAAGAACATTGGGCTGGTGAAGGCTATTGAGCCAGTGTAGGTGGCCGTTACCACCTGGTTAGCCCCAGTCAGGTTAGCAAATATGGTGCCAGTGCTGACCGTGGTGGTGGCGTTCTTGACTGAGCTAAGCTTGTACTCATACGGGAAGCTGACAAAGCTTGACGGGAAGACTATGGTGGCGTTCTTATCACCGAATACCGTGGTGTTAGTGCTCAGGCTTATGGTAACATTCGTGTTGTCAGGCTTAAGCGTGAAGGAAGTGGTAACGGGCACTGAGGTAACATTTACATAGTGCATCTTAGTGCCGTTTATGACAGCCTTAGTTGTGCCAGCTACCTTTACCAGTGCAAAGTAGTACTGGTGTGAACCCTCAACAAAGACCAGGTAGGTGCCGTTAGCCAGGGAGAATTGCACATAGCCAGTGCTGTTAGTTGTGCCTGAGGTTACCTGAGTGCCGTTTAGGAAGTAAACATAGACAGATGCAGAAGACACGGCCTGGTTAGAGGGGTTCACCACCTGTATTGTGGTAGTGTAAGTTGTGGTAGCACCTGCAAGGGGCACAAATAGGAGCATGGCCAGTGCCACGAATACTGCAAGGGCTCCCAGTACCCTCTTAATCATGGACATGGGGCTTCCTACCCTGAGAGAGGAAAAATATCTAGACTTAAAAACCTTAGCAAGGCCTATGGTGGAGCCAAAGGAATACCATACCCAGTCAGGTCATTGGGGTAGCTCAGGTGCTGTGCATTGTTGATAAGCAGTGTCATTAGCTGTGCCTCAGTTGGCCATGTGCCGTGGTAGAAGTGATAGTACTCTAGCCAGTCAGCAATTATACCAGCCACAGCTGGGGCTGAAAAGCTAGTGCCAGATAGGGCTGTTACATTGGGGTCATAGGGGTCTTTCACCTCTCCCGTGAACCCTACATATGGTGGAAACAGCACAGGCACACTTACAGCACAGGCTGTGAACTGTGGCTTGACCGCAAATAGGTCATATGTTGGCCCTATACTGCTAAAGTTGGCTATCTGGCCAGTGTAGCAGTCAAATCCTGAGACAGCTATGACCCCAGGTGAAGATGCAGGGTAGGCCACGTCTCCTGGTATGTTTCCAAAGTTACCTGCAGAAGCCACAACAATGACGCCTTTGCTCTCTATTTGCTCTATGGCCGTGTTGAGAGGATTATCAGGTGGTAGTATTGCCCCCCAGCTAAGGCTTAGCACCTTAATGTTGTACTTGTCTGTGTTGTTGTAAACCCATTGAAGTGCCGTCAGCACGTAAGGGAGCGTGGAGGTGCCGTTTCCAAAGAAAGCCTTTATCATAATCAGGTTAGCCCCAGGTGCAAGCCCTTGCACTACCCCAAAGCCAGGCTGTGCCACAATTATGCTAGATGTAGCTGTGCCATGGCCAGCCGTGTCTAGGAAGGCCCAGTGCCCATATTGCTTAAACAGGTTAAAGTCAAAGTGGTAGAGGGCTGAAAGGTTGTCATTTTGCTGTAAATTCCACACTATGGGTTCACCATTGCTTGCGTTCTTGTAGAGCACTGAGACAAGCAGGATTAGGTGCTTGCCAGGGGCAAAGTTCTGCATAAGGTAGTCAATTCCTGTGTCAATGACGGCCACGGTAACCCCTGAGCCATTCCACATGGGGTTATAGTGCATGATAGACAGATATTGGTCAGACGCATACCAGGTAGCATAGGGGCCAGTGCCAGTGCCCATAGACCACGGTGCCAGGTATACCACCATTGACCGTGGCACAAAGACACCTTTGGGCACTGGGCCAGGTGGTAGCTCAACTTCTGCTACTGTTACATTGCCAAAGGCCCAGGACTGAATGACCTTGTAGGGTATGGGCTGGCCAGTAGGCACTGTAACAAAGCCAATCTGATAGGCACTGGCACTAGGGGCTGTCAGAACCTTGGTGGCTCCAAGGAATAGCAGGCCAAAGAGCCCAAGAACCACCACTACGGCCAGTGCACCTGCAGTGCTTGCCTTCACGCTTGTGCCAGTGCCCTTAACTGACCTGACAAAGCTGGGAGGGTCAGCTGGCCTGACATAGTGCTTCCTTTCTTCCTCATTGACCTTCCTCACGTACTTCCTTGACATAGTGCTTCACCTCCCTGTCTATGTTCACATAGTGGAGGACAATAGGCTTACCGCTCAGAACCTCATAGGCCTCCCTCAGGTCTTTTGCAATTGCATAGACAGCAAAGACAGACTCTAGGAAGACAAGGATAAGCAGAAGGCTAAGGGAGCTGTAGGGTAGGGTTACAGCCACATTATAGATAATTAGGAGGAAGAACCCAAGGACTAGAACCTCAAAGATGGCCACAGCAAGTGCACCACCTTTGCTTATGCTTGGCTTTCCAAATATGTTCTCATAGATGTCAATGGCAAAGATTACTGAGGCTATGAACATACCAACCGCTAGGAGAGGTGAAGTAAAGAGCACTGTAACGCCAAGGTATACGGCTAGGCCAAGGCCTACAGTGTTAAAAAAGATGTCAGATGGAATCCTCTTAGCCATGGCCTAGCCCTCAGTCTTCCTCCCTTACGTAATGCTTGACCTCCCTATGAGTGCTCTTAAACATTGCCACAATGGGCTCAGCCACTATAGTCCACAGTATTGCTGATATCACGGTAGTTGTGATAAAGCCAGTGAAGTCGTAGACGTGGAAGTAATTAAGGGCAAGCAGGTAAATTCCTGAGGCCAGCAAAATTATTGCCACCATTATTATATCACCAGGATGGTACCGCTTGTTGAGGTATTCAGCAAATAGGGCCACAAATGCAATGTAGATTAGCGTGAAGCCAGCACCAAAGAGGCTAAAGTGAAGCATAAGCATTGCTACACCAAGCAGTGCAAGGATTACAAGGCCAGCCACAATACCCTTCCTACCGCTAATGTCTATATGTATGGACACAGCTTCCTACCCTGAGAGAGAAAAAAGGCCGTGTCTTATAAATCTGGCTTAATCCTCCCGCTTCACATAGTGGTAAGCATCTTGGGCTATGCAAAGCTCAGGGGTCTCAATGTACTTTGTGCCCCTGAGCCTGTAGGTGCTGTGGACATAAACAGGGTTCTTTGGTAGCTTTTCCTCAGTGCCAGCACCACCTGGCCAGGGTAGCTTGAACTTGGAGCTAAGCCACTCAAAGCCCTCAGGAAACACCTGAGGTGCCACAACAAGGAAGTTGTGGAATATGTGGTAGGCCACGGCAAGAACGCCCCAGCCGTTAAGCCATAGCCAGGAAAGCCAAGCACCTGCTATGCTGTAGTCCACTATGTCAATTGTGAACATCTTAAGCTTGGTGCCAGTTTCAGCATTGATAGGGAGCATTTTGAGCCTCCACACGGGATGCAGTAGAACCCATATTGCAGTGCCCAAGCCTACCCCTATGACGCCAAAGCCAAGCAGGTAAGGGAGGCCCCTAAAGACCATTTCCTCAAAGAGCGGGTAGTAGAGGCCTGTAACCACGATTTGTTCAAGGCCACTCTCAAAGCTTCTGAGGAATGGCACACTCTTAACGTAGACCACATAACGCCTTTTCCTTTGGCCTCTTATAGAGAGCACTGAGAGCTCAATACCAGCATACCTGTATAGGACGGAAGCCAGAACGTCTGGGCCAAAGTCTAGGACAGCCTCCAAAGGGAGGAATAGGAAAAAGGCCTTGGCAAGCAGTGCTGGGTCAGTATAGACCAGCACCACGGCCTATCACCATGACGCTCCACCGCTTGTACTGCTAGTTGGGCCAAAGAGGATATACATAAAGGTGAACCCGCTCATTATGGCCATAAAGTAAAACAGCCATACATGGAAGGCTATGGACAGTATGAATGACAGTGAAAACATGATAATGCTTGAATAGTAAGCATACCTTGGGTTAGGTTCACCGTGTCTTCTAGTGTAGAGGTTCTGGTAGATGCTGTCAAAGAGCATTAGCAGTAGGAGTGCCCAAGCCATACCGTAAAAGACACCAAAGTACTTTTCTAGGAGCCACTTTGGAATGTACCACTTGAAGGTTACTATCAGCCAAAGGATATAGTTCACATTGACGCCAAGCAGTTGGGCACTAAAGACAAAGAACACAAAGATGGTTACCAGAAGGGAGATATTGCTGGCCAGCTCAGTCATGACCTCTAGCCTTTCTAGGAGCCTTTCCTTGTCAAGCTTTTCCTCAGACATTGAGCCCCAGGTAGGACAAGCTAAGGGAGAGAAAAAAGCCTAATCAAAGTTCAAGGCTTTGGCCTGAGTGCCTTGCCCCTTATCTTCAACTTCCTTCTGAGCCACCTTTGGTAGCCAGGGCACCTGTCAAGGTGCTGTAAGTACATGTTGGCCAGAACTCTAGCACCACACCACCTGCAGGTAACAAGCCTTACCTCAGTTTCCTGGCTCAACATGGCTACCACCTCAGGGCTACAGCTGGTAGCTGGCCAACTGGGCTTGGAAAGCCAATGTCAATGAAAAACAGTGCCTGTCTGTGCAATATGTCTAGGGACATGACGCCATTGGCTGTCCTATTGTCAAATGGCACCAGGAAGGCTGTCCAAAGCCTGCTAGCCCTTGTTACCTGGCCAGTAAGCCTCCCTCCCTTGGCCTTTACGGTGCTCTCCACGCCTGCATATGCACTGGCAATGGCCCTGATATCAGCCTCAGACAATGGGCCATAGTAAACATATAGAGCGTTCACAAGCCTGTCCTGTCTGAGCTCATTGTTGTAGATAAGCACGGCCACGTCATTAATGTAGCCAATGAACCTCCCAAGGCTCAGGGTCTTGTGTGTAACCATGGCTATCCTGTCTAACCTGTGTATTGGAGCCTTTTTAGTGTTTCCTTAGTCAAAGACCATGGCCCTCATTGTGCCCCTATACATGTACTCAAAGTAGGCCACGGCCACCTTCAAGGTGAATATGTCCATCTTATGTTTACTTGACAATAGCCTTATGAAAGTCCTCAATGGGTTCTTGCTGTGAAGTGCCTTAAAGTAGGCTTCCTGTAAGTAATCACCATAGATGCTTGCCAGGTACTCCCAAAGCTCCCTAACCTCTATGGGCTCCAAGTGCCCTCTATATAGAGTAAAGTGCAAAAGCTAAATAGTTTATTACTGAGAGAGTTCAGAATATGCGTTCATTATGGCGTCAAGCGTTTTCTCCACAGCATCTTTGTCATTGAGAATGACAGCATCTTTGAGTGCCTGTAACATTGCTATCAGCTTGTCAATGGTCTCCAATTTCTTTGCGTTCTTTTTCTTGGAGAGCTCTAGCCACCTGCTAGCAAAGTCCTTGCTCCAAAAGAGCCCGCATAAGCAGTGGCCCATCTTAGCAATGTCAGCCTTAGCGTAGATGCATGGACAGACCGTGGCCTCAGACCGCTCAGGCCTGCATGGACAGTAGGGCTTGCCGTATTTGTCATAGTTCTCTAACAGCTCCCTTAACAGCTTATTTCTCAACTGAGTGTCAAGGACTACAACATAGCCGTTAGCCTTGGCAAAGTTCTGAATCCTCTCAATGAGCTCAGGGGTATAGGGATGGGTCTGAATGTAGGCCTTCACGAATTTCTCATTGATAAATTTCTCCCAGCCTGAGGGGTCTAACGGAATACCCTCCCAGTACACACAGCCCTTGCCTTTCTCTACCCTTAAGCAGAAGGCTGGGGTAGCCCCTACCTTAATGTCTACCTGCATATGGGAGAGGTTATAGACTATGACCCTGAGCCTTGAATCAAGGACTTTCTCGGTGGCCCCAGCCAGTGCAAGTGCCACAGGGCACACAGTGCAATTGTCATCTACGTAGATGTTGAGCTCATAATTGCGTGGTGGTAGCTTAAGTGCACTGGGCTCCACTTGCACCTGAATGCTGGGGTCAATGAGCTTGTCATAAACGCTTGCCTCAGGTAGCAGAATCATGGCTTAACACCACCTTGCACGGGTTGAACGGGTATTTGCAGGACTATTGGCTGTGTTGGTGCAGTGCCCATGGTCTGCACTGACAGCACAAGGTTAATGTAGGCGTTAATGAAAGTGTCGCTAAGGATAGTTGTGATTAAGGTCTCAGGCTTGTCAAAGTCCACGTTATTGAGGGTAGTGAAGACCCTCAGGAAGTCCTCCCTGTTAAGCGGTACCCTGCTTGCTAGGTACATTATGTAGGTCTGCAGTTCAGCCCTTAGCTCTTTGGCTTCTGCTACTATGCTGTTAAGCTCTTTGTAGTAGTCCACGACAATTAAGATGTGGTCTCTATTGGTCTTTGCATAGTCTGTCATAAGCTTAACAAGACGCATCTGCAGGCTCTTAGTCTTTGTGATTGCTAGGAGTGCCTTTGCCAATATCTGTGCAATCTCAGGTGGTTCTGAGGGAGCCTGTGGCTTTTGCTGGGCTACAGACATATGCTACCCTTAACTAGGTTATTCTGGCCCTGGCTATTAGCCTGTCTTCTATGCAAGGGAGCAAGGGCTGTGTGCTGGGAGTTTTACTTGGGCAAGGTAAACCATTGTACAAAAACCATGGAAAAAATTGTGTGCCAGTATAGGGCGTTTCAGGGGCTTTACCTAACAAAAATACCCTTAACGGCTGTTTAACTTGGCCAAGTTAAACCCAGTCCATGTACCACTTAACCTTGGCTTCAGCCTCCCTTAGCTGTCTTATTGTCCTCTCAACTTCCTCAGGGGTTACCTCTCCACCTAGAAGCCGTGAAACCCTTTGGGCAAGCTCTTTCAGGGTAGGCTTCTGCTTTTCCTCAGACACAGCCCCTACCCAGGCTAGCGGTGGCTCCACTCCTATAAATATCTAATGTATAGACAGCTTGGTTTAGGGGCTGACCTTCCTGAGGGCCTCAAAGAGCTCTTTGAGCTGTCTCTCAATGTCTTGCTCAGTTGGGCCCTGGGCTTGCTGTGCCGTGGCCACAGGTGCTGTTTCAGTGCCCTTTGGCTCAGGCCCAACTGGCACCACAAAGGTCTTCCTTGCCAGTGCACCTTTGGGCACAAGGACAGACAGCACGAAATAGTAGCGTTCACCTTTCTTGAAGCCTCCAAAGAACTGCTTGGTGAAGAATAGCCTGAGGTCAGGGTAAGTCCTGAGCTCTCCCGTTTTCTTTGAGCGGTACTTTCTTACAAAGTACCTTGCACCTCTCAGTACCAGCACTTTGGGCTTGTTGGGCTTGCTGTAGCCCATGACCACCGTTACAAAAGGTATTCCTCTATTGCTCAGTTCACGGGTAAATGATATAGCCCTCAGGATAAGCGGTAGGTAGTCCTTGATAGGCCTAATGTATTGCCTTACGGTAAGTATTCTTTGGCCAAGGCTAGTGGTGCTGTATAGGGAGGTGCCTGAGGTGCCAATAAAGGGCACCATAAGCACTGGCTCAGTCTCCACAAAGTTCACTAGGCCACCTACTGGCCTTACATACCTAGAGGGCACTGGCTGGGCTGTTATTGACTTGACAAAGTCAGCACTGGCCAATTCCTCCCTAACATATATAGCACCTTTACCTTCCTCAATGACCTTAACAAATCTATACGTTATGTCATTGTTTTGGACAGCCTTTACAAAGCGTGTGTCCTCATTGTTTTCAGCCATACCAGCACCGCTTTAGAGTTAGTCAGGATAAATTTATATCTCCAAATGAGCCCCTAGCACGCAATTTAGGACAAGTTTACCTAATTACTAGTGCCCCTGAGGCCACGTTATCTAAGATTTATATATAACCTCCTACAACTCCCTATGTGGTAAAACTCCCGTGTTAGAGGGAGAGTCTTTGTCTAGCCAGTTTAGCCCCAGGATAGAGCAAGTCAGGTTTAGGGTAGGGCCAGCTGAATGGGTAATTGCCAAGCACTGTCTAGACAATGGAATTACAAGGATTACAGCCAAGGAAATAAGGGCTATACTGGGCTCTCCCAAGAATTTCTTAACGCTCTACAATGTGATTTGGCAAGCCAGAAGGGATGGCCTGCTAAAGCCCGTAAAGTTATACAGTGGAGTTTATGACGTAGACCTTAAGGTAGCCATGGCCTTGACACAGCTTGTGCCCTATGACGTGAAGAACGTATATGTCTCAGATGTGCCACAGTGGAAGCAAGCCATGGAATTCGCTAAGTCCTGGCAAGCCCTAGTTGAATGGGCCAACAAGTCATTGGCTTCCGAAAAGACTAGCCCCCCCAGCCCGCAAGGCCAGACAAGCGGTAGGGAGGGAGAGGCTGACCCCTGTAAGGTGCCACTCCCAGCCGTGAAGTACCACATTCCAATAGAGTGTGTGCCTACCCCTAGCGGTAGGCGTGCCCTTGTGGCTGTCTTTGGTAACCTGTATGTCATTTTGGAGGAAGCCAGGGGTACCCATTACCTGCAGTGTGTGCCCTTTGACTCCTATGTGCCAGGTGCAAAGCTGTGTGCCTCCAAGGTAGATGTCCTGTCTAAGTACCTGCATAGGCCAGCACCTGAGAGGCTCAAAGAACTGCAGAAAGAGGGAGAGAGGGCCAAGGCAAGGGCACTGAGGGAGCTAGAGACCATACAGGCCCTTTCTGAGCTCAGGCCTGGCACCTACAACCTTACTGTGCACGTGAACCCTGACGGCTCAGTTTCCATAGAGGTGGAGGTGCCTGAGGAAGATGGCCAGGTAGCAGGGGTAACACCTGGTAGCAGGGGTCAGACTGCAGGGGCAATGGGCACTGTGCCACAGGCAAGTGGCCTTGTCCTCTATGACCCGCTTGCACCACCTCCACAGCAATTGCCAAGGATTAGGAGGACTGACCCCATAAAGGCCCCAAGCACCAAGGACATTGTTATGGTCTTTGATAACGTCAGGTACATGGCTAACGGCCAGGTACAACAAATGCACGGCCTACAGCCAATGAGCACTGTGTTGGCCCTGGCTGACAGGCTTGTGTACACTGAGCCAGGCTTTCAGGTCTATGACCCAGTGCTCTATGAGCTTAGCAAAATCATGGACATACACATCTATCACAGCAAGGGCAAAGACCCCAAGGGAGTTATCCGTATAGAGGCAAGGCCAAGGGCAAAGGCACTGAGAAAGCTGGGGCTGGCTGGGGTAGTCCACGCATTTGTAACGGCCCTACACAGGCTTGGTGGAGTCTTCCAAGCCATAGCCCAGGCCATATGGTCAAGGTGGACAAGGCTTAAATAAGCTGGGCCATAAGTAGGACTAATAGGGCTGGGGCAAGGCCACCAGGGGCCTGTGGTGCCCCAGGCCCCTAGCGGGCTGGGAGAGAGGGGCAAGTGCCACGCCGTAGACCGCTGGGAGCGTGCACCGCTCCCAAGCCTCCCAGGGGCCCTCCCAGCGGGCTGGCCTGGGCTGGGTAAAGGCCTCCCAGCCCGCTAAGCTTCTACCCCTCCCAGCTACTCCTACCCCTCCCTCCCTGGGCCAGCCAAGTGCACTGTGCAATGCGTTTTGCAGGTACCCGCAAATTGCAGGTACCCGCAAGTCTAAGGGCACTGTGCCACACCAAATGACGCTTGGGGTAGCCAGGTTTACCGGAAGCTTGCCAGTGCCCATGACGTCTAAACTGCAGATAGACTTATAAGGGGCCACGGGCACTGGTACAAGTGGCCCCTGGGAGGTGAAGGGGCTTGGGTCAGGTGCCCAGCCTAGGTGAGGTCTATTTGAATTTTGTTGGTAAAAGGACATATGGGCCTCCACTCTTTTTGCAGGAGGCCTTGGAATACGGGTTTAACAGGGCTGTAGGCAATAGGCCAGTGCCCTTGGACTCCTATGTGCTCTTTGCGGTCTGGGACAAGAAAGAGAGCCACGTGTATGCACTTGGCAAGGTAACAGGCTACAGCTTTCTTGCCACTGAGCAAGAAATCAAGAACGCCTTTGCAATGCTTGCCCAGCTTGAAAAGCAGTTAGGGCAAAACCCTGACCCTCAGGCCAAGCAAGACCTGCAGAAGATGGCCCAACTGCTTGCCAAGCTTTATGACGCCTTGCTAGGTGCCCAGTCTGGTAAGAGCGGTGATTTGATTGAGCGTGGCTGTGGAGAGTACATTGAGATTATAATTGACTATGACCCAAAGGACTTCTATGAGCTTATGGTGCTGTTTATGCGGTACTTTGGCAAGCTACCGTTCAACTACTTTGTCAGTGGCCACATAATAGCCTACACTCTCAACAAGGACAACATGTTAGTGTGGAAGGACAGGCCATTTGTAAGGGGCTTAATCAAAGTCAAGGTGCCACCTGAGGATTGGAGGAAGATAATGACCACTTGGAAGTTCATAGAAGGTGAATGGAAGCCACAGGTGGCCTGGCTTACCAACTACAAGCAGTTGAAGTCAAGGCGTTCTGAGGAAAGGAAGCTACTGCTAGAGATATTGAGAGATAAGGCCAGGGAGAGAGGTGGTCTTGATGTCCTTGCTGAATGACCCTGAGCTGGCCAAGTACCTGACTGACCCCAGGATAGTCAGGTTCTGTGAGTACTGCAGGGCCTACTTTGGAGACCCAACTGAGTGCTTTGCCACCTACAACAAGATGGAATACTTCTATCACAACCTTGGCTTTGTCAGAAGGACAGGTGATAGTGATTTAAGGAAGCTCAGGGCCACTGGTCTGGTTTACTCCAAGCGGTTCAAGTTCTCAGACGGCAAGCCAGTTGTGTTCTTCTACCCAACTGACAAGCTTGTGGAAATCTGCAAGCGGTACTTGGAGGCAAGGAAGCAGGGAGACAAGCAGGCTGAAAGGGTAGCTTTCAGGGCCCTTTACGGCACCGCTAGGAGAGGTGAAGAACAATGAGCGATTACCTGTTTGAGTGTCATGACAAGTGCATGAAGTCTGACCCTGAGTGCCTCAGGTGGTATGAGCTATGTGATAAGAAATACAGCAATGACAGGAAGGGCAAGATGGCCTGCTATGACGCTTGTTGGGTAGCCTGCTTGGAGAAGTGTGAAGACCACATGTACTACCTGGCTGACCTGCTAGAAGATGCAGACTTTGAGGGGTACTGAGAGCCCGCAAGGGCACTGAGTCAAGCTTTTTTCTTCACAGTGCCCTTAGGCTTCCTGGCACTGTCTATGACATTCAAGGATGCACATGTCAGTGCACAACCGCTTTGTTACAGGGTTCTGGTATTCCTGGGCACAGACCCTTTCACATTCCTTTTCACACTGGTCAAGGCACTGCTTTTCATATTCCTCAGTGCTAGGGAGCTCAGACAAGCCCTGACCCCATTACAAGCAATGTACTTGGGTCTTATAAACCTTCTACACTTTAGATATCATGTAGCAAAGCTTTATAAGACAAGGCTGTGAAAGAGAGGAATGAGCGTGATAGGGTATGGCAAACATAATCGGGTCAGGTGTTGAGGCTCTCAGAAGTTGGGTTGCACAGTGTAATGCGGTTGGCGGTGTGCCAATAATCAGGACAAAGTATGGTGGCAAGCCTCTCCCTAACAGCTCAGTCATAGTGGCCTGCTGGGGCCATGGCAATGAGGTAAGAGGTGGCGAAATAACCAACATACCTGCTGACGTGCTCCAGAGGCTGTCAATGACCAAGGACAAGTACAAGATAGTTTCAAGCCTGTAACCCCAAGGCAAGGACTCAAATAGCTAAGAGTTTTATCTTTCCTTTTTTATTGTCCTTCTGGGTCAGAAGATGCAGAAAGCGTTAGGTATACTTGTAATAACGCTTGTGCTACTGACCTTTGCACCGCTTAGCCTCCTAATGGTAGGCAATAGCCAGACCACGGCTGGCTATGCTCCCAGTGCACTTAAGATGGCCCCAATTGCACTACAGCCTGTCCTGAGGCTCCCAAGTGCACTCCCATTTGCGTCATTTATCAGCCCTACGGCCTTTGTGGCCTCAGACTACTACGTCTCAACTGCAGTTGGCCCCATAAGCACTGGCGTGCTCTTTAACGGCCACACCGTTCTTGCCTCAGTGTACACTGGCCCCTACCTTAACCTGTCTCAGGTGATAGGCTCAGACTTCACCACAGGAATGGGTAGAGGTGATTTGTACTACCTTATCCTGTTACCCAACTCCACGGTGCCAGCCCTTGCCAAGCTCCTACCTCCACCACTGAGGCAAGCCCCTGGCCTTACTGGGCTCTATAACGTGTTCTTTGACATTAACCCAATGACTGCAGTTTACTACATAGGTGGCTACTACTGGCAAAACCCTCATTGGCCTGTTTACAGCACCTGGCTAGGTGCTGAATACAATAGCCAAGGTGGTGCTTTCTTTGAGGCCACGCCTACAGTCCTTGCCCAGCCCTCAGGCTACTGGTTCATGGCCTTTTCAGCTCCCAACTTGTTCTACTATACCTATGCTAACTACTCAGAACCCTATGCGGTGCCAATAAACAGCACCACCTTTGGCCTTGGCGTTACAAGCGTGCCACAGCTCAGTGCCCTTACTACCCCAGCCTACTATGCTGACTACTCAATAGAGGGCTCCCAGGTAACCATGGACTATGACACTTATGACTACTCTATCCTTACCATGGTGGTGCTTAAGGTTCATGGTAGCACGGCCAACATCTACGGTGGCCTTTCCTTCTACCCAGTCATGGTCTTCACTCCACAGGTAACCCAGTACTTCCTTGCCACGGCCTTCAACATGTCAGTGAGC
>Ga0326758_100162_pt1 | contig 19729 bp, 24 predicted proteins | sample GCRJH_S_FD_207221 | JGI IMG/M metagenome (GOLD analysis project Ga0326758, IMG submission 207221) | Hot spring sediment microbial communities from Geyser Creek Basin, Yellowstone National Park, WY, United States - GCR.JH_S | ecosystem: Environmental > Aquatic > Thermal springs > Near-boiling... | reverse complement strand
CAATCAGTAATAATAATAAACGAAACAAACGACTACATAGCACTAAGCCTAAGATGCTACTCAAGCCTAAATCCATATACTACAACATGGCCAACCGGACTAGAAATTTATTACTATAACGCCACAACAGGGCAATTCTACATGTACTCACTCGACGGGGCACCCGGGCCCGAAAGCACATGGTGGCAAGCACTAGTTGAGGACTATCTCATTGAGGTAACAGGCTCACAAAGCGACCAATACACAAACCCAATATACTTCAACATAACAATGATAGAAAGCCCAGCCAACATCTCATCATTAGGAAACCTACTTAGATACGGAGCATTCGTCGTAGGTGCCAGCACACCGCATTACCCATTATACGGAGCCAAAACGATAGATGTGGCAAGCGCGATCTATGTTGCAGGCATCTACGGCGCAGTAACCTGGTATCCATATCCAAACCCATCACCAAACGTATTCGTAGACACACAAATAGCAACGTACCAATCCGGCTCCGTCATAATAAACTACACACTAACAAGTGGATGGTACATAGCAGCATTCGGAGGACCCCTCGTTAACTACATAACCTACGCCTACAACTCACCAAACACAATAGGCTACGACGGACTACCATTCTTCTACAACTCAACAGCTAACGGCATAGAAGACGCGAGAACGGGCCAAGTATACACAGGACACGTATTCATGGTAGCAATACTCTACAACCCAAGCATCAGGAAATACATAGTACTCGTCTGGGGCCTTTCAGGCATAGACACAGAGGCGGCGGGGATCTGGCTGGCAAACTACGGCTGGTCCACGAACTACCGAGCAGTCATCGTGCAATGGTCCAACACTACCGGTCTACCAACACCAAGCCCATACGACAGCTACACAATAGTTGACCACTGGCCATAAAATTTTGATTGATTAAAATAAAATTTTAAAAATATATTGCTATCATTGCCATGATTCTGATGAAGATTTTAATGATCGGACTAACATTACATCCAAATCGAAAAGGAGGTGCACCAAAGGTTGCTCGTCAATTGATAAGTTTTCTAAGGCAAAACGGTTATAACATTTTAGTAGATTATGCCGCATATTACTTTAAGGATCTCACGAGTAAAAATGACCCAAATGTAGCCTTAAACGATTACTACAAAAACTTATTAAAACACTACATCAAAATAATAAATAAATTCAAACCTGACCTAATAATCGCATTCAACGACGCTGAGACAACCACAATACTAGAAGCGGCACATAAACTAAACACCCCCGTAATACTATACGTCCACATAGTATGGCCCGTATGCCCCAAGGGGACGCTCGTAAACGAAAAATATAATCAATGCGTGGGTGTAAGAAACGTATCTCCCATCAAATGCATTAAATGCCGCATACTCAGCTCAAACAAGAACCTTCCCAGTACCCTAGGAGCAATGGTGAATGCGATATTCGCACCCATGCGAATACGTACACGCTACTTACGACTAACCTACGACAATCTACGACTAATAGTCGTACCATCAAATTACATGAAGAACATACTAACGAAAAACGGCATAGACCCATCTAAAATATACGTATTACCAAACGGAATAGACACAAACTTCTACAAACCAACACCACTACCCAAAACAAACACAATCGCATACCTAGGAGGATGCAGCCCCCTTAAAGGATTCAACGAACTGCTCCTTGCATTTAAGAAAATAATTAAACACAGAAACGATGTAACACTCTACATAGCAGGCACAAACCACAAAGGCGAAATATCCAACAAAATAATATTCACAGGATACCTAAACGAAAACGAAACAAAACACCTATACGAAATAAGCAAAGTCGTCGTAGTACCATCAATAATACCAGAGGCATTCAGCCTAGTCACAGCAGAGGCGATGGCATCAGCACGCCCAGTAGTCGCATACAACTCGGGCGCCATAAGCGAATTAGTGAAGGACGGCTACAACGGATACCTAGTAAAAATCCACGATATAGATTCGTTAGCAGACAAAATACTATACCTTATTAACAAACAGGAACACGCAGAAGCAATGGGCAAAAACGCGAGAGAATTCATCGAGAAAAATTATAATATCGACCTTTTCTATAAAAGATGGCACGAATTATTACAAACAATTTTCTAAAATAAAATAATGCTTTTAACTTAAGCACGGTAATAAAAGCATGTATTGTATAAGCTACGGCATATCAATTTCACCATATAAACCTCACCACCTCGAAATCCCTAAATATCCTAATCATGTCACCGAATTCATAATGCCAATAATCATGCGGGTATGCGTGGTTGAGAAGTTTTGTAAAATAAAACTGTTAAAAAGTTAAATAGAAAGTAACATAAATAAAATTTTTAAGACCACTCAGCTTAGACTTAACATCCATCTCTATGAAAGTTGCTTTTGCAATGTATGAAACAGGTTTAGCTGGTGGTGTTAGGGCAATTTTTGAAGTTGCCAATAGACTTCATGAGAGGGGTTACAACATTAGAATAATCGCACTTGGCGGTGATCACTCATGGTTTAAGGTTAAGGTCCCCATACACTACGTGAACCCACCAAGAATACTCAGCCTAGGCATTAAAACATATAAACTACTTAGACACGCCAAAGCTAGGAAAATAAATGCCAGCTACTTCGACGTTGCAACCTTAATGAGGAAGCTAGGGCTTCATGTTGATCTTATTAAGGTATTGACTGAGGCGATAATTGAACATGGAGTTGACGTAGCCATAGCCACCTGGTACCCAACAGCCCTCTCAGTATGGCTAAGCAATGTAAGTAAACCCCTCTACTTCATGCAGGACTTCCATGAACTCGTTCAGGAAGCCGATGGCATCTATGGGCTGAGACTCTTTGAGACAACCCTACGCCTACCATTCCACTTCCTTGCCAACTCGACATACACGAGAAACATAATCCTCAACTATAACAAGGAAGCTAAGGTAACGGCCACTGGCGTTGGCGTCGACCTAAACACCTTCCACCCAAGGAGAATAAGAATTATCGATTCTAACGGCAAGCCCATTGTTATGGCAATAATCAGAGACCAGAGGTATAAGGGCGGTAATGTGGCTATAAGGGCCCTAAACCTAATCAATAGGAAGCAACCAATACATGCGATTCTAGTTGGTGATGGGAGAGCCATCGATAAGCTATTTAAGGAGGTAAAGCCCGAGTTTAGGTACACGATATTTAGCAATGTTGATGATGAGACGCTGGCCAAGCTATACTCAAGCTCTGACGTCTTCATATTCACATCATACAAAGAAGGCTTTGGATTACCTCCGCTTGAAGCCATGGCCGGTGGTACTGCGGTTGTAACCACGGACTGCGGTGGCATTCGAGACTACGCAGTTGATGGTTACAATTCACTGATTGTACCACCAGGAGATCCGGCGGCAATTGCCGAGACAGTAATAAAGATCTTAAATAATCAAAGGCTCAGGGATAAATTAATTCAGAATGGTCTAGAAACTGCGAAACAATGGACCTGGGATAAGGTCACGGACAAATTCGAAGAAGCAATCAGAGATGGGTAATGAACCATTCAATACCTGTTGTGATTACGACATATAACAGGCGAGAGTTCCTACCGAGCACATCGGGAGCATCACTAATCAAAGCTTTAAGGGCTACGAGTTATAATTGTTAAAACTTCCATGACCAAGTTAAGGAAATCCTCATTGATACTAAACGTTCCCGCATTAGACCTTGGGAAATGTGACGGCGTATTAATAAAGCCTAGAAATTCACGAGCTTTACGAACTTAAAAATGGCTACATAAATGCGCATTGCATAAATCATGAGCTACTACGCTGTATAATTAAGAGACTTATGTGCTATATATATATGCTTTTAATGTATTAACGTTTAAGCCTTAGGTATACTATGTCTTTTACGTTTCCAAACCTCACTATCTCATCCATGGTGTAGCCATGGATAGCGAAGTACTTGACTAAGTCCTTTGTACTCACTTGATCGGTGTGTACCTCAATCACAAACCTATCAATCAATCCCTCGCGCAACGCCCTCTCCGCACCCCTAAGCACCCTCATCTCATAACCCTCAACGTCAACCTTAACCAAATCAATACGCCTTACGGGTCTACCAACTATTTCCACAGACTTATCGATTACGTAGTCCAGCGTCACCACCGGCACAACAAACTCACCAACTATTGAATACTTACCGGCTGGGCTATTGATTATGTGGTTCATTATTAGTGATGATGCTCCAATATTCTCACCTGCAACGTATAGCCTTTCTCTCGTGATCTCATCACCCAGTGCGTAGGGTAATGCCTTAATGTTAGTTGCTCTATTCAACTCGATGTTACTAATTAGCCACCTATAGGCTATTGGGTTTGGTTCAAAGGCTATCACAAAACCATCACAAACAAGCCTAGAGACCCACAGCGAATAAATACCCACGTAAGCACCCACATCAAGAACAACCCAACCACCACCAGGCACGTAATCAGGATGTCTCATATACTCCTTACGTATGTAATGATCAGGAATGTTTATACTTAACGTAGCTGCATCATTAATAAAGATCCTTATATTACCAGGCAACTTAATGGCAAAATTATTGCCTATGATCAATGACTTAAACATTCGCATTCTCACTAACAAATTTATTAGGACGACATCTAATGTTAAGTCACCCTTAACTGTGTGCATTAAATTCTCCTTAAGGTCCAACGCAATGCCTAGTAATGTAGAGGGTCTCATTGTTAACCCCTCTTTACACACCTTATTAAGCCTAGTTGATCCCTTGAGTAATTACTGAAGAATTTCCTGAAGAAGTCCTCATTTATTGTTTGACAGTTAAAGTCCTTACTCATGGTATTAATAAGCTCAGTAATAGGCCTATGAACAGCATATGCATGATATTCAAAAACAACTTCCTCAAATAACTTAACATGCTCATAATCATTGAGGATTATGTCGTATTCGCAGCTCTCGCGATTCATCTTAAGCACGGTGTCATCATCGAGGAGCAACAACTAAACCGGTCCTACTTAATTGCGTAGTTAATGCCAACCCTCAGAGCATAGGCAACCCCTGGAGTTGAAGCCAACCTCAACGAAGTCACAATTACCAAAACCACCACACAAACCCCTCAAAACACCCTTACTCCTAGAATCATCATCAACAATGATGACACGACCAACCTGCCCAGAGACCCGATCAAGGACAAGCCTAAATCTATCTAACCCAGAGTCGTGAATTACGATTACGGTAACGATGCTCATCTAAACCATTGATGTACTTAACCTACTACGTCTCTATACGTTATCTTAAGTTCTTCGCATATTCCGAGAATAAGGCATTCAATTTCTTTTAATGCTGATTTAACATAAGGTGCCTCATAAAGTATTAAATTACCTATTTTCTGCTTGGCATAAAAACCGAGACGTAAACCATCATAAATAGCCCTAACAATATTGCAACTATTATATTCACCCTTAACGCACATTAAGCTATGAATAGAGAGTCTCCTTAATAAATAGAATGTTGACAGAGGTTGAAACCGTATCTTTACAATATTCATTAATGCCACGTGCGCTCTAACGCCATAATAATTAAGAACAGGTCTTGTTGTTCTATGCGCAAAATGCAAACCAGCCCTAACTGGATAATATTTTACCCTCCAGCTCCTATTCCACAATAATAGCCCAAGTACGTAATCGTCAAAGTATAGAAATGCCCTATCAAGGAAAGGCTTTCCGATAGGAGATACGCCCTTAATTGCATTTACATTAACTATCATGTAAGCACCATCAGCATAACTAACATAGTGAGGCTTATCTTTTCCATAGCATTCACTTTCAGGCAAACCCCAACAAACACCCCTTGCACTCCAGAGTTCTGTAACAACGCCACCTGCTGAATAAATTGTTTTCCCATCACCGAAGTATATTAAACCACTTGCAGCCCCAACTTTATAATCTGATTCCACGTACTCTACAAGTCTTTTAAGTGAATCCTGTTCAACAATTAAGTCATTGTTTAAGAATACGACATATTTACTTTCAGGGTCTCTAGCATCCCAGCCTAGGTTCATACCGCCAGAATAACCCCTATTTCTATCACTCCTAACAAACTTTACCTTAATACTACCTGGTCTTTCCGTCTCAACGAAATTCTTTATTCTTTCAAAACTACCGTCATTAGACGCATTATCAACAATTATGACCTCGTATTTTTCATAGTCTAAATTAAATACACTTCTTAATGAAGTTAACACTAAGTTTAAGAAGTTAGTGCTATTATAATTAAGCCAAATAATAGAGACCTTAGGATAAATCACCGATTCATTACATAATTATAGACTTTTATAAGTGCTTCCTTTACATCGTTTAATGTAGGTATACTATTAAATTCAGGGGAAGGATTGGTATTACCCCATAGTTCTATTGCTTTAATTATACCATCAGCTAAGGACTTCGGATCGTTTGGTTCCATGAGAACGTGCATGGGGTATTTCTTAAGGATCTCTAGTGCAGTAATTGTTCTATAAGCTACTATTGGTCTACCGGCGAGCATATAGTCATATATTTTATTAGAGGGAATATAATCGAATTGAGTACCAGCTCTATGAGGAAGCACAAGCACAGATGCGCCCCTTAATATACATGGGACGTACTTTCTAGGAATAGACTCCAGGATTACAGTTCCCTCAGGCAGCTTCTCCCTAATACTCATTAACTGTTTACGATCAGGTACTATAAGGAGAAGTTTAATATTAACTACACGATCCCTAAGCAACTTAATAGCCCTTATTAAATCGAAAAATCCATGATACGAAGATACGGACCCAACATATGCCACATATCCATGAAAATTACAACATATTCCTTTCATTTTCTCTACAAATTCCATAAGAACATTATCGCATTGCTTGGCGGCATTTATTACGTCCCATTCAACGGCATCTGGGACTACGAAGACCTTATCTGGATCTACCTTATAAGTAGTTTCAATGAACCATTTAAGCCCTACCGAGGGAACGGTAAAGGCCTGTATTGCTTTATCCCTAATACCTACGTGTTCATATAAAAGACCTAGTACATGAGCAAGAACATCTCTTAAAGATCCCTTAGGTAAGTTCTGTAACTTAAATAATCCATGCAAATCAACAATTATAGGCGCTCGCTCAGACGATATCGTGTTCAGTGCTTTTGCTAGGTATGTAAATAAAAGCCAATGAACATGGATTACATCAGCCCCCCTCATTAATCTTCTTACATCAGGCAAGTCTATACCTAAGACGTATTGAGCGAACCTTAAATTAAGTTGAGGGCTAACGAATGAGCCAAAGGCTGATATATAATGATATCGAGCAGGTACCGCTCTCAATTTTACATGAAATATATTTTTCACTAAATATGTATTGAAGTAATGAGATAAAATAAGGACTTCATCGAAAAGTTCTGAGGCTGCCCTGGCTATATTCAGAACTCTAATACTCGTACCATCCTTTACAGCCAAATTAAACGGTGCCACATAAACTACCTTATGATACAAAGAGGATTTCATCATTTATTTGAATTAAGTAAGGAAAATATATACTTAATTATTTGCTCATTGTTATGTTTCATATCAAAGTTTGTTGTATCAATCTGAAGAATATTATTCAAAGTATTAGTTATTATACTGAAAATAATTATTTGCGTAAATATATAACTAGGTGCCTCGAGAGGGGATTTCCTCTTAATCCATCTTAAGGGTAAAATTGAGGGATCGCACCATACATAAACTATACCATTCTCGCGAACATTACGAAATAGAACGAAAAGTATCTTTAACGCTTTATACGTAATGGGCCACAAATTTAGAATTAAAGCGGCATGAATGTAGTCTACAAGTGAGCCGTAAAGTCCCTCCTCAACCAAAACGACTTGTTTTTCTGAAAACGTAGGAATTATTAAAGTTCTTACGGTCCAAACCAACGGCAATAAAATACTATTTAATAATAAATCAATTGATACAGCAAGTCTCCATAAGCTTCGCCATAAATGGGGCATAAACTTAGTAAATAAATTGGTAAAAAGAAATATCGTCTTCACGTAGGTGCAGTACGGTTTAATACCGATTTCTTTCAACTTATTACAAGTAAGAAGTATATGAGTCGTTTTTCCAGCCCCTTCATACCCTATGAAAACGATAACTACGGGCTTCCTAAATAGCTTTACCGTCATATTGAGAAATCAATTCCTTAATACCTACCTCAAGCCCTACTTTCTGCTTAAATCCTAGCTCTTTCCGAGCCCTTGATACGTCTGCTATTGAGTGCCTTATATCGCCTGGCCTTGGTGGTGCATAGATAGGCTTCAAATCCTCCCTACCCATTAACTTGAGTATGAGACGTGCCAAGTAGTTTATCGTTACGCCCTCACCACTACCAATGTTGAACACGCCCTTAACCCCCTCATTCCTAAGCGAGAGCATTATCGCCTCAACAACATCGCTCACATGAATGAAGTCCCTAGTTTGCTCACCATCACCAAAAATAATCGGCTGCTCACCCCTAGAAACCCTCCTAATGAACTCAATAATGACGCCGGCATAGGCTCTGGACTGCTTGGGGCCGTAGACGTTAAATAGCCTGAGTATCACGGGCCTAAAGCCGTATTGGTTAGCGAAGGCTTGTACAAACGCTTCGCCGGAGACCTTGCTGGCGGCGTATGGTGACTTGGGCATTAGTGGGTGGTCCTCGGGTATCGGCACCCTAATTGGCTCACCATAGACAGCACTCGATGATGCAAAAACAAATGTACTTACGTTTTTTGATGCCCTAACTACGTTGTACGTACCCCTAACATTAACGTCGAAGTACAGGTCAGGCTTCTCCACGGACTCGGCAACATCTATAAGGGCTGCCAGGTGAGCCACAGCATCAACACTCCTAACGGCACTCTCGACAGCCCCATAATCCCTAACATCACCCCTAACGAACTCTATGGCGTCCAATACATCGGCGAGGTTTTCGATGGAGCCCGTGGATAGGTTATCGAGAACCCTCACCTGGTGCCCAGCCTCAACGAGGGCCTTAACCAAGTGGCTACCGATAAAGCCAGCGCCACCCGTCACCAAAACCCTCAGGATCTCCATAACCTAATTACCACTAAGGACCTCCATAAAAACCTCAGGTAACCTACTGGCTGACTCCTCAAGCCTCCTACGCACAACCCCCTTAACCTCCTCACCAACCTCCATAACACCCTCAACGCCCAAGCCAATCAACTCCTCAACCCTACCCACCAAGTCCTCAGCATCACCAGCCCTAAACATGAACCTCTCAGCCCCAGTACCACTGAGGATCTCCGGCACACCACCCACCCTAGCGGCTATTGGTACCGTACCAGCCAACGCAGCCTCAACAACAGCATAGGGTAGGGGCTCCTCATTAATCGACGGAAACAACAAGCCCCAAGCATCCTCATGCGCCCTCATGACAACGCCATGGGGAACCCTGCCGACAAGCTCCACATAGCGGCTCTTGACTTGGAAACCCCTGTAGTTACCGAAGAGCCTAACCCTGGCGCCAAGCCTCACGAGCGACGGCAAGGCCTTGAGGAGCACGTGAAACCCCTTTATGAAACTCCCACCACTAACATAGATAAACACAGGAGCCTCGCCCAGGGCCTTCCTAACTTCCACAAACGGCGGTGGGTTGTAAATAACCTCGGCCCTCATAAGTGGCAAACGTACACCGTATTTACGAATCAATTCAAGCTGCCTCCTAACCACGAATATGACCGCGTCCGAGTACAACAAAGCCAACCAGTAAAGCATTTGCGAGACGTTTAAGGACCCACTAACCAACGCCCTAAGGAGACTCCTGTTCTCATAAAGCTCCACCAACAAGTCACTACGCATGCCGGGCCCTACGTCATTAATAACAATCGAGGTGTAGGTCAGGAGTTGATTGTTGTGTACGTGAAGCACAACCCTGGCCCTCGGGTTAACTTGCTTCACAATGGGCGCGAGAGGTAGCAGTGTGTGGGACGGTATGTACACGATATCAGCCCACCTAATGAGCTTAGCAACATCCCTCAACTTGGCAGCGAACAACAACCACTCAGCAGGCTTAAAGCCAGCCCTCAAAACATCCCAAGCAACATACCTACAACACCCACGATCAATAACCGGCTTATCAGTACCCGAAACAACAACCACATCAAACCAATCAGCCAAGTAACGCCTAATGAACAGGTAAGTCGCAAGCTCAGCACCACCACCCTCAGGCCAAAAGAACTTAGAAAACACGAGAAGTCTCGGTTTCATTCCCAGAACCTCCACAAACCCCTCCTAACCATATAAGCCACACCCCTAACCCTATCAAAATAAGCACCGTAGGGAGTAAGGATAGGCTCCCCACTCAGGGCTTCCTTCACGTCGTTGGAATTAAACACGAGCAACTCCTTACCCGTAGTGACAATTATATTGTCGCCCCAAACCTCGACACTCACGAAGTGGTTATACCCAGGTATTGACGCGTCGACATACAGCGGGTACCAATACCTCAAGTCCTCAGAAACAACAATAGCCGTAGGCGAGCCCAACCCACCAACGTAGTAACCACCAAACCTAACCAATGAGGCAAATTGAGCATGAGGATGCCCGCCAAGCCTTAGGAAAATAACTCGCCACCTCTTACCATTAACATCGTAGACACCAACACCACCCCTAGCAATACCACTATCAAAACCAAAAACCCACCTACCCCCATCAACAAGCACCGGAACAAACTGCCAAGGACCCCTGTAAATCGACCTCCAGGTAAGGCCGTGATCACTAGATACAGCCACCCGAACAATATTACCATCACCAAGCGTGGCGATTAACAACCCCCTACCTCCATCAAACGCGATGTAGTGGAAATGCCTAGAGGTTGGGTCAACATCCACGTTGGTCACGACCCTCCTGAAGCTCCTTAGGTCCTCACTGACGTAAATCCCCGTAGGCGACTCACCGTATTCCTGAACAAAAACCAAACCATCACCCTCCACAGCATGCCAAAACCAATTACCAACACCACCCCTAAGGATGGGCCTACCCTCATTACCAAAAATAAGATATAGGGAATTACCGGCAGAAACCAGGAACTCATCGCCACAACCCCACAACAAAACACAGGGAGAGCCTCCGATCGATACCACGTCCTCCACATCCCCACCCCTAAGCCTAGAAACCCTGCACCTATCGCCTTCGCCAATCGTCACGTAAATCGTACCACCAATATTCCTGGCGCTAATTACGGAAATGTTAAGTCTTAGTCTCATCTAAGTCGCCTTTTAATAATTCTTAGGAAGTATTGTTTTGCCATATTCTCATTCCAACTCAGGGCTACTTCTCTCGCTTTTATCGATATCTCCTTTAATGATGTACAATTCATGGTGATTAATTCCGAAATTTTATTAATAAAGACCTTTAAATCTAACGGAGTAACTAGGTTAGGATTCACCTTTTGTACGAAATCCCTAGCACCAGTTTTAACCGTCACTAAAGGTATTAGACCTGTAGCCATTGCTTCTACTACTGGAAGCCCAAAGGCCTTAAACCTAGCTGGATATATAAAAAATTGACATTTACTAAAAAGATTAAGAATCACGTTAATTGGTTGATAACTTAATACTTTAAATTCACTAAGACTTTTCGCAGCACTTAGAAGCTCTGCCTGAAGAGGCCCGGTACCAATCACGTACATAAGAACATTCCTAAAATCTCTCCTCAGGTTAATGAAAATCTTTGGCAATAGGTCTGCACCATCATAATACGATAAGTGTCCAAGATAACATATTCTAACTTCATGTTCACAATCCTCGTAATTTTCATACTTAAGAAGCGATGAATGAACTTTAGAAAATAACTTGATATTGGGTAAGGGCCAGCATACTTCGACTCTTTGCTTATATTTTTCTCCAAAATTACTTAAAAAGATCTCTGAAGTAAGTGTGGAATTTGCAACAAAAATATCAACATAATCAAGAGATTCTTTAAGTAAGTTTTTAAATAAGTGATATTTTCCTATACCCACAATGAAATCACCAAACAATATATTAACATGCATATTAACTTTGCCAAGCATTTTCAATGCCAAACCTATAAGCATTGGTCTAAATCCTTCGCTAATCAAAACATCAATATCCCTGAAAATATAACTATAAAACCTCGTATATGGTATGATTGTAGCATTAATGGATTCAGCTTGATACACATGAGCCGGATGAGCACCCTCAGGATAACTTAAGTATATCTTCATGATTGCAGCGCAATACTACAAAGTCCACTAGAGGAATATACAATAGAATAATGCTGAGCCCCAGCATTGGAATATAATGGAATTAACTCGGCATTCCCAGACAATTGTACGCCAGTAGAGACTCCGGGAAATAGTGTACTTATTAAGTTTTGATTACACGATGCAGGACCATAATATCTACTGTACATGATGCCGAATTGCGTGGGGTCAGGTATACGTATTATGGATGCGTACGGCGTGAAGAAGCTCTCTGTTAGGGATAGTATTCCTATCGTTAATAAAGCGGCGATGCATAATACCCTGATTAATTTAAGTTTTTCACTATTACATACTAAATTTAGCATCATTGCATTAATAATTACGGATGTTGCTGCTGCGTATTCATAAAGGTATCTAGCAAAAGAGTTCGCAATACCTTTCCATGCAACATAGCCAGCCACCAGGAATATGAGTAGGGCCAATGTAGAGTAAAGAAATAACGTAGTATATGGGATATCTCTTCTATCCTTTTTCCTTACTAATATATACATGAAAAATAAAGCGCTTATCCCTACAAGGATTATTGGAAATAAATAGGCCGTATAAGTAATTATGGGGCTAAATCCATAGACAAAATGAAGTCCTTGTTCCTCTATGGCTAAACCCGTTGATGGTCTCTCTAGTAGTCCTGATTCTAAGGTTGTTAGAATCAGCTTGAACCAATATGAAATATTCATATTAATGTACCCTATTATTTGAGTACTTAATTGATAAAGCCATGTACCTATTAAGATTATGGTTACGAAATATACAGCTTTAACGGCAATTTTCTTATGTTTAGCAATGATGGCCGATAAGGCAGCTAAAATAAGGAGCAAGGAGGAGTAATAAATTGCCGCCGCATGAGCCACTAGGAGAGGTATCAACACGAGAAGTAATATGTAAACCCCTTTACTATCCGAGTAAGAATTTGAAAAATAGAGATATAGAACCATGGTGGACGATAGTAATCCAAAGGAGTCAGCGATTAAATCAAGAAATGGCCTGTGCATATATATCGTGAGTTCGGTTATTAATATAAGCCAGGCAAGACTCTTTAACATAGTATCGTCATGCTTGTTAGGAAAGATATTAATTAATGCGTTATACGTTAATATCAGAAATACCAAAAAGGAAATATATGCGGTTGCGATAGTTAACAACCATGAGTCTCCACTACTCATTCCTAATACTAACTTGATAAACAAGGCATCGAGCCATGGTACAGGATAAGTGGTGTAGTATGATCCTTCTATATACGTGAATTTTTCAAGAACATCTATACGGCCTGCATCTTCCACAGTATTTATGAAGTATATCCTTTGGTCACCAAACCAACCCACCGGTATCAAAAGATAAAGAAGTAATTCATGTAAAAGCATTGCCATTAATGAGAGTGAAATCAAAAGGTATTCTTGCTTTATCCTGGAGGATAGGGCCGAGGAAAGAAGAAGAATCAGTATGATTATAACAATTGAATTAAAGGTTATATTTAATTTTAGATATATAAGTAAAGAACTTAAACTTAATACTAATAAATAGAGTGATATAAATAATGCAGCAAATACTTTAAAATTTAATATTTTAGGCATAATAAATAATGAATATCAAAAACAAGTAAATGATAATTGGAAGTCGAGAAAGCCCTAAAGCATTACTTGACTTGCTTAGCAATTCATCTATATAAGGTACAAACAATGAAGGCATAATATTACCATCTCTCAATTACTTCTGCCTTTGATTCTTTTACCTTAGTTGCTACGATAATGATTGATTGTCTTAGGCTTGGTTTTAACTTGACTAATGGGTATGCTAGGGTTCTTAGGATGTCCGTCTTTGTTGGTCTCTTGATCGTGATCCTTATGAGGTCTTTGTAGCTCTTCACCCTTAGGTAATCCTTCGGGTCGGCATCTATGTACGTTAGATCATTTATGTGTGAGTAATACGACTCAATCACGTCGAACCCAGCTCCCTTAATTAGCTCCAGGATCTCCTCCATTGTGTACTCCCTAACATGGTGCCTATAAATTGGTTGTTTACCAAGGAGCAACTTTAGTCTCCTGAAAAGCGAGGCTATGTTCGGTGTCGTTAGTATTAAATACCCCCTCATTTTCAAGGCACGATTTATCTTCTCCAGAACCGAAGGTACGTAGTAATAGTGCAGGTGCTCTAAAACCTCCGTGAAAACTGCACAATCGGCATTAACAACCTTTAACCCATCCCTCTCAAGATCGCACTTAACGACATCCACACCGCAGCTCTCTGCAATACTGAGGTATGGTTCTGGCTCCACATCAATTGCCACAACGTTATATCCCATCCTCTTAAGGGCGCATGACATTATGAACGGCTGGGCGCCCAGGTCCAGCAGGGTAGTGCCTGGTCCGCAGTACTTCTCGACCAACCTTAAAACCTCCAATCTTCTGCTGAACTCAAGGTAATAACTCCCAATGGCCTTCCCATCGCCTAACCTCTTAACAATATCCTCAACGCTTCGAAGTGCTTCCTTAGCCATCATAAACTTCACCAATGATGTCCAGGTATTTCCTAGTCACGCTAATATGGTTGAACTGTTTAACAAACTTAAGCCCATTACTATGAAGTCTCAACCACAACTCCTCATTTCTCAATAAGCTCTCGAGCGCATCGGCGTAATCCCTCGGGTCGTAACTATTCACCCTGATGCTGTTGTACCCGTTAATAATGACTTCTTCTGGTACGGCACTTGAGACTACTGCAGGCGTTCCGCATGCCATGGCCTCCAGTATTACGTATGGTAATGCCTCGTAACTTGATGGTAATATTAGGGCCTTGGCTTTACATAGTAGTTCTAATTTCTCGCTCTCCATCAACCCACTCCTGAACTCCACCGCTTCATCGCTAGGAATGCCGATTGGTGCGCCGATCATTACAAGCTTGACATTGTAGCCGTGCCTCCTCAGTATTTTAATGGCTTCAATACTTATCTGTGGATTTTTGATGGGCCTTGTGCCTATGTGCATTACTACGTTCTCCCTCTCCCCTGGGCTCGCTGGCTTGTACAGATCGAGTTTCATCGGTAGTGGCACTACTCTGCAATCCACGCCGAGGTTGCTCCTGACCTCGCTCCTTAGCTTATTGCTGACGCAGACTACGGCATCGTACCTCCTATACAGTAGTTTTGCTACCCAGCGGTAAAGTTTGCCTGCTGTGAATACCCCATGGTTAACAATGATCTTTGGGCTAAACCTAAGCGGGACTACTCCATTTACTATGACTACGTCTATCCCTTCCTTGCGCAATAGCTCGGAGCCTCTCCACCACTAATTCCACGCTATGCTTAGCCATGAACCACCGCACCCATGCCTGAGTGTGCGTATTGGTATTTCGAGGTCCAGGCCGTGAGCCTCCTTAAACCACCTCGTTAGCTCCTTTTCCTCAATATTATCATGGCATAGGCTGATGATGACCGGCTCATGCCCCAACTCAGCTAGCCCCTCTGCTAATAGGGCTATGAACCTGTTTACGCCGTCGAAGCCCGTTATGTTAACCCTTCTAATTAATGCTATTCGCATTTTACTTACTTTTAGGATTCTTGATACAGTTCTTTTAAGTATTGTTGTATTGTTTGGGTCCAGGTTTTTATGGGTGCTTTTGTGGCTATTACTAGTTGTTCGTTGAGTTGTTGTGTTTCTGCGTTTAGGTTTTCTGCTATTTCTTTGGTTATTATTGCTGGTGTTCCTATTGCTAGTGCCTCTGCTATGAATATGCTGTATGCTTCGTGTTTGCTTGGGTTTATTGCATATCTCGCTTTCGATACTAGCTCTAGGTATTTTTCTCGTGGTTGTGGTTCTAAGAGTTCTGCTAAGTCCCTGTAGTGGTTCCTTACATATTTCTCTAGCTTCTTTCTGTATGGGCCTTGGCCTATTATTAGGAGTTTGGTGCCTAGTTCTTCTGCTGTTTGTAGTGCTAGTTCTAGTCTTTTGTATTTTTCTATTCTGCCTGCATAGACCATGTAATTGCTTTGTTGTCCCTGCCATTTATAGTTCATTACGTCTTCCTCGACCCCGTTTGGTATTATAATTATTTTGTTTTTTGTTTCCGGGTAATGTTTCATTATTAGGTTGCTTTCTCTATTGCTGACTGCGTGGACTACGTCTGCCGTCTTTAGTAGTTTCTTTACGTACATTCTCCATATTGTCCAGGCGATTTCTCTTGTGGCTGTGTGTCCGGAGCCGTGGTAGTGGGGTGTAATCACGAGTTTGGCGTTAATGTGATTGGGTATTAGTAGTCCTGAGTATACGGTTAGTATTGCGTGTACACTGTGTATGTGTATTACGTCGGCTTCTTTGGCTAGGTCTGTGAGTAGTTTCTTTAGTTTATTTCTATGTCTGGGTATGTGGTAGGCGTTGCTTGGGCTCCATGTTGGCCACCTGATTACTTCGGCTCCGTTTATTTCCTCTTCGTGTGGTTTGTCGGTGTTGGGTTCGCCGGCTATTACGGTGACGGTGTGCCCCATTTTTGCTAATCTCTCGGCTACGGACTTCACTACGTATTCTACGCCGCCTATGTGTGGGTGGTACCTGGGTGCTACGTGGATTATCCTCATTGCCTTAGAGTAGGTATGTTGTGGCTTCCTTTAGTTTCCCTGTGGTTGGGTCTACTTCGAGTCCTAGTGTCTCGAGTGTTGTTGCGCCAATTAGTGCAATGTCTATGTCGTTTGATATGTGCATGTGGGTGTAGGCCTTCCTGCCCATGACCTCCACGACACCTATGCACTCATCGAGTTCCGCAGTGCCCTTTGCCGTGGCTGCTCTTCTCTTGCCTATAACGGGTAGCTGAAGCTCATCAGCAACTCTTCTAGGAACCACAGTGAGGATGGTGCTTGTATCCACAGGAGCTTTAGCGGTTGTGGCTTTGCCTGTGAAGGGGTTCCTAATAACAGCGCTGATCCGGATAAGACTCATTTTATTAGCGCTGATTGGGGGTGTAGAAGGCTCTGTTGCTTGCTCCATCCACGCTATGCGTTGGGCAATGATGTTTATAACACTGTTTAGAATACTTCATACTTTAAGCACTTTATTTGCTAAGTTAACCAGCGCCTCTATGTCTCCAAGCCTTAGCCTAACATCGTCACTTCTCAGTTTCGCCTCGTGAAAGCCATCCACATGCAGTTTGTATGCTGAGTCCCACCAGTGGTAAAGCTCGTTTACCCCAAGTCTCTTCATAATACTAATCACAGCACTTTCAAGAAGATCTGTTGTCCACCTACCCCTCTTAACAGCCTCATCAGCTTCAGGCAGTTTGAGGGCTATGGCAATGATCTTCACAGTCTCTTCAGTTGCTTTGTAGAGCTTCTCGCTTGCCTGCACGGGATCCCTATCAATGAGCCCCCTACCCTCAGCCAAGAACCTCTCAGCAAGCTCAAGACGCTTCCTAGCATCATCAAATGGCTTATCGAAAGAGTCCTCATAAGTCATTAGCTTAACACCAAGAATGTTTTGGCTTCAGGGTTAATAAAGCCTTCACCCATAAGATTGCTTCACGATTCATCGGCTTGGCACCAGCACCCATATCACGGGGCTAGCCGTGCTAGAGCAATAGTAACTTAGTTTTCCTGAGCTTCCCAGTCACTGGATCTACTTCTAGACCTAGTTGCTCAGGCACTGTGATGCCTATGAGCACGGTGTTTACCTCGTCCGAAACAAGTATTCCTGCAGGCGTCTCCCCACCCATGATCTCAATAAATCCGAATCTAGCCTCAGGCCCTACAACACCCTTGGCTGTTTGAACAAGGCTCCTGCCAATCACAGGCAGCCCAAGCTCATCAGCAACTTTGTGAGAAATAACTGTGAGTGTGACCCCAGTATCGACGGATGCTTTGACGGAGACGCTTCTACCAGTAAACGGGTTCTTGAGAGCTGCATCAACCCGCACATAGCCCATGTCAAGTCACCGAACCAAGCTTTCAGTTACGGTTTTTGACGTGGGGTTTGCTAGGAGTCTCCCTACATCACCATCAACAACATCAATGCCTTGAAGCTTAGCAGCGTTGAGGATCTCCTTAACAATATTGCACGCCCTCTCAACAACACGCATTTTCAAACCAATGATTTCAACCCTACTCATCGTTGAAACCCTGTCTCTAGATATGTTCCTGCACAACTCTCTTGGCTAGGTTCACCAAAGCCTCTACATGACCAAGTCTCTTAGCAACATCTACGCTTCTAAGCCTAGCCTCGTGAAAGCCTTCAACGTGTAGAAACCAAGCAGCGTCCCACCAATCAATAAGCTCCTTAACCCCAAGCTTCTCAGAAATCGTATAGACAGCATCGTTTAGTAGGGAAACTGTCCACCTACCCTTCTCCAAAGCCTTCTCAGCCTCATCAAGATTAAGAGCTGTTGCAAGAGCTTTAACAGTCTCTTCAGCTGCTTTGTAGAGCTTCTCGCTTGCCTGCACGGGATCCCTATCAATGAGTTCCCTACCCTCAGACAAGAACTTCTCAGCAAGCTCTAGGTGCTGAGGAGCCTTCCCACCGGCTTCATGAAATGCCATAGAACTCGCCTGAAATCAGTTGAGTTTATACCAGAATTAATATACTTTTCTATAGCATTGTTTGCCCTTCTCCTGTCTCTTCCAAGCAGCCTCCTTAGTTTATAAGCTTTCGATAGGTCCACAGCTCTAACCTGCCCAACAGCCATGAGGCTCCAGAGCTTTTTTCCTAGCACTAGCTAGAAGCCCAAGCCCCGTGCACTACAGCACTCTTTATTTCATTTATAGGCAGATCTTAGCTTCCCTCAGTTTCCCGTGACCGGGTCCACTTCGAGGCCTAATGCCTCGAGGGTTGCTGTACCCATAAGTACCATGTTTACAGCATCTTCCGACATCAGTATATGCGTATATGCCTTCCCGCCCATGGTCTCTACGATGCTTACGCGTTCGCCGAGTTCCACGGTGCCCTTGCTCCTCAGCAATCTCCTCGGAACCACGGTTAGGGTAGCGCCCGTGTCGATTATCTAGTTTCATAGCTAAGCCTATAGTTATCTGCGCATGGTTCGTTGGTGCGGGTTCGATTTGCGGTTTTGACATATTTATTCCAGTCATGCCGTCTCCTTCAGCACCCTCCTTACTGCCTCTCTATGCAGTGGTGTTTGCCACGCTGTGTACTTGCTAATGCCTAGCTCGGGATCCCTCTCCGGCGGTGGTTGATCTATCCATAGGTACTCCTGCCTGAAGTACACGTCGTCCATGATTAGGTTCTCCTCAACAAGCCTATGCATTAGCGGTAGTCTCTCCCTGACGAACAACGCGTCGGGGTCTTCGAGTGCCTCGGTTAGCCACTCCCTCTCTTCCTTGCTCAGTGACCTTACGAATTCTACTAGGCCCTTGGCCTTTATGATTTCCTCGACGGTTTTGTTCACGTCCCAGTTCGTTACATAGA
>Ga0326758_100161_pt1 | contig 19772 bp, 34 predicted proteins | sample GCRJH_S_FD_207221 | JGI IMG/M metagenome (GOLD analysis project Ga0326758, IMG submission 207221) | Hot spring sediment microbial communities from Geyser Creek Basin, Yellowstone National Park, WY, United States - GCR.JH_S | ecosystem: Environmental > Aquatic > Thermal springs > Near-boiling... | reverse complement strand
TACGAAGTACTTAACCGTGCCATTCCTATACCTAATCGTCCAGTAAACCCTATTCGTCTTCTCATCCCTATAGACCTCAACCGCACCACCCAGTGGTGTGAAGTCCATGTAACCCCTCAATTGGACGGCGCCCTGTGGACAATGCTTCACTAAGTGGCTTATTAGTCCTGTTGGGCATTCTCTCTTTGGTATGGTGGGTAGAAACCTCGTATCAAGTAATGAGGTCGCTTGGCGCCTGTACGCCTACAGGTGGCTCCCTGCTTGCGGTGATTATAGGAAATTGGTTGGTGAGGTTCACGATGCCTTGTACTTCAGGCTCCACTATAGTTCCCCAATCACTTGTTACACCGTTGATGGGGTAACCCAATACGGCGATTGGTTCATTGCAGAGAAGAGGCTCCTGACGGTTAGTGAGTACAACGTCGAGTACGTCCTCAGTGAGGTCTCCAGCGAACCCGTGGTTAAGTACAGGGTTGATGACGTGGTGTTTAAGTCCTCTGGTAGGCAGTACGTCAGCATACCCCACGGCTTCGACGTGGGCGTCATCAAGCGGATTATAGAGGTCGCCGAGAGGATAAACCAAATGCCTTACCACCACGCCAATTTGGTAATGGTTGGTGCCGATGGTTACTTCCTCAGGGTCGTTAAGTCCAAACCCACCACCAGGTACCGACCCCACAATAATGAGGAAACCCACTACATCGTGTTTGATAGGAGCGGTAAAATCACATCAACAGGTGATTTTAGTTTGCCGATAAGCCTATTCATTTAGAGAAAGCCCGTTATTCGTGCCTGTATGTTGAAGGGTGTTGATACGAGCTTACCATCAGGGCTGAAGTGTATGTAACCCTCAACGTTCCTGTACCTACCGCGCCTCAACCTCTCTGATTTCACCACGTGTAGTACATACCCATCCTGGCTCACCTCTACCCTGTCGGCGTAGAATGTGGGGCTTGCGTTTAGCGCCTCCGCAAAATCGATTATGCGCCTAACAACCGAGGGGTCAAACGGCTTCAGTGTAACGTGCGACTTACCAAGTGGCTTCATCACGACATCAACCACCTTGAACTTCTCAGGCTTTTCACCGCTTACCTTCGTGATTACTATCTTCACTTGGTACGTCGTGATTGTGATGTCTCGTCTGGCCGCCATGTACCAATTTCCATACTGCGTTATTCCATCGAAACTAGTACAAATGTCGGGCCTAAGCCCGATTTCTATGTTGAAAAACATGAAATCACGCGTCTCTCCCTTTAGTTTCTCATACTCACTACAGATAATGTAGCGCTCTTGGAACAGGTACTTAATCCATGCCACCTCGCTCTCCATACCAATCACTCCTCAAATCCCTCTCCATCCTCCACCACCAATCGTCATTTAACCACTCCCTACACTCCTCATCCTCAAGGCACTCCCTTAGCTCCTCATCCTCGTTCCTCATCACCACCACCTTCGTCCACATCCTCTACCTCATCCTCGGTTTTGTGCTTAGGCTTTGGCTTGGTCTCCTCGGGCTTGCCTGCTGTTTTGCCTGTCATCAACTTGGTGATTTTGTCCTTCACCTCATTTAGGCTTTTTATGAATGTGATGCCGACCTTCCTAACCACCACGCTGGCTCCCACCTCAACCTTGAAGACGCTCATCGCGTACCCATACCTACTGGGCGCCACAGTCACCAGGAGGTACTTCCCAGGGTTTAGTACCCACTCCACGTCACTAGCCTGTGTGGAACCGCTCTTGGTGATTGCCGGCTTGACATCCTCAAGCGTCTCCAGCTTATACACATATGTCCTCATCAGGAATTTGTACCCTGCCCTCTGGGTTTTCGTGCTCATACGGTTATTTAAACGCTTTTTAGGTTTAAAAGAGTTACTGCCACAATAAGGGGGCACGTGGTTTTTAGGGGGAACCCTGGGGTAAAACCCTTAAGTGCTCCTCAGGGTTTTTATGATTGCGTCAATTGTTGCGCCTGCCAACCACTGGGCTGTTATCTTCTGCGCAATGTCTTGCGGTACATTCCTGCTGAAAACCACGCTCCTCTTTCCAGTGTTGGTTATTTCCAGCCTTATTACCCATAGTTTGTCCCACATATCCGGCGGTAAACAATATATGTGTTGTCCGTGGGTGCCTGACTTGCTTCGCTCAACCCTGTTCGGCTTAACCACTGTTTTATTGGCGAAGTCATATACGATTGTGAGGGTTAGTGCTCCCATCTCCGTGCTCCTGTAGGCAAATTCCCTACAGGGTTTCAATCCATCCCTAAGGGTTGTTGTTGCTGGTGTGCTCACGGGAAAACCATCGTTTTTAGGGTTTAAAAAAGTTACTACCCCATGCACTAATGCCTTGCTCCCCTCACGTAGTTCTGCACCATCCTCTCCATAATCACTCTCCTAATGGCTTCCACCTTCTCGGGCGGTATGAAGAAGTACAGCATTGAGTAAAACCTCTCATCGTGGTATATGCTCTGTAACTTTATGTGGATTAATTCATGAAGCACCAGGTACATGATTACTTCCTCACCGAGGTCTAGCAAATCCTTGTTTATGTATATTGTCCTCGCCTTGATATTGCTTGATGCCGCCTTTGTCTTAAGCCTCCTTACCCTAACCTTAACATCATCCCTAATCCCAAGCATGAGCCTATACTCCGAGAGAGCCCTCTCAATGGCTCTGTACATGAACCTCACCTCAGGAGTACCCAGTCAATGGTGCCCAAGCTCTCGTTTCTGAACCTGATAACCCTCATGCCCTTGTCCCTAGCCAAATCCAAAACTGCCAGTTCTATCGCCAATTCCCTCTCCCCAGTCCTGTACCTAGTGTAGTTCATTAGGTCATTCTTGACCTCGCTTGTGTTGTAGCCCTCTGTAGTCACCTCAACGCCCCAGTTCGGGGCATACCTTACCCTTATGTACCCATCCCTGCTTAGCAGGCTCACCACATCTTTTACCAACTCCTCATAGTCGGCGCTATCGACCAAGTCTATATCCACCACCATCATGTCGCCGTATAAGTTCCTCTTCACTCTGCGTAGCTCGTCCTCAATACTCGTTAATGCTATGTATGCTCCCTCCTTATCATCAATCACGTACCTCTGCATAATCTTCAACCAATCTCTCGTCTCCCTAATGAACCTCAGGAGGTCGGCCCTACTGATTTGCTCGCTCATACGGCCAAATCATTGTTTTCTAGGTTTAAAAGAGTTACTTGCCCATGGTGGTTTTGATTTTGAGTTGGGGCTTTGGTGCCTCTTCACTGGTTGTTTGGCTTCGCCAGGTAGTACCTCACGGAGTTTGTTGGGCTCACAATCTTTACTAGGTAGTACCCGCTCTGTGCCATATCCATTGCCGTGAGTTCAACGGCATCCTCAGGCAGTAGGTTCGCTGTTAGTTTCTCCGCAATTACCTTGCTCAGGTCGCCTGCGTTGGGTGGTGTCGTGTATGTAATATCCCCATTGCTCAGGTGCTCCAGGAGTACCACGTCGTCTGGGTTTGCCTTTATCATGTTTAGTATTGTGTTCACGAGTGTTTTCTCACTGATTGAAGAATCAGCCAGTGCCATGTCTATTGTTACTACATTGGCGTCCAGGAGTGAGTTCCTCAACTCCCTAATTAAAACTTCTAAGGCGCTCATTATGGCAAGTGCATAGTCCCTTAATTCACCCCTGTCAGGGTTTGGTGGCTCTTTGTTCAGGACTATCTCCAACGTGTTTAGCAGTCTCTTCGCATCCCTTATGAACCTACTTACCTCATCCTCGATGTACCTCTCCCTCATACGGTTAAACCATCACTTTTTGGCTTAAAAAGAGTTACTCCCACGTGGGTGAAAACCAATAATTTTTAATTAATAACTAATAGGTACTTAGTGCATCACTTGTACAATATCCACACCGCCTTTGCCGGTGCCCTTATTCTAATCACGTCCATGCCCCTCTCCTTAGCAACCGCCGTTACCGCAGCCTCGACTGCCATGTCGGGCTCCGTCAGTATGTCCATGATTTCCCTGTACCTCTCCATGATTTCGTCCTTAATTGTTGTGTCGCTTGTGGTGATGCCGTTCTCGTCTATCCTCACTATGATTTTCTCCCTGCCTTGCAGTGCCTGCATTATCCCCTGCAGTACGGTTTGGAGTGCGTAGTCCCCACCATCAACCTCTATGCTAATCATCAACAAGCCCCTGGGTTTGGGGATTAAAAAGAGTTACTAATCATGAGCAACGGGCGTCATCACCACCCATCAGAGACCCGGGTCTTAATCACCACGTGAGGGGGAAGGATGGGTGGTTTTGAGTAGGGGCTTTAGGCGCTTGGGGTGTTACGGCACCTGGATTAGTATGAACTTGACCTTACCCTCTCTGTACCACTCCTCTAATACCTCAGCCGTTAACTCCTGCCCTGGGGGCAACCTCTCCCCCAGGGGTTGCACCGCAATCACCCTATCTCCATGCCCCAAGGTTATAGCCTTCCTGCTAACGGGCACCTCAATGCCCAAAAGCCTTGATAGGAACTCTGCAGTGCCCGCATGCCCAATGGCTGAGGTGAAGTATGTGGATAGGAGCACCTTGGCTTCTTCTGCGTCAAGCTCCCTAAGCGTTATGTTTAGCTCCCAATCCTTCCTTATCAGGTCCTTGAACATTTGTAAGCTTATTGAGTTTGTCAAGTAAATCATACGGTACTTCCCTCAATGCTTGGGTTTAAAAGAGTTACTCCCACGTGGGGGCTGGTGGGGGTGAAAAAGGGGGTTTGGTTTTGAGTGGGCGCCTGGCCTAGGCTGGGAACCTAGTTGCCTGTGTCCTCTATTTCGGCGATGGTTTTCCTCAGCTCCTCGATCAACTCGTCAATCAACCTCACGATTTCCTCCCTATGCTTCCTAACCTCGCCCCTAAGCCCCGCCAGGCCTTGCGCCTTGGTTTGCACCTGCTCCTCAATTAGTGACGTTATCCTCTCAATCGCCTCGTCCAGGCTCCTCTTAACATCCCCACCCTCACTCACTTGCCACCACCTCTTTGCAGTACTTTGCAATAATTGCTTATTGGCATTAGGCTTACATCAACAATGTCGAACCTAGGGTCGGAGGGGCCTCCCCTACCTCTGCCGTGTACGAAGATTTTGTATGTTATGTTATCACAACCAATGAAGTAGTACTTACCTACCTCTACCTCAAATGTATTAAATCCAAACACGTTTTGCACCTTCGGCTCTAGTTTTTCGCACCTATCCGTCAGCACCACGCATTTTATGTGCGCGGTAATCTCGATTGTCTTGGGTTTGGTTGTTTGTACCTGCCCACTCATACGGCACTACACTCCTTGTTTGGGTTTAAAAGAGTTACTAAACCGCCCGCCATCCCCTGGGGTTGGGGCGGGGTGTACCTAGGGTGCTTGTGTGCCTTAGGTGAGAAATCCTTATTCCTTTATTATTGGTTTTAATTGGTGGGTAAACCCAGCTGTTCGGCACTACCTGCAGTGCACCTCTAACCAGCGCTCAAGCGTCCAAACCCACTCCTCGGGCGTCCTTGGGTAGTGGGGTGTGTAAAGCCATATTGTGAACTCGCACCCCCTGTACACTATGATGGCTGTGTTCCTCTCGGTGTCCACAAGCTTGAGTTTAACAACGCCTTCGTGGGCTAGCTTGAGTAGTGCATCCACAACACCCCTAGCAATCGCTTCCTCATCCTCACGCCTCATGCATTACCCCCCCCCCCCCACGCTGTGTGGGTTACTGCGTGTTTCTCCCTAATGATTAACGCGCCCCTGCGCCTCTTTACTTCAAAGCCCCTTCTCAACAAGGCTTTTATGAGCCAGTACACCACCGCACCGAATTGTGCGTGGCAACTCACCAGTGGTGGGCACAGTTCAATGCCTAGCTCGCCCAGTATGCTCTTAAGTATGAAGTAGGGCACCTTGTAAACACCGCCATGCTTCACGTTTGCACGGAACCTATCCAAATCCCTGAGCAACACCCCAGCCACCCTTTCGGCGATTTTCTCATAACACTCGCTCCTCGCCCATCTGTCGGTAGTCTCTAGGCATCCTGGGGCAGGCATCGGAGAAAAACGTGTTTTTTAGGTTTAAAAGAGTTACTAAGTCATCAAGCAACCTCGTTGCGCCTAGCCACCTGCACCAGGTACGCCTCGTTGATTACACGCCTCAACCTCTCCTCGCAATCATCCAACACGTCCATTAGGTAAGCCCTGTGCTGTGCCTTGTCCTCACCCACCCTCAGGGTTTGCCCCTCTTCCCTAAGCTCGTTGATTTTTTGTAGCAACAGGTGTGCCTGGTTTATTAACCAAGCACCCTCACTCGTGGGGCAGGGTGCTCGATACAGTGCTTGGTACACGGGCTGGGCGCAGATCCTCAGGATGCTTGAAACCCTGCTCCACTCCCTGGCCAGCCTATCAACCTCAACCCTGAGCCTGTGTATCCTGTCCCACCACAGGTCGTAATCGCCCGGCACCCCCATGTCAGTACACCTCGTTGATTACACGTCTCAACCTCTCCCTGAGTTCGTAAAGTGCATTTATCACTCCCAGTATGTCCTTATTGCCCACTCTGTCCTTATCCACGAGCTGTAATTCTACCTCAACCCACCTAAGTAGCTCCTGGGCGTGTTTAGCTATCCTTGCCCTCTCAACCGCCGTAGAGGGGTGGCGCCTCAACCTACCCCACTCCTTAACCAACTCATTGACTTCCCTACTGAGCCTATCTACCTCATTGATCACAATCATCACTCCTCACTCGTCTTTCGGGTTTAAAAGAGTTACTACTGCGTGGTTTCAATAACGGCAGAGCATTTTTCATGCGGCAGCGTAATTAGTTTGTACGTTGTTCTGTAGTGCCTATTAGGGGTTGGGTGGATAATTTCCCACGGTTGGTACAGGCACTCGGTGTACAATGAACCACAGCACTCGGTGTTTACCCGCAAAAGAGTAAAGGTAATCATGGTTGTTGTGGTATGTTGGTAAGTTGCCCCTAGGGTTGGTTGTATGTTTTTCAGGGAAAAAGGGGAAAAAGGAGGGTGTTTTTGATTTTGAGCGTGTTTTTGGTTGTGCCTTAGTCCAGCGGTCTCCTACCTCTCACGTAGTCCTGCACAGTGTATATGGCGTATCTTCCTGGTGGTACATCAACCGTGGGGTGCTCCTCGTGGACTAGCCTTGTTGGTATTGTAATCTCAACATACACCTCGCCCCTTATTCTGTTTATGTACGGCTTTACTCCCTCTAACACGTGAGTATGCCCAGTTTCTCCCCTCACCATTATCTTTTCAGGCTCCAGCACTGTGTTCCCAAACTCCATCCTCTTTTCAACCTGCTCCGCATCCTTAGGTATCTCCGATATACTCCTCAAAATCACATCTCCTTGTCGTATTAACAATATTTTATTGGGCATACCGGTCGGTAAAATCGTTGAGTTTGGGGTTTAAAAGAGTTACTCCATCGTGCCTAAACCTCAACAATCCTAACCCTACCCCTAACCACCTTCTCCAGTGCGTTGTTCCTAAGCCCCAGGGCGTATTCAACGCATTTGCGAAATCCCTCGTAAACGCACCTCGGCGGTAGTGATATTGCGAATTCCTGGTTTGTTGTTTTGTCCTTGCCTATCAGCCAAGACCCCAGTGGCATTGGCTCCTCAAGCTCCCTCACCGCGAGTATGTCCAGCCTAGCCCTGAAGAACTTCTCCGTGTCCTCTGCGCCGCCCAGTAAAGCCAGTACCCTGTAACCCTCCCAGTTGCTCCTCACTGTGTACTTCACCACGCCGTCCCTGTACTCAACGTAGCTTGGGTAATCGCTTAGGTACTCCATGCACCGCTCGCCCCCGCACTTGGTCATCCTAACCTCGCTTATGTACCTACCCACCTTCCTAGCCAGCCTGTTGTGCACCTCAACCCTCTCCTCAAGCTTCCTCAACCACCCCTCGGTGTAGCTCGCCACCTTCCACCTCAGTGCCTTGGATATCCTTATCGCCCTCTTGGTCATGCATGTTATTGCGCCCGATGGGTTCGGCGTGTCCGTGCACCTGTACCTCATGTAGTCCTCAGCCGTCGTTGATCCCCAGGTCAGGATGCCAACCCTCTCCGCCAACCGCGCCGCTGTTAATGCATCATCCACCAGGGCGTCCGCTATCACGAGCTTCGCCAGCGCCTCCCTGCCTTCCCTACTCGTTACTTCCACCACCGTGAACTCGAACCACTTGTACGTCCTGCTCGCCTCTAGCAGTAGTGCCGGCGCGATCGCATTTAGGAGTATTGGCATGTTGTAAACGCGCGCATAGTGTTTTGTGTACCTCCATGGGTGTATGTACATGCCGTCGGGGAGGGCGATGTCTGCCTTGGTGGGTATGACTACCGCGTCGCCTAGCCCGCTGTCTAGGCGCCTCACCACGAGGGTCGCCACATCACTCTCCAGCACCGCCCTAGCCACATCCGCCAGTTCCCTCAGCTTCTCAGGCTTTACGGCGCCCGCGCCCACCGCCCCCAGCACTGCCTTCCTTACCTCAAGGATTTCCTGCCCGCCTATCTCCAGGTTAGGCATGGTGTTTTTGGTGGTTTTTAGGTTTAAAAAGAGTTACTGGCCCGCTAAACCTCGGTGATGAGTATGGCTTTTGCGTCCAGGTCCTCCACGGTTGGGTGTAGGTTGTCGTCCCTAAGCCCCAGTATGTACTCCTCGCACGTCCTTATTGTCATTACTGCGCACTTCCTGGGTAGGGCTATTGCGAATGGTTGTTTTGTTGCCTTGTCCACCCCCACCATCCACGACCCATCCACCCTAAAGGTTAGCTCCCTCTCCCTCAGGGTTACTATGTTTAGTACCAGCCTTGTGAATTTGCTTCCTGAGTTCACGCCCGTTATGATTGGGGCGGTGAGCACGGGTTTTTTCAGGTCGGGGTCTGGGGCTAGTGCGTATATCACCTCGCCGTTGGGCTTTAGCTCAACGTAGCTTGGGTAGGATTGTAAGTAGTTGTATGCCCTGCCGATGTCGCTGAATTCACCGAGGTTTTCGGCGGGCCTGATGTCCATTATTGGTAGTGCCGATGCCAGCCTTGTGGCAATGAAGTTGTGCCTCTCCACCATCTTCCTAAGCCACCCAACCCTCCTCTCTATTGTTGCCATGGCTTTTTTGCGTATTTCGTCCCTAGCCTTTACCGTGTTCCTAATCATGCACAGCATGTCCGTGGGGTTGCAACCACGCGTCAGGAGGTCCATGTAAACGTCATCAACGTCCTGCCTTCGTATCCCAATTTCGCGGTATAGCTTATCCACCATTCGGTACAGGCTGTTCGTGAGTACCTCGCCGAAGGCGAGGTACGACAGAATGGCTAGCCTCGCTATGTAGGACTTAACAGCGTTGTTCAAGCAAACGAGGTACTCAACCGCGTCGTAATGCACGGTTTTCTTCACTGCGTGTTGGTTGAGGATTTGGATTGCCTCTGTGGCTACCGCGAACGGTAGGTAGTCCAGCCGTATCAGGATCCCCGCACTCCCGTCCTTGTCGGAAACCACTGCGTAGAACCAATTATTCATTCTAATCCTAACTAGTGCTTGGTTCTTCGCTAGGATGGTCCTCAAGATCCTTATATACTCTGCATCATCTAGCTCAAAGTCAGTCCTCTCCATGAGGCGCCTCACCATCATCTCATGCGCCTCCTCAACAAAGTCCTCGTTGATTTTTGGGACTGGCATGGTTCTCTCATCGTTTTTGGGTTTAAAAAGAGTTACTACCTCGTGGTTACACCTCAATGACTTTAATGTTGTTCTTGTCCGTGTTCGTGGTGGGCCTTAGTCGTGTGTTCCTAAGCCTCAGGATATACTCAATACATACTTGTATCGGCATGTGTAGGCAGTTCCTGGGTAGGGATATGGCGAATGGTTGGTTCGTTGTTTTGTCTATGCCTAGCATCCACGACCCATCGCAAGTGAAGTGGGGCGTGTACCTCCTCAGGGTTACTATGTTAAGCACGAACCTCACGAACCCTGGGCCGGCGTTTACGCCCGTTATGATCGGCATGACAATCACGGGCTTGAGCAGTACTGTATCTCTTAGTGCGAACCTGGCTGTTTCGCCGTTGTACTCAACATAGCTTGGGTAGATGCGGAAGTACTCATCCATCCTGCTCTTGTTCTCAATCTCTTCCTCCCTAACCCACTTGATGCTTTTCAGGGGTAGTTGCATGTGCTCAACAATGAAGTTGTGCCTCTGCACCAACTTCCTGATCGCCCCTACCTTCCTCTCAACCGCCCTAACCGCCCTTTTGCGGATATCGCCCCTAAGTCTCCAGGCGTTCCTTAGTAGGCATTGTGGGTCTGCTGGGTCGCAGTTGCGTGTTAGGGCGTTGGTGAGTAGGTCATCAATGTCCCTTAGGCGGGCTTCCCCAACCTCATACAGCACGCTCATCATTTCCCGCAGGGCTCTCGCCATTTTCGCAAGCACGGCTAACCTCGCTACGTAGTCCTTGGTCTCCTTGTCTGTTATCACGAATGTTTCCTCGCTGTAGCGTATCTCGTGGTTGGCCGCGTGCATGCGGAGCCAGTGTATTGCATCGGCGATGGTTGTGAGGGGCAGGTTTTTCAACCTCGTGAAGAATATTAAGTCTGAGTTCTCGTCCTTGACCACTGCCGAGTACTCCCTATCAACAATAACCACTACCTTACCGGCTAGGATTTTCCTCAGGTCGTCTATCTCGTCCATGCTGAGTACGGTTTTCGTCTCATCCGCCACCCACTCAATCATTGTGTCGCGGGCGACCTCAATCAGGTCCTCGTTAATTTTTGGAACCGGCATGCACTCACCATTGTTTTTTGGTTTTAAAAGAGTTACTAAACCGAGGAATAAGTATTTTAGTGCTCCTCAATCTTGACGTCCCCCTCTACTGTTTTCCTCAGTTGGTTGTCCCTAAGCCTGAATGCGTATTCCCTGCATACGTGTATTGGCATAATTACACAGTTCCTGGGCAAACTTATTGTGAATGGTTGGTTTGTGCTCAGGTCAACCCCGAATAGCCACGAGCCCAGTGATTTCGTGTTGATTATGTCTAGCTTCGCCCTGAAGAACTCATCGTTCTTCTCAACACCGCCTAGGAGCGCCAGGTGGCTCACTATTTCGCACCTCCTCACCTGCACGCTGGCAACCCCGTCCCTGCTGTAGCTAAGGTTGCTCCCATACCACCTAAGTTCTGCGTTGCTTTGTACTGTCTCGGTTATGCGTATCTCCCTCACGTACTCCCTCGCTAGCTTAATCACCAGGTTGTGTAGCTCAACCTTGCGCCTGAGCCACCTCAACCAATTGTTTATGCGTGCCTGCGCCTCTTCTATGGCTTTTTCCCTCGCCCTCAGGGTTGCCTCGATCATGCAGTCGAGGTCATCCCTGCATTGGTGTAGCTCCTCTACGTATTTTTCGAAAAAGCGCCTCAACGCACCGATGCTGTGTAGCTCCCTCGTTGTGATACCGAGCCTGGTTATCAGGTGGCTCAGGGTCAGTAGCTTCTGTATGTACTCCCTGGCGGGCTTTGGTACGGTGTGGATTATGAACACGTGGTAGTCGTAGTACGGTATGTACTTGGCCGCCAGCTCCCTTAGTTTGATAAGTACGTCGAACGGTAGGTAGTGCATGTCTAGTATTGCGTGCGTGTTTGACTGCCACCACGGGTGCCAAAACAACGACCTTATGTTGAAAAATCTCCTCTCCACTGCCATGGGTAGTATGACGCCCCTACCGTCCTTGTAGATCAGGGTTATGTGGGTGTTGTCTATCGCCTTCTTCACCTCGTCAGGCATGTCCGGTATTGCCGTGGCTTCCCCCAACCACCTCATCAACCTCTCCCTATACTGCCCAACCACCCTCTCCACGTCCAACTCCAGGTAAGCCGGCATGGTTGTTACCGTGTTGTTTGGGGTTAAAAAGAGTTACTTTCTCGCCGACCTGTGTAATTACTTATTTAGTAATTAATAATTGGATTTAGTGCACTTTCTAAGTACTATATAAATCATTTGAAAAAAGAGTTTGGTGTATGGCGGAGGTTAGGGTTAAGGGACACAGCCGTGGACTACACGGTGGCTCGTTGTACAACTACAAGATACCGTTGCACAAGGTAATGCTCGACATAATGGATGACATCGACAATGCCCTAAGCGATGTTGATTTCGAGATGCAGGTAGAATGCGATGAGGATGATGAGGAGTGCATCGATGGTGCATACGATGAACTAGGCCTAGAGTAATCCAGGGCAGTGGGCGAAACGGAGGAGGTGCTCAAAAGGTGGGATGATAAGGTGCAATTACCATACATGCTCCTATATATCGATGCATGCGATGAATACGACGCATGCTACTACGACATTCACCTAGCCAGCCTGGAGGATTTATTTAGGTGGTGGAACAACCCAACCGACCGCAACGTAATCATTGACGTGTTGGTTACGGAGTACCAATTCTCCATCTCTGACGCGGACGATTTGGTGTTCTTTGACCCCAAGGTTAGGACGGCCGTCCACGCAATCGAGGTACCCAGCACCGTGTTCAAGCCGTTGTGGTACAGGGGTGACCTGGGCAGGGCGATTGATGTGGCGCGGAAAATAATCCTTAAGGCACCCCTCGGGATACCTGAGGACCCCGATAAGGAGGAGGTGTATGAGGACACCGTGGAGGTAGCGTGAGGTCGCGCCGCCCAAAAACCCATTAAAAACACACCCACTTTTTCCCCTTACAAGTTCCTTATTAATTAGTTAAGTTAGGGGTTTTTCGGTGGTTGTATGGATAACGCGGTTAATGAGGTAATGGAGAGGTTGGGTAGGGCGTGTAAGTACGCGTTGGGCATAGCGATTGATTGCACAAAGGGGGAGTGCTCGCCTGAGAATGCCCGTGATTTGGCGGTGTCGATCGCCGATGAGGTCGAGCGTGCACTGGACGCCCTGGAGGCCTTGTTAGGCGTCAAGGTGCCTGAGGACGTGAGGAGGGAGATACAGGAGAGGTGGGAGGAACTCGATAAGGCGGAGGAGGAGTTGCTCGGCAGCGAGGGTGGGAGTGAGGAGGAGTGATTAAGGCGCGCCCCCGGGGCGCCGTCAAAACCAAAAACCCCTTAGTCCTCGTTGTTGGGGGCTAGGCCTGTGGGGTTTAGGTACTCGGTGATTGGTGCGTTGCGTGCCTCGGCAGCCCGTCTCTTCCTCGACCTACGCATCGCCCTCAATCTCATGTATAGCCTAAACAGCTTGACTCTACCCCTCGTGGCTGGCTTAGGCAGTTCCTCATTGGCCGGCGTTGTTTGGTTTGGTGTGAGTAAGCTCTCGTAGATGCTCGCCAGCAGGGTGTTGAAGCTTTGTAATTGCTCAACCAATGCCTTCGCATACTCGAGCGCATCACTGTCGCTGCCGCCACTGTCTCTTAAGTGAGCCAAAACCTCGCGGAGCCTGTTGGCGATTAGGTATGGCGCCGCATCGAGTGTATCGCCCACATCGCCGCCGGCCTTTGCGTATTTCCTCAATACCCTCGTTAGGCTGTCGGCTAGTGTGTCCTGGCTTGATAGGTCTAGTTCGTGGATGTCGAAGCCATCCCTGAAGGCGCCCAGGTCTATGGTGCCTAGGCTCTTAATGATGTTGTGGACGGTGGCCCTAAGTACTATGAAGTTGTTGCTAACCGCCTTCCTAACCTCGTCGTATCTCCATAATTCGCGCGCGACCTCTAGTTCCAATTCGGTGTTGGTGGGCATACGTGCCTACTCACGTGTTTTTATGAACAAGGCGCACAACTGCTTGTTCGCGTTCTCCCTCTTCCAGGCGTCCATGCCATGTTCGCGCAGTAGTATTAGCATGTGTGTGATGACCCATGTCAGCCTTGCGTCGTGGCTCCTAGTGCCGTGGTGTAACTGCAACCTCGTTAGTATGTTCCTCAACTCCCTACACGTGATCTTGTAAACGCCGGCATGCCTTACGTTAGCCCTGTACCTATCCAGCGTTTGTATTAGATAATCAACGAGGATCTTCGCCACCAGCCGTGGGGCGTATGTTTTTAGTGCCGACGTGTATATATCGGCCTGTACATATATCACCCTCTTTTCGAGCACGAAGGGTATGTACCTACCCCCCAGGAAATCCTCGGCGTATTTCTTGATTAATTTGTTGGTTAGCTTCTTCGCACCGTATGGTCTCAGTATTTCGCCCCTACCCACCACATGCACAACCCTAACTCCTTCCTCGACCTGTACCTGGGCCTGCATCGGTTTGAACATTGTGCCTTAGGTTTAAAAGAGTTACTAAGCACGGAGGTAAACCGCCGGTATACCTAAGGTATACCTGAGGTTTACCTCTGGTTTACCCAGGGTTAACCACCGTGGTTTGGGGCAGGGGGAAAATGGTGTTTTTGATGCGGTTTTCCTCGGTCGGCGTGGTTCAGTGCTCCGTGGTTTGTAGTTGCTCGAGTAATCGCGCAATGCGGTTCGTTAGGTCGTTTAATTTCCACTCAAGCCATGGTATGTCGCCCAGCTCCTTGATTGCCATGGCGCCCACCAGCCTTTCCCTCGCCATCACGATGTCCCCCTTCCTAGCCAGCTCCTCTGCCTCGTTAACCATCTCCTCAGCTATTGTGACGGCCATTGCCGCCAGCATTTCATTATTGTTGATTACGTCATCCTCGATAAAGGCGATTACCGCGCTCATTATCTCAGCAGCCCTCTTTAGGTGCTTTATCGCCCTCCCCAGCATCTCTTGTAGATTGGGTGGCAGTGCCTTCATAGATTGTAATGTGTTTTGTGCATCCTCAACCTCGCCTGCAGCGCGTTTTAGTTCGCTTACGACGCCTACAATGAAGCTTGTTGCAGCCACAGCACCCCTGTTTACGTCCTTCCCAGGCTGCATACGGTGTTTCCTCCCTTGTTGGGGTTTAAAAGAGTTACTAAGTCGTGGGTGCAAGGGCGTGCTTAGTGCGCCAAGGCTTTGTGGTTACACTGTGGTTACTTCGTATGGTAGGTCTTGGAGTAGCTTCTCGGCGTTTTGGAGCGTCTTGCGTGCCCTCACCACGAGCCATGGTGACAACTCCTCAATCACGCCCAGTACCTCCCTAATCGCCAGCACGCTCACTAGCTCCTTGGTTGCTTTTTCCCTGTCCTTGTCCATGAGTTCCACCGCCTTGATCAACGCCTCCTGCGCCCTCGCCACAATCAGTGTCGTGACTCCCGTCTCGTTCAGTGCATAATCTATTAGTTGCTCAAGGTCGTAGATGGCGATGGTTAGCTCCGTTATTACGCGCCTAATCCTACTCCGCATCTCTGGGTCGTTTGTCCTGTATATCACGGGCCACAGGGTATCCAGTGCGCTGGAGGCTTCGTCGTGTGCCGCCATCAGGTCCCCCACAATGCTTATTGAGCCATCCTTCACAAACACCTGTTCCCGCATGTGCACATACACCCTATGTGTGCTTATAAGGACTCCTTGCCCTTAACCTCTAAAGGATTGATTTATTAAACCGCCCCTGCATTTCCCGGTGGGTATGGAGCCGCCTTTAAGGGCGAGGGTGAGGGAGTTGGAGCTTGAGCTCAGGGGTAACGTGGTGGTTTTTGTGAATGGTAGATTGGCGCTAAGGGAGGAGGTTCACAGTGCGGAGGTGAGGGTAAACGTGCCCGTGAGGCGTGTTGAGTCGCATGGTTGCTGCTCGGTGTTTCACGATGCCAAGAGCGCCCTGGTTGTCATGGAGCACGGCAAGGAGGCCGGTGGTTACGAGGTGAGGGTGTGGCTGCAGCCTGTGGAGATCGGCGGTATGGGGAGGAATACCGTGGCGGTGATGGTGAGCACCGAGGGCGTTGAGTGGCTCAATGACCACGAGAGGGAGAAGTGCGGTAGGTGTAGCCAGGCCATTGAGCTCGCAGTAGGCAATGGCAACACCGTTGATATCTACCTATTCGCTAGTGGTGCCTTTGTGGCGATTGAGGCGCCTAGGGAGGGGTGGGAAAGGGGTATCTACGCCTTCATCATCGACCTCCCCAAGTCCTACGGCGTTTTGCTAGTTAGTGAGGATTTGATGAGGAGGGTGCAGCAGGTGCTCAGGGTGCCCAGGGGCTTCATGGACCCGCAGTTGCTGCGGCAGGTAAGCCCGCAATCATAGGCGTTAGTTGAGGAGGTGCTCTGGCCAATCGGGGATTATTGATGATTCTCTGCTTTGTGTGTACACTGCCCTTACTGCTGTGGTTAGGTTATCCACGACGTATTTATCGTGTTCGCCGCCGAGGACCACTCTCACGTCGTTGTTGATGAAGATCATTGCCCTTAATTGCTTGAACTCGTCCTCTGTTAATTCCCTGCCTAGCCCGTGGGTGTTGTACTCGTTGAGGAACTCCCCGCACTTCTTAACCAGCGAGACCTCGTAAACGGGCATCCCCTGCTTGTTCTCGAACACGTATGTTGTGGGTGGTTCTCTGCATAGCTTCGTGGTTAGGAACTGCAGTGCGTAGAGGAGTACCGGCTCGCCGAATGCCATGAACCACCCACCACCCAGTAGCTTCTCCCTCACGTCCTTGGCCACGTCATCGATGCCCACGTCGCGCCCCACCGTTTTGTAGTTATCGAGGATCTGCCTCCAAACGCTTAGGTTGTCGAGCACCGCCTTATTGCCGTCCGTTGGGCCCAGCATTATTAATCGGCAATCGCCCCTGTGGTTCTGCAGCACAGCCACCTGCGAGCTTGCCCATGCGTCGTCGTCGATTTCCGCCCCAGCTATTTCACCCAGCGCCCTGCGTGCTACGTCGTCCTTCTTCATGAGGAGGAATGCGGTGAATGGGGTCTCGTGTGTGAACGTCTCGTGCTCACGTAGCCCCGCCGCCGAAATGAGCCTGGCAATGCATTGCTTGTCGCCCACAACCGCAACCCACCTACCACTCCCAACCAAGCCCCTCACCACGGGTAGGGCGTCCATGACCTCGTCGGAGAGCGATAAATCCCTCAGTACAAGGACTGTGTAGGACTGAATGTCCAACTCACCCAGTTTGAGCGTGGCCAGCCTTATTATCCTCGGGTCTGCGCCCATACGGTTAAACCATCGCCTTTTGGGGTTAAAAAGAGTTACTAAGCCGTGCACCGGCCCACGGAGGTATACCAGCGGTACCAGAGGTTAACCAACCGTTTACTCGCGCTGTGTGTCCGTCCAGAGAAAGACTTAAAAAAGAGGTTGATAAACCAACGGCTCAGAATCTCCCTAGAGGGAGTAGAAGTAGTGCGATTATTAGCGCGACTCCCAGGGCTGCGAATAATGCGTTGATCCTTGGGTCATCCCACTCGAAGACTGCGTGCCCTATTTTCCTGGTTGCGATGAACGTGTGCCCAGTCACTGCGTCGAGGGCTAGGTGGCTGTACAGTGTCGCCGCGTTTATTATCAGTGCCGTCGTGAGTGGTATGTGGATTAGTGTGTAGAGCCACGAGAGCGGCAGCACGAGGGTCAGCATCGACAGCACCCAATCGTGCGTCACCCACGTCCTTCGCGGCACGCCGTGTCTCCTAGAGTGCCCAATGGCGTCTATTAAGTACGTCGTTATTGGCGAAAGCACAACGGCTTGCCACGTGGTCGCGAACCACAGCGCCACAGCCATTGAGAAGATTATGTGCGTCCGAAGCTTCATACACCGCCCAACCCGCAATTGGTACTTAAAGGTGTAGTGGTTACAGTACTGCGTTGTTCATTGCGGTCAAGCACTCATCATTGAGTCAGCGTTCAAATCCTCAATCACGCGGGCGCGCCTAGCTATCTATATTAATAATTAACAGTAAGTTTTATTAGCCGGTTGTGTGAGGTTGGCTTGGCGGTAATACTTCGCATCGGCGTCTCTTTTTCGCGACTCGACAAGCAACTCCCTAAAGGGAGTAGAAGTACTTTTTAACAATAATTTTTATTAGCTACCCGTGTAGTGTTGGTTTGTGGGGTTGGGTATGCGGACTGCGGGTCTCGGGAGGGGCAAGTTGTGTACGTTGATCAACGCTATATATACTTTCTTATTCCTTATGTCCATGCCCTTGATAATGCTCATCATCCCCCAGATCATAGCCATCACTGGGTGGAGTTTTCGTGTCACTGAAGGGATAACGATTGCTGTCCTAATCGCCGCGATCTTAATCTTAGGCGCTCTAGAGCATGATTGCTGCCGGAAGGGCCTGGGTGTTGTTTGTGTGCAAGATGCCGCTTAGGGTGTCGCCCACCCTCGCCATTGGGATCATCCTGTTCGGCCTAGGTATCGCCTACGCAGTGTGGGCCTGGTTCAACAACTGGGCCGGGCTGCTGCTCTACTCCATACTCCCCACCGTGGTCGGCGCCGCCATAGTATTTGTCGAGGTCGAGACTGGGCGCCGGAGGGGGCGCTAGGGCGTTGCTAACAATTAGTAATAAATATGTCTTTACTGGTTGGGTGTGTGGTGCGGGGCTGTGGGACTTAGGCGGTGGTTTTCGGCACTGGGGAGGTGCGTGCTGTGTGCCCTGTACCGCGCGTGGAAGGTTATAGTTGCGGCGGCGCCTGCCTCGCCGCTGGCCACAGTCGCAATTGTTTACGCAATCACGAAGAGCGTGCAGCAAACAATCACTGCCCTCTGGCTCGTGACCGCGACCCTAAGCACCGCGCTCGTGGTGCCCTACGTCCTAGCGCCGCACTATTGCCCACAACCCACCAACCCCTAATCCCATACCTACCCTAGGCATGCCTGGGCTGGTGCCTGGGTTGCCGTGAGTAGTAACTCTTTTAAATCCCCAGAGTTGGGGGTTTGTGCGGTGGTCGGTATGGCTAGTCAAACCCAACCTTATGGGCCGGCGGGTAAGGAGGTGCTGTGCTCTATCACCGGGAGTTATAGGGGCACAACTAATGTGAAAAAGTTGGAGTTGGTGTTCTCAATAAGGAGGGGGAAGTTCGTGAAGCCGTTGAGGAGGGAGGGGGACAGGGTAGAGGGCAGTTACATATACAGCCTGTTGCCTGGCAAATACGTAATCATTGGGTGTAAGTATTGGTCAAAGGAGGACCCACCGTATACAGTCTATGCACAGTTGATTGTAGTTGATAACGATTGCAGGGTGAGTTATGGAAAGTCGATGGTGGTAATGTTCGAGCACGGTGATTGGTTATTGAATCAACCAATACCACAGATGCTGAAGGATATCTACGCCTGGTTGCCTGGCTACCACAGCCTACCCCCGGTCGACTTCAACAAGGCATACAGCGAGGGCGATGTGGAGCAGCTGCTGAAGATGGTCGAGGGCGGGGCGAGGTTGGTCGAGGGAGAGGAGCACGAGTAAGCCCTCGGGTTAATGAGTATTCTTAAACCATTGGTCTCCTCTTAATAATCACCAGGTTCTTACCCTCAACCTTCCTAACCTCAACTACGCCTAGACCCTCAAGCCTCCTCACAATCCTCCAAACCGTTGTTCTAGGAATCCCCAAATCCCTCGATATATCACCCTCAAACGCAGAACCACCCCTCGATTCTATGTACCTAATTACCGATAATTCATAATCACTAAGCCCATAGGTAGTACCTAGACCACCATGTCCACCCCTCCTCCTAACTATGAGCATTGCTATTGATGATACCACCGCAACAATGACTATTACCACTATAGTTAAAGCGGTCAGAGGCAAACCTTGGTATGGGCTAGGTCGACTCGGCTTAGTGGCGCTCGTTGTCGGCTTTGGCACAATCGTGTACAGGATTGAGCCAGGCCCCCGTGTTAATACAACGAGCCTCCCATTGACTACGGACATATTAATTATTGAAAGTGTAATATTGTATATGAGGGCATCATTCGGCACCACAACCTCAATCGTGTCA
>Ga0326758_100160_pt1 | contig 19812 bp, 13 predicted proteins | sample GCRJH_S_FD_207221 | JGI IMG/M metagenome (GOLD analysis project Ga0326758, IMG submission 207221) | Hot spring sediment microbial communities from Geyser Creek Basin, Yellowstone National Park, WY, United States - GCR.JH_S | ecosystem: Environmental > Aquatic > Thermal springs > Near-boiling... | reverse complement strand
AGGACGGGAGCTTTGAGCCAATATTGTCTATGTATACTTCATATGGGTCCTTGGGTATGCTTTACGACTGGACAACGCTTCGTCTTGGGTTTGCATGGCTTGAGGGGCCCGGAAAGGCCATGGGCCTCGCCCCCTACGGGGAGAGGTCGAAGTACTATGACAGGCTCAGGGAGTTCGTTAAGATAGACCCTGAAGGGGACGAGCCTTACGTTATCCTGGTTAACGGCAAGAAGGTTAAGAGTAAGGACCCGGCCGAGTTGGACTCTATTTACAGCTATATCGCCGAAAACGTCATCGGGGGCAAGTCACTTAACTGGAACCCCAGGGGTGAGCTCAGCAAGGACGCCGCTAACGTTGCATGGGCGGTGCAGAGGGTGACAGAGGAGGCAATGCTTGCAACGGCCAAGTGGGCCAGGGACCACACTGGTGAGGATAAGGTTGCCCTGGCAGGTGGAGTGGCCCTGAACGCTAAGGCCAACATGGAGGTCCACTACGCCAGGATATTTAACGAGATGTTCATCTTCCCGGCCGCCAACGACGCTGGCGGCCCGATAGGCGCGGCGGCTTACGTTTATGAGCACGTCCTAGGGGGCAGGATGAGGCACGGCAGGCTCACTAACGTATACCTGGGCCCTGAGTACTCCGACGATGAGGTGAAGAAGGTCGTCCAGAGGAGCAAGTTCAAGGCGGAGTACGTAGGTGAAGACGTTGGCGTTGTCGCAGACCTGGTTGCAAAGGGCGAGGTAGTGGCGTGGTACCAGGGGAGGGCTGAGCTGGGGCCGAGAGCCCTGGGCAACAGGTCAATCATTGCCGACCCGACAAGGCCCGAGTACTGGAAAGTGGTTAACGACATCAAGGGGAGGGAGTGGTGGAGGCCACTGGCCCCCTCACTCCTTGACGAGGACAAGGACGCCTACTTCAGGGACCCGGTGAGCCACGAGTTCATGATACTGATGTTCCGCTATAAAGATGAGGAGACCTGCAAGAGGGTCCCGGTCACTTGTCACGTAGACATGACGGCGAGGCCGCAGACGGTGACAAGGGGCCAGAACAGGACCTGGTACGACCTGATCAAGACCTTCAAGGAGATTAAGGGCGAGGGTCTGATCATGAACACGTCGTTCAACTTGGCAGGCGAGCCCCTCGTTGAGACCCCTCAGGACGCCATCAGGAGCTTCGCCCTGGGCGGCTTTGACGCCATGTACATGCAGGGGTGGCTGATAAGGAAGAGGTGAAGGGCGAAGAGCGCTTCTACTCCTTCAGGACAAGAGATCAGGAAGTCAAACTCTTACTTTAATAATTTGATAAAAGTACTAGGCCTTCTGACCTGGTTGCTTTAAGCCACGTCGTAGAGCCTTTTAATGTTGCAAAACAAATAGTGAAGAAGCCGTGAAGCCTGTTCAGGTCAGGTTCCTTGTTAACCCTGGACTCAGGAAACAAGTCGGCGGTCTGTAAGTCACAATAGAAGCGGTAAGAGGTCTTGGCTTTGCTGAAGCTGACTGAGTTATGTCATTGTTTGTTGCGACCTTTTTAAATGTCTACAGCAAAATACAGCCCTTAAATGTTGTACTTAAGTGGCTTTAGGCGCTGAATTCTTTACCTAACCTAAACTTTTTTACAATGATATATGCTGCCGCCTACCTTTGGGTCGTGCTTCTCCATGTGAAGCCTGCACTCAAACCCCAGCCCCTTCAATGAAGTTAAGAGCTTCTCGTCACTGACACCGCTGTTCAAAGGATGAGTCTCAAGTATTATGTGCTCGAAGGCCCTAAGCTTCTCCCTTTCGGGGCCAAGTATTACTTGCGCCTCGCAGCCCTCGCAGTCCATCTTGAGCAGGTAGGGGTCGTCAACCATCTTGAGGAGGTCGCTGATAGTGACGCCAGGTACCTTGCAGGGGCCACTGCCCTTAAGCGTGGAGAAGCCGCCGGACAAGGACAAATCATAGTCACACGGAACGCTCGCCGGCTCATCACTGAGGGCCGCGTTTAACACCTTTACCTTGTTAGTGGCGCCGCTCAGCCTCACGTTCTCCTCTGCGCACCTGGCAACGTTGGGCAGAGGCTCAACGGCTATCACCTTTCTTGCCCTGTTGAGGACGAAGTAAAGGGCAGAGTCGCCAACGTTAGCCCCTACATCAACTACTTCCCTGCCTCTGAGGCCAGAGAGCACCTCAGAGATTTCATACTCGCCCTTTGTGAAGACTCCGATAGAGAAGCCAGGAGGTACGCAATTAGGGTTGAAGGCCACAGAGACGCCGTTAACCTCTAGACTTAACCTCTCCGGGCTCGCGTCGATCGAGACCCTGTTGCCTGAGGCCTGAAGACTGCACGCGTAGGAGGTAAAAGAGAGGGCTGTCACCAGCCAAGATAACGCCTCCTGAGGCTTAAGGAGGCGACTGGCGGTCCTAGCTAACTCATCAGGTAGCTTTGGCCAGCACTTGGAGGCGTAGTACGTATATCTTGCTAAGTCCTCAAAGGTTGTCCTTCGTAACCTTACATCGCCTATGTACTTCAGCCTGACGCTCAGCTCCTCCCTTTTAATTAAGTAGCCTAAGAGGGCCGTCAGCCAACCCCTCTCTACGATCCTTCTCAAGGACAGCGCCTTCAGAGCCTTCTCCTTAGCCTCGGCAGGGCTCAGCAACTCAGCTCAACGTAATATGGTTAGCCAGTTTATATAAGTGTAAGTGCTCTGCCGCTCTGCACGCCCTTACTTGCTGTCATTATTTTGATGACTTGAAGTGAACATCTTTAGCACTCTTCGGCCGCCTCAAGAGGCCTACAGCTCTGAGCCTCGAAAAGGTTGAAGTGAAGATAGTCGTTTATAGCCTCTACGGCGTTCAAGCTCCTCACCCCAACTATTGACTCTCCCCAGTTCATCTGCCTACACTTGTAAGGCCTCAGTCCTATGGCCCTGAGCCTCCTTTCTATCCAGCTAACGCCTATGTGGTACGTCAACTTGCATGGTATTGCGAAAACAACGTACTGCTCATTAGCATTTATCTCCTTGACTGGGTCCTTGAGCTTCTTTAGCGAGTTATATAAGTTGAGCTCATAATTATTAAGGAATTTATCATATCTATATATGCCTTGAAGCATTGCAATGATATAAGCAGGCAAGAGCAGCGCTAGGCGACTTTTATCAAAGAGTTTTACGAGATCAATAGGCTTAAGGCCAAGGCCTCTTATGAGGTCAAGCGATGTTCTTAAGGTTCTTTTCACAAAGCCCATAATTCCCTGAAAGTACCTGCTGGCCTCCCTGCCTAAGCCAGTCCCCACAATTTTGATCGGCCTACGAAATACTATAGGAAGGTAGTAGTCAAAGCCAACCCTAGCCCACAGCTCGTTGTCCTCAGCGAAGTTCAGGTCCTTCCAGCCTCCCCTTGAGAGGAGATACCCCCTGTTGTAAAGGTATTCAAGAGGCCTCGGGCTTCCAGTCGCCATGCCCCAGTCTATTGACCTGTGCCAGTAAACGTTATACTCTTCGTCAAGGTCGAAGTGCGCTGCGTAGCTGTTCTCAGGGCACCTGACCAACGCCAGCTGCCTCCCCAGGCCCCTGCTCGAGCCCGGGGCCCTGTAGACCCTGAGGTTGTAGTCCTTTGATATCTCCAGGAGCCTCTCGTAGGTCCCGTCAGTTGAGCCCCCGTCAGTTATAACGATGTCAGCGTCCGGCCTGAAGACGCTCCTTATGGACCTCTCAACGGTGTCAGCGGAGTTCAGCACAGTGCCGTAGAGGCAGAGCCTAACCAAGTTACATCTCAAGCTTTTTCGCAGACTTGACAGCTTTAAAGGCGCAGCGCACGGACTTTTCACATTTTTAAAGGATCTTGACGCCTTAGCCCTGGAAGAGGCAGTGAGGGTAGCGCTGACCCTTATCTCACTCACCGGAGTCGGCGGAGCTCAGAGGTTGTCCCTAGAGATGTACAGGGCCCTGAGGGACCTTGACTACGAGGTCGGCCTCTTCACGGCCTCCTTCAGCGAGAGGGCCTGGGAGATGTTAACCAGCGGCATGAACGGCATACCGAGGCCGGTAGTACTCGGGGAACCGCTTATAAGCAGGCTCTTCAGCATGACTGGGCTACTCAGACAAAAGCTTTTAGTGGCCTCATATTTGGTTAGAACTCTCAAGCCCTACTACGACCTAGTTATTGAAACTCAGAGCGACGTGCCCCTCAGGTGGGCGGACGCCACTTACGTGCACTTCCCGCTTGCCGGCCTTCCGAAGTTCTATTTGGAGCACCAGTACAGGTTGCGCCTCTATGAGAGGGCCTACCTCTCGCTGCTAGCCTGGATGGCCAGGGCGCTCTCAGGTGACGCTAGGCCCGTTATGACCAACAGCACCTGGACAGCTAAGTACATAAGGGAGGCATACGGAAGTCAGAGGGTCTACGTAGTTCACCCTCCGGTTAACGTGGAGGAGCTGTCGTCAATAGGAGGTGACAGGGGCAGGATAGTTCTGACCGTGGGCAGGATAGCGCCAGATAAAATGGTTACAGAGATACCGAAGGTCGCTAAGCTTGTGCCTGATGCGGAGTTCTACCTTGTGGGAGCTACTGGCCCGGTCTCAGGGCCTATACTTAGGGAGCTTAAGAGGAGGTCTGAGGGTCTAAACAACTTCCACCTTGAGACAGACGTCCCGAGGAAGAGGATAATTGAGCTCATGTCACAGGCCTCGATTTACCTTCACCCTCCTCTACCAGAGCACTTTGGATTTGCAATTGCTGAGGCCGCTGCAGCAGGGCTGGTCCCAGTAGTCTACAGGGACGGGGGAGGGTGGACTGACATAGTTTCAAGAATAGATCAGGGCCTTGGGTACACGAGCGTTGAGGAGGCGGCCCACTTAATTAGGTCTCTGCTTAACGACGCTGGGAGGCTAAAGGAGCTATCGGCCAAGGCCAGGGAGGTAGCCAAGGGGTTCAGCTACGAGAGGTTTAAGGAGAGGCTTGATGAAGTAATTAAGGAGCTGGCAGGACCTAAAGCTAAGAGTTAGAAGTCTTACAGTCCTAGTAGCAAGTTAAGAGGTAGCAGCACCTAAAACAAAGTTAAAGCCCTCGCCTTGGTCTGATCCTCAAGTCTTTTTTATCCTCGCTATAGTCTATCGCCTGGGAGTAACCGTACGTCATACAGGGCCAGGGTCTTCGCCGGCGCCACGAAGCTGTTCAGCGGCTACGTGGTAACCCTGGCCCTGCAGGCCGCCTTCTACTTAATCATAGTGAGGGTCCTGAGCCTCAAGGGCCTTGGGGCCTACGCAGCTGCTGGTACCCTCTTCACGTTGCTCCTGCCGCTCCTCATATGGCCCATATACGGCATAAGCAGATACGTCATAGGCTATTACCAGACTGGCAGGCTTGAGGAGGCCAGAGGGCTGTACATTAGGGGCCTCATGATGACCCTCACAGCCAGTACAGCCCTTGCAGCAGTCCTCTGGGCCTTCGCTGTGCCTCTCTCAGAGCTGTACTATGGTACGGCGCGCTACGCACTTCTGTTAAGGCTTATAGCCCTTGACCTGGTGGCATACTCTTACAGCAACTACGTCCTTGGCATAGCCTTCCCGGCCTCCATGAGGTTCGGTAGGTGGAGCCTAGTTCAAGCTGTCTGGGCCTTCACAAGGTACGGGGTGGCCCTGATCCTTCTCTTTGCTGGCTTTGGCCCTGCAGGCCTGATAGCCGGCTGGATAGCTGGCGACGCTGCCTCAGCAGCCTTAGGAACCTATTGGTCTTTGGACTTTGTAGTCGGAAGCGGAAGCAAGGTCCCTCTGCTCCCAGCCCTCTCCATAGCTGTCCCCATAGCCATAGGTAACGTCATGGCGACGGTGCTTCAGAACGTCGACAAGCTCTTCGTCCTGAGGTACATAGGCCTAGCTGAGATGGGCTCCTACTCTATTATAATGATAGGCTCAGCTACGCTCCAGACGGTCGTTTATAACTCCCTTTCAGGTGTCATCTACCCTGTCTTCGTCAAGTTTGAGGAGAGCGGCTCCCTGAGCGGGGAGGCTGTTGCGGCAGCGATAAGGTATGTCACGGTGCTTACGGCGCCCCCCTTCTTCCTCCTGGCAGCCCTGGGCAGGCCCCTGATACAGCTCCTCCTCGGCCCAGCTTTCGTCCACGACTGGGAGGCCTTCGCCGTCCTCATGGTGGGCCACGCCGCCATGAACTACGACCTGCCCATAACCCAGGCCCTCCAGGCCAGAAAGGCCACGAAGATCCTCGGCGCTCAGGCCATAGTGTCTGCGGCCGTCATAGCTACGCTGAGCCCGCCGCTGATCGCGCGCTGGCTCGCTACGGGAGCCGCGATCGCATACGTCCTGGCGAGGCTCACGGGCTTCCTCGGCGTGGCCGCCCCAAAGGCCAGGTCGCTTGGCCTCCTGAAGATTGACCTTAAGGAGTACGCTAAGACCATCTCGGCGGCTATCACAACCCTTGTGGTCACGCTCGTTGTTGAAGCGGCCACGAGCTTCAGCTTAGTCCTCCTGCCCCTCTACATAGTAATCGGCGGCGTGGCTCTGGTAGCCTTTGTGAGGGCTCTCAGGGTCCTTAGAGCTGACGACTACGTGGCCCTGATGGAGGTGACTCCTGCTAGTCTGAAAGGGTTGGTATCAAGGACCTGGTCCCTTCTGGGCCTCCCTATGCCAGATCCTCAGAAGACACGGTGAAGACTTAGGACGCTGCAATCTTCTACAAGAAGGTTACCATGCTATCTATCTGTGAGGCTACTGCTTAGGGAGTTAATGACCTCACTAAGCCTTATCTTGAACCTCTCGTAGCTGAACCCCTTAGCCACCTCCCTGGCCCTCACCGGCCTCCTCAAAGAACGAGTGAATTATCGCTATTTTCAATGTAGTAGCCCCACAAGCCAGTTTACCGAGAGAGTTTAAAGCAGGTAGGACGTGCTGACCTTTAACCCTTGTTGCGCAAGTCGCCTCTTTTTCAGGTGATAGCGCACCGGCGTTTTCACGTGCAACACCTCCTGCTTTGAATTTGAGCATGAAGGTTTAACGGAATCGTAAAGTAGAACATCTTTCTTAATTCATATTCTAACGCCTTCGCCATATCGATCGTAATTAATGTGAACGGTTACAAAGCCGTCCTCGCACTATTATATCACATATTACTTTGCAGATGTAAGGCTTAAAACAAGTTCTGTATTACAACTAGATGAGGATATCGCTTCAGCTAAAGCTGTCAAGGTGTGAAAGATGTTTGATAGCTACGAGAAGAAGCTGGTAGGTAACGCTGAGGCTTTCCTGAAGAGCAACGCTGATTCGCTCGCTAACAGGCGGGTTCTGCTGCTGAACGTAAGCAAGGAGTTAAGTTCTGCGCTGAACGTTATAGGTAACCTAAACTCTAAGGTCGTGGCGCTAGGTGAAACAGACGAAGTCTATGACCTGCCCCTCTACTGGAGGATAAAGTACATTAAGGCAAGCCTAAGTGAGGTCAGGTTCCCCCACTCCCTGTTCGACGGGGTAGCGCTTTTCATGAACTCGAGTAAAAGGCTCCCCAGCGAGGCCTCTGCCGAGCTCGCCAGGATATCAAAGCCTAACGCCAGGCTCTACCTGTTCCTGCTGAGCGAAGAAGCCCTGGAGGCGAAGGAGGACTACATAAAGTTATTAGGCGACAGCTTCGAGCTGACCAACGACGAGGGGAGCGTTCTGGTTTTTTACAACAGGAAGGCCGAGAGCAGGAGGTCCGTGAACACGATCTACGTCTACCACCCTAACCTTGAGAACGACGGGATCACAGAATATGCCAGGCACCTGATCTACAGGCTGAGGAAGAGGGGCTTTAACGTCGTGGAGGGGCTGCCACAGGAGGAGAACGAGGACGACTTCGTTTTAGTGGAGTTCGAGGAGTGGCTATCCCTGCGCAATAAGATCAAGAAGCTAGAAGAATTACCAAGAAACTCCTATGTAGAAGTTCACTCGAAGACGCTTCATAAACCCAGAGGCGACCTAACATATCTTTATCACGGGGTGCCATCGCATTACGGCTTAGACTTCTTAGGGATTCGCTGGTATTACGTGCCTCACATAGCATACGAGATAGAGCTTCCAGAGTCTAAGAAAACGTATGATTACTGCTCTTTTGGCTTTTGGTTTCGGTTTAAGCACTTTGACCGGATCAGGAAGCTAAAGGGGAGGAAAAAGCTGGTTATGAGCTTTAATTACATGACGCTTGACGATGATTTAATTAAGGACAATTGCAGGAAGATGCTAGGTCGTCCTCTAGACGTCATATGTGGTACTTCCCTGGTGTCATCAAAGAACGTTAGAAGGCTCGTAAAGTTAAGGTACTCCCTGCTAAGGCTCTTCAACGTGAAGGTGGTTATAAAAGACTACATACCGCATGACGAGCTGATCAGGGAGCTCTCAGAGTGTAAGGCGTTCATCTTCTTCCACGATACTGATGCCCCCTCGTCCGGGTCCATGAGGTTAGCGGCGGCCTTCGGAGTTCCTGTGTACGCTAAGGATAACCTGAGGGCGAAAGAGGCGCAAGTAATCAGGTACAGGAGCCTTGACGAGATTGATCGGCTACCTAAAGATAAGGTCAACGTAGACGATGGCTTAGATTACATACTTTCATTAATTAAATATAAAGCTTAAGACTTAACTACCAATAGGCAACTTCTTGCCACAAAATATTGTACTAAGACAACTGAGACGATGACCATTGTTTTACAGCTTTTTCCCTATAGCCTAAATTAACTGTGACCTCGCACATGCTGATTAAGCTATTTAGCTGAGAGGTCCAGGCTCAGGGAGCTAATTACCTCGTTAAGCCTCTCCTTGAACCTCTCATAGCTGAAGCCCTTCGCCACCTCCCTGGCCTTAGCCGAGAGCGCCTTTAGCCTCCCAGCGTCGTTAAGTAATGACCTAATTAAGTGGGCTGCCTCCTCAACGCTCGTGTACCCAAGCCCCTGGTCAATTCTTGAGGCTATGTCTGTCCAGCCACCCCCGTCCCTGTAGACAACGGGCACGAGGCCAGCCGCAGCCGCCTCAGCAATTGCAATCCCGAAGTACTCGGCGTAGGGAGGGTGAAGGTAAATCGAGGCCTGTGACATGAGCTCAATTATCCTCTTCCTCGGGACGTCTGTCTCAAGGTGGAAGTTGCTGAGGCCCTCGGCCTCACTCTCAATAACTTTAAGCGTGCGCTCCGAGTAATCGCTAGTGCTTCCTACAAGGTAGAACTCAGCCTCAGGAACAAGCCTAGCGACCTTCGGTATCTCTGCAACCATTTTCTCTGGCGTTATCCTGCTCACGGTCAGAACTATCCTGCCCCTGTCACCTCCTATTGACGACAGCTCCTCCACGTTAACCGGAGGGTGAACTACGTAGACCCTCTGACTTCCGTAGGCCCTCCTGACGTACTCTGCCGTCCATGAGCTGTTTGTCATAACGGGCCTGGTGCTGTCCGCAAGCCTCTTCGCCATCCACGCAATAAGCCTGTAGTAAAGCCTTTCATGCAGTTGTAACCTGCGGTGCCTGGACAGGAGGCCTAAAAGGCATCGCGCCGGAAGGTGAATGTAGGAGGCGTCAGCCCAGGGGCCGGGCACAGTAGCATAGCTGTCTATAATTAGGTCATAATCTGGTTTCATCCTCTTGAGCCGCTTGGCCACGTATGGCATCGCTAAGAGGGTCCTGAGCGTCAACGCTATAGGGATGAGCCTGTTAACTACGGGCTCACCAATTATTATGGGCCTTGGGGCCTCCGCTGCGCCGTCAGTGATGGTCCTCCAGACCCTCTCGTCGACGTGGGCGGCGTATAGGTCTACCTCATGTCCGAGCTCCCTCAGGGCCCTGTACATGTTTAGCGTCAGGTTCTCGGCCCCTCCGGCCATGTCGAAAATGGCATGGACTAGCGCTACTCTCATAGGGTGTCCTCTAGAGTGCAAATGGCTTCAAAGATTTAAAAGTCTAAGATGCCAACAGGCCAAGGTCGCTGTGAAGGCTTGACTTCATAACACTAAGAACCTCCTTTCAGACCCCTCATCAATGCGCTCTGATCCCTCGTCTCGAGAGCGGCGTGTAAGCGCTACTTATGGTGTGGGGGTCCAGCCTCGAAGGGACCCAAGGCAGTCAAGACGTACTGTAGGAGAACGTATGGGTTCAACACTCACGGCCTTCGCTATGCCCTCATCACGCACTTGCTGAGTCTCAGCCGCTCGCTCTCAATCGTTGCGAAGATAATGGGCCACAGGTCCCTTAACCGCATCTTTCACTACACGGAGGTCAAGGTGGCTGAGGAGGTCCTAGCTGGCCTCAAGCCGCCCCTAGCGGAGGGCCCTCACCAAGTCCCCCTCAAGGCGCGGCAGTTGCTCCTCAGGTCATACAGTCTCTGACCACTTTTCCCCAGAACCTTCTGGGGAAAGCACTTAACCTCCTGACAGCCTCCCCTAGGCGGGGGTAAGGGGCTTGGAGGGCCAGCATGGGGAGGCCATGATTTGCCCGAGGTGTGGGCAGCCCATAAGTTATATTGAGAGGCAGAGGCGCGGCAACCAGGTCTACTACCTTGCCGTTCACTACTACGGCTACGAGAGGGGGCCCGACGGCAAGGTCCACAAGAAGGTCAAGAAGTGCTACCTCGGCCCCAGGGCCTACGTTGAGGTCAGTAGGCTGCACAGTGACCTAGGCCTAACCCTGAAGGGCCTCATGGAGGACGGGAGGGAGAGGGACTACATGGAGGCGCTCGTGAAGTCCATGAGGGATAGGATTAGGGGCGGCAGGCTGACGGCAGGGGAGGCCAGGGAGCTCGCTGCCGTGTTCTCCCGCTTCAGCGAGGAGCTCAAGGAGCTCGCTAGGGAGCTGAGCGAGTATGCCGCAGAGGAGGCGGCCCATAAGGAGACAGCCAAGGAGGCCGTTAATGAGACGGTAGCCGCTAAGAAAGCGCTGAGCGGGCACTAACGCGTCAGGAATGACTTCAATGTAGTCCGCTGCGGATACCTGCCCTATTGAGGCCGGTCCGTGCGCTGAGTCCTGCGGCCAGTCCTACAGTCTGTAGCCCCCACAGGGGTTACAAGCCGCTCCATATGATGGGGCAAGGTTCAGCCGCGCAGAGAGCCTGCCGCAGGGGCTCGGACCCGCTCCTATACGTCGCTCGTGTCCCGACTTACCAACTTCATCAGCATAGGCTGGGAACCTCGGCCCTTAGGCCTTCCCTCAATTTCCTTATTTTCCTGTTCAAGGGGCACAGGACACGTTAAGGGAACACTAGCGGTGTCCGCGGGACATGCCAGCAGTGTCCCCAGGGCCAAGGCGCCTGATTGAGCGTGTGTCCGAGAGACGTGTCCTAGGACAACGACATGCCCGAGCACTTGGCTCCTGTTGAGTCAGCGTCCCCTCAAGTGTCCCAGGGACACAGGACGCTGGCCCCTGTACGCTAGGTGAGGCTGCAAGCTAGGCCATACTATGACGCAGGGCCCAGCTGCGCTCGGCCTGCCCCAGGCGCGGGGACAGCCTCCCGTAAGTGCCAGCCCTCAGCGTTTTTCACACAAGGTTACGTGGAAAAGGGCAGCAATGGGAGGAGGCCTCACGGCCGCTCAGGACCACGTCCTGGCCCGGTCTCCAGGCCATCGCTCGCCCCTCAGGTCGTAAGGGCCTGACAGTCCTTGCGACCTGCCCCTCCTGTAAGGCCATGTAGCTACCAGGAGTGCGTGCAGACGCTTGACTAGACGCTTGGGGTCTCTTAAGACACCGTCATCGGCGCCTGCAGGGCGCTCAGCGGCACTGGCTCAATCGGAGTAGATGTTACAGCGGACACCGACAAGTCCGCTGGACCGCCTAAGCCTGCCTCTCCTGCCCCGCGTACTCCTTAACCTCTCCGCTAGCCTGAGAGCTCAGCACGACCCTGCTAGGCCGACAACATGAGTCAATGTTACAGGACGTGGGCCCTGACAGGGCCTACGGCATTATTGTTTTTATTTAAGCTAACTACATCTATGTTGAGCTGGGTTGCCGAGCCTAGCTAAGGCTAAGGAGGAGGTCTTAATTGCACTGTCCATGAGGAGACTCGTAGAGAGGGGCTGGCTCAGCGCCCTCCTGGGCTACTTAGCTAAGAGGGAGGAGCTGAGCGTCAGGCTGAAGTATATAGGTGATGTAAGGTTACGAAGGAAGGATTTTGGGACCTTGGCAAAGCTCACATATTACGTCACTACAAGGTGCCAGCCAGAGCTGCTCGAGGATCTGGCCAGAACCGCTGGCCACCTCCTTAAGCTACAGGAGGAAGTTCCTCCTTTACTAATGACAAGTTTCTCATTAACCTCCTATGCGTGTAAACAGCAAAGCTTAGGTTACAAGGCCTCGGTCAAAGTAGGCCCCGAGAAGGTAAGCTTAGAGGTCAACGGCATCTCTGTGCCTTCAACCCTAGTTGTGTAAACATTGGCACCCTTATCGAGATTTTTGTAGAGGGCGAATACGAGGTCCCTGAGGTGCTCTCTGGCCTCAGGGGCAGGGACGTTATCGACGTTGGAGCAAATGTAGGTGATACGGCCCTCTACTTTATCCTCAACAGGGCAAGAAAGGTGATAGCCGTTGAGCCTCTGCCCAACGTTGCCAGGTGCGCAGAGGAGAACGTGAGGCTGAGCGGCGCCACTGACAAGGTGAGGGTGTTAAACGCAGCCCTCAGCAGCGGGCCTGTAAGTGTACCGTGCGACTATGACTTGTTCTCGTCCGGTTTTTTCTCTACGCTTAAGGGCAACGGCCCCTGCAGGGTGCCAGGCGTCACCCTAAGCGACCTCATAAACGTGATTGAGGACCCATACCTCCTTAAGATGGACTGCGAGGGCTGCGAGGCGCAAGTAATACTTGGCCCCGAGAGGGAGAGGCTGAGGGTCTTCGAGCACATAATATTTGAGACGCATCCTTACATTACCGGCGTCAACAATGATAAGCTACTTGCCTCACTTAAGGAGCTGGGGTTCGAGTGCAGACCCCTAGGACACGGTTCAAAGCTACACGCCAGCACGTATCACTGTAAGGGAACATAGCGTCTAAGGTAACTTAACGACGTTTAGAAGGAGGCGTGGTCATGAACCCCTAAGCCTTGGTAAAGCCCTTCAGCTCTATAAGGAAAGCCGAAGGCCAGACACTTGGCCCGCTACCTGGCTCAGACGGGGACCTTTAAGCCTTTCTGCAAATTTGCAGAAAGAAATGCCTAGCTGACCCTGCTGGGCCGACGGCATGGGCTAGGGTTGCAAGAAGCGGTGCATAAAAGGCCTGCAGGCTTAGATGACAGCTGTCAGCGTCCTTCAAGGTCGCAGGTCATGAGGCCAGGGTCCTTTCAGGGCTCGACGAGCTCTTAGAACCCTGACGGTTAAGTGTGATAATGGATTAAATCCCTCACGCCGCAAGTGAGACGAGGCCACAGCCAGTCATGAAGGTCAAGGAAAAGCAGCTGAGGCTTATAGGGGCCGCGCTGTTTGTGCAGTTCTACGTTGTCTGGGCCCTCGGCTTCGCCAACTATGTGCCTCAGCTCTACAACCTCGATGTACTGCGGGCGTCAGCGATACTATTAGTGATAGGCCTGCTCATGATGCTCAGCGGCTACATAAAGGACATGGCAAGGCAAGTAGTTGCAGACAAGTACCTCAGGGCCCTCATTATGATTTACTTTGCGGTCGTTTATTACATAGTTTACAGCGCCATGGTGGCGTACTATAAGCTGAGCATAGGGGCAAGCCTCGACACGAGCGTTTACCTACAGTCCTTTGCGTCTGCAGCGCTGTACCGCAGGCTCTTTGACAGCTTCGCAGAACCAACGTTCTTCTACAACCACGCTTCGCCTATACTCTTCCTAGTGTACCCCCTCTACCTCACGTACCCAGGGATACCCACACTTATGACGATACAGACGGCGTTGGCGACGTTGCCAGCTATACCCTTATACAAGCTCGGCCTGAGGCTCTTCGGCGACAGGAGGTACGCACTGCTCACGGCGTTGGCCTACCTCCTGTTCCCGTGGGTTACCACGTACCTGGTCGGGCCCTTCGAGGTCGTGATCCTTACGGCACCGTTTTTCGCGCTAGCCCTCTACAACCTCTACATGGGGAACAGGCTCGGCTACTGGCTCTCCCTGACCCTCATGATGACGACCATAGAGTTCTCGCCCATACTGGGGTTCTTCATAGGGCTTTACATACTGGCCACTAAGCTCGACTGGCTCAAGGCCAAGGGAAAGGCTGCCCTGGGCCTTGAGACCCTTGCCTTCTCGCTAGCCTGGCTCTTCGGAGACTTCCTGATGGTTTACTACTTCAGCCGCGGGGCCATAAACATCTTCCAGAACGTATGGGGCTCAGCGCTCTCCGGCCCACTAATATCGATAACCGACTCCATAGGCAACGCCATCTTCCACTTCACTACTCACACAGGCTCTAGCTCCTCGCCAAGTCACCAAGCCGCGCTAAGCCTGTCCAGCGTCCTTGAGTCCCTGGTAAATAACGTGAAGACAGGCCTCCACACGAAGATCCAGAGCACTGTCCTTCTGATGTTGCCAACCCTCTTCCTGAACCTCGCGGAGCCCCAGAACCTCCTCCTGCTGCCTTGGCTTTACGTGATGTGGCAGACCCCGTGGGGCTTTTACTACATTATCTGGGTCTACTACACGGCCCTCGTGGCGCCGGCCGTCATAGTGCCCGCCATATGGGCCCTAAGGAAGTTCAGCCCGCGCATTAGGAGGGCGCTGCTTGTTGCAGCCTTTATCGCTGTGACTATCTCAACCCTACTCCTTAACGTCCTCTCCCCTCTGTCAGCCCTTTACTTCCACGGACCCATGCCTAACCCCCTGCAGCCGGCGACAACGCCATATGACCTGGCCCTCATCCAGCTGAACGACTACGTGCCGCCCAGCGACTCTGTCTCCGTGCCGGCATCGGCCGTGCCCTGGTTCTCATTAACTAGGTACGGCTGGAATGAGCACGGGGTACCGTTCTTCGGGCCGAACGGCTACACTAAATACGAGGTGTACTCGCCCTTTGTGCCAACAGGGTACCCATACGGCCCGAACTTCAACAACTACCTGCCCTACGTTTTCAATGACGGCGCTTGGCTGCTCGTTGGGCCCTTCCAGAGGCCTTACGGCTTCAACTACACGACGACAATCACGCTACCCCCCCTGACGCCCGGCCAGCATCAGTACAGCATAACCACTCTGCCAGGCGGGCCCTTGACGGTAAACCTAAGCATCAGTTACACGCCGCTGCAGGACATAGAGTACGTCACTAGCAATTTATCATGGCTGCTTCAGCAGCCCCAGGGCATAGCTTGCGGTACCCTGCCAGGCTACTTCGCAGTGCTGAATTCCAGTGAGTATATAATACAGCCAATAACCATTAATGAGACGACGGGGATAGAGGCCCTTACGGTCTTTGGCTCGGGGCCCACCAATAGGCTGGTGAATGGGCAGCTGGTGATCTCAAGGTCTCCCGTCCCTACGAACAGGAGCAGCTACCTGTGGAGCACCAGCTTCGGACAGCCGTGGTGGTGCATGCCTCACACATGGGCGACGCCAATAACTGTAAGCCCTGAAGTAACCCTGAAGCCAGGCACTTACTATGTCATAGTTAACATGCCCACCACGCCGTGGCAGGCCGCCTGCACATACATACCTGGGGCGCCTAAGGCCCTGGTTTACAACGGCTCAGCCTTCGTGAAGCAGCTGAACTGTACATTGAACCTGATAATGGTCACCAACAGGCCAGCGGAGGTCGCTAACACTAACGCAAGCGTCTCAATATCGTTAGTTGTACAGAACAGCACTACCGTAGCCCTGAACAAGACGGTGACGTTAGTTGCTCAGAAGCCCTTTGAGCTCCCGCTGACCTACTGGGCCAACCTCACGGGCAGCTCCTACCAGGAGGCCCTTGTAGTGAGTGTCAACCAGAGCACGGGCCTGCCCCTGCCTGGCGAGCTCTCGGTTACGATAAGCAATTACATACCTGCCGACAGCCCGCCGATACCGCTCATAAGGCTTCATGGCCTCAACTACACGGCCGTTGAGATGTTAATGCCCATAACGCCAGGCTCCCACCAGTACTCGTTGATCCCACTACCTGCTGGGCCAGTTAAGGTCAGCCTAAGCGTCAATTATACTCCGTTGCAGACCATAGAGTACGTCACTAGTGACCTGCCTCAGGTGCTCCAGCTGCCCCAGGGCATAGCTTGCGGTACCCTGCCAGGCTACTTCGCTCTCCTGAACGGCACAGAGTACCTAGTGCAGCCGGTCACAATCAACGAGACTGCCACGATAGAGGGCCTCGTAGTCTTTGGCTCAGGGCCCACCAATAGGCTGGTGAATGGGCAGCTGGTGATCTCAAGGTCTCCCGTCCCTACGAACAGGAGCAGCTACCTGTGGAGCACCAGCTTCGGACAGCCGTGGTGGTGCATGCCTCACACATGGGCGACGCCGATAGTCACCAGCCCTAAGGCGAAGCTGGAGCCAGGCACGTATTACGTTATAGTTAACATGCCCACCACGCCGTGGCAGGCCCTCTGCACATACATACCTGGGGCGCCTAAGGCCCTGGTTTACAACGGCTCAGCCTTCGTGAAGCAGCTGAACTGTACATTGAACCTGATAATGGTCACTAACAAGCCCGCAAACTTAACCAACGCTAGCTCGAACATAACGATATCGCTGCTTGGCAGGACCATAACCATAAGCCCCCAGAGGCCAACGCAGCAGGCCCTGACCTTTGAGGCCAACGTAACGCAGAGGATGAGCTGGGAGACCCTTATGGTGAACGCGAGTGAGGTGGTCCCTGGCAATCTGACGATAAGGGTGAACACCTACGTGCCAGGCGAGTACCCGCCCATAAGGGTGCCATGGTACCTGGTACCGGCCTATGGCAACATACCCACCTACTTGCTGCTGGCCCTGGCCTTGGCCTCGCTCTTTGATAGCCACAGGAGGGCCTGGCGCCCACCCTCATAACTAAAGGTGAGCGGCTATTTGTCGGGCATAGGCTCCCTGCGATGGTACCTAAGGTGGGCAAGCGTTTTCCTGGGCATGGTCCTGACCTACAGAAATGGGCTCGATGTCATCAGGGGAGTCCTAAGGGGCAGGTTCCCAATTCAGGCTAAGCTCAAGCGCGGCGACGTGCTTCTCAGGAGCACCTCTGAGGCCATATACTACGCGCTTGACAGGGTGCCCCACTATAGAAGCAAGGTGAGGAAGGTTGACGACGGCTTTGTTATACGTTGCTGCGGCAGGGACCTCCTGCTCCTGAGCCCGCAGCGCGAGGGCAGGCCCCAGGGGCGGGCCTTGGCAGTAGGTGACGCGGTGGTGTTAGAGGGCGCGTGGCTGACAGGCATATATGACGTGTTCCTTGACCAGGACTACGCCTGGCTTGACGTTAGTGGCAGGACAGTTGTTGACGTCGGCGCTGCGATAGGCGACACCGCAATATACTTTGTGTTAAGGGGCGCCAAGAGGGTGATAGCCTGCGAGCCCTACCCCAACCTGTTCGAGGTGGCCTACAGGAACATCTATGTTAACAACAGGCTGAACAACGTGGTCCTCCTGCACGCCGGCTGCGGCAGCTCCGACGGCGAGGTCAGCGTAGCGGCGAGCGGCAGCGGCTGGACGCCGCTAATTCAGGCGGAGCAGGGGGTCAAGGTCCCAATCCTATCCCTGAGGACGCTGGTCTCCAGGTACGACGTGGAGGAGGGCTCGGCCTTAAAGGTCGACTGCGAGGGCTGCGAGTACGACCTGATACTGGGCTCCGACGACAGGGCCCTCCTGAGGTTTGACAGAATCCAGATGGAGTACCACATAATTGGCGACAAGGGGCCTGAGCTCATAGCTTCAAGGCTGAGAGGGCTAGGCTACAGGGTTAAGGTCCAGCACACCTACCGTGGCCTTGGCTACATCTACGCTAAGAGGGAGTGAACGCTCACTTATGAGTCTCGCCCTAGGTCTCTAAACGCACATGTAAAGCGCTGTCATCAGCCACTTAGCTATCAATAAGATGGCATAGCGCGTCGCATAACACGTAAAATGGTCTCGGCGACCTAGATGCCTGACTTGAGGCCGCGTTGATGAGAGTTGCACTGATCCACAACCACAGTCTGACGTACCCGGGCGGCGGGGAGAAGTTCATAGCGAGGCTGGCCAACGGCCTGTCAAGGCGCGGGCTAAGGGTATCGGTCTACTCCCTGCCGCTGGAGCGTCAGGCTAACGTAGACGTGAGGGGCCTCCTCGACCCAGGCGTTGAGTACGAGGAGGGCCTCATGCCTAGCATTGACGCTGACGTCGCCTACGTGACCTACTTCCCCCTCGTCACGCTCGCCCTCCTGAGGGTAAGGGCGCCGAAGGTCGCTGGGATCCACTCGCACTTCCTCCTGCCTGAGGCCCAGAACCCCGAGCTCTTCAGGGGAGGCCCGGCAGCCCTCCTCAGGAGGCTGGGTCCCTGGGCTACGTACACCTACTACCTCCGCGGGCTCATGGGCCTTGAGCTGAGGCGCTTTGAGGCCGTTCACGCCTACCCTCACCTTGTCAGCTTCATAAGGCACAGGAGGCCCTACGCGATACTCCCGTTCCTTGACGTCAGTCGCTGGAGGCCCACAAGGGACAAGGACGAGGAGTTCAAGGCGCTGTTCGTGGGCAGGAGGGTCTATGAGAAGGGCTTTGACGTCTTCATGGCCGTGGCAAGGGAGGCCAGGAGGCTAGGCCTCAAGGCAAGGTTCCTCGCAACCGGCGGCAGGGAGGGCGAGGTAATAGACGGCGTCGAGAGCCTCGGCTTCGTCCCCGAGGACGAGCTTGTTGACCTCTACTCATCGGCCCACGCTGTCATCTATCCGACGAGGGCCGACAACTTCGGCCTTGTCATCCTTGAGGCCCTGGCCAGCGGCACGCCCGTGATAGCCTCAGACATACCCTCACACAGGCTCCCAGGCCTCCCCCTCCTCCTGGCGAGGGGCGTTGAGGGAGTGCTGAGACAGCTCGTTGACCTCTACAACATGTTCTACAGCGACAGGGAGAGGTACCTTGAGCTCTGCAGGAGGGGCAGGGATGCCGTAGTCAGGGACTACAGCGAGGAGGTCGTGGTCCCCCAGTACGTCAGGATGTTCAAGGAGGTCGCGGGCAGCCCTATTCCTTAACCTTCCTCAGGACCTCAAGCCACCTGTCAGCTATCACCTTAGTGTCGAACCGCTCAGCCCTCTCCCTGCTCCTGGCCCTCATGTCGCTCGGGTACCCCTCCCTCCATATCCTGACCGCCATGTCGACCAGGGACCCCTCGTCCTTAGCCAGCCAGCCGGTGACCCCGTGGATAACCGTCTCCCCGGGGCCCTGGGCGGCGTAGGTGAGCACGGGGGTGCCGCAGGCCATTGACTCAACGGGCACGTAGCCGAAGGGCTCATGCGTGAACGGGAACAATGTGAAGAGGGCGTTCGAGTAGAGCTCCACCAGCTCCTCGTCGCTCACGCGGCCAAGGAGCTCTATGTTGGGGTGCCCCCTTATGTAGTCAGGCACGTGGGAGATCTTTGAGCCGAAGGCCCTAATTTTGACCCCTGCGTCGGCCACCCTCCTTATCGCCGAGAACTCCGTCTCCTTGCCCACGTAGGTCAGCACGTAGTCACCAGACGGCCTTGAGGTGATTGGCCTGAAGAAGCTCGTGTCGAGGGGAGGGTGTATCACGCCGTCAACCCTTATCCCCCAGGTCTCGTACATTGACCTGGTGAAGGAGCTGTTAGCTATGAAGAGCCTTGAGGCCCTCCTCAGCCCCCTGTTGAACCTCCTGTCGTGAAGTATGAAGAGCCTCCTGAAGGCCCTGTATATGGCCCTGTAGAGGGGCCTCATCTCCGGGTACATGTCGTCAAGGGCCCTCG
>Ga0326758_100159_pt1 | contig 20043 bp, 22 predicted proteins | sample GCRJH_S_FD_207221 | JGI IMG/M metagenome (GOLD analysis project Ga0326758, IMG submission 207221) | Hot spring sediment microbial communities from Geyser Creek Basin, Yellowstone National Park, WY, United States - GCR.JH_S | ecosystem: Environmental > Aquatic > Thermal springs > Near-boiling... | reverse complement strand
TGATTGGATCATCTAACCTTTTAAGAACACGTAACCACAAACCGTAATCCGCAATTACTACGTATCGGTAGGAACCAGGTTCTGGATTTATTAATAAATCGATGCTTTTGCAAGAGTTGTCGAATGCCATGTGAAGGCCTAGGGTATTGATGCCGTTAATACTATATGTATTTCTTAAATATTGGACGACGTCATTGGGCAGGTTTTTACCGATTAATAGAACATCGATGTTCCACCCATTTACTGATTTTAGGAAATCCTCATCCTTATTTAGTTCCTCACAAAGTACCTTAGTCCATTCCTTACTTGGGAATACGAACATCAAGGCGCAAACATCCCTCAAGTTTTAAACATAACTCAATTGGGGTTGTGAGCTTTAGTTCAATAACGATAGATAATTCACTAGGCATTTATTGAATTCCGACCTGCACCTGCGGCAATCATCCGTGTACCATGGCTTTAGGCATTGGGCCATGGCCTCCCGATAAATCCTCTCCGAGTAATCAATCCTTTGGCTAATCATTGGTAAAGCCATACAAAACTATCATAAAAACTTACGAAATCTCTTTAAGATAATAATAATGTCCTATGAGGACCCTTTTTATCGCATATATATTCTACAAATAATACTTCAACTCTAGAAATTTAGGTGCTTTATTTTCGTATTTGGTGTAGAAAGAGGTTGCTTTATCGCTTTACTTTGTCTTTCATTCTATTTCTAATTTTATTGAAAATAGAAATATAAACGTTCAACAAAGCATTTAACACACAAAAACACCATCTCTAGGTAAAACATGTTCAAGTATGTATTTGGCCCTGTACCATCACGTAGACTTAGACGTTCATTGGGCGTTAATGTTGTTCCACTTAAGTACTGCAACTTCAATTGCATATATTGCCAACTCGGTAGAACTAAGTATCTGATTAATGACCAAAGTATGTTTTACGAACCGGAGGAAATAATTAGAGAAATGGAAATAGCCGTTAAATCCAGGGATTACGATTACCTAACATTTATCGGTGATGGAGAACCTACGCTATACGCCGGCCTTGGAAAGCTAATAAGGTGGGCTAGAGAGAATCAGAAAAAACCCTTAGCAATACTGACTAACGGCGCTAAACTAGCCGATGAGACCGTGAGGAATTGGCTTAGTGAATTAGACGTTGTTAAGGTTAGCACTGATGCCTGTAATGAAAGGGTATTCAGGATGGTTAATAGACCACATAGGAGCATAACATTTGAGGGATTTATTAACGGTCTTGAGAAATTCAGGGAGGAATTCAGCGGCCAAATATGGAGTGAGGTTATGCTGGTACACGGAGTAAATGACACCGAGGAGTGCGCCGAGAAGGTAGGTGAGGTGCTGAGTAGGTATAGACCCGATAGGGTGTATTTAATGGTACCCACACGCCCACCTGCAGAACCGTGGGTAAAACCACCAACTTCAGAGACATTGATTAAATTCGCAAATACTATTTCGAAGTACATAAATAAGGATAGGATATTCATAATAGATTATATCGAGAGAGGGGAGTTTTACATAGATAAAAATAATCCATTAAACAGCATATTAAATATACTCAAGGTTCAACCAATGACTATTGAACAAATAATGGATATCATTAAGAGAAATAAGTTAGAGCCAGGTATTGTAGATGAGTTAAGGAAATTCGTTAAAGAGGTTGTGTTCAACGGCATTAAATATCTCGTGTACTCAGGCAATGATTAATTAATAATTGAAACTAAGCCCAGCTCCTATATACATCACCCATCAGATGGGCAAGTCATCAGCACCACAGAAGCAACACAATTATTGCTTAATAACTTTTGGGTTGTTTAAGTCTATTCTTTATAAATAGGTTATCTAACCAACCACGTGCAAACCAGGATAAGCCACATAACGTACTACGTAGACCTGAAGTCCCTGTACATCCAGTTCCTCGGCTGCAACCTGCACTGCCCTTGGTGCATTAGAAAATTAACACCGTGGGATCACCATCTGGATAAAGAGACATTGGTGGGCATTAAGTTTCAAGGTCTTCTCACAATAGAGGAATTTAAGGAAATAATCAATGGAGTGAAGGAGTTAGAGGACGCCGTGCTTGGTGGTGAAGAGCCCACAATAGATCCATCATTACCGTTAATAATTAGGATCCTTAGGGAGCACAATGTAAATATTCGACTCCTCACGAATGCTTATGAAATATCCGCCGAATTACTTAATGAGTTGGTCATGTGCGCATCATGTGAGGTTGTTGTTAGTTTGAAGTCGTTAAATCCTGAGGTTTATCGGAGGTATGTTGGTGGTGATCTCAATAACGTACTCCTCAATATCGAGAAAATGATTAACCGTGGTGTTAAGGTTATTTTCGAGACAGTATTAATACCAGGACTCAATGGACCAACTGAAGTGGAAGAGATAGCCCAATACATAAGCACTATCACAAACAATCCCTACCTGATAATAGACCCCTTAATCCCCATACAAGGTATTCCCTGGAGAAGACCCACGGATGAGGAGGTTAGGGAGGCTGTGAGGAGAGCTGGTAAGTACGTGAATGTTTTAATGCATGAGAGGGGTAGACGAAGCAGGGTAACCGTGCTTTACCCTAAGGTATCACATACATGATTATAATTAATATTAAGGTTAGTTCGAAGAATTCGTAGATACCATAATACCTCAATGTCTTAGGGTTGGCGTAATTTGATAGGTAGCCCTTTAGGTACGCGTACGCACCAATTATGTGTGTAATTAGCATTGTTATGGTTAATGCCGTGAGCCAGGTCGGTAATGTAAATAGTATTAATGCTGAGAGAAGGATGTAATAGAGTGATTCATAAATCGAGACATACACACCAACACCCCTTGGTATTGCCAAGCCCCTAAAGCCAAGATACGCACCAGCCACATGAATAATCACCATTAATGCCGATGTTATCAGTATTATAGGGCGTGATAGGACGTATATGGAGTTCATCACGTTACTTCACTCCGTACTTATTCTTCAACTCATTCACCCTAGACACCCAATAGCTATGATTCGCTCCTTTCTCTATGTCCTCAACACTCCTACTACTCCTCGTCTCATCTAAGGCTAGAGAGCTTGGGAAAAGTACATCATTCTCCTTCTTAATATGCTGATCTAAATGATCCGCCAAAAGCCTTAGATAATCCATAAGTGCATTCCTGGCATTACCATCGCCACCCTTAAACCGTGCCAACAACTCCTCACTAATTCTTATTAAGTACCTGGCGATACCGTGCTCACTCACCATAACATAGACCGGGCTCCCCTCGAACGGGAAAAGGGCTAGGTTTAGGGCAGGAAATAATATGCGTTCCTCCTTAACGTGATGGCATCCATCCACGAAAGCCTCAAAGAACCTTAAAAGTTCTTCCAAATCGTTTATGTCAATATCATCCCTATTTATGACCCTATAAAGCACCTTAATAGCATCAAGTATAACATCGTGATCCACTATGAGATTATTAACGAGACCAGCAATATTGACCTTAATCATTAATGGAAGGGATTAAAACTAAAAGATATACTTTATGCATGATACCGGCAACATGCAAGCATAATTACTAAGTATCAATACTATGGCTTATTAATATGAGTATTAAGATATTTAAGATTATGTAAAAGTAGTCATTTTAATATATTTTTATTCATTACGAAAATCGCCTAATACATTAGGTTATCTGCTTAATAACTTAGTCGACCCACGGTCCAGGGGCTATAGTTATGCCTGAAAATCGTGAACTTGCCAGGGAACTTGGTATTCGCGGTAATCCTGGCATGGGCTTGGTTGCTGGAACCATTGCGTTCTTTGCGGGTTTTGCCGCCGTAGCTCTATTTGGCGTTACCGTACATAGTGTTGCACCGTTACTTCATCTATCAATTGTTGAAGTTGGTTGGCTAGTCGCGATACCCCTGGTTACTGGGGCACTGCTTAGGATACCCTTTGGAGCGCTGGTGGATGCCGTTGGTGGTAGGAGGATAATCCTTACCCAATTGGCGATCGCGTTGATAGGTATGGTTGGCTTAATAATAATATTACATTCGATAGTTTCAAGGTCATTAACGGGTCTAATGGGTTATACCCTATTAATGCTATTTGGCGCAATAGCCGGGACCGGCATTTCCACCTTCGCGTCGGGTATAGCCTATGTTTCATATTGGTTTCCACAGCGTAGGCAGGGCTATGCCCTAGGGGCTTTCGCAGGCTTTGGTAATGCGGCGCCAGGAATATTCACTGCAATACTGCCCTTCGCCCTATCCATCCGAAAATACATTATCAATGCTTAAAGATAACACCATTAATTATTATATAACTAGCGAGATTAGGGAGTTCCTAGATGGTGTTAAGGATGTGGATTTGTATGGATTGCAGGAATTGTACGTAAACACCTTTGAATTAACAAACGATGTAGGTCTTTACATGGCTCACGCCGTGTATAGAGATGAAAACAAGAGAAGTAAACTAATGCTTAAGTTACTTACCCTCTATGAAAGGTATGGTCTTAAACGTGACAAACGAGAATTACCTGATTACATACCAACAGTACTAGTATTCCTTTCAACATATCATGAAATAATCCCCAAGACCACATTGCGTGAACTCCTATCATTACTTCATAGGGCATCCGTCATAATAAAAAGTAGAATATCAACTAATAATCCATACATGCATATAATAAATGCACTCGTGGAGTTAACGGACAGCCTTGTTGAGCAATTGAACTATACAAATCATAATGATATTGCGGCTCAGAAATAAATTTAAATCCATAGTATTTTATTAATAATGTATAATCATAATTTATCATATAGTTAATATTATAAAGATAGATATCATATATAATACTCAGACAAGTATATTGGTACTCCACGTACGTGATTTCGCTTATTTGGTACCAATAGAAAATCATATTAAATTGAGACCTTGCATTACATGGTAATCCGTATGGCTCAAAGGAAACCCGTTGAGGAACTTAGGAAATACATAAGGGTTATTGATGACCAAGATATATGCATTGGCTGTGGTGCATGTGTTTCGGTTTGTCCATACCAGGCATGGGAACTTGATGAGAACGGTAAGGCTAGGCTAATATGGGATTTATGTTATGACGATTTCAGTTGTATACCAGTATGTCCAGTAAACTGCATATGGAAAACACCTGAATCACCAGATACTGCAAGGAAGAAGGATAATTGGTATAGGTTCAGCCATGACCTAACGCCTGAGGAGAAGCAGGTATTCGACGAATGGGCAAAGAAGTACGGAATAACAGGAAAGCCAGCCCAAATACCGAAGTAAAGGATATTGATAGCGTAATATTTTCAGTTTCTTAAAATAAATATATTGATTTCTTAATGCATTTAGCATCAAAGAGACTAGGCACCAGGGTATGATTAAGAGTAAACCTAGATTAATTCATCAAAATAATGTTTCACGACTTTCTTCAATGCCTTCCTCAGTAATTCACTGTATGTTGATGGTGTAACACCAAGCTCCTTCGCCAACTCGGTCATGGACACCTTCCTACTTCCATTAAATAATCCACGTTTATATGCCAAGACCAGTGCCTCAAATTGTCTTTCCGTGAGCTCCATATCACCAATATCCTCAACCTTCACTATTTTGAAGTCAAGATTACTTCTCTTGAGATACCTAATTAGCTTAGGTATCCTATTCCTGCTAGGTAACCATACATTATATATTGCCCTGTCCCTCGTTGAATGAACGTCATTTATCATTAAATCGAGACCTGCCAAGGTCTTGCAGGAGGAATAACTTGGTCCCTTTATCCATAGGGTTTTATCGTCAATTACATACACACCTAACCCTTTGCTTCTTAGGCTGTTAATCAATCCTTTAGCTGAACCGCCCTTCAAGATTATGAGGTGTATTGATTCCGTAATACCTATATTGACCTTAACTGTCGTGAAATCAAGACCCATTTCACTCAATGTGTTGGACACTGTGCAATCCCCTCTCTTAATTGAAACCATGACTTTAACAACCATAGGCAATACCATATTACTACGGCATGACCCCAAATAAATTTAATTATTCCAATATGCAGAATTTAGGAGTAAGTGTAATTTATGGTGCTCACGAGACAGCATTATTAACATCTGATGTGTTGAGTATCATTGGTCAATCTTTTATATATCTAAGAGATTATATGATAATGATTAGGGTTAAGCGGGTATATGACCCACCATCAAATGATGATGGTATTCGCATACTCGTGGATAGGCTATGGCCAAGGGGCCTCAGCAAAGATGCCGCCAAGGTTGACCTATGGCTCAAGGACATAGCACCCAGTGATGAATTAAGGAGGTGGTTTAAGCATGATCCATTGAAGTGGGATGAATTTAAGAGTAGGTACTTTGAGGAATTGAAAGATAACAAGACCGTGAATGAACTCATCAACCTACTCAGGGATGGAAAAACAATAACCCTATTATATTCAGCAAAGTCTCCATACAATAACGCAGTTGCCCTAAAGGAATACCTGGAATCGAGATTAGCTGCTGATCAAAACCGTTACGCTAAGAAGCCATAATCTCTTGAAGTTACGGAATTAGTGAGCATTTTTAATGAATTAAGGGTAAATTGTTATAATTTCTAATAGAGGGGAATCACAGGAATATTAGCACTATGGCTAATACAATCACCGCAGCACCTAATAATTTGGTGATAGTTAGCCTCTCCTTACCCATTAGGTTTGACATTATCTGGGCTATCAATGGCATGCTACCAGTCATGATCACTGTTAGCCCAAGCCCGATTAAGTCCATGGAGTAGGCGTATAGAGCCACGCCCGCGCCTAAATCAAGCACTGCGACTAGAGGTAGGCGTGTTCCTGCTGTTGACTTTATTGCCTTGGTAATATTGTTGTGCATTACATAATTTATAATTAGTAGTATTATGCCGGCCGTGGCGACTCTCGTGAATGATAGGGTTATGGGGTTTAAACCACTTATGTCAGCCACCTTAATCATTGTCTGACCAACAGCCCAAGCCATCGCGGCGCCTAGCGCCAGGGCTATGCCCCTAATCGTTATTCTGGTGCGTTCACGAGATAGTAAATAGACCCCGAGAACCACGAGTAGTCCTGAGACCACCTTGTAGATCGTTAATGGCTCCCCAAGCAGTGTTGCCATTAATACGGCAATTGGTATGTACGTGTACGACACGGGCGCGGCTATCGATACGCCGGAGTAGTTTATGGACATTAAATATAATGAATCACCAACGGCTAGCGATAATAAGCCGCTCAAGGAACCCCAAACAGCCCCTGCGTTAAATCCAAATACGATGGCAGGTATTAGTAGGATTAATGATGCATAAAGCATCCTTAGGAAATTAACGGTTAATGGATTAATACTCTTCATGAAGTCGCCATAAACTATGGATGCCCAGGCCCAAATAAACGCCGTGGTAAATGCCGGCAATGCATTAAGTGCGAACATTGCCCTTAAGACAAACCTACACTAAATAAGTATTAATTAGGACCGAAGACAATCTTTATGTTTTGATCAGGTTTCATGAATGATGGAACCCTTCTGGCCAATTCCTCCCTAATGCCATCAACGCCATACTTAGTCACAAATTCGGCCATATTCTTGACGCCGGACTTCGCGTAAAGCTCAAGTATCGCCTCGGTCGCGGCCTCCATGTCTCCTGGATCTATCGTACCAACAACCTGGCCAAGCCTTGTTGGTCCACCACCCACGGTAATTAAAACCCTCGTCTTAGAGCCAAAGGGTTCAAAACCTATGTCAGACACCCACGACATACCGCAATCGTGCGTGCACCCACTGATACCAACCCTGATTGGCCCATACTCCCTCCTCAGGTGTACGTGGATTTTAGTCCCAATGCCGCTAGTGTCTATTAGTCCTGGTGGGCATAGCTCATTACCAAGGCATGCCACGGTGGTTGGCCCCTCGGGATTAAATGGCCCTGGCTCCCTAATTTCATAACCCTCCAATTCCTTACCAACCTCCCTAATTGGTATGTAGATCGTTTGATTATTGAAAATTATTACGTAACCAAACCCGTATCCATCAGCTAGGTTTATTACCCTCTCCAAATCCTCACCACCCACCCAACCCGTCGGGAAGTGTAACCTAATGATCTTAGCATCTACGAACTTGGGACTTAGGTCTGATGGTTTAGGGAGTGTTGACTTAATGCCGTTTGCGAACTCCATAATCAACCCCTTAACCTTCTCAACACCATACTTAGCCACAACCCACTTAAAGCCGCGCTTCTCACCCTCCCTCTTGAAAACCTCAATTGCACCAACAATTATCGGCAACAAATCCTCAGCACGAACGCCCGTGAAGGCGAGTTTCGCCGAAAACGCATGCTCCCCAATACCACCACCTATGTACACATCAAATGTACCATCACCCCTAGCCACAATACCAACATCCTGAGCCACGGGGACTGCGCAAGCCCTCTCGCAGGCCGATATTGATATCTTAAACCTATGGGGCATCACCGACATACCCTCATACTCAGCCCTATATCTGAAGTAGTCTGCTATGAATGTTGATAACGCCTCGGCGTTCACATGGGCCAAAGGACAGTGGTTGCTTGGGCACGGGATCGGGTTCCTCACGGAATTTCCACAGGAGTCCCTGGGATCTAGACCGACAGCCTTAAGTCTGGAAACAACCTCATCGAAGAGTCTATAATCAACCTTAAAGATCTCCACATCACCCCTGGTCCCAAGCATGACCCTTCCATCACCATACTTCCTAGAAACCTCGATCAAAACCCTCAATTGATTAGTGAACCATTTACTGGGATCCCTGCCGACACCCTGCCTGATCCTTACCGAAACCCACGGGTTATCACCACGGTTCTTATAAATACCCTCGTGCCTCCTCGGATAAACAATCCTATGAACCTCGGAATACCTAAAACTCACGTTGAGCTGCTGCATAAAAGTGCTATTTAAGTGTTCGTTAAGGAACAAACCTCATTATTTATTGGCTTACCCTATTTCTACATTTTCCTGCAAATATTATTGCTAAGTACGCGTTTGGTATTTTGATTAGAATAATGTATGGTTTATGTCATTTAGCAGCATTCCCAATAGTTCTATTGCCCACCTATTGCTGCAATTTAAGACTTAAAAGTTCCACCCCGGAACTAAGTTCTGGTGCGGAACCTTTTCGACACTAGGCCTAAGAGTTCAAGGGGTGAGCTCTATGATAGGGAGGATGAGCTTAAGTTCCTAGACAGAGTTGTTGATAGACCGTTAATAGTTGTGTTGGGTATTAGGCGTATTGGCAAGACCTCTCTATTGAAGGCGTTCCTCGAGCCTTATAATGGGATTTATATTGATCTTAGGGGTGCGGGTACTCATATTGAGCTTTACGAGAGGTTGAGCGAAGGCATCTCAAGTGGCTTGGGTAAGTTGAGGAGGTTCCTTGAGGGAATTAGGGGTATTAGCATAATGGGTGTTAGCGTGAGTATTAAATGGCGTGGGCAAGACTCAATAAGTTTACTTGGTCTGCTTGAGGAGCTTAATAGGAGGGGGCGGTTCATTGTGGTTTTCGATGAGGCTCAGGAGGTTAGGCCAGTCTTATCGGCCGAGCTTAGGAGGGTAATAGCTTACTCCTACGATAACTTAGGCAACATAACCATCGTGCTGAGCGGTTCACAAATAGGGCTTATGGAAAACTTCATGGGTCTAGGTAACGTAAACTCGCCCCTGTTTGGGAGATACGCTGTTAGGCTTGTGGTACCTAGGTTCACAGGTGATCAATCACGCGAGTTCCTAACCATAGGCTTCAGGGAGGCTGGTGTACAACCCCCAGCGGACGTCCTCGAGGAGGCTGTGGCGTTTTTTGATGGAATACCAGGCTGGCTTGTGCATTTCGGTAGGAGTTATGTTGATGGTATCATGGACATGGGCGAGATCAAGGAGAGGGCTGTATCAATAGCCATGAGCGAGCTCAGTAGGCTATCAAGGAGGGAGAGGGCTGTGTTGAAGGCGATAGCCAACGGTGCGGTAACATGGGGTTCAGCGAGGAGGCTGGCTGAGGAATACCTTGGGGAGACAATACCAAAATCAACATTGACTAGGATTGTGAATAAACTCGAGGCCTTAAGTATAATCAAGGATTACAAATTCCTGGACAATGTCTACATGGAGGCAGCTAAACAATTAAAATTAACCTAGAGAGATGCCGAACAAACCATGAAGTGAAGTTGTGCACCCTGGTAGGGTGATTATTCCACTTGCTACCGGTTGTGGTTTTTCATTCGCCATTAATTCAAACAATAATCCACCACAACTAAGACCCCAACGTAATGACGCCAAACGGAACTAGGATTAGGATAATGACCCACTCCGCAACTTCTCCTTAAGCTCAACATACCTTACCAAATCCATAACCCACACTCAATAAATAAGAAATAAGCGCATTTAACCGTAAACACAATTCACGCGGTCCTCACCTTATCGTAACCCCTGGATGAATCTATCAATATCCAAAGGAAGAATAGGGCCGAGATTAGGAATAGGGCTAGGCCAGCAAGGTCCCTATGTATGTCGAGGTCTATTGGACGTATTAACCTAATGAAGACTAGGAACGCTATTGTTGTTACCAATCCAACAAGAGCTGTTAATGAATCCCCATTCAATTTAAAAGTGAACTTCCTGATACTTATCATGCCCCTAATCATACCGACGCAGGGTTAGGGCTTGGCTTAATTTACCTTGCTCACAAACCACGAAGACGATACAACGAAGGGAGGGATGCTCGCTGGCCGGAGGGATGCTTTTCATCGGCCCGCGTAATCCGCGGGTCTCGAGCATTTCCTCAATTTTACATAAACCCGGTGATTAATAAGTCCTGCGTTTCATGGAGTACTCCTTATTAATGCTTGATTTGATGTGATTCTTGATGATTGTCTTGGTTACTGGCGTTAGTTCATCGCCGGGCTATAAGATAGCTGTTAAATTATTGGGTAGGTACCAGGTGGTTGGTACGTATAATGAGCATAGGGTCGAAATACCCAGTGCCGAGTTGGTCAGGGTTGATTTAACGAAGAACCCGGCCGAACTAATCCGTAACTATAAACCTGACGTTCTAGTTCACGTGGCAGCCATAGGTAATGTGGACCAATGTGAGGAGCAACCCGACCTCTGCTATAGGGTTAACGTCGTAGCCTCGAGGGAGCTGATTGCCAATGCCTATAGGGTTGGGGCCGCCATCTACTACCTATCCACGGATTACGTGTTTGATGGTGAGAGGGGATTGTACACGGAGGATGATGTGCCGAGACCCGTTAATTACTACGGCTTAACGAAACTGCTCGCTGAGGAAATCGTCAGGGCCTTTGGTGGTGCGATCATTAGGGTTGCCTGGATCTACGGCGCAGGCCCTGGTAGGGCGAATTTCGGCAAGACCGTGGTTGATAAGTTGAGGAGGGGTGAGGAGGTTAGGGCAATAACCGATCAGTGGTCGGCACCAACCTTGAACACCATAATCGGTGAGGCATTTGCAAAACTGATCGATAGCAAATTCACGGGAACACTACACGTCGTTGGGCCACGAATGAGCAGGTACGAGTTCGCAAAGGCCATAGCCAGGTACTTTGGGTACAATGAGGACCTCGTAAAGCCAATAAGGCTCGCTGACGTGAATTACAGGGCCAGAAGACCGAGGGATAGTAGCCTAAGTAACAGGCGAGCAATAGAACTACTGGGAATACCATTAAATGACATAAACTACGCATTATCAATATTCAAGAAAGAACTCGAAGAAACAACATGAAATCCCAACAATCATCAAGAAAAACACCTCCACAAAACCATTAAGCCAACATATATGGCAGTGGCGGGGTTTCGATATCTTTACGGTAAAACAATGTACAGAAACAAGCAACTCAACGACAAATCATATGACTAGGTTCTCACATGGATAATCCTGCAACCAACATTAATAGGGAAAGGCATAAATAACGGTGAAGACAATTACCACAAGCCGGGGTGGCCGAGCTAGGTCCAAGGCGCGGGACTCGAGGTGAATAGGTAAATAACAAGACATCCCGTCCCCGCAAGGGGGCCCGGGTTCAAATCCCGGCCCCGGCACTATGAATTTCATTGTTTCGGCTGTAATTTTTCATGTGTAGGATAAGTTTTTAGTTAATGTGTTCCTGTTTTTGCTGTATGTCGTGTGGTGTTTACCTGGATAGGAGGGTTTTTGCTGTTGGTGAGCCTATCTACATTACGTTGGTTAATTTGGGTAGTTCTTCTTTGTATGTTGGTTCTTGGGGTATTGTTGATGAGTTTGGTAAGACAATTTACCTTATTGAGCCTCCTCAAATCATGATTAACCCCAGCTCCTCCTTTGTTGTTGTTTGGTTTCAGTTTGATAATGATGGTAGGCAGGTTGGTAGGGGTAGGTTTAGGGTTGTGTGGCGTCCGTTGATTGGTGGTAATGTCCTTGAGTGCTTCAGTGATTTCTTTGAGATACTGTGATTATGACCTTATCCTTGCTATAACGTATCTGGAAATTATTAGGTAGGCTACTGTGAATATTACGAGGGCTGTGAATGGGTCTATTATTGGTATGGAGGCCTCGATTATTAGATAATATAGGACTGCTGTTATTAATAGTGCTGTTGTGAGTATTGCGAGTGTGTGTTTAATCATCATGTTCAATTCCCTATCGACCTCCACATTATCAAAGCCCTTTGTCCTAAACTCCCTTGCGTACTTATTGTACGATCTATATAGGTAGGATAGTGTGAGTGAGTATTCTGATGCGAGTACTGACGCGTTGAATAGTCCTGGGTTCTGCAGTGCAATGAGGGTTATGTGCATTACATAGGGTAGGTAACCCTGGGATGCAACGGATATGATTAGTGAGGTTATTAACGAGAGCCAGGATTCATAATGAGGACTATTGACAGCAACACCTACTAAACCAACTACAATGAGTACTGTTATGATTAAGAAACCTAATGATTGATACCCTAACATTACTAATATGAGAAATGGCACTATCGGCAGTACAATTAGTACTGGTTGTATAAATCTCATCATAACCATCTACCTATGTATGCGGATACCCTAGACATCACCAGACCAATACCCTCACACGCCGGATCCCAGGTTATGACCTTAACGTTCTTAGGCAATATAGCGTACAACCTATTCCTATCCCTAACGAACCAGTGGGTGCAGGGTGGGTTTTGTATTAAATTTCTCATTAGTATCGTGTCAGGTATTACATCTATTACAAGAATCCTCACCGGCAATTCCCTGATAAGCCCACCCAACCTATTTACATTATCCCTAGTTAGATTCGTTATGATCACTACGACAGGTTTAGTCTCCTGCACAATACGCAGCAACACTTGATCAACCACATAACCTTTTATGGGCAATGCCTTAATCACCATGAGGACCCTTAATAACCTTTGATATTGGTCCATACCCGAGCTCGGCATCACCCGCGGACCCATGGGCATGACCCACAGACCCACGTTATAACCGTACCTAAGCAATACCCTACTTAACGATAAAGTCAATGATATGCCATACTCAAGTGGGTTCTCCTCGACTGTTCCATGCCTCATCCACCAACCAGTGTCCATTATAATTATGGCTGTTCTAAGACCCTCCCTCTCATACTCATTAACCATTAGCCTACCTTCAGGGTTCCTTGCCGTTGCCTTCCAATTGATGAGTTTATACGGATCACCAGTTACGTAATTCCTAACAGACCTGAACTCGGTTGAGTAAGGACCTAACCTGGAGGGTGGGTATTTGGGTATTCCCTGCCTAGGCTTCGCGAGACCCAAGACCCTCCTCACAATCTTCACCCTAGGTAGCACTTGGATTGAGCTGTCCGTCTTTACCGAGCCCTTGATTGGTTCATGAATGCCAAGACCGTGGTAAAACACGTACTCGATAGAATCAAGGCTATAGTAACCCCTCTTGACAGCCCTTAGGGTGTAATTAAACTCCCTACTGACCTTTCCGAAGCCCTTAAATACAACGTGTACGTTCGTGCCCTTAACGAGATTGAACCCCTCCGCCATCGATGAACCAGGGATTGGCGGTGCCCTAATCATCAGTAGTCCGAACCCGCCATCCACATTCACGGTAAGCCTTACTTCTAGTTCGTCTCCAACGTACATAACATCCTTATCCACATGTAGTGTGATCATCACCCTGGGTCTTTCACTAAGCCCCAATGCCATTGTTATGACAATCAATGGGAAGATTATGGTTAGTATGTACCACTTTGATGTTGTTAGTACAGCAATTACTGCCATGAATATTGGTACCGCGGTGAGTATCACCACCATCCTTATTGAATCCTTCATTAACAATCACTTCGGCACAGGCAATTTACCCAAGTACTCCCTAACCACATCCTCACCGTTAACGCCTTCAAGTGAAACCTCGGGTTTGAGGACAACCCTATGCCCAAGCACCTCGACTGCGACGCTCTTTATATCATCAGGTATAACGTAATCCCTACCCTCAAGCACAGCCATGGCCCTACCCATACTCATTAACGTAATTAAACCCCTGGGACTAGGACCAGCCAGGACCCTTGGGTCCCTCCTTATTGCGTTGAAACTCGTTATGTACTTCATAACATCCTCACTTACAATTACACTAGATTCTATGAAGTCCCTAATCATTAACAACTCATCGCCGTTCAATATAGTCCTTACCTGCGCCGTTGGATCATCACTACGCCAGGAAACCCTCCTCCTGAGCAACTCAACCTCATCCTTAGGATAACCAAGCCTTATCCTTATCATGAACCTATCCAGCTGTGCCTCGGGTAATGGGTAAGTACCCTCAAGCTCTATTGGGTTCTCAGTGGCAATGACTATGAACGGCCTCGGTAACTTTATTGTTTCACCCTCAATCGTTACCTGGCCCTCCTGCATTGCCTCTAGGAGTGCGGACTGAACCTTTGGTGGAGCCCTATTAATCTCGTCGGCAAGTACGAAGTTCGCGAATATTGGACCAAGGACCAATTCGAATGAACCCTTATCCTGCCTCCAAACCTTGGTGCCAACTATGTCACTGGGTAGTAGATCTGGCGTGAACTGTATCCTACTGTACCTAAGCCCTAGTACCCTGGCTAGGATCTTCGATAGGAAAGTCTTGCCCACACCGGGTACGTCCTCTATGAGTACGTGACCACCCACCAGTATTGCTGCCAGTATTTTCTCGATAGCGTCCTCATCACCAACAAAGAACCTCGTAACCTCATCAACCACAGCCCTAACCCTCCCGGTCACGTAATCAATGCCCAACTTGTTACTCATTACCTACCACCCCTTACCAACCCTCATTATTAGTGTTTCCACCACCATATAATTGCTTGAATAATTCATTCACCAGATTCGCCCTATCCCTAATCTCCATCTCAATCAACTTTCTACTCACCCTACCCCTACCCTTAACGATACTCGAGTAGTTAATTAATTTATCAAGCCTCGCCATTATCTCCTCATAATCCAACCCATCCTTAGTAAGCTCATGGGTTAAGTACATTATTATTTTGTCCTTCTTTCCATGAGCCACAAAGTCGCTTATTGCTTCCTCAAGTCTCGCGTACTCAGGCGACGCGACAACCCTGATCTCACGTTTATGAGCTTCGTAAACTTCATCCTCGATAACCTCAACATTACCCAGCCCACTAATTAGTAGTTTGTATCCAGCATAGGTTATTGCTATTGAGGCTATTATTACGAACGCGATTAGCACGTAAATATTCCACTGGGCTGGTTTAGGTATCGATAACACAACATAGAACAAACCTATACCAAACACGGCTGCGGCCAGAGATCTTGAACTCGTGAGAAACCTGTTAATGTCAATATCAACCGCTCCTGTTAAGGCGGTTAATGATGCTAATACTAGGTATATTATCGAGACTAGGGCGAAGGGGTAAAACAGTGGTTTGTATACTGCTCCGAATAGGTAACCAAGACCTAGGGCTATCAGGAGGTAGGCTATGTACCTCAATGATTGTGATACGTCATGCCTCGTAGATGCGTATTGATTAGATGATCTGATTAGTAAGGCGCCTATGATAACTAGAGCTAGGAAGTTCATTAGGTAACTAATAATTGCTAAGTGGTAAATCGTGACCAGCATGCTTGATATTGCATCAATGAGTAGGTATATGAATAATGATGGGGCTAACGTACCCCTTACGAAGCCAGATAACTGCGGATTACGCCCCCTCAATAAATCACTAATCAATAATAGGGTTACGAGTACCAACGATGGGACTGCCACTACGAGTATTACGTATATGCCAAACGGCATGGGCATAAGCAATAGGGCTGTCGTAATTAATACCACGTAGGCTATTACATACCCCGTAAAGCTGGTGATCTCATGCGCCTTCACAAACAATCACCCTAGCATTCCCAAAAACCCTGCCCAGGGTTCTCAGGAATTCCTCATACCTGACTCTATCGATCTTTCGAAGCCCATACCTAACCTCCTCGAACATTCGGATTAGATCTCTTACATCAGCGTAATTACCCACGATTAAGCCCTCATCGGTTAATTTCTTAGCGATCTCTCTCACGGTTAATGGGTTGTCGATTCCGTAATTATTAATGTTCAATTTAATGTGCTTAACAACATCCTCGTCATAATCCACAGCTCTTATGAATAAAGTCTCGGCTTGCTTGTCAGATTCTATTTTAATCCCGTAACAGCCTGGTTTGGTCATGATTAGTGAGGAGTTCTCAATCTTACCAGAACCTATCACACTTACCGAGTATTCGTTCTTAACCGACATGGGTAATGGCTCACCAAAGCTCCAAATCAATGGTAAATCCCTGGGTATACCAAGATCCACAAGATTGCTGCCTCCCCAACCTTTCAATTCTCTAATCACCTCACCAGGAAGTAGATTAATACCACCCACCAATGCCCTAGAAACCTCCTTATCAGTAACCTTCCTACTAACTCGAACCGCGGGTTGTGTGCGCTGATCGCTAGAACCATACCCACCGGCCTTACTAATGATACTCCTCCTCACGATCATTAATGAGCCTATGCCCATGATTATAACCACGGAGACCAACAACAATATAATGAGAATTGGCGATATCCTTAGAGGCACAACCACCGTATGGTTTTGAGCCCCCATACCTCCGACACCACCCTGTAAACCTGTTGATCCGGAACCTCCACCTAACGTAGTACCCTGGGTCCTTGGTGGGCTCGTTGGTATGTAATTGGCAATGCTGATGGGCATGTTTGGTATTATAATTGGTAATGGAACCAGGGGCACGTAAACTTCCGAGGCCTCTGTTATATTCACGTGCTGCGGTATTGTGATGTTTATTGGGGGTAGCGCAAATGGTGGCTGTAATGTACCTACACGTATTATTGGTAAATGCACCCCCGAAGATGAACTTTCTTGATTAGCCTTTATTAATGTGCCAATTGATGATGCTAATAACCATATGATCACCAATCCAATTATTAGTAATACTACAACAGCCCTGTCCACAGTGTGTTTAAGATGTAATCGCTTAAATACCTTAGTTAGAGATTCAGTTCTTGCTTTTCAGCGTTGGTAAGTACATTATTTAATCCAGGAAACAGTAATGCCGTACCTACACCAATCAAGGCGGTGCTGAGTGGTTGTAGCTCAATTAATAATATGCCAATTATGGTAATTATCGAACCCAACCTAGTACTTGGTGATGCAAAGTCCCTACTCAACCTATACAGGGCTATCATACTCAGCACAGAACCCGCAATACCTAGAATTAATGATGCGAATACGGGTAATGGTAGGTATAACGAGAACACTATGAGGAATTGGTTACGGATTAATATTAACGGTTGAGTAATCACCGGCTTGGGGATTAGTAAATTACCAACGAGCATATTAATCACCAGGTAGCCCATATACACTATGTTCATGAAGTAGGAAACCATTGCTATTATGGCGCCAACAAAGCCAAGGGTATACCTACCGTCGTACCTAGCAAGGTCCCTAAAACCCAACAACCAAAGTATCGCAATTAATGCGTAGGGTATCACGGTGGATATGAGGAGGAAGTAGAAGAGTATCACCGTTAATATGTACGTAGCGATGGGAGTAATTAGTAAAGATATGATAAGGAGCGCTGCAATTGATAATGCATCAATGGACACAATTAGTAAGGACCAGCGTATATACTCAACACCACGCTCAAGAAAGTCCAAATCACCCATCAACTAAATACCCCACCCTTAATTTAAAATACCTCCCCACTAGCATTCAAAGCTCGATACTCACACCAACACCACCAAGCCTAAACGCGTTGGGCAACGCATCACGTAGTGCGGCCATGCCGAGTATACCCGTACAGTGAGACCCAACCACAATGTCTGGCGATTTCTCAACTAAATACTTAACGACCTGCCTAACCCTATCATCGCCCAAGCCCAAGAAATGCAAACCACCAATCACTGCATACAACCTATCTAAACCCGTGATTTGAAGACCGTACTCGATTATGTTCTCCACACCAGCATGCCCGCATCCCGTTATGGCGATTAGGCCATTCCTATGCTTTATGTATAGAGCCATATCGTCCAGTATCTCGTCAGTTACAGCGCCGAGGTGAGGTGGCCCCCATTTTCTCGGTATTTCGCCTGACACGACCACGTCACCCGTTATTTTATAGGGCTCCCTTATGAGGATTAGATTAACCCCCTTCTCCCTGAGGTACTCAGGTGTGAAGTCAACGCTTATATCCTCAAGATTGCCCCTCTCATCCTTCGCATAGGCCTTCGTGAATAAATTGGTGTGGGCTATCATAGTTATTGGTCTAGACCTCGCTTCCAAGAACCTCTTAACACCCCCCGTATGGTCAATATGCCTATGGCTTATTACCAGATAATTCGGTTCGTCATAGTCTATCCCGAGAGCCTTCATATTATTAATAAGCGCCGCTCCGGATAGTCCCGTGTCATATAAGATCCTGTAATCATGAATGTAGGCCGCGAAGCCCCACTCACTAAGTAGGCGTTTGCTTAGGGATGTTAACTGTGTCGCGTAGTTGTCAACTAGGATTGTAATCCTCATACCTAGAATTGCAATGTACCACTTTTTAAACTTTCATTATATTTAATCTTTACATTATTTATCTCTATATATGTATTATATACAGAACCTTAATAAAAATCCTTAACAAACATCATAACTTGATGAGTGGCGAGATCAAGTCTTTCTTCTATGAGTTTCAACTAACGCTAGATAAGGTGTTGGATTACGCGGTGACAGCCTTCCCTAATAATGAGATTGTTTATTGGCCTCCTGGTGGTTCTAGGATTTCTGTCACCTTCTCTGGCCTTGCTGATAGGGTTCGTAGGATTGCCGCAGCCCTACTCGACCTAGACCTAAAACCAGGAAGGGCTTGGGAGTTGGGTAGTAAGGTGGCTGTTCTTGAGTGGAACACCCTAAGGTACCTAGATCTCTATTATGCCGTGCCATCGATAGGCGCTGCGTTGTTCACGGTAAATGCCATGTTGGCGCCCAAGGAGATTATATACACAATGGGTGTTGCAAGGCCTGAGGTATTCATCGTGAACATAGATTACTTCGAACCATTACTCAAGCCAATCCTTGATAATGTTAAGTCTATTAGGGCTGTTGTGTATATGAGTGATAGGGGTAGGGTTCCTGGTCAGGATTATGGTGTTAAGATGATACCCTATGAGGACCTCCTCAAACACGAACCACTCAGGGAATTCCCAGAAATAGACGAGAGAACACCAGCAACACTACTATTCACATCAGGAACAACAGGGTTACCGAAGGGTGGTTACCACACGCATAGAGGTCTCGTGCTTCATACACTCTCGACAGCATTGGCCGTTAAGAACCCGCCAGTGAATGCTTCACAGGATGATGTTGCTATGGTACTAGTCCCGATGTATCACGTACATGCATGGGGTTGGCCGTGGTCAACCATGCTAGGTGGGCATAGGAAGATTGTTT
>Ga0326758_100158_pt1 | contig 20357 bp, 27 predicted proteins | sample GCRJH_S_FD_207221 | JGI IMG/M metagenome (GOLD analysis project Ga0326758, IMG submission 207221) | Hot spring sediment microbial communities from Geyser Creek Basin, Yellowstone National Park, WY, United States - GCR.JH_S | ecosystem: Environmental > Aquatic > Thermal springs > Near-boiling... | reverse complement strand
TCGGGGTCTTGGAGGTTACCCCCCTTTATGGGGGCTACTGAGTAGCCTAGTAAAGCTGGGTTTTATAAACCTATCTCCGTGAAACCCCACATAGTGGTGCGACCCCGCCCTAAAGGGCGAGGTTTGCCGTTAAAGCAATAACATCAAGAGAAAAGAGAAAGTGTTTTAATTTAAATCTGTTATTATGGTTTGATGTCCTCACCAAGTGACGAGGAGAAGAAGGATAATGAGGAGAAGAAAGGGAAGGAGGAACAGCCGGAGAAGAAGGCTGGGGAGGAGAACTTCGAGGTCCTACAGAGGGGGGCTACAGGCGGTGGCGAGGGGACTGGGGAGGCGAAGGAGGCGGGAGCTCCACCAAGGGCTCCTGGTGTGAATCCAATTGAGGTGGATGCCGAGTTCATTAGGAGGATTTTGATGGCTCCGGGCGACACGAGGAGGACGCTCGTTAGCCAGTGGATCTCTGCGCATGCTTGGTGGAACCAAGCGATACTGAACCTGGGCGTCACCGTCTTTGACCTAGGTCTCTCAATTGTTGGGAGGAAGAAGCTGTCCGCCGGTGAGGACATCGTGGCTTGGGCGAGCGACCCAAACAACATCGTCAAGGACATAGTCAATTACATTTATGACTTGAGCAAGTTCGTGGACGAGTACGAGAGATATCAAGAACTTCAGAAGACCATGGCATCATGCGAAGCCTACGGCAGGCTCCTTGAGCTCCAGGTCGAGAGGATAGTGCAGAGGTACAACGAGCTCCTCGGCTTTGCGAGGTACCTCCAGAACCTGTTGAGGCTTGCCCTAAAGGTTATGCCGAGGTCATCGCTTGAGAAGTTCGCACTGCTCATCCCACTCAACGCACCGCCCGAATTGGTTGAGGAGGTGAGGAAGGAGCTGGGGGAGGGGCAGCAATGAAGGTCCTAGTATTTTCCACGCAAATCCTCCCAACCCCACCGCCGTATTACGGAGGTGCTGAACTCGTTGCCTTCACGGACGCACTCTGGCTCGCAAGGAGGGGGCATGATGTTACTCTCGTTGCCACAAGGCACTCCAAGGCGTCAGCCTTCTACTTGATGGGCTTTGAGCCCCCTTTCAAGGTGGTCGAGTACGGGGAGCCGGGGACGGTGGACAACAAGAACCTTGAGGAAGAGGCGTGGGAGAACCTTGAGGATAAGGACTACGACATAGTTATAGACCACAGCTGGAACAAACCAACCTATAAGTCGAAACTGCCCGTGCTTGGCGTTGTGCATGGGTTGAACCCCCAACCACCGTTCTGGAAGCCTAGGGACAAGCCTTGCCTCTTGGGCGTCAGCAAGTTCCATGCGGTCTACCTGGCGAACCACTGGCTCGTGAACGTCGCCCACCTGCCAAACCACATAGTTGTTGAGCCATACTTAAGGTACTCGGTGGTTGATGAGAAGGAGGACATGCTGGTCTTCCTCGGGAGGGTGGACCCAGGCAAGGGCATAATGTACTTCATACAGCTGTGCGCCCAAGTACCTAAGTATAAGTGCGTAATTATTGGCGACGACTCCCTACTGGTAAATCATGACTACGTGAGGAAGGTCTACGAGGTTGCAATGAGGCTACCTAACGTGGATTGGCTGGGCATGCAACCCTTTGATGCGAAGGTGGACTACATAAGGAGGGCTAGGGCTGTTTTCGTCTATCCTGTCCCACCCTATGCGGAGGTGTTTGGGTTGTGGGCATTAGAGGCGTTCCTCATGGGTACTCCCGTGATAACGAGCCCATACGGGGCGATGCCCGAGTACGTGGTCAGCGGGTACAATGGATTCATAATTCACCCAGAGGACTTCAGCCAGCTCCCGAAGCTTGTGGAGAGGCTCCCAACACTGAAGCTCGCAACCCCAAGCGAGCTGAGGCTCTATGTGCTGAGGAACTTCGGGGAGGAAGCAATAGCCCCAGAGCTTGAGAAGTTGATGAACTACTGCAAAAACGAGGGATGGTAGGTTCATCACTGCAACCCTTTTAAATCAGGCCCATCTTTTGTTTTGAAGGCTATGTCCATTTCATATGAATTTGGACCCAAGTTCGAGCCAGTGGCACTGCCGGGGATGTACATCTCAGTAGATGGGCAGTTGTTCAAGGTCAACCACATCTACCCAATACCATCTCTTAGGCTACCTTTCGCCCCAAGGACAAATCCCGTCATACAGCAGTTGAGCGCCACAGTTAACCCGCTTGCTCCAACGTATACATCAATAACGAACCCAGCTGAGCTTGTAACAGCTTACGGCGCCCAGACGTATAATGTATTGTTCCAGCTCTGGTTCAAGTACATAAACTTCCCAGTCATGGTGCAGGTGGCAATAGACGGTGCCCAGAACAGTCTCTATAGGACGTCTCAAGTTGTGGCGTATATTGACTGGGATACGCCAATACCGGAGACGCAGTTCTTCATAGGACTTGGACACCAAGTGACGTTTAACGTGTACAACCCATTCCCATTCCCACTACCGGATGGAATGCACATAGGCAACATCTACGCAGTCTTGTTCGGCTATAGATACGACCTGGAGCCAGTCGAGAAGGCACCCGTACCGCCAGTCCAAGTGACGCTGACAACGCCAGGCACTGGTAGGCCAATAACAATGGTCACCGTAGGGGGTGGTGGGCCATGACGGAGCTCGAAACACCAGTGGAGAGGTTGATAAGGATACCAACGACACTGCTCACTCCGAGTACGCAGAACTTGATGTCCAGCCCATACACCAGCCAGTACGGAGTGCCGGTCAGCCAGCTCAAGCTGAGAGAGTTCATGATAGTAAATCCACTGAATACAAACGTGCTGGTGACGCTGTATGATATAGTCTATACATCCCCAACATCATACACGTACTTCCCAGTGATCCAAGTGCTGGTCTCGTCAAGCCAGACAACGGTTGAGTTCAAGTATAGGGAAGATGAAGCATATATCTTCGGCGGAGGCTTGGCAGCGTCGGCACAGTTCACAGGCGTGTACCTATCAGCAGTCGTTGAGGTGGAGTAATAATTTGGAGTAATAATTTCTTGTAAAAAGATTTTTAAACACAATATTAGTTTTTAAGCCAATGGCTAACCAAGAGACTGCTAACCAAGGGCAGGAGGAGGACATCAACAAGTTGATAGACTCCTTGCTCCCAGAGCACAGGGATAGGCTTAGTCGTGTCTTCCAGCTTGTGTCCAGCGCCCCAGAGGACATCAGGAAGGGCTTGTTTGAGGACAAGGAGTTCTCGGACATATTGAAGTACATAATGCTCAGGGACTTGCTGAAGGAGGACAAGGATAAGGATGCACTTTACAAGCTCATCCTCAAACAACAGCTTAAGCCAGGCTCGAATGGTGGGTTGTCCAAGAAGGACGTGAGGAGGATAGTGAGGAAGACCATGCTGGAGCTTGGCATGAACTCGCCGGTTGCCTATGTAAAACAGATGGCGAAGCAAGCGAAGGAGCTACAGGACGCCTTGAACGAGCTGAAGAACGTTGCTGGTCTCCTAACACCCGAGGACGTGGAGGAGCGCTTGGAGAAGATAATAAGGGAAAACCTCAGTGAGAAGGCAGCGGAGAAGTACGCAGAGGCCGTGAAGGAGGAGATAAACTATAAGTCGAGGGTTGCGGAGACCGTGTTGAGGTTAGTCGATAGGTTCATAGACAAGGGGTTGGATTGGTTCTCCACGTGGCTCTCCCAGAACTTATTCGCCACTACTCAACAGCAAGGTTTAAATCAGCAACAAGCCACAATAGCACCAGATGAGGCGGAGAGAATCCTGGAGGGATACATTGGACAAGGTGGCTCAAACGGCGGAGGCGGTGTTCGACAAGGTAACATCCAAGCTCCTGCCCAAGACAGCAATGAAGTTGCTCCAGCGCCTGTACAGCGACCTGCCGATAATTCTGTTCAAGCGGTCACAAATGGTGCAGGGGTGGGTAGCCCAGCTGGTACAGGAGCGGGGAATAACGGACCCGCAACAAGTGGGCCAGTTCGTGTCCCAGCACCTCCAAGAGTTAGTCTGGGAGGCGCTGGAGTCCCACTGGCAAGAATGGGACGAAGAATTAGTATTAAACCAGCTGACGCAGGGGAAGGGCAAGGACCTGCTCCCGATCCTTCAGAGGTTCATCCTTCCAGCGGTCCTTCCTCTCCTGGATGAGATCACGCCTGACATAACGAAGCTTGAGACGGCAGAGGAGCTCGACTATGTCATTACGAACAAGATGAAGGAGCTAATGATAGACGCGGACAAGGACCAAGACCTAGCCAACTTGATAAAGGTCTGGTCGAATATGAAGAACTTCTACCCGCACGTCTACCAGAGGCTCCTCAATATAGTCCTCATAATCATGCAGGGCATCAGCAGGGAAAGAAAAGCTTAAAAACCACTAATGGTGAGACAGCAAGATGAGCGAACTCAAGTTCCTACGAGAGACAGAACTGACCCGCGAACAAAGGGAGGACTTGCGGGACTCCATAGGTGCAAGGGGGGTCCTCGTACCAATACTAGTCTCAGAGGATGGGTATATAATTGATGGGGTCAAGAGGTGGGTGATAGCGAAGGAGCTGGGCGTAGCGGATATACCAAAGAAGGTCATCCCGGTCAGATGCACTGAGAATATGGACCTATGCAAGGCCTTGAGGGTTGTCTCAAATACCGTCAGGTGGCCGTCAGTAACGATGGAGGAGAGGAGGAACGTGGTGCTGGTCTACACCAAGCTGTTCCTTGAGAAACAGCCCGAGGACGTGCTATTGAAGGTGAGGGAGAGCTTGAGGAGGGGCGAGGTTCCAAACGTGCTGAGGGATTGGATAGTACAACAGACTGGCCTCCCTAAGAGCACGATATATGACGACCTATCGGTGCTCCTCACAATACCTGACGTGAGGAGGCTCCTGCTTGGGGAAGAGGAGAAGGTGCCAGCAGCCGTCTTAGCAATACCGGCGGCCGCCCGCGAGGAGCTACAGGAGTTGCCGGAGCCAGCGAGAGAGGAGGTCATCAAGGCAGTGAAGGAGGGGAAGGTGCCGCCAAAGCAGGTGAGGAAGGTGATAGAGACAGTGAAGAAACAGCTCGCGCAACCCGAGGTGAAGCCGGAGGAGGTGAGGGAAGTAGCAAGCGAGGGCGTTGTGAAGGGAGAGCTCCAGAGGATACACGAGGAGGCGACCAGGAAGTTAATAAAGTCCAGCGACGACCTATATGATGACATAAGGAACGGGAAGGTGAAAAAGGACGATGTGGTGGTGCTGTTCAAGCCTGCGCAGATGTCAAAGGCGTCATACCTATCCTTCATGACGAATATGCAACAGCTTGCACTAAACATAGGGTTCAGCGATGAGTTCCTGGAGGCAGTAGGTAGCGCGGTGGTGAAGCTACCTCCGTACCCCACGAAGCTGGATGTAATCCCGTGGCTATTTACATTCGTCTGTGAGGCATCGAGGAATTTAGTTTCAATCGACGAGGAGCTGAGGGCGAAATACGGCGAACTAATTGACAAAGTATGCGTGAGGAGGGAAGTACCAGAAATCGAGCGTCTGCTCCTCTTAGTGTAGAGGCTTTGAAAATTTTCCAAGCAAATATTTTTAAATCGATTTTTAAAATGATTTCGTAATTTTCAACGAAAATTCTAACGAAGCATAATACTTAAAAAACAGCTTTTAGAGAAGGGGTTGTGTGGAGCTTTTACGACAAAGACGGCAAATTCCTGCCACCGAGGAAGCTTCTGTTACACAACGGCGAGGAGGTCGACCAAGCGGAGCTCTGTGAAAAGCTCGCTGACATGTGTGAAAAGGGCGGCATCTGCTCCTTCGTCTCCGCCGCCGGCACGGGCAAGACCTTGATAGCTCTCTGCGCTGCGGTCTCCATAGCTCAAGACGGGATCGAGAGGGGCAAGAAGATAGCCCTCCTTGAGCCGTATAAACTCACGGAATCGTCGATGAGGGACACACTTGAGAGGGTCGCTAGGCTCCTGCTCAGCGGAGTTCACATGAGGCCTGTCGACATATACGGGAAGGACGAGTTCCCATGCCCCTTCCTTCAAGCCAAGGGGAACCTGGCCGCAACGGCGAAGAGTTGCGCCAGGGGCGAGTGCCCGCTCTATATCCCGCCCGTTAAGCAGAAGCTTGAGGGCGAGGGGTTCGTGCAGGTCTCCAAGTGGAACAGCGCTTCGTTATACGGCGTCACAAGCGTCCCGCAGGAGCTAGCAAGCAAAGGCGCAGTCTTCTACTCCGGCGCATACCTCTGCCCCTACTATGCCCAATACATAGGGCTTGATAACGATAAGGGCCCAGCGATAATAATCACAAACTACCAGAAGTTCCTAATCGACTACTCCCTCGGCTGGATAACCCTCAACGACATAGCTGTCCTAGTAATTGATGAAGGAGATGAGCTCTTTAGGTTCTTGGCCAGGCCAAGATTGATACAGGTAGATATGCTGAACTACCTGCGAAGGAGGCTGAAGGACGAGATGGAGGGCAGGGAGGACGTTTCAGTAATCAAGAGGCTGTACTCGCTCGTGAGTGCGGTGCTCGACTACATAAGGGAAAACGATAGGAGGACAAGGCTCAGCAATGACATAATTTTTGTGCTGACCTCAATTGTGGACACGGTTATGAGCCACGCATCAGCGCTGGGGAAGCTGGCGGAGGAGATACTGGAGATAATACCCCTTGTCCCGAGGACGAAGCCGGAGGATGTTGAGGGGTGGTATGAGCCAAATGAGGGCGCAATTATCGTGAGGTCGTTCAGAGCGAGGATATTGGAGGAGATAGCCAGCGTCATCCCGGTGATAATAATAACTGCAACCCCCGATTACATTGCGGAGGAGTGGCTGGGACTAAGGGAGAAGTTGGTCGCCAAGGAGCTCTTTGGACAGCTCACCCCGCCGGGCAAGCTCATCATAATACCCTTCCCCAACGCCGAGTCGCTCAAGGGCTGGCACATAGCGAGGAACGTGAGCAATAGGGAGAGGTATGCCGTCATCTGCGACTCTATCATGAAGTACATAAATGCCGTGAGGCAAGAGCTGGGCGGGCTAAAGGTGATTGGGCACTCCATAGGCAAAGTCTACATAAAGGTGTGCCAAGAGGTTGGCGGAGGCCCGGATCTATATGTGGACTGGAGTAGCGAGAGGAACCCCATATCCCAGCTTGAGTCGGCCATAAATGATAGCTCGAACGCTGTGGTCATAACTACGAGGGGCTGGAGGGGGATAAACCCAAGCCACAAGGAAATAATCACCTTCATACTGAAGTTTCCCAGGCCAGCGCCAGGCGGGCCGGAGTCGAAGCTACTGCAAATGCTGAAGGATAGGGGAGGCAAGTTTTACGGTTTCTTCCACAAGTTCCTGGAGTCAAGCTCGAACGGGCTCATCTTGGACCCAAAGAAGTTCGCAGATGAGATGGCGTACCAATACGTGTACCAAGCAGTCACGAGGGGCAATAGGGGCGATGACTACGTTAATTACATAATCTCAACAGACCTGGAGGTCTATGGAGCCATAGCTAGACTGGCCAAGGACGGGCTACTGCCCAGGCCGCTGGTCTGGCTACCTGGATTGAAGGAGCCAATGGAGGTGACAGACGAGGACTTGAAGAATATGGAATTCCTAGCCTCCAGCTCAATAGCTCAAGCGAAGGAGGTATGGAAGACATTGTTGTCGAGGTGGGAGAGCAGGGCGGCCTCGCTCAAGAAGGTTGTGGAAGAAGTTTCCGCTCAAGAAACAGCAAGCACCGCGCCGGTGCAACCGCAACCTTTGCCAGCCGCCACACCTCAACCAGAACCACCTCCCGCACCTCAACCCCAGCCAACTAACGCTCAACAACAAAGCACACCTCAACCAGTAGCACCTCCAACACCCCAACCTCCAACACCTCAGCAGGGGAAGAACGAGGAGTGGGGCCCGCTGAAGCCAAAGGTTCTGAGGCGCGAGGTGAGGGAGTCGGTGGACAAGGAGGACTGGTCGGTGCTACAGCCAGTGGATGCCAGGGACTGCGGTAGTGACTGCCCGCCGCTTGACATCTACGAAGCAATACCGGACCTGAGGATAATGCAGTTCCAAGGCGTCTTCACCCAGCAAGAGGCTGAGTCAATATCGAAGAAACTCGCCAAGGCACTGCTGGAGAAGGGAGTATCCGCGGCGGAGAAGCTACTTGAGGAGATATACACGTCCAAGGAGAACAAAAATAAACAAACAACTTAGTCTACACTAAGCAAATGTCTCATTGACCGGACCGGTCAATTGGCTATTTATCCAGGTCAACGATATAGGACAGTCCAGATCTATATTTGAGTTTGTATAAAACTTTTCGAAAAAGAAAAGCTTAAAAGGATATCCAGCACGAGTCGCATCAATCAATGTTTACAAATCCTTTTTAAGTCCTTGGATTATAATATCGTTAATGGAGAGGAAGAACGAAGAATACGAAATAGAGAGGGTGGGGATTGGGAACTTCTCGGTCAGGTATTTCATAAAGACAAGCTACTGCACATCCTTCATACCCGCAGAGGGCGGTTCCCCGAGGACTGTGACAATAGTAATCTACGTGAAGAAGGTGAAGACGCATATGGAGAAGGAGGGTAACGAGCTGGAGCTTGAGTACAACTGCTCAATGGCTGGCGGGTGTAGGAACATGGCATGCGAGTTCGCAAGGAAAGCACATATTTTACCAAGCCCAGCGCCTGCCCAAGAACAAAGGAAAAACATACCCTAAAGGATGAATCGTTTGCTACCTTTTCTTCTCCATGCAGAGCTCCTCAGCCACCTTCAGCGCATCCTCAAGCGTTATAGGTACCTCACTGCCCACTTTGTGCTCCCTATCGTACCTCTTCACCCTGTACGTGAAGAGGATGTCGAACTGTCTCTGCCCAGAAGTCATCCTCCACAGATCTAGGCCCCACCTCTCCCTATCGTCATTGAGGACAGCCCTGAGCACCAAATCCGTATCCCTATTTATCGGCTCCCTCAAGTACCCCCTTATGTGGAACCCATTGGCTGTCCTATAGATGCCAACATACCAACAGATACCGCTCAGGAACGTGTAAATCTTCTGTAGCCTAACCCCAACCCAGCACGGGTCCTGCTTGTTCAAGTCAATGTCAATCTTCACTTCGTAGATGATGTCCTCCCAGAACATGGTTTTACACCCCTGCACATTCCTGTGGAATTTCGATCCCAGCCTCCCTCAGCTCCTTCTCATGGCCCTTAATTAGGTCGCATATGTTCACGCCGCTCTCAATGAGTCTCTTGAAGGATTCCCTCCTCAGCTCAGTGAAGAACCTCTGGGACTGCTTAAGCAAGTAGCTGTACCCGCTGGACTTGTAGAGGCTACTGTCCTTGAAGTCCTCGGGGATCACAGGCTCCGCAGGCGCGGTCATCAAGATGCCCGGCACTCCTACCGTCCTGTACCCCCTCCTTAACCCCCTCCTCGCTTCGTACCACATCACATCCTCACAGCTTGCGCCGGGCCAAGGAGGCCTAATTCCGAAGGCGTAGTACTTATACACCTCGTAACTGCCGTAGTCGTTCCTCTTCTCTATTGCGACGGCGAACGCCCTATTCGTCATAAAAGCCTCCTGCGACCACCAAGCGTGGGTCTTCACCCACTCAACGCCGTATATCTCCTTGTTCGCCAGTATTGTGTCAATTAGGTTGGCCTCCTGCTCCACCTCAACGCTCCCGGATAGGCACTCAAGGATGGCTGTCGCAACCCTGTCCAGAGTACCCACATCAATGCATATGCTGGAGCCATCCTCCGAAACATACAGCGCCGGGGGCATGAGGACTACCTCAACCTGGAACGTGAATGGTCTCCTCCTCCCCACGTAGCTACCGGTGTATATGACCTTCATTGGGAAGTACAGTACCCCAGGATCTACGTTTATCCCGCTCATCCTAAGGAATGCAACGTCAGTTGAAGCCATGTAGAACATCAAGTACCTGAGGAACAGCTCCATCTGTCTGGTTTCATACCACCCATACCCCAGCACGCTCCTTATTGTGTCCCTAACCCTCAACGCAACATCGGTCTTCCTCTGCAACTCAACCCACACCTTAGTGGCATCAACGAACCTCCTCAAGTCTATCCTCCACCTCCCGCCAACCCTCACCACCCTTGGGTACCTCCTATACTCGCTGTCCACCATGGAGACGACCCTAATCACTATGTCCCTGAACTCAGTGATGTCAAAGCACGCCTCCTCCTCGGTGGCGAAGTTCACCTCCTTCGGCGAGGTCTCGAAGAGCGACAAGGATTGACACCTCGTGAAATTATCATATAGACAAGTTTTTAAGGTTTTCTTCCCGTAGAAATAAAACCGTAACCTTTTTAAATAGAGCCTACACACAATCTTTGGTCACTATGTTAGCGGATGTCCTTTCGATACTGTCGGGCGCCTCTGGAATAGCAGTAGCCTACGGAGTCGAGGGTTGGTTAAACTCGAAGATGGCTAAGTTCGTAAATGGAGCTGTAACACCGACAAGCAAGTACTCCCAAGTGGCGACTGCAATAGCTGGCGTGGGTTATGCCGGCTTAACCTATGCGTTGTTCAAGGAGGGGCTCAGGATGAGGAGGTACCTACAGGAGTTCATGCTCGGCGCCGGCTTTGAAACCCTCTTTTCAGCCCTCTGGAACTTCGCCGCCGCGGCAACCATGGGCAAGTCCTTTGGGGCAAACACGCCGGCTTACTGGGTCATGAAGTTCCTAGCCGACATATCGGGCACAAGCCTATTCTCGTAAGCATAAACCAAAAGTTTTAAATTTATCAAAACTCAAAACCTTTTTTGGTATGGCATCATACCAACAGGCGTATTCTGTCTTTAAGCAGATAATGAACAACATCTTGGCACTTGAGGGCGTCAAGCTTGTGAAGGTTGCTTGCAGGGAGGTCTATCCTCAGCTGAACGATTGCTACATACTCGTGCAAGTCCTTGAGCCTTATGCGCAGAACGTCAGAAACAAGTTGCCGACCTCGGTGGACGGCGTCCCAATAGTGGTTCAAGCGATACCTTCGCCGCCAACAACAGCATGAAGCTCCATCATTTTTAAATCAACACTTCAATTTAATCAAGATGTCCTTCACGGAATTAATACAATGGAAAGACGCAGTGTTCAAGAGGATGCTCAAAGACTACAAGGAGTTCGCGGTGGCTGTTGGCGTGTCCAGGGACAGGTTGCTCATTTTAGCGACAAATACGCAGGCGGGCATATCGGCGGCAGTTGATGAGGGCATACCGCTGACGCAGGTGTCTGTGCTGAAGGCGAGCAAGCCCGTCATTGGCCAAGGGACAATAACGTGTGGTTACAGGGACAACCCCTATAGGCCCCTCAAGGTTGGTTGCTCAACATCGGCGGTGGCGGACAATGGACAGCCACTGCTGGGCGTGCCATACACATGCTCACTCGGCCCAATCTTCCAAGCTACGGATGGAGAATACTACGCAGTCTCAGCGAACCACTGCTGGGCTGGAACCGTTTGCAACATCTCTCCAACAGGGAAGTACGCAATACAGCCATCGAGCGCCTGCGGGGGCTCCTACCCAAATGACTACATTGGGGATGTGGTGAGGTACACAACGCCGACAGGGATGGTTGCTGGGTACACAAGCTTCAACGCCGACGCGGCGCTGGTGAGGATAAGCAACCCGCTGTTCTTCGACATGGACGCCCTCTGGGACCAAGACGTGTATAGGCCCTACACCCCAAGGGTTATTGAGCCTGTCATCGGCATGAACATAGTCAAGCTCGGTGTCGGGGAGACAACGTATTCACTGAGACAAGGCACAATAACCGCCTACCCAGCCTCCGCCGTTGTAATGTGCCCAAGCGGTGTTGAGTTCGTTCTTGAAGACCAGTTCATAATCAATGCCCCCACATCCGAGGGGGACTCCGGCTCAGCAGTCCTGGCTTCAGACCTAAGTGGGATAATTGGCGTGACAGCCGCAGTCACGCCGGAGGGCTACGGAATTGCTGGGAGGTTCTCAAACATCCTCAAGGACTTCGGGCTACAGCTACCAACCCTGCCTGCCCTACAAGCGGCTACGCCTTCGACCATCCCTTCAACCATCTCGACAGTTGCACTCTCAACAACAGCCTTGGCCGCAGTAGCGGCGGTACTGGGCGCCGGCGCACTAATTGGGGGCCTCGTTTGGGCTAGAAGGAAAAAGAAAGGGATTTAAGATAGGGCAAGAAGGAGGTCAGAGGCCATGGTCTCCCAATCGATTGACCCAAAGAAGGATGTCGTTGCATCGTTTAGCCTACACCCAGAGAAGCACCTGGGCTACTTTGTTAGGTATGGCAACACATACATCGAGAGGCAGTCCCCAAAGTTGCTTGAGTACACCGAGGTCACCAGGATGCTCATGCCGGAGTTCGCTAGATTGCCCTTGGAGGAGAGGGTAAAGGTTGCCCTTGGAAGGGGCATGGAGATTGAGGAGGTCACAATAAAGCTGAAGGAGTGCCCCAACACCAACTGCCAGGAGAAGGAGGCGTTCACAATGAGGGACCCAATCGCGGCGGCGAGACTTGTCGATGCCTTGAGGGAGAGCGGGAAGTTCGACAAGGTGAGCGTCCTCTTCAAGGTCAAGTGGAAGGGGGAGGAGAGGGTATTCACGGAGGGCATGTTCGACATGGCGGCCCTGCTCACCGGGAGCAAGGTGTCGGAGGTGGTCAGGCCGAGCCAGTACAGCGGCAAGCCGACCAACTACATACCCAAGCTCCTCATAATGGCGTCAAACCAGCTAAGCGATGAGGAGATAAATGAGCTATGGAGGTCATTATACAAGGGGCAGAGCCCGCTCTCCAAGGAGGTCATTGAGTACATGAGGAGGATAGCGCCAGCCTACAAGTTCCTGGACGAAGTCAAGGCGACAGCGGCGAAGGAGGTAATTAAGGGGAAGGACCTAACCGACATAGCGAGGGAGGTCATATCCACGGTTGAGGAGGCAACTAAGAGGGCCGAGAGGAGGGCTTTTGTGCCATCCGTCTCAAGCAGAGGTTCGCCAAGGTAATCAGCAGAAATCCCACATGCCAGTGGTGGAACCTGTCGAACCTTCCAATGTCCTTTGCATCGTCGGCTAAGGCTGTTAAACCAAACAACAAGGCTTCGAAGCAGAGCCTTGGGTCGTTCATGACGTCCCTCACGAACTCAAGGGATTTCTCGGCAAACTCGTCATCCTTCCCCTCCAAGTATAGGTCCAACAGCTCCCTTATCCGGTCGGTTATTTGCATCGTAGGCTACTTCAACAAACCCTTTTAAATGATTATTCCTTTAGTACCCTGTATGGTCACGTTTAGGTGCCACGGATACGAAATCACGGTGGATCCAAGGAACAGGACTGTGACGTATAAGGTGGTTGACATAAACGACTTGAAGCTGACCAGGGACTGCATACAGAAGATAGAGCAAATATTGAAACAAGGAGGGTGATCGGGATGGCAACGCAGGCACCGCCGATTGAGATAACGCTCACGAGCAGGGAGATATTCACGACGCTCTCCTTCTTCAAGCTTGGGTTCTTTGGCTCGATAACCTTCCCCATACTTGTGCCGCCCAATGGCATGGCTGTCTTCTCGTTCCCAGTGCCAAGGGAGAACTCGCTGATACTGGACCTGCTTGCCTTGTACGCCACGGTGGATAACGTCCTTGACGTAACGGTGTATGTGGACAACAAGGTCCTCCTCTGGGACGGGCAGTTCAACAACAATACCTACCCGCCAGGGGGGATATTATTTTACGAGAGGGGCATCCTCCCAACAGTGCTTAATGAGCTATCCGTGATAATATACAACAGCTCGAACCAAACCGTGTACTTCTACATGAGGATAGAGTTCGGGCTGATCAGCTCCTACATCTACGGAAACCTCCTCAAGAACTACTTCTCGGTTATTGAGCAAGTCATTGGTAGCTAATCTTTTTTAAGGTCCAAAAATGATGGTACCTTGATGAGCCAGCAAGTGCCAATGATTATTGGTGAGGAGTTCAGGGAGATATTGACAACGCTTGAGAAGTACGGAAAGGTGGAGTACAAGACTGTAGCGGATACCCTCTACGTTCCACCGCAGGGCACAGCAATCCTCGCAATGGAGGTTGACGTCCTAAAGCCGGGCAGGATCTTTCTTGTGTTCGAGACTGGGATTTCATCATCGGTTACATGCCTTGAGATACAAGTCGTAATAGACGGCAACGTATATGCCTACGAACCGTGCTACCAACCAAGGCTTTACTCGTGGGGCGTGAACTACTTTAAGGACGGCATAATAATAACGATGAAGAACTACGCGTGGGTCATGGTCTATAACCCAACGAGCAACCCAGCATATGTCCAAGAGAGGGTCGGATACGCAGAGATAGACAGCGACATGTTCACAAAAATAGAGCAGAAGTTCTTCTCTGTCATCCGTCAAGCAATACAAGTTTAGGCTTGTTCCTCCTTTTTTGGTATCGGGGAGGTGACCAGGTTGTATAGCGCGGGGTTCAGCTTGTACAGCTTCTCCTTGTAGCAGTCTATGAGCTCCATTATGACTTGGTCGTACGTCTTCTTCTCCCCGCTCTGTATCTCCATTGAGCTCTTCACCCTAATGAAGAACATGAACGTCTCCTCATCCACGCTTATGGTCCTCTTCCTCCCCTTTCTCTTCTGCTGGCTCACAAAAGCGGGAAGGTTAGTAAGCTTAAAAGGGATTAGGTTTTGGGCTACTTAATAAAGCCTAAAAACTTCATAAACTCTCCATTTAGAACTACTTGCACTTTTCTCACTTTCACTAGGTATCCCCAGGCACGAGGAAGCTCTTGAGGGCTAAACCCTTTTTATAAATTGTGGGTATCGTCTCATGACCAACTATGTCCCTTCAACCTGTATCAGTACCCGTAGCTGGAGTGCCAACTCCACCGCCTGCTGTCTATGCCCAGCCGTACGCAACGTTCCAGTACTTTGAGGAGACCAGGGGCGTAGCGCAACTGGTCGCTGCGGCTATCGTCAAGGCAGTCACCAAGTTCGCCCAGTCAAACCCATCGCAGGTAGGCAAGGGCGTCGTCGCCAGGGAGATGCTACCACAAGTGGACATATTCCTCTCAGGCACGCCAGGCATAACGAGCCAGCTATCAGACATAGTCTGGCACTGGAGCATCTCCACAGCCGCCACGAGCTTCACAGCACCGCAGACCTTGTACTCCGCCATTGTCCCACAGAACAAGGCCTACGCAATCTTCGGCTACAGGTGGTTGCAACCAAGCCCAGTTGTCAGCGGCTTAATGCTGATGATTGGTACGCAGACGGCGCCTTGGGCGCAGGTGCTGGTTGACTACTACAACGGCTTCCTACTGTTCCCAGACCCAATATCGCTGGCTCCCAACACTAACTTCACCATCTACTACGTAGCCCCAAGCACGGGCACAGACCAGTTCGCAATACTCGGGATAGTGGCTGAGGCTGTCGGTACGACAGTGAGCTACACGCCAACATCATAAGAGGTGATAGCGCATGACCGTCTTGAGCATAAATTACCTGAAGAGGGAGAAGAACCCGAATGAGCCCGACATATACTTCGTACAAGTGCAAGGCCCAGCCAGCTACACAAGCGGCGGCTTCTCTGTCTCAATACCGGGCGTCAGGACAATAATTGGCGCATCCGTGGTCGCCAGCGGGACTTCAGCGTATGGGCTACCGACGGTAGCCAGCTTCACCGGCAACAGCATCACAATAAAGGTCTTCAGCACAACCGGCACGCCAATGAGCGAGATAGCAAGCGGAACACCGCTCACAGCGTACGTATTTACATTAGTTGTCCTCGGAGTATAAGGCTGAAGCATTTGAAATTCAAAATTCAAATTTTTTCTTTCAATTTTCCTTTTAATCCCCCCAAAATCCTCCCCTCATCAGCTCCTCATATAGTTCCATGTATTTTCTACCCATCACTGATATGTCGAAACGCTCCTCAGCATATGCTCTGACATCCTCATACCTCCACCTCCTCTCAAGCCCTTCCTCAACTGCTTGTCTCAGCTCCTCAATGTCTATTGCATCTAAGATGTGGTCCCTCCACTCCTCTGCCTGCTCCTTCAAGGACAGCTTGTTCCTCACCAGCAAGCCAACTGCCTTGTCCCTTACAATCTCCGGCCCAGAGCCGGCGGTGGAGAGGAGAACCGGCGTGCCGGTAGCCATCGCTTCAATTGCGGTCAAGCCGAATGCCTCCAAGTACACCGTGGGTTGCATGAACAGCCTAGCCCTGCACAACAGCTGTCTCTTTACTTGTTCTCCTCTCCAGCTACTGGGCAGGTTGATTATCACCACGTTCCTCAGCCCCTTAGCCCTCAGGCTGTACTCCATGTGGTACTCCATGTGGTCGTAGAATGTCGGGTTCCAAGCAAGTATGAACCTCGTGTTCGGCATCCTCCTTGCCACCTCAATTATCAAGTCCACCCCCTTGCTTGGGTGCGGCCTCCCCACATAAAGCACGTAGTCCTTCCTATCAGCCTTGCCACAGAACGGGTACTCGCTAATTGGTATGCCGTATGGAACAACCCTCGTCTTGATGCCGAAGTACTGGGCATACCTCTGGACAGCCCTGCTCAGCACCACAATGTTCCTCTTGTGGCTCCTCGGGTAGTTCAAGTCAAAGCCGTTCCTAGTCACCAAGGTGGGCCTACTGAACTTGTAGGAGAACTCAGCAACGATGGCTAGGGCGGACATGTCGTGAACTACATCCGCCTTAGCGAGCACGTGAGAGAAGAACTTGACCGTCTCATGCTCGCAAGCAAGGCAAGTGCTCAGGTAGCTCGCCCTAATCGGGGCAAGCGGTATGTCGGGGGGCAGGGATGACGAGTAGGGGGCAATAACGAAGACTTCATGCCCCTGGTTCCTAAGCCACCTAGCCAGGTAGTATGTGATTACTTCGCTCCCATACCCAGTGAACCTCCACGTCGGGATTGGGAAGATGCTACTGGATACAAGCGCAATCCTCATTGCACAAGTTGAGGAATAAGTATTTAAATTTTTAATCTTCACCTTACATATGCCGAAAAAAACAAAAGAGCTAAAACTGATATACGAGGAGGGCGTACTGAAGACGCCGGATGGCGTGCCATATGACGAGCTTGCGAAGACCTATGACTTGCCGGACCCAGACATGTACAACCTGCTGGACTTCCTGGACGAACTTAAAGACAAGGGAATTGAAAAGATAGAGATAATAATTTCCGAAGTGTAACTATGGTTGACATAACGCCGTTGTTCAATGAGTACAACTGGATGAAGTGGAGGGCTGGGAGCAGGTGGAGCAGGGTAGTCACGATGTGGAGACCCGCAATTCCGAACTTAAAGTACAGGGATGCCGTGAAGGCGATGTCCATTGGGGCGATATGCCCAATATGCAGGAGGGAGGTGGTGAAGTACAAGAAGATAGTTTGGCAGAGCAGGGACGAGATACACGTGAAGCTGGTTGTGATGCACAAGACGGGCAGTTGCACCCTGGGCGAGCTTGTGTACAAGGCGACAGTTGGCACTACAAAACTCAAATAAAAATCCCTTAAAAAGGGATTTTCGCTTCTCTAGTTGATATTTATGTCGAGTAGCGTTTGTCAATCAGGCAATTGCGGATACATGACTTGCTACCAGACAACGATAGGCGGACAGCCAACATACGCATGCGAGGGGAGCGGAATATACGGACCAGACCCATTTATGATGGGCAGGCAGACGTGGTACATACCAGCCCAATACGTGGTGTCAAAGGGCGGTTACATAGAGCTCTCGGTCAACCAAGGAGGTTCAAACTGGACGGCAATCAGCAACTTTGTGATAGATTTGCCAACTGTCGGTATCCAGTGGTCTCCTGGTCCTAATTCCTTCTACCAAGGGTGCAATTGGTATCAATCAATAACTGATTACGGGCCAATCTTCTGGACAAGCTGTGGTACAACGGCATGTTTCTCACCTGGTACCCCGCCTAAGCCGTTCACCTTCCAGCCGGGCGTGGATAACGAAATAGCTGTGGGGTTCCAAAACGCCGTTGGGAACATACACTACACGCTGAAGGTTGTCTTCTGTCCTCAGGGATATGGTTCGTCCATACAGAAGTCCAGCAACTGCATTGACATGACCAACGACCAAAACGCGAACCTTGGATGCTACTGCTGTGTTCCGTCCACAACCTCAACCGTTACGCCAGGGAGCACGTGTCCAAATGCAACCCCGCCAAGCAACATCTGCATTACAAATGTTAGCACAGGACAACAAGTCTGCGGGCAACAGAACGCCTTGACGATAAACACCACGGTTAACTCTACCGTAGAGGTTCACGTCTCAATACAAGGCTCCCTACCAAGCGGTTGTTGCTGGGCCGAGGTCTTCCACTTCCCGCCCGGGCTCACTGGTTATGACAATAGGGCAAACGTTAGCATACCATCCAATGGAGGCAATGCCGTAGCAATGCTTGGGTCTGGCATAACCACTGACACGTGGTTCATAACGCCAACAGCCCCCGGCACGTATCAAATAATAACGATGGTGTGCGCTGGGGACTGCCAGCAGACGTACAACTCAAACATATGCGCGTATGGACCAACGATAGTGCTTAGCGTCTCAACACCAACAACGACTACATCTAGTATAACAACTACAAGTACAACATCACCTACAACAATTACGTATTCATCACCTACGCCAGGTACATGCACAGTGATTGTCAGTGCGACGAGCAACCCAGCTGGCATACCGGTCTCAGCATCCACATCAACTCTTACTCTGAGCCAAGGGCAGTCGGCGAGCATACAGCTCAGCGCGCCGCAGACGTACCAGCTCGGCAACATAACGTACGTCTTCAACTACTGGTGGGTGAACGGGCAGACGTATAACACGCCAACGGTGTCATACCCAGTCTCATGCACGACGCCGGGCACAATCACCGTGGAGGCGATAGCCAACTACTACGCCCAAACAACGAGCCCGCCAAGCTCTCCATCAGTCCCAACAGCCATCTCGCAGATACCTTGGAACTACGTAATAATAGGGGCGATAGCAATAGCGGGCATAGCGGTGCTTGGGTGGGCGATAGGTCAAGCGAGGAAGAAGAGTGAGTAGCTTTTAATTAAAAATAAACCATCATCAAACATTACCCATTTTATATTTCCCTTCGGCCGTCAAGTAGAACCTTGAGTCCAGTATGTGCCTGGCGGTGACGTTGGGCAGGACGATTGGCCTCAGCCCAAGCACCTGTCTCACCTTGAGGAAGAAGTAGAAGTCCTCGCCCATGCCGTGCTCCATGGAGAACCAAGGCTTCGGCAACCTCCTGAATACGTCGGCATCAATCATGGCGAGGCCCAGCCCGCACACGTCCACTGGGAAGAAGAAGCTCCTCTTAGCAAGCCTATCAACGTCCTTCGGCTTCAGGTTTATGAACTTATCCCCCCTCTTCAGGTATAGGCTCAATCCCCTCAGCGTCTTCTCGTAGTATATCCCGCACGCCATTGGTGCTCTGGCGAAGACGAACGCCGTTATTGGATTGACCTCGGGCACAATGTCGTCATCCCAGAACAGCACCTTGGTCGCGCCCAGGTTCAGCGTGTCTTCAACGCCCCTCTCCCTGGCTTCCGCAACGCCGTAGTGCTTGGTGTGGACCCAGACCACGCTTATCCCCCTGTCCCTAGCCTCCACCGTGTAGGTGTGCATAGCCATCCCGACAACGTATGTCAGCGGGGACCTGGACACGGGAGTGACTATTGCCACGACCTCACTCATCGATTAAAAATTGAGGATAGTTTTTTAAAGTTATTTTTCCACAATATTCTCAATGGCACCCAGGAGGGTTGAACCAGAGTATTACAAGACATTGGATGGCGACGAGGAGCTGAGCTCGTACGAGCTCTCCCTCATGCTCAAGGCCCTCTATTACTTCCTCAGGTCTTTCAAGTCCACGGAGACCTGGCTCTCCATACAGAAGCTCTACAGGGGCGCGCAGAGGTACGGGAAGCTCACAATAAAGGGTAGGGTCAAGGTCGTGAGGGTCGTTGGGGACATACTCGCGTACTTCGCCGACGGCGTGGAGATAGAGGGCGATGTGAGGAGGGGCACATCCCTCAAGAAGTACATCTTCACTAGGTTCAACCCGCTTGTGGAGCTTGCCAATCAAGTCGATGAAGCATCCTTTATAAGCCAAGTCATTGAGATGTATAGGCGTGCAAGGGGTACCTCGTAAGCCGCCGTTCCTGCTCCTAATCGTGGACGAGGGAGTACCAAACCAGGAGGAGGAGTCGGCGCTGGCTGAGTACGGGGATGTGGTCATATTCAAGAAGGTGAGGTCCTACAACGACGTGGTCAACATCAGGATAAAGCACCCAGCCCTTGCATGCATTTACGTCGGCGATACTCTCACTGAGACC
>Ga0326758_100157_pt1 | contig 20376 bp, 13 predicted proteins | sample GCRJH_S_FD_207221 | JGI IMG/M metagenome (GOLD analysis project Ga0326758, IMG submission 207221) | Hot spring sediment microbial communities from Geyser Creek Basin, Yellowstone National Park, WY, United States - GCR.JH_S | ecosystem: Environmental > Aquatic > Thermal springs > Near-boiling... | reverse complement strand
TTGGTGGTTTGAGTAGGAGCTCGGTGGCTAGGTAGGCAGCCACCAACGCGGGCATGACTATTGCTGTGATCACCGCGTCTACGTACACCCTAGCGAGCGTATTCTTCGAAACCACCAACCGCCTGGGCAAGTCCCGCGCGGATACTACTGCAACGTAAATGGTTGCCGCAAGCATGTACTCCGTGTATATTGATGTACCAATGCTCGGTTTACCACCGCCAACCCAGGCAATGAGCGATGTCATGTATGATGAGGCGATGGCTAGGGCAAAGGATTGAATTAAAAACGACTCACTGAGGACCACCCTACCCAACACGTACTCTGACGTCCACAGTGCAATAATGACCTCCGCAGCGAGTACGACCGTGGGTACGACCACGGACTCAATGAAGTATAGCCAGGGTGGGTAGTGGAACATCAATGCCTCGTAGGCATTGAATGGTGAGGTTAGGTAGATGATAAGCATGGGCATGTCGAGGATGGGTCTAAGCCCGGTGGTGTTCACCGACACCCAATAAACAATGAGCGGCTTCGGTACTATGGCTAGCGAAGCCCAATAAAGGGCAGTGTAGACCAGCAACACGGCGAGTAGGGAGGCAACAACAAACCCAAGACGCACCATACAACCACAGACTATATCAATAAATACCTAACCCACCCAACACCAACCACCACAACAACCAAGCACGCAACTACCAAGAGACAATCAAGAAGAAAACCAAGGAAACTAAGAGTCGTCGGGCTTCACAATTATAAGGGATGATAAAGTGTGTGGTACTTGGGCGTGCATTGAGTCGGACAACGCCGAGGCGTTGTTCAACAACATTGTGAATGAATGGAGGACCAAGCTCACCGACTACAGCCTCATCGAGGTCATCACCGAGGAGAAGTCCATAGACTGGGACAAGATGCGTGACGCAGTTGCCCAACGCTTCAAGCACTTCCCAAGCCAAGTCCCGCACATCTCCGAGGCGATAAACCGGCTCAAGGCAAGCAACAACGTCCTCCTGGTAGGTCCACCTGGGAGCGGGAAGTCCCTGTTCATGGACGTCCTAGGCGACCTGCTTCACGCCGTCTACATCAACATGACCAACGCAAGCAACGCAGGTATCGAGAACATAATATCCATCCTGGCTAGGACGGACATAGTCCTGATAGATGAATTAGATAAGGCGAACACTAGGGATCTAGGGATAATACTCCAGCTGGCGGACTCAACGAGGCAGGTGGTTGCCATAACTAAGGCGAACAAGTCCTTCCTCGTGAGACTCAAGGTGCCGATAGTGGCAGCGATGAACATAGCGATGAACAAGGAAAGTAGAGAAAGGTTTTTAAGTGACTACCCAAAAGAGCTTTTGGGTAGTCACTATGGGGCTAGACACCTGGATTAAGGACACAAAGCCGGAATCGTTAGATGAGGAAGTGGCGAGACTGAACAAGTTAGCTAATGAGAAGGGGGTGGGGGAAATGTCCATAGACGCCATCTTATATCCAATATTCCAGACGGCAATGTTTAAGAAGGTCTTTGGGAAGGAGCTACAGGACGATATCGAGATGTTCACAAGGTCCCACTCGTTTGAGGAGACATTCCTTGTTGTGGACTCTGTGCGGAAGATTGGCGAGGTCTACCCCCTCATTGTGGACTTGGACGGGTACATCATTGACGGGAGGTCCAGGTTCCAGGCAAAGGTGGTTGCAGGGCAGGATAAGGCATACGTGAAGCAGTTGCCGATTAGGTGCACAGCAAACGAGAAGAGCATAATCCTTTGCACCCTCTTTGCATTACAGATCTGGAGGAGCAAGGGCATCTCGCCGCACCTCCTTGGCATAATGAAGAAGGTTGAGGACAAGCTCAAGGAGCTGGGGATTAACATGCAGTTGGTGGACATGAGGCTCCCCTCCATGTACAAGTACGCAATAAAGAAGGCGGAGAGGGAGAGGAAGAGAATAGTCGCGCTCAAGGACATAGTGAACGAGATAGGGTCGAAGCTGGTGGACGACCAAGTGATCAAGCTTGCCGAGGCAATAATAGAGAGCTACATGAAGAAGGAAGGTACCGAAAGGACAAAGACGTCCTTGCTGGCACCAGCAGCGCTCGTCGCCGCCGTATCAACCACGTGCAACGGAGATGAGGGCGTGAGGAACCTCCTCAGGGAGTTGCATCGCTACGACTTCATAGACAACATATCTGGCGTGCAAAATCTAGCCAGGAAGATATCGAGGGAGCTGGGGCTGTCGAGGACGGTAAACGACCACTGTAGGGAGAGGATAGCCTACATCCTCCAGAGCCACAACGTCGATCCCAAGCCATGGCTTGAAAAATTCGAGCAGTGGAGGCGGGTCACCCACAACAGGCCAGCCGCGACTGCCCTCGTGGTTCAGCAAGCCCTCGGGCTACAGGAGAAGGATGTCTGCGAGATGTTCGGCATAACGCCACCGACCTTCAGGAACAACAGGGGGAAGCTCTTCGCAAGGGGCTTAATCACCCTGCCCTCCTCACTTCAATCAGCTCAGTCGCGTGGACCCTCTTCACAGCAATCCCAGAGCGGTGGTACTTAATTATTTTGATTGTGTTCTTTATGCACATGAAGTCCAGCTGTTCAAAGCATCTGAAGGAGTAGATTAGGTTCCTCTCTACATCCTGCACCTCTAGGACATTACATAAGGCAACACTGCCTATCCCAATTTCTTAGCAATTCGTAAACCTGTACCTGAATCTACCCACAAAATGAGCCTTGAGCTAAAGGTTTCTTAGAATCTAAAATAGAAGAATTGATGCACCTTGGTGGGTATCCGTGGTGGTGAGCACTGTTAGACGGGATCTCTAACGACGACGGGATCTAGAGTGGTTGAGACGTACAGCGTGAACAAGTGTGGTTCTTAATAGCTACCTACCCTCTATCTTTTCTCATAGCCGTAAACCAGTGGCGTTGCTTAACCGATAAATATCGAGGCTGTGAATGTGGCTAGTGCGAATATTATGGTGAGCACGGCGATGCGTGTTGATACACAGCTCATTATATAACCCGCTCAAGGCCCAACTTTAAGCGTTAATAACGGTGGCATTGATGGACCAAATAATTAGGAGACCGAGGAACACTCGACTAAGCCGACTCTCTCGGTGTTACAATGATGCATTAATGCCTTGGCTGAGTTATCGGCATGGATGAGCTTCGCAGCAACATCCATACCATGCTAATACTCAATAACAACTTCATTACCACTCTCCTGAACGCAATACTTGTTGATAATGCCTAAAACCTTCCTGGTAGTCGGTAAATCAGCTTTAACGGCGTTATTGATAGTTATGGCTCTCGTATTCACAGGAATGAATAAAATCATCTTTACATTACATGACCTTCATTAAGAGAAGGGTTTTTAAGGAACTACCCAAAAGAGCTTTTGGGTAGTCACTATGGGGCTAGACATCTGGATCGAGGCATCAAGCATTGAAACACCGTGGGTTAGGGAGTACGCATTGCTTCTATACGATGAATTTAGGGACAGGGAATTCACAGCTGAAGATGCACAGAAGGCCTTGGCCAAGGCTGGTAGGAGAATAGAGAACATCTATAAATTATTATCACCGCTTCTTAAGGAAGGCTTATTGCAGCGTGTTGGCGAAACCAAGGATGGAAAAACACTCTATAGATTCGCTATAAGAGGCGGTAATGTAATTAAAACACCTGGTAAGGATGATTTAATAAGTCTTCTGAAGGAGGCCGCTGATCGTATTAGAGTTGCCGTACCGTATGAATCTATACTCCTCCTATTATTTTACAAGGTCGTGAGTGATAAGTGGAGTAACATAGTTTCCACGTATAAGAGAGAGGGATACACTGATGAACAGGCTTATACAATAGCTAATGAGGATTACTTGAAACTTTATGATGAGAATAGTAAAAGACTGTTAACGTGGGATGCAGTAACTAGGAACCCTCAAACAATTCAAAATATTGAATTAGCTTTGCTTCGAATAGTAGAGCTAAATAGTACTGATGAGGGTATTAGCCTAGAGGAACTGAGAAGGGTCATAGATAGGGTTGGCTTCTCTACACTAGCCAATAATGATGATTTAAGAAAAGTTCTCGTGAAACTAGTGGAATTATTCAATAAATACGACTTCAGCGCAATTGACTATGATATAATAGGTGATGCCTATCAATGGATATTATCATACTTCGCCCCAACAAAGGCTAAGGAAGGCGAGACGTACACCCCAAGGGAAGTCATAAAGCTCATGGTTAGGTTAATGGACCCTGAAAATAATAGCACAATAGTTGACCCTGCATGCGGCTCAGCAGCAATGCTCATAGAGTCATATAACTATATTAAGGCAAAATTGGAAGGTAAAGATCCATTATTAAAGCTGTATGGGCAGGATAGGAATGAATTAATGGTCGCTGTTGCAAAGATGAACCTGTTCCTCCACGGAATAAGAACAGACGCAAAAATATTCCTTGGAGACAGTCTCACAAACCCAAAATTCCTAAAGGAACTAGGGGACTTGGGCGCTGACTACGTCATAGCTAATCCACCATGGAACCAGGACGGTTATGGGGAAGATGAACTAAGTAAACCAGAGCTAAGGAGAATATACAAATATGGTTATCCACCAAACAATACGGCAGATTGGGCATGGATACAATTAATGCTATACACAGCAAGGAGGAAGACAGTTGTGGTAATAGACCAGGGCGCATTATTTAGAGGCGGAAGGGAAAGGGAAATAAGGAGTAAGGTAATCAACGAGGACCTGGTAGAAGCCGTGATCCTACTCCCTGAGAAGCTATTCTACAACACCCAAGCCCCCGGTGCCATATTAGTCCTCAATAAGAGCAAACCGCAGGAGAGGAGGGGTAAGATACTGTTCATAAACGCAAGCAATGAATACAAACAACACCCAGAAGTTAAGAAACTAAACATACTCGGTGAGGATAACATAGATAAAATCACCAAGGCATACAGGGAATTCACCGAGATACCAGGCTTCTCAAGGATAGTCCCAATAGAGGAGGTGCGGAAGTATGACTACAACCTCAACGTAACACTATACGTAACGCCAATGGGGGAGGAGGAGAGCATTGATTTAGTTAGTGAATGGGAGGAGCTAAAGAGGATAGAGCAGGAAAGACAAGAGCTCATGAATAAAGTAAACCACATCATGAACGAAATAACCAAAGTCCTGGGTGAGTAGTTATGATGTTCCGCAAGGAGACAGAGTTCCAGGAGACAGAGATCGGGAAGATACCGAAGGATTGGAAGATTGAAAGGTTAGGCCATTTAATTAATTATGTTAAAGGAAAGAAACCTAAAAAGTTATATGATCAGAAGATTAACGAGAATAGTTTACCTTATCTTACAGCTGAATACATGAGAGGTTTAGAGGCACCTAAATGGTGCAATCCAGAGGAAGATCCTAATATAATTAAGGTTAATAGTGATGATGTTATAATGATATGGGATGGCTCCTACGCAGGCCATGTATTTACTGGGTTTAACGGAGCTTTGGCATCTACAATGATCAAAATTGTTCCAAAGTATAATAACCTTGATAAAAAGTTTATGTATTATTATCTTACTATAAGCTTTCAGAGACTTAGAGGAACAACCATCGGAACTGGCGTACCACACATAAATAAAAAGATATTTGAGGAATTGTACATACCTTTACCTCCAAGCGAAGAACAGAAAAGAATCGCTAATATTCTTTCGATGATTGATAGTGGTATTGAGATTGTTGATAGGGTTGTTGCCAAGCTTGAGGGGATGAAGAGGGCCTTATTAAACGAGCTACTGACAGGGAGGATTAGGGTTAGGGAGGAGAATGGCAAGTTAACGTTTTATAAAGAAACAGAATTTCAAGAGACAGAAATTGGAGAAATGCCGAAGGATTGGAAGATTGAAAAATTGAAGAATATCGTGATTAAAGCAAAAATGGGAGGAACCCCTAGGAGTACTGTACGTGAGTATTGGGGTGGAGATATACCTTTTGCGAAGGTCGAAGACATAACTAGTTCCCATAAATATCTATTTAAAACCAGCACTACAATAACTAAATTAGGTTTAGAGAACTCCAATGCTTGGATCATACCTAAGGATTCATTACTTATAACGATCTATGGGACATTAGGTGCTGTTGCAATAAATAAAATAGAACTAGCGACGAACCAAGCAATAGTTGGTATAATACCGAGAAAAGATATCGTAGATGTGGAATATCTGTACTATTGGTATTCTTTCTTCCAACCTAATTGGAATAAGTATGTAAAAAAGAGCACACAACCAAATCTTACTTTGGAAATAGTAACAAATAGTAAGTTGCCTTTGCCTTCAATTAAGGAACAAAAAAGAATTACTGATATTCTCTCAACAATTGATAGTAGTATTGAGCTCTATTATAGGGAAAAAGAGAAGCTTCTACGTTTGAGGAGGGGTTTAATGGGTGTTCTCTTGACTGGTAGGGTTAGGGTGGTGAGTGATGTTAGGGATGTGGGGGTGGTTGTATGAGTGAGGAGGAGGTTGTGAAGGAGCTTTTGGAAAAGCTTGAGGGGCTTGGTTGGAGAAGGGCTAGTGAGTGTCCTACTGAGGGTGAGGTTGTTACTAGCCCAATACTGGATAGGGTTTTTGAGGAGAGTTTTAGGAAATTGAATGAAAAGGCTTTAATTAATGCGGGATTAGGGAATAAGGTAAGTGATATAATTCGTAAAGTTAGGGATACGCTGGTAGGATCCGAACCTCACAAGGTTCTTGAGTACCTCAGAGGTGGGCTACCTCCTATACGGGAGGGTAAGAAGTCCAATTCTATTAATGTTATCTTAATTAATTATGATAATATCGATAATAACGTGTTCGTTGTCTGTAGGAATGCGACATTTCCTGGAGAAACGGAACCTATTAAACCGGATATTGTTCTCTACATTAATGGTATACCTATCGTGGTGATCGAGGTTAAGGATCCTTATAGGCTTGGTGAGAGAGCGATTAGTGAGGGTTATAACCAGTTATTGAGGTATGAGAGGGAGTACCCAGACCTCTTTAAGTATGTGCAGATTGGCGTGGTTTACACTAGTGATGAGGATTCTGTGTATATGCCCATGTCCAGTGTGTATAGGGGTAGGGATAGGTGGTATGGTAGATGGCGTGATCTTAACGGTAGGTACAACATAGTTGATTTGCTCGATAGGTCTAGAATCCTTGATGTTCTGAGGTGGTTCATTTTCTATAAGGGGCAGAGGAAGGATGAGAAGGTCATCCCAAGGTATAATCAGTATTGGGCTACTGTTAAGGCTGTTGATAGGATTGTAAATTACCTGGAGGGAAGGGATGATAGGAATAGGGGGCTTATATGGCAGTGGCAGGGTAGTGGTAAAACCTACATAATGTTCTACATTGCCTATCAATTCTTCAAGAGGTTTTACAACAGGGACCCCGTCGTCTTCTTCATTGTCGATAGGAGGGAGCTTCAGAGACAGCTTTATGATGAGTTCATTAAGGATATTTATGCGGAGTATTTCCAGGAGTACGTGGAGATTGTGGAGTCCATTGAGAAGTTGAAGGGTATACTGAGGGATATTAAGGAGAGGGAGGCGAGTGGACGCAGCGTTACTAGGGGGATTTACGTCACTCTGGTGCAGAAGTTTAGGCCGGAGGAGTTTAATGATTTACAACCCATTAAGAAGAGGGAGATACTTGTACTACTTGATGAGGCCCATAGAAGTCTCTATGGGGTGCTTGGGGCAACACTCAAGAGGCTACTCCCTAAAGCCGTAAAGTTCGCATTCACGGGAACTCCCGTTATGAAATATGAGAGGAACACCTTCAACCTATTCGCCTATCCCAAGTGGGGAGAGTATTACTTGCACAGGTACTCCATAATAGATTCAATAAGTGATGGCTACACACTACCATTGAGGTATCAGGTTGTTCAGGAAATAGGAGACCTGAAGATCAACGTGTCCCCGAAAGAGATTAAGGATCTATTGGAATCCTGGCATAAGTATGCCAGCGATGTGGGGAGCCTAGATGACCTAGTTGATGAGGTGGCCATAACCCAGGAGGAGATTAAGAAGAGACTCAATAAGATTAAGGTTTTCCTGGAGAATGAGAATAGGCTCAGGCAAATAGCTGAGCATATCGCTGAAAGAATTGAGGATGATACTGAGAACTTTAGGTTTAAGGCTATCGTCGTCACCGCAAGCCGCCTAGCCTGCGTTAGTATGAAGAGGGCCCTTGATGAAGCCCTCGTTAGAAGGTTTGGTGAGGAGGCTAGGAGGTGGAGCGAGGTCTTAATGACGTACACGAATAATGACCCCGAGGAGATACGTAACTATATGAATGAATTACTTGATAGGTGGAGGGGACCTGAGGGTGTTAGGGATTGGGATGAGGTTAATAGGCGCATTCAGGAGAGTTTCAAGGATAGTGAGTATCCACGCATATTAATCGTGACGGACATGTTAATAACAGGCTTCGACTTCCCAAGGCTCAAGGTGATGTACCTCGATAAACCACTCTATGAGCATAGGCTCCTGCAGGCAATCGCGAGGGTTAATAGACCGTATAAGCATGATAATGTTGAGAAGCAGTTTGGCCTAATCGTTGACTTCGTTGGATTAATGGATAATGTTAAGGAGGCCTTGGCTAAGTATGAGTTGATTGATAAGGAAACGTATAGGGATCTTTTCGAAAGAAGCATTACTAGGTTAGACACTGCATATGATGAGTTGGATAGGGTCATTAAGAATATAAAGCAAAAGCTCCTGGATGGTGTGAGGGTTGGTGTACATGAGGTTAGGTTGAATATTGATGAATTGGTGAAGCGGGTTAAGCAAGGCCGCGATATTTATGGTGAATTGGGGCGTGCTGCCTTGGTGCTGGCTCAGGGTTATGCCAATTATGACCCCGGAGTCTTGGAGTTGATGAGTGATATTAGGAGAGCTCAATACTTATATCAAGCACTAGGTGCATTTGAGGAGAAGTTGAGGTTTCACGATGACTTGGTGATACTGCTTAAGCTCTATAATGGAGTCATGCATTATGCAAGAGATGCTAAGTTACCTGAGGGTTTCTGGAGAGACTTGCTTAAGCTTGTTCATGAAAAGACAGCAATACCTAGCATAGAGTTGACTGGTGAATTAACAATAGACCTCAATACCCTGGAGAATGTTTTAAACAGGGTGAGGGGACTTCAGGGTAGTTTGCAAGACCCAGAGGCCATGTATGTGGCTGCTGAGGCATTATTAACCATTAGGGGATTCCTAGGTCTTGAGCCGGCCAACCCCGTCTATGAGGTTATTTATGAGAGGTTGAGGAGACTTGAGGAGGAGTGGCGTAACAGCAGGGTACTCAGCAGGGAGATGATTAACGAGCTTATTAAATTAATGAATGACGTCGTGTCGTATAGGAGGGAGAGGGAGGCATTGGGCTTATCGGAGAGACTCATGTATGATATTAGGAGGTACGTGTCAAGCAGGTTCCAGGTAAGCGTTGTGAAGCTTGATAATACCGAGCGTGTTATTCAAGAGGTCATTAGAAAGTATAGTTCGGAAATACGTGCATCATCATTTTATGAGAGCGATAGAAGGAATTTACGAACAGCCCTATTGAAGGACCTCCTCAAGGCTCTTAAGGGAGTTAACCCAGAGGATGTTAAACGAGTGGTATATAGCCTTGCGAGTTACATAGAGAGTGAGGTTCTGCATGAGCTACAGAGACGTCATTGAGAGGGCTCTCTCGGAGTATAGGCTCATGCTTGGGATTAGGGATGATGTTAAGGTTAGGGTAAGGAGGTATAGGACGAAGGCAGCATTAAGCAACATTAAGACGAGGACAATATACATAAACAAGGACCTGTTGGACCTTGGTGAGGACGTCATCAAGTACCTGTTACTTCACGAATTATTGCACATAAAGCTACAGAGTAAGTATCATGATGAGAGGTTTTACGCAATGCTGCACTTCCTCATACCACCCGAGGAGGTAGATACCATTAGGGAGGTGATTATGAAGAGGATGCTGCGGAACTATGTAGTGAAAAGAGTAAACCATTAGCGGGTTGAAGGCTTAGGCTTAACCCTAATGTAGAATTCAGGCTTGCCCCTACCCGTGGTGTTCCTGTAGTAGTTAAACTTGCCACCGCATTTATTGCACTTGTACATTGTCACCACATAAATCTTGAACATCCAGGTCTTAATTGGTGTTAAGTCCTCTGAGCCGCAGTATGGGCATTTAGGCATTAATAGGCAATACTGTTGCCGATAATTTAGGTGTTTCGGTTATAATGAACCTCACCTCTTCCTTAATCCCTTAGTGTTGATAACCCCCTTACCTCATCCCTGTATTTTGCCAAGGCGCCCCTAACCTCCTTAACCCTCCTAGCAGTCCATATTTTAACCCCGTCCATTAACTTACGGAATGAGCCCTACGAGCCTCATCCGCACCTCTGCCGTGGAATTGATGGTTTCACCTCTTAAGGGCTCCCTCGGTTAGCTCCTTTAATGGTTATGGGCTCTCATCAATGCCAGACATGGCTACTGATTCGCAAAAATACTCGACAACTCTCTTCTTAACATAATAAAAGTCATATTATTAACGTAAATACATAGCTTAAGTTATGCTAAGTGTTTATAGTTCCATAAACTCCATGCTTCATTACGAATTTGAACTTTATTAAGGCTAAGTAACACTTTCGTATTAAACATAGATTGGTGAATTAATTAATAAACATCATAATTACTCTTTATTTTAATCCTAGGGCAAAATTTAAAAATATTATTATAATACAACAATTTAAGGGTATCATTGTGCCTAGTTCGGGTATTAAGCTAAAGAATTTAGGCTTTGGCCATGATTTATTCGTTAATATTTATCATTCGCTGGTGAAGCATGAGATTTGCCTTATAAGGTTAGGAGATCTATGTATGAAAACGATTGATAAGCAAGGTTATTATGTATCTGAGCATGGGTTCCCTGTTAGGCATAATGTTGATGCCCAAATGACTATACTTGATGTTCTATATGCAATACTCATTGAAACTGAGGATGAATTGAAGAGATCAGGTTATGTATTTGATAAGGATGATGTTAAGTCATTCATAAGTAATCTTATGGAGAAGAGATTACTAATAGACATGCCGTGTGTTGATAAAAAGGCGTTAGAATTTATTGAAGGAGTCTCGGCGGGCAAGGCTATTGTTGAGTTATCTAATGTTGATAATGTCTACATGTATTATAAGATGTTTAATGAACTCGACTCTAAGTATGGTGATCAGATTAGAGAATTAATTAGAGATACGGAGCTTAAGAATTTATGCTTTAAGACTGCCCACGGCGAATTAATTAAGTTATTAAGGTATGAGGCACCGTTACCCTCCGTTAGAGGTCTCGAGGAATCACCATACAGAGTACTAGAGGCGTATGTTTTACCGTTCCTGGAAGAGCCTTTGCCCGAGTATAATAAAGATCTAAGTAAACTTAAGGAATTGGTGTTATCGAAGATAGGTAATCGGTACAACAATACCATGGACATTATAATTAATGCGTTAAGGAAGATTAAGATTGAACAGCTTCATGGGTATCAATACGAGATGCTTAATAGAATGATTGGGTTGTTCAATAAGCCGAAGATCGTGGTAATCTCAGCCCCAACGGCCTCGGGTAAGACGGAGATATTCATGACGTACTTAGTATTTAAATTGTTAGTTAATGGTGGGGTAGCCATTATTATATACCCGACCAAGGCATTGGCCAGACAGCAATTAGAACGCTTTATAAACTTCATGTATCACGTAAATAAGCAAATCAATGATAAGATTCATATATATGTACTTGATGGAGATAGTCCAAAAGATCATAAGGAAGTGGTTGGTAAGTCATTTAGAGGCGGTGTAAAAATCATAGATGAAAAGAGGGACGGCAACCTCAAATATAACGATAAGGGGGAGTTAATGATTGTATGGAACGATGGAGAGGGGCAACCTGTTGAGTGGGTTCACGAGTTCAAGAAAATCGATAAGCTGGAGAAACTAGCTATTGTTATAACGAATTATTCAATGCTTTCTAAGCACATCCATGATGGAACACGGTGGGTTAATGACCTTGCTGCATTCCTCAATACTGTGGTTATTGATGAGGCTCACGTATTCATAAGTAATAAGGAAAAGAACGATTTCATGCATTTCCTACTCCTACGATTGCTATTATTAGCATTAATAAAACAGAAAGAACGAAATAAAGAACCTATAAACTACGATGACTTATACACCGATATTAAGGACTTAGTGCAGAAGAGGGGGCTCGATATCATATTGTCGAGCGCAACTATAAGTGATAGAAACGTGCTTCCAGAGAACATCGCAACAACGAAGCTAGGGGGTATTGACTTAGCAAAGGTTGCCAGGAACTCCCAACTTCCACCGATTAACCTGATGATTAAGGATTGGTTAATGAAGGTTTACTGTGGAGAAGGTAATTATGGTGAAAGTAATTACGGCGGTTGCAATAATGTAATTTATGAGTCGTACTACGACAGGATAGGTGAGTCGAGACGGAATAAATTATACATAACTGCGATATACTTTCCGGAGCCCATGGGTGCTTCTAGGACGCCATTCAATGAGGCCTTAGCCACAACAATAATATGGACTGAGGCGTTGAGTAAGGGTCTTGGTTACAATTTACATGCAATAGCCTTCGTAGACAGTAAGGAGACACAACGTGAAATTTTCAGAGAACTCGTCAGAAGGGGTTTGGGGGATGAGTGTTTCCATGCAGATAAGTTATTAGTTAGCCCAGTCATTCATAATTCAAATGTATGCCCGAAAAATAAGGGCCATACTTACATAAGCAATTTACTGAATCAATTAAACCAAGCTCAGAGTGGTAATGATGCATATCAAATACTTGCTAGGTACTCCCACCTGCAGCTTTACTATAAATGGAATACCGTGGAGGACTACGTAAGGAACCCACAGCAAAACCTTAACCTTGTTAGGGAAGTTGCGGACTTCGCATACGACGTACATGAGGCGGCTTTAAACTACTCAGAGAACTGGATCTGCAAAAAACTAAGTAGCGACAAGAAGGACTGCATTAAGTATTACGTATTACTCCACAACGCTGATCTCGAGAAAGGCGTAAGACAAGGCATAGAGGATGTACTTAGTAACTACAATGATTGGAACCTGGTAATAGCCACGTCTACACTGGAACTAGGGGTGAACATACCAGGGGTTGCAGCAACCCTGCAATTCGGCGCTCCACCATCTGGTGAGAGTTTCGTCCAGAGGGTTGGGAGGAGCGGTAGGGACAATAGGTCGCTTAGAATAGCATTTGGTTCTGTATTCACGAGGAATGTTGGTAAAGACATAGCATTAATAGATGAAACAGAGGCGATAAAGAATCTCTTCAACCTAACAGCACCGGCTTATAGTTCTGAACCCGATAATGAAACCCTAATAAGGTATATGGCCCTAATATACCTTGATAAGGCGATAAATGCAAACGATAATATAATCAGGGCAATACTAAGGCTTTACCTAAACAACGCAAATGTGAATCAAATTTTAAATTCCGCTATAAAGTTAACTATGAATTACAACGAACTTAAGAAGATGATTAAACAGCATCAGCAAGCAGGAACAATACCATTTATGTCAATCAACAAAACTAAAGATATCATAAATCCCTTATCTTCCATCATACTTTCGCTAAATAATATTATACCGCAATTAAGAAAATCGAACATACAGAATCAGCGTGTTAAGGCCATACAAGATATACAGCGCGATCTCACTATTTTAATAAACAGAATTAAAAATTTAAGGGAACTTTCCTTATCACATTATCTCCAGGAATATGCATTTGCTATTTACAAATTACTTCGTGATATTGAAGGCAATATTATTAATGATAGCGATTTAAAGTCAATAGCATTGATTAATTCTTCAGTTAATAATGACCTGTCAATAATTGAACAAAATACTAAAGACCTTGAATCGCTGATTTTAAAGACTATGGTGTCACGTGAAGGGTTGTGTTTAACTTCACGTGATCTTGATGAATTAGCATTATTATTGATGGGCATGCCGATGCCCCATCCTGCGGTATTATCTGAGATTGGTGGATGCATGTTTGATTTCGACAATGTCGAAATTAGAGGTGGTGAAATAAGGCTAAGATGCAGTGGTAAGTGTGATAGAAGTATGGGTAGGATCAATGTTCTTAGCAATGTACCGCTTAAGCACTATGGAGAGTGATAGGCCATGAACCTGCACATTTCATTCCCAGCATTCCGCTATGAATGGGTGTATCTTGGTGCATTAAAGATTGAAATAAACAATAATATTGTGAGGCTCTCGATTACGAGTAATAGAACTGCATTATTTAGATATGTGATCGGTAACAACTCGGAGGAGATATACGTGCCTGTGTCGCATCTCGGTACCTATGCTGTGAGAATTAATTACAATGCTATTCGAAATGAACTTATCAAATGGGGCCGTGAAAACAAGGTCTTAGGGGGTGACACTTACCCAATTCTCTTTACTTTCAATAAGGATTATGGCACTTACGGAACGTCAGAAAGTGGAGTTGCCGTACTCAGCGGCATTGCCGTCAGCCCTGAAGGGAGTAATGCGGAGAGTAACTACCTATTGGTCATTCGTTCTCCCTCGTCTCAACGTACGGAAAATGGCTGGGAGAGCATAACGACATGCATGAACAATGGCCGTAGGAATACCTATTACGGGAGAAATAATGGGAACCGTTGTTGGTTATTCTCTTTTATCATAATTAATGAGGACATTAAGAATAGACTTATTGGCGCGGCAGAGAAAGCGCGAGGTACAGATGTAGGTCGGTCTAAAGGGGTTAGATATGAAGTCATAATTGAAACCTCGGCAGGTAAAACCGTCTCACATGACGTTGATTTATACGTGTCCGCGCTTAGGAACGTTAGGACCTTCTTGAGAGCGTTCCCGTTAATTGATTTTGACAGTTTCACGGACTGCTATTCTAATGGTGTCTTACAATTATGCAGTGGTGATTTAGAATACGTATATGTTGGTTCCCAAATAATCATTAAGTGTGGGACCTCTAGGAATTGCATGAGTTGGCTTAGGAGACGTAGGGAATGGAAAGCTGAAAGTTACTACTTTGTAAGTCCCGTGATAATTTCATACCCAATGGAAATGCCAGGATCTTCTACGCAGCAGTCGCAGAATGTTGCGTTACCCAAGGACTCAATATTAAGGACGGGTGTTGTTAAGTTCTCAATAAGTGATTTTACGTGGGATAAAGCGGTTAAACTCATTAATTGGCTTTGGGATAGACATAGAGATGCTGTCTTCAAGCTATTTCTTAATAGAGTTGTAATATCGACGATAGCCTCTCTCATTGGTGCTAATGGGTTTAACTACATTGAGTACTTCGTTAAAACAACACTATATGGCAGGGATATAATGATATATTCACCAAACATTAACAGTATAATAAATATGTATGACTCTATCAATGTAAGTAATAACATCATCGAGGTAATAACTCAACTACTTAAGAAAGTAGGAGTAAGATTAGAGGATAAGCATACTGAGTTGTTACAGAAACACGAAAACGAAGTTAAGAGAGTATTGGCAGTTTTCGCCTTAGCTTATGGGCTTCATGGCATATCGCATTTACTCATGAAATCCCTAACAGCGTTGACAGGTATTACCGATTACACAGAGTTCGTGAGAATCAATGTGGATATATCACCTGCACCTAACCCAAACGAGACATATGAGACCTCTCGAAGAGGTCTCGTAAAAGATTCACTGCAGAAAAACTATGTTGACCAGAGGTATCATGAAAATCTCTTCGAGATAGTCCTTGATGAGAAATTTGACTTAAGCGCTTATGTGGTTAGTAGGGTTCCGTATTCATACGGTGTTTATAAGAATAGGCTTATTGATAGTGGTAACCTAAAGCTTGATGATATTAAGGCTGAGCTTAGGAAGATATTATCTCGTGATGGTAATGACGCATGCGAAGAGAGGTGGTACATAGAGAAAAATGTGCTAAACCCACATAGGAATATCCTACTTAACAATCAAATCCTACTTTCTAATAAAGTTACGCAAGGTACTGTATTAAGCGTTGCAGATGCCTACATCAGAGACTATCTAAATCCAAACGCTAGATTTAGACCGCCAAGGTCATTATTCAGGTTTCTCTATGGAAGGTACATTAGGAGGGGTATTTTAGACAAGCTACGCCAGCAGGGAATCCAGGTGCAACAACTCGGTAAGATAATTGATACTTATATTCAGTACCTATGGCCTTATCACTTGCCGCAGTGTGTTGATGGTTGTTATGGCTGTGTGCTTACTGAGCGTAGTATTAGGTCCATGACTTGCGATTTATCGCCGTTGGTTCAGGAGTTGAAGATCAGTAAATGGTCCGCACTATGCTTATTAAAGTACGCTGGGTTGATTGATGAGGCTTGGGTTGATTGTGACCTATCGTGACTGTTGTGTCGTTCCTTTATTTTAATCAATTTCTTAATTACTCGAAGCCACTTATTAAGCAACTTGGGATACTTATTAATGTGCAGTAGGCAGTTGGTTAGGTATTGGGGTAGGAAGCCCATAGATGTTGTTCGTAACCTGATTCGCAATGATGATTACGTAGTTATTGATCCATTCGGCGGCGGTGGTTCAATAATCCTTGAGGCACTCAGGAGGGGTAAGAGGGCTGTGTATGCTGATATTAATCCATACGCTTGGTTGGTAACTCACGTATACGTAGCTGGTGCCGATCCTGCAGAATTCAGCGATGCTGCAAATGATGTTTTGAAGAGGGCTCGTGATATTGAGGGCTCTATTAGGCGTAGGGCCTTGCCTAATGATTGGTTGTATTACAGCGACGGTACTCCATTCATTAAGAGGAGGAATTTCGATAGGGTTTCCCAATTCTTCCCAAGGGAGAATTTCCGTAAACTATTGGCACTTCTCAGGGCCATTGATGAGGTAAGTGCGTCAATAAACACCAAGATGACGCTGTACTTAACCTTCGCCGCCTCCCTTTACCCATCATCCCTAATGAATCGCAAAAACGCCGGATCCTGGGGCGTCCCAAGCTACTGGGCCCCACAGAACAGCAATCCCATGAATGCCTATGACGCTTTTAATAGGTCCGTAAGGAGGATCCGCGATTTCCTGAGGCGGGGCAGGTTTTATACTGTGTGCTATACAGGGTCCTGTGACGCTGATGCCCAGTTGCTTTTGTCGAGTGCCTTGCATATTGAGTACCGCAGCGATTACACGTTAATTACTGACCCGCCATTTACTGATGAGATTCAGTACATGGAGTTATCATTCTTCTACTGGGCTTGGCTTAGGGTTAGTGAGTTGCCGAAGATAATGGCTAAACTAATTGGTCGGAGGGTTGTTTTTAGGTTTGCTGATGAGTTGGTGGTTAATAGGAGTAGGGGTGTTGTCTTTAATACGTACATAAGTAATTTTAGGAAATTCCTATTGAGGACTGGGCATGTTAGGAGGAAAATCCTGATTTTCCATGAGGAAAGTACTAGGTTACTAAATGCGATTAGGGAAGCAATAAGGAATGCCTGGGGTCCATTTAGGGAGGAGAGGTTTGTGGTCGATACGCATAGGAGGGTTGGGCCTCGTGGTGGGAATACGTACGTGATATTCATTGTCGAGTAGGTCTAGCCTTATTTAATGGGCAATCCTCGTTTACGCAATATTCACAATCCCTACTCAGTACATAACCATACCTACCTAGCTCCTTCGCGATATCCTCAACGTCAAGGTTTATATTCAATTTGATATAGACGTACTTATTGGGTAATTCAACCATACGGGACCCTATATTTACTTTTGTTTTTGAATCCATGGTAGTCCTTGACCCCCGTCTATAAATGAGCATTATCTGTGGCCTTTTGCCGTGATTCTTTTCCCACATGTAGCCATAAACAAGTGCCTGGTAAATATCGGCAATTCTACCCCTACCTATTTGTGAAGACTTTACCTCAATTATTAACTCAACAGGCTCCTTTGTTGATTCAACAGGTTCCCTACACACTATATCCGCCCTACCCCTCAACTTAGAGCCACCAAGGTCGACCTCCAAATCAACCTCCTCCTCACATTTAAACCCCTGTCCATCAAGCTGTTCCCTGACCTCTTTCTTTATGCCATCATGAATTGGATTTAACTCGTTCAATTTAGTCTCAAATTCCTCACTAAACTTCCTATGACTACATCCGCCAGAGGCCTCATCAGCAAACCTCTTAGCACCGATCCCATCACCATCCATAGTTATGTGTTAATACAAACCCGCTTTAATTAATCTTTAATGTGGTTGTATCCTATGGGTATGGTGCCACGTAATTTATTCAATAAGGCTTATGTGCACATAACCGTGAAATAACCACTAAGCAACATAGGAGCACCTAACCAAGCCAGTCTTCTCGGCATTGTAGTAGTGCATCAACGCCCTCGCTGGATCATCGGCATAAATGAGCTTCACAGACAATTCATTACCGCGCCAATACTCAATAACGACCTCGTTACCGCCCTCATATAGGCAGTACCTATCGACACTACCAAGCAGATCCCTGGCAATACGCAAACCAGCGCTGACTGCCTCATCAATCGTTAAAGCCCTAATCTCCACGGGGATGAATAGGTCGTCCTTATACATGAACCAGGGCATTGGGCAAGCCTTAGCCAGTCATAATTAAGGATTAGCCCCAACCCGCAGAGGCAAAACCGCCACTAGTTCCAATATTACCGAGTCCTTAAAAGCCCTAGCGATTTAATGCTGATGCCAGGTCTCGATCTACATTGTTCCGAGAATAATGGCGAGACTTGGGTCGAGGTAAGACAGGAGTGATAAAGAGGCAGAGTTAGATAATGAGGAGGAGGAAGAAAACAATGGCAGAGATATTCTAGACTCCTTAAATAATCAAATCATCATTTATTATTGCTTCGCATACCTTCCTCGCCCTGTTTGGCCCTTCTGCGTTTATTTTCTCGGCTATTTCTTCGTAGAGTGTGTTTACGGCTTCTGAGGCGTCTTCGTGTTTGTCGAGTACGTGTTTTAGGATTAGTTCGGCGTGGGTTAAGTCCATGTTCGTGTCTATTGATGCATCATCGAGCAAATCACGCACGACACACATGAACACTATGAAACCAAAAACACCATCCCCACCACCACTCAACAACCCATCGAGGTACTCAACACACTCAGCACACGCCGGCACATAATCACCACTTTCGCTCCTAATAAGGCCCATCCTAACAAACAACTCCGCAAAACGCCTAACCTCGCTTAAGTCGGGCATTAAGAAGTAGAATGCTGGGGAATTTATAACACTTCCTAAACAAGCGGTGGTTACGCCATAATTAGGCTAGACCAACAACACAGTCATCAACAACAAACCCTATTACGCACTTGACGCACCACCTAAGCTCTACGTGCCTCGAGCTCCAATAATGCTCAACCAATGTGCAGTTAAGTACCCACCTAGCAACCAGTAGGACAAAAACCCACCGTTAGAGACTCTACAGTGTTGAGAAATTGAATTGTTCGTCAGAGTTTTTCGAACATCGTAATCGTCAGATCGTCAGAGGCTTTACGAGTCGTGCATCGATTAAGGGGATAAACCCTCTGACGGAGACCCATGAGCGGGGTAAGGAAAGACTTATAAAGAAGTAAATAAATCCATGACTTAGAATCTAATACAGAAGAATTGAAGCTAATTATGCTCGTTAGTCGGTAATAAGTCGTCTTGTTCAGAATCTAAAACAGAAGAATTGAAGCCTCCTCGCTCTCAGAATCGCCCTGCGCCATCCTCGCTAGGAGCGAATCTAAAACAGAAGAATTGAAGCTTCGTCTTCGGCGGAACCTCTTGGCAACTACGTAGGTCTATTACTGAATCTAAAACAGAAGAATTGAAGCGGGTGTATCTAGCCAGGCAATAAGCAGTGCAATGTCGAGGAACGATTTTAAAAACAGAAGAATTGAGGTTGGTTTGCGGTGATCCTTAGGATTGAGGTTTTGATTGTTTGGGGTTTGTGGGTTTAAGTTTATTTTTGCGTGCATTGCCTCATCTCTCTGTGTTTTCTATTGTTGTTGTTGATTTTGTTGTTAGGCCGTTGCAGGACATCCCCGTTAGCTCAAGTACGTATAGGTTCACGAAGCAGTTGCTCGCAAACGCCCTCCCCGAGGACTCCGTGGTCAGGGCCTTGCTGATTAGGCAGTCTAGGGTTTCCGAGAAGCCCCTGAAGGTTTCCTTCCTATTGAGTGGTGGTTCCTATGTTTGGTCCCCTGACTCGGGGCATGTTGTTTTGGGCAATGGTGTTGATTATGGGT
>Ga0326758_100156_pt1 | contig 20450 bp, 11 predicted proteins | sample GCRJH_S_FD_207221 | JGI IMG/M metagenome (GOLD analysis project Ga0326758, IMG submission 207221) | Hot spring sediment microbial communities from Geyser Creek Basin, Yellowstone National Park, WY, United States - GCR.JH_S | ecosystem: Environmental > Aquatic > Thermal springs > Near-boiling... | reverse complement strand
GGCTCTTCCCCGTCTACGCCCTGCTCGCCCTGCTCACGACCCCCATGGCTGTGAGGGCCGTCGCGAACGCCAGGAGGAACATGGACAGCCCTAAGGGGCTGGTCCCGTCAATGAGCGGAACTATAGCTGTCTTCGTGCTGTCAACGCTCCTCCTGTCTCTCGGCCTCGCGATGGCGAGGTGGATCTAATGGAGGTTAAGGAGCCCCACGTGAGGCCCTTCTACGATCCTCCCTCGCTTGTGCTGAGGCAGGTAGCGAGTCTCATGACCTTCAAGAGGCTGACCGGCTGGCCTGGCCTTGACAGGTGGCTCCCTAAGGCAGGGCTCATGCTGAGGACCGCTGCCGGGGCCCTCGGCTTCGGCTGCTTCGGCATGCCAATTCACCCGGTCTACGAGGTGACCGCCGCCTGCAACCTGAGGTGCATACACTGTCACGCCAGGGGAGGAAAGCCCCTCCCTGACGAGCTCGACACGGAGGGGGCGAAGGACGTCATAAGGAAGCTCGCTGAGGTGCCGGAGTTCCGCACCCTCGTCTTCAGTGGAGGGGAGCCCCTGGTCAGGCCCGACATATATGAGCTCATAGCCTACGCCAAGAGGCTCGGCTTCAGCGTCCTAATAGCCACCAACGCCACGCTCATAACTAAGGCCGTTGCAAGGAGGCTGAGGGACCTCGGGGTAGAGGGGATAGCGGCGAGCATTGACTTTGTGGACCCCAGGCAGCATGACCAGTACCGCGGCGTCCCCGGGGCCTTCAAAAGGGCCCTGGAGGGGATAGAGAACGCGGCCGACGAGGGGCTCTACATTCATATAAACATAACGCTCTCGAAGCTTAACCTCAACCAGCTGGAGGACCTGATAAGGCTCGCCGACAGGCTCGGCGCCTACGTGGTCTTCCTCTACCAGCTGCTGCCAGCAGGGAGGGGCGAGGCCCTGAGGAAGCTGCTGCTCAGCCGCGAGGAGCTCCTCCAGGTGATGGAGAGGGTTAAGAGGATACAGAGGGAGGTGAAGCCGGTCATCATACCGGTGGGGCTGCCGGAGTACTTCGCCTACCTGGTGAAGGACTCCCCAGCGCTAAGGGTGTACTCCAACTTCCTCAGGGGGTGCAGCGCGGGCGGCGGGATGTTCTACGTAAAGCCGAACGGCGACGTCTGGCCGTGCGCTTTCGTGCCAATAAAGGCGGGGAACCTGCGCAACCAGTCAGCACTGGAGATATGGAGGAGTAGCCCCGTCTTCAGGGCGCTCAGGGACAGGGACAACCTGAAGGGGCCCTGCTCCACCTGCAGGTTCAGGGACGTCTGCGGCGGCTGCAGGGCGAGGGCGTTTGCGCTGACCGGCGACCTATTCGCCTCAGACCCCATGTGCCCCCTCGTGAACGTCAGGGCTGAGGAGGCCGCGCAGGGCAGAGCGGCTGCCGCCATCGGCCCATAGCAAGGCGAGTCCATGGCCGTGTCAGGTGCGCCAGCTGAGGGGTGGGCTCTGGGCCGACGTCCTCCGTCGCTCGCCCATGAAGAGGCCTACCAGCTGCCTAAGGGGGCCGCGCCTGCGAAGCCCTGGGCGAGGCTCAGCGCCCTGTCCATAACTTTAAGGGGCCGCCCCCAATGCCTTCCCCTAATACCTTTGCCCTGGTGCAGACCTCCATTTGAATACCGTGAGGCCTTGATCTCATCTCCTTGATCTCATCTCAAGGAGGCTACATGAGGTATTAGACAATGGGGCAACCTAAGTTAGTGCCAGCCACATCAAACAGGCTAAGTGCGAAGGGCCTGTCTGCAAACCCCTTTCATTAAACAATGTCTTTTATAATGTTGCCTTAGATTTTTATAAAGTCTCCAACTATAATAATCACCTGGGACTTGCCTTGAATGGGACCTCCTCGCTCAGCCATAGAGGCTATCAAGAGGCCGTAGAGAAGCTCCTCACATATTACGGCTTCAACGCAAAGCCAGAGCACTGGGCCATAGCCAACGACAAGCTCGTGAGGCTCGACGTCTACGGTACGTGCGCCAGAAAGGAGGTCTGTGGCAACGCTACGGTAGCTGTTGAAGTCAGCCGCACCTCAAGGCTGGAGAAGGACCTGGACAGGGTCTACACGGTCAGGGCGAGCTACGGGTTCGTGCTGGCCACCAAGCAGGGCCTTGAGGTCCCGCCTGTTAGCTCTGGCAACGTGTTTGTAGTGAGAAGCCTCGAGGAGCTAGAGGACAGGCTAAGGGAGCTCCTGAGGGTGCCCAACGACTACCCGAGGGTTACGGCAGAGCTCCTTGCAAGGGCTCCGAAGTACCAGGACCTTGACGAGGCCTTTGAGATGTTCGGGGTGCCCGTCGAGTTTAGGGAAAGGGCCAGGAAGCTTTTACTTCACGCGCACACGACCTGTTACATACTTTACGTGGACTATGAAGGCCCGGAGCTAGAGCAGGTCCTGGAGAAGGGCGGTAGGTCATATTATCCAGTGCGTGACGAGGCCGCCTATAACATATTACATCAGCTAGGCTTAGCTGACATAACTAGGTACGGAGACGCTGCATTGAAGGGCTATAGAGTTGTCATTACTAACGAAGATGTGGCAAGAGTTGAGGCAGAGAAGTACGTTAGTAGAGCTGAGGAAGAGCTAAGGAAGCTAATAGAAACATATGGGTGGGAGGTCGCCTTGATCACCTACGCTGACACACGCAAAGCTGCCGCCGCTGATGTACCGCTGTTTTTATTACTAACAACGGAGTCATGGCCTCCAGAGTTCAACAGAGCACTGGTTTCTATAGGCGCTCTTTTCCCTCTGCTGAAGGATAGGTACCAGGCCTTCTGGGAGGGGCTTGTCAAGCTAGGCCTAGCCTTTGAAAGCAGCTGTGACCAATTCGTCGTTCTTCTTCCTGAAGCACGTGAAGTCATCCTTGAGCTAGTTCTTGATAAGCTGGCTGATTTCATGAGGGACGAAGAGCTAGTGAGGAACTTGGCGTCGCTAAACGTACTATACCACTCCTTCCCCCTGACCCCAGACAAGGACAGTCTCGAGGGGTTCTACAGGACGTTGAATGTATTAGGGCTAAGCCTTGATGACTTGGAAAAGGCCTCACAAAATCTATATAGAAAAGGATTGGTCCTGGGCTTCAACAAGGACTCTCCGCCCTATATGATAGTGCTTGATGAGGTCAAATTCAAGGAGGAGGTCGTCAACGAAATAAAGCAGTTCTACTATAGGATGGCGTCAGGGGCATCCTCCTAAGCTCGAAAGGCTATGAGACCTCCCGCTGCCTTGCCTTTAGAGCCTTGAGGCCGCCAGCCTGTAGATCGGGTCAGCTATTGCATACTCCCCCTCGACCTCCTCAACGACTCCAAGCTTTACAAGGGTCCCTATGAGCTGGGATACCGTGGCAGGGTTCAGGCTTCTGCCCTCGTGGTCCTCAAGCCTCCTCCTTATGGCCGCCCAGGGGGCCCTGCCCTCTGCGAGGGCCCTCATGATCACGGCGTACCTCGGGCTCCTGAGCGACGAGATCAGGTTCCTGAGCTCCTCCAGGGCGAGCGAGGAGGCCGCCCTGATAACGTCCTCGAGGTCCCTCAGGCCGCCGGTTACGTAGAGGTGCCCGAAGTAGGTGAGCCAGCCTATTATGCCGTCGAAGGCGTCAACGGCCCTCTCCATGAGGTCCCCTGGGCACCTCACGCCTGCCTCGCTGAAGCCCCTCTCAAGGAAGTCGAGGGCCTCGTCCGGGCTCAGCCTCCTGGTTCTCACCTCCTGGAACGCCCTGCCGAAGAGCGGGGCCCGCGGGTCCTCGAGGCCCAGGAAGTCGTAGAGGAGGCCGAACTGGGAGCCCGTGAGGACAAGCCTTACGTTAGGCAGGCCGTCGTAGGCGTAGGCGAACAGCCTGTCGAGCCTCAGCCAGTTCGCCTTCCTGAGCTCCTGGGCCTCGTCAACAGCTATTACTATGGGCTCTCCCAGGTCATTAAGCCTGGTGAAGAGGCCCGGGAGGCTTAACTTTCCCCTCCCCCTGAAGGTCACCCTGACGCCCGGCGGGCTTAGGGAGACCTCGAGGCCGCCCAGGCCCCTGAGGGCCTCCCTCAGCCTGTCAGCAAGCGAGGACTCCCTCCTGAGGAGGTCCTCGAGGGACCTGGCGAAGACCTCAGCTATGTCCCTGTAGCCCGCGTAGAGGCTTAGCCTGACGTCGACGTAGAGGTAGGTAACGCCGGCCTCGCCTAGGGCCACCCTGAGGAGGGACGTCTTGCCGGTCCTCCTGAGGCCGGTGACCAGGGTCAGCCTCTCGGCCCTCAGGGCGGTTACCAGCGCTGAGAGCTCGCGATTGAAGTCGTAGAGGTCCTCCCTCCTCGTCTTTGGCTCGGGGCTGAATAACATTAGGGTACCCCAAACATTTTGGGGTACCCCAAGCGTGACAGGCTTTTGCTAGGCTTTGTTAAGGGATAAGGCCCTTATGTTGTGGCCGCTTTAAGCTGTCCTGGCCGACGATGGCCTCCTTTTGTGCAGCCCTCTTACCTTATGGCGTGTTTAAAGATAAAGATACGTGGAGCCTAGCACGCACTTTATTATTTAATAATAAAATATTTTAGGCCGCCCTTTGCCTACTAGCAGATGATGACTGCTCTTGACTGATGATGAGAGCGCGCCCTCAGGCAATAACGGTGAGGGCTCGACCTCAGATGATGTTAACGAGGTCACAGAGCTGGTCAGCTGCGTGTTAGGAAACGTAAAGGTGCCCCTGTCTCGGATCAGGTCCATAGTTGATTACGCCTGCAGGTACTTGCGTGGACGGGGCAGCTTCACCTCTTATGACAAGGTGGCCCTCGAGGCCGTGATAAGGGGTTCCCCAGAGTTCAAGGAGGCGGCGCCCTACGCCAAGGAGCTGGCGGAGGCCGTCTACAAGGTCTGCGGGCAAGGGCAGTCGCCTGAGCTGAAGTCCTGCATAGCCAGCAGGGGCCACGCCAAGGGCCACAGGGAGGCCCTTGAAATGGCTGAGCGCCGGAACCTAACAGAAATGTACGCAGTCCAGTTGGCAATTAAGAGCCTTCGCGACATGGGCTACTCAATACGCAAGAAGTACAGGAAGGGACCTGGACCCTACGACTTGATAGTCTCCAAGGACGGCGCGTTGTACACAGTGGAGGTGAAGGGCAGGAGTGTGCCAAGGGACCTGTGGGACGAGAGGCTGTGCATGAGCATATTGTTCACTGAGAACGAGGTGCAGTACCTTGATCGCAGGCGGGACCGGCACATCATCTGTATAGCATACATCAGCGAGGGGGACCTACAGGAAGTGCTATGCATGAAGCCCGACGAGTTCAAGAAGAGGTGGGAAAGGGTCCATGACGTTAACGCGGAGAGGGAGGGCAGGTATGTGTTCCGCGGCAGGGACTGTAAGCATAGGGCTGAGGACAATGATAGGGCTTCACAAGTCGAGGCTCCGAGGGATCTGGGTGGCGAATTTTACCTTCACGGCTATCATACCCTTGAAGACCTGCTCAACAACGAGAACCTTTTAGATGACTACCCTGAGATGCTTGGGATAGAGACGAAACGCAAGAGTAGACTTTACAACGCTTTTAAAATACTCATACTACATAATGAGCTCAAGAGAAGAGGGGTCTCGGAGCCCTTTGCTTGGGCCATAGCGGCTCGGAAAGCGGCAATTGACGAGGAGCGGGCTGCACGCCGTGAGCGGCGCACGTACCCTAGGAAGTCCTTTATTTCCTGCGTTGAGCGGGCAGGCTTTGGAGGGATGATGTACCGTCTTCTCGCTGAGGAATTCTATAGCGCCGTATCTAAGGCTAAGCTATGTGATAAGTGTGACGCCATAGCGAAGCTGGCCGTAGATAGGTATGAGCGTTTCACAATTACGGCGAGGAGTCGGCATGGCAAGGAGGTCAAGGTCCCCCTGTCCGCTGCGCTCATCAAGTGCCTCTGTTACGGCAAGGCTAAGGAAGCATATGAGAACGCTTTGAAGGAGATGTACGGCAAGGAGGTCAATGCGGACGAGATATTCTCTGCCATGTCATAATGCGCAATCTGATATTACGAAGTCCTGCTGTAGTCCTCTTTAGCGTATAGGATCCGTGCCTCTGCTAGGGGTAACTTATAAGGTCAGCGCGGCCTTCAATCATGACACTTCGTAGCCTTTTACGTTAGAGCCAGCGTCAGGCAACGTCCGTGCACAGCGTTCTATAACCTCTTAAAGTTCCAAGGTGCGCTTTAAGGCTGCTTCATCAAGCCAAATAAAGCAGAAAACTTCTTCCTTTACACCTTTGACAATAAAGCCCTCCTGACCTCTGCGTAGAGACCGACTTACGGGGCTGGCCCTTGAAAGGACTAAGCAAGGACGTAGGCTATGGCGATGAATGGGCTTATAAAAAGGCCCTGCCCTGATCTACAGCCTTTACGCGCGGTCCAACTCGAGGAACTTTTTGTTAATTAACTTTATTATTTGTAATGCTTTATTATATTCGATGCGCTTCTTCGGGTCAAGCTCCCAGAGGCGGGCAAGGGCCTCCATACGGTCCACAGGCATACCGTTATCATAATGCTTGTAATAGTTCCAAAAATCAATGACCAGAGGCCTGACAAGACGCAGGAACTTCCTTGGGTTAGGGACGTCGCCTATAAGTATGCGAACCACGTCCTTATAGACTCCCTCAGTGACTGCACTGATCAGCTCCGTCCACCCCAGCATCTTCGCATATCCCTCCTCTGCTAAGATCCTGGCTGCGTCGTCCCCCACGATCCCAGCTATTGACTTAGATACCTTTGAGACGTATGCGTCATGTCCAGCTGTTGACCTAGAAACCTTTTTTGAGGTATGTGCGTCATGTGAGGACTCCTGCGACCCCTTTTTGTCCACCGTGCTCTCACTCACATGCTAACTGGTTAGCTAAGGGATTTAAGCACCAACGGTACAGTAACCTTTAGCTATCTATCAACATATATCTAAGCACTCTAGCCTTCTGGGGAAGAGCTTAGACGTGATCGTCTGCTCTCCTGAGATTAGTGATCAGAGTAGGCTTCTTGCCCCTCAGGGCGGCGATCAGCCTTGAGAGCTCGCGGTCAAGTCGTAGAGGTCCTCCCTCCTCGTCTTTGGCTCGGGGCTGAATAACATTAGGGTACCCCAAACATTTTGGGGTACCCCAAGCGTGACAGGCTTTCGCCTCCTCTGCGTGTAAGGCCAGCTAACGTTGACGTGTAGATCATCGGCTTTAGGAAGGGCCTAACGAAGCAGGGATCAAAGGCTGACCCGGAGATGTTAAGGACGGACTTCACTTTTGAGGGGCCGTAAATTTATATATGAAATTCTCACAACTTAAGGCCTGGGGGTCCTTGTGGCAGCCGCTTCCCAGGGGGCCGCTTCCTCAGGGCCGCCAGACTTCGCTGACGAGAACCTCTGGAGGAAGTTCTTCGAGCAGGACCTGGCCAACTTTTACTTGTCGCTCTGCAGGTTCAAGTCGATGGTTGACTACGTGAGGGGGCTCGCGGGGAAGCCCCTCTCAGGCCTGACCTCCGACAAGGACCTGTTGGACACTGTGCTCTTCGGCGGGATAAAGGACGAGTGCATCGAGGCCCTAGTGAAGGACCCGGAGGCGAGCCTGGACTTCAACTCCTGCTTCCCCTGCGAGTCCGTCAAGAGGCTCTTCTACTACGGCCTTGGAGTCGGCGTTAACAATAAACCTGAGGTCGAGGTCACCCACGTGAAGCCGGCGCTTTACGGCTACTATGGCGAGAACGCCCTTTCAGCCTGGGAGACGGTGATGGTTAAAGACATGAAACTTATGCACGACCTAACGACGTCTATATATAGAGCGATAAGTAGCACTGTTAAGACACCCGATTGCGTCGCTGCCAAGCCAAGCTCCGCGGAGGACCTAATTAAGGCCTTGGAGGACCTTGTGAATAGTGCGCTACAGCTCTTACCCGAGTATAGTCCAATATCGTGGCTTGCTCTGGCCCTCTACTCCTCAAGCCCGCACACGCTGAAGATATTGTATGGTGTTGACGTTCACGACAGCAGGTTTGGTGAGCTGACCAAGAAGTACGGCTTCGCATTTAAGACAAAGAGCCTTTCACCTAACGTTAACATAACTACTACAGCGTCGGACCTGCAGGTCGGGGGAAACCTGCACGCGCCAAAGGTGCCTTGTTATTATAGACATACTGATGGGAAACCCTATATGTTAAACGTTGTCTCGGCTCTTGATCTTAGCCAAAACGTTGGAACTAGCGTGAGGGACCTCGTCTATGTTATCTGGGACTTCCTATATGGCGTCCAAGGCCCGTACTTCGGCTGCGCTGAGGGAAAGGGGCCTGTCAGGTTCGACCCTTCAGAATTCGTTGACTTCATAGTGCGCTATGCCAGAGGCTTTCTTGGAGGAGATTTTGATAAAATAAAAACGGACTTAATTAGGTTGTCTCAACAGCTTTGCGGTGGTGCACTGTACAGCAAAGGATTTTGTGACGCGATACTTAGCTCTTGTTTGTCAACCTCAAACTCCTGGCCTTCTGACTCCTTAGCCTTCTCAGTAGCTGCAACCGACAGTAAGGAGGGTTACTTCGTGCCGTCAGATTACGGCGCTCTAACTATATGGTCATTTGATCCAAGTGAGCCGCGATCATGGTTCTCGGCAAGGGAAGCAGAGGTGAGAATACCCATAGGGGAGCTTCTGGATTTCGCCAGGCCTCTGCAAAGGCTCATGTCTCTTGGCCTGGTCTTCGTAAGAGTTGCAACTAGGAGCTGGGAGAGGTACGGGAAATTGTATCAAGAGACCGCGCCGCTCATATTTGTCAACGCGAGGCTCCTCTCAGCCATGTACAGGGAGGTGAAGGCAGGCGGAGGAAAGTAAGCGGAAACGGGAGTCCGCGGTCGCCGAGGAGCAGCAGAAGGCAGTCAGGAGCAGCCATAGGGAGGAAGAGCAGCAGAGGCCAAGGCGTCTCTCGCGCAGGGAGGCCCAGCAGGAGGCCTTAGGCGCGGAGGCCTCGGCTGAACGTCCTAACTACTGGGGCCTGTTGCCGCGGCTCAGCGCGAAGGTGAACGTGATCAGCCTAGCAAGGGCACGGCCTAGAACGCCCCTGTTTACCCTCATGTTTGGGCAGCCGAGGGAGCGCGCGGTAATCAAGCTAATCATCAAGGTCCTCAATCTGAGCCCTCAAATAAGCCTAAGGTTCCTCGGCTCACCTCCAACGACCTTTATCAAGTCCATTAAGGTAAACACGCCCTCCCTTTCCATTAACTCCTCCCCTGCCTTCAGGAGGCCTGAGCTGAAGGCCTCCGTAAAGCTCATGAGCTCAGGACCGCTGAGGTGCCTCGGCCGGATTATAGACCTACAGTACATAGAGCTCACGGACTCAGGACCTACCCCCTGTCCTCTTCGGCTGACGGCGTGGGCGGCAAGCCCCTCGCCCAAGCCCAAGGTTATGTTGGTCATTAATTCCTCGCCCCCTGGCCGCCGGCGCCCCCAGCTGCTCGCCTGGGCCAGCCCCCTGCCGAGGCCAAAGGCTATGGTGGCGATCAGCGCTTCGCCCCCCAGGCTTCCCAGCGGGCTCCTCAGGGTGCCGGCGGCAGGGAACGTTGAGCTTAAGGCCCACGTAGCCATGAGCGTCGGCGTCAGGAGGCCCTCCGCCTCCCTGTCTACACCAATCGGTCAGCCCCTGGGCCTGAGGCCCCAGCTTGCGATCAGGGCCGCGGGGCCGCCAGCAGGGCTGCTGAAGGCGCCCCTCATCAGCTGGCCATGGCCGCCCGGGCTAAGCGTCAGCGCCGTCGCTTCGTTCAGCGCCTCACGTAGGTCCCCTGGCGAGGCATCCCTGGCCCTTGCCTTCAGGAAGGTGAGCGAGAGGGCTAACCTAGCCTTCAAGCTAACGGGCAGCGAGGAGCTGGGCATATTAAAGGGCGGCCCCCCTCCTCAGCTGGAGGTAGCTCAGTCCTTGGGCCAGGCGGGGCAGGCTACAGGCGCTGAGGGGCTTGACCTCGGCCCCCTCGACTCTATCCTAGGCCTCGGGAGGGTGCTGGGCGAGAGGCCCGTCGTGGTCTTCGCCTACGCCCCGTGCCACACTGACGAGAAGGGCGACGAGGCCTGTGACGACTCCCTGGACTACATTGAGCTGCTCAAGAGGGTCCTCAGGGAGAGGTACCGCGCTGTCATGGGCGGCCTGCCGACCCCCTACCACGTGGACCTGGACTTCATAAGGAACAGGCTAAACATATACCTGCCGAGCGACGTCAGGGCCGGCTCCAGCATATACGTGATAGACCTCAGGGGGGCGAGGCTGGACGACCTAAGTGACAGGAGGGTCGTCGACTTCCTGAGGCAGAGGGTCAGGGAGCTCTACTCCCAGGGCTACGGCTTCCTGGTGGTCTACGGCAGCCCCCGCGCCCTGCTCGCGCTCAAGGCGGACCTGGGCCTCGTCAGGCCCGTGGAGGGCCCAGGGGCGAAGGGCTACGGGAAGCTCTACGACGCCCCCTACGAGGTCAGGGTGGGCCCTGAGCAAGTCGACCCCCTCAGGAGGCTTGCAGAGCTCATGTACGGGCGCGGCGAGCAGAGGCCCTCGCCGGGCGCGGAGACATCGATCTCCGACTACGCGGTGGGCCTTGAGGAGGAGTTCCTCGAGGAGCTGAGCAGGGCCGTGAGGCCCCCGGAGGCTACCAGACTCGCACTGAGGGCGTGGCCGAGCCTTGAGGGGGAGGGGGAGTTCGCCGTCGACGAGTCCCTTGAGTCGAGGGTCCACTACCTGGTCAAGGCCTTCGTCCTCGCCAGGCTCGTGGGCCACATAAGCAGGTACCTCAAGGGGAGGGGCCTGGGCGAGGAGGAGGCCCTCAACAGGGCCCTCGACTGCGTCAGGACGGAGGGCGACGCCAAGGCGCTGCTGGCAAGCGAGGCCGGGAGGAGGCAGGAGGAGCTGAACGTGGTCCCTGACATATACGTGAGCAGTAGGTGCTCCGAGGCGCTGGGCCTCAGGGGAGGCCTTGACGTTGAGGTGGAGACCCTCTACGGCACGGGCACTGTGATCCACAAGGTCTGGACCACGATATTGAGGAGGAGGGAGCTGCTCGGGAACGTCCTCTCCAACGTCTGGGTAGTCGTGCCGAACCCCTCGGCCCTCACGCACATCTACCACCTGCTGTCGCTCGAGGAGGAGCTAAGGCCGCTGGGGGACGCCGTTACCCTCTGGACTCTTAACCTCGACGACAGCGACCTGGGCCTGATGAGGCTTGACGACGTCTACAGGGGGCTGAGGAAGGTAATAGGAGGCGCCCAGGCGGCCAGGAGGCTGACCTCTGCAGGCGCCTAGGGCTCAGGCGCTGAAGAAGGTAATGAGCCCCTCGCCTTAAAGTCCTTTGGGCTCCAGGCCGACGCCTCAGGTCTTCCACGCAAGTTTGCGTAGAAATCTTTGACAAGGCTGGCGATGACGGGCACGCAGAGAGGGCTACGGCGCTGATAGAGCTGCCAGGCCTACGAGGCCCAGCAACTCTAGATCGCTCAGGCCTTATCGTTTAGGCCCTATGGGCCCTAAGCTCGTTAACTCCCCAGTTAACAAGGCCCTAGCGACAGGCGTATCAGGGCGCCGCTTGGCGTCTTCACGCTAGGCCCTCTCACCCCTTCACTAGGGCGAGACGTTGTAGGGGACGAGCGCTGTGGGCGTGCCTCGGCGCGAGGGCCTTACGTCGAGGATTGTACCGAAGCCCCTGTGGTTAAGCTTTATTTGTGACCTCAGGGGAAATTGAAATAAGTGGCAGAATGGGGGGCAAAAGACGTCAACACAGCCAAGTTTCTATGATGAGGTGAAGAAGGAGCTAGGACTTGAAAAGGACGACATAATCGATATATATCAGTCGTTAGTGAAGCACGAAATCTGCTTGATGAGGCTGGGGGACATCTGCGCAACGGAAAGCGATGGCGGCTACTATGTAGCTAAGCACGGGTTCTCTGTCAGGCATAACGTAGATGCGCAGATGACCATAGTCGACGTCCTGTACGCCATGCTTGTCGAGAGTGACTCGCTGCTAAGGAAGTTTGAAGAAAAGGAGCTTGGCCCCAATGACGTAGAGGGCTTTGTGAATATCATTAGCAAGCTCATTCACATCCTCATCGAAAGTAGGTTATTGATAGACGTGCCTTGCGCTGACAAAAGGGTGCTGGAGCGTTTAGATGACGTTCTGTCGGGTAAGTCTGTAATAGAGTTAAATGGCAATAACGTCGACAACGTATACATGTATTTTGATATGCTTGATCACATGCTCAGTGATAAGCTGTTCAATCGCCTCAAAGTAGTACAAAAGGAGCAGCTTTACCCTCAATATGTCGAAAAAATAAAGAATTTAATGCAGGATTGGAAAAGAAAAGGTGTGTGTTTCAAGACAGCCCATGGCGAGCTAATTAAGTTGCTAAGGTACGAGGCGCCGTTGCCAGTTACTAAAGACGTTGAGGGGTCGCTACGGAGGGTCCTAGAGGCTTATGTCCTGCCGTTCCTGGAGGAGCCTTTGCCTGAATCTAACAGGAGCCTAGAGTCCATAAGACAAAAGCTGGGCGACCGTTATTCAAAGGAAATAGACGTTATAATTGGTGCGCTAAAAGGTATTGGAATCAAGGGTCTTCGCGAGTACCAGTTTGTTATGCTTGATAAGATTTTCAGCCTATTTGATAGGCCAAAGATCGTAGTTATCTCAGCCCCAACAGCCTCAGGCAAGACGGAGATATTTATGACATACCTGGCGTTCAAGTTATTGGTTGACAACGACGGAGCAGCTGTTATAATATACCCGACTAAGGCGCTCGCCAGGCAACAACTGCAACGTTTTATAGGGTTTATGTATCATATAAACAGAAAAATTAGCAATAAAACTATTCACGTTTACTTACTTGATGGGGACAGCCCAAGTGGAGAAGTAAAGGGGAAATTGTTTAGAGGCGGCATTGAAATAAAGCTTCATGATGAAAACAGGAAGGGCAGCCTTAAATATAATAACGAGGGAAGGCTAGTTATTGAATGGGATGATGGGCGGAAAGAAGGTATTGAATGGGTTCATGAACGTAAGGAAAAAGTAGAGCTAAAGAAGCCAGCTATTATCATAACGAACGACTCCATGCTTTCTAGACATATCCATGACGGGTCGGACTGGGTCATCGATCTTGCAGCCTCGCTTAACACAATAGTTATTGACGAGGCTCACGTGTTCATGAATGATAAGAAGAGGAGCGACTTTGTACACTTCCTGCTTCTGCGATTACTATTAATAGCGTTATTGAAGAAAATAAGGGAAGGACTCTCAGGCAACGTCGATTTATACGAAGACTTCAAGAAGTTAATACAGGAGAGGAAGCTTGACATCATATTGTCAAGCGCGACCATGAGCGACAGGGAGGTTCTTAAACAAGGCATGAGTACAAGGCAACTAGGAGGAATTGACTTGGCGAAGGTCACCAAGGCCGCCGGCGGCTCCTCAGGTTCTTCAGCTCCGCCTTACGAGTCGCTGCTCGGGCGTTGGATCAAAGAGGCTTATGAGGAGAGCGACCAAGACAAAAAGAATATAATTTTTGAATCTTATTATGATAAAATAGGTAGCTCAAAACGAAAGAGGTTGTACGTGACAGCCGTATACTTCCCAGAACCCATGAGTGCCTCTAGGACGCCGTTCATTGAGGCCTTGGCCACCACAACTATATGGACGGCAGCGGTTGGCGAAGGTCTAGGGCACAGGTTACACGCGATAGCTTTCGTGGATAGCAAGGATACGCTACGAGAGATCTTTAGAGACCTCGTCAGGAGAGGTCTATCACAGGAGTGCTTCCACGCAGACAAGTTGTTGGTCAGTCCTCTCCTTCATATGCAGAATGTGTGTCGGCGTAACATAGGTCACAAATACATAGAGACTTTACTGACTAGTCTAAATCCAAAGCAGAATACAGATGAATCATATCAGCTGTTTACCAGGTACTCTCATTTACAGCTTTACTACAAGTGGAAGTACGTAAAAAAGTATATACATCATATGCGAAAGCTACTTAATTTGCAACAAAGGCAACAAAGTCCTGACGTCGTTAAAGAAATCGTTAAAGAAGCTGAAAACATCGTTGAAAAAGCTGAAAGCTTTGCTCGCTGTGTATATAAGGCTGCCTCGAGATATGGGAGCGCAAGTAGCAATGGGTCTAGATACTACATCCGCAAACCAAAGGATAGTAGTGGTGGGTGCAACAAAAACGACGAATGCTACGTGCTACAACACCATGCCGACCTCAAAAAGGAGGTTAGACAAGAAATTGAAGATATCCTTAGTAAAGATAATTGGAACCTGGTAATAGCTACGTCGACCCTTGAGCTGGGGGTAGACATACCAGGTGTTGCCGTTGTTCTGCAATACGGCGCTCCGCCCTCTGGCGAGAGCTTTGTCCAAAGAGTCGGCAGGAGCGGCAGGGACGAATGGTCCTACATGACGGCGTTTGGCGCCGTGTTCGCCAGAAACGTCGGTAAGGACATAATGCTAATAGATGAAATGGAGGCTATAAGGAGCCTTTATAACCTGACCAGGCCAAGTTATAGCCCTGAACCTGATATTGAGACGTTAGCGAGATATATGGCTCTGATATACTTTGATGGGGCGGTCATCAAGACGATAGGCGCGAAACGCTCTATTGACGACCCCATTGCCCAGACATTATTAAAACTTTATTATTTAGATGGTGATAAGAAAATTAGTGAAACGTCAGATATTTTCAAAAAGATAGTCGAGAACAGCGAAAGGTACAAGCAGATACTCAAGCAGATGCTTCGTAATGAAGAGATAAACAAGCTAAGAGGGATGATGCCGGCTACGCCATTATTTGTTAAGGAGAGATCTCGTAGTGATTATATGATAGTTGAGGAGTTAGAAGCTCTATATGGTAAACTTGGACTTGTAAAGCTTAACTTGGGAAATGAAAAAAGAGGACGAGGGCGGAAATACGCTGAGGAAATAGAAAAAATAGAAAAAGAAATAAGTAACTTACAATGTAAGGTCCTGTCTTTGGTAGAAGATATTCAGCAGCTTTGTGCTAAAAGAGGAAGACTTTCTATATCTACCTACCTTCACGAATGTGCAACCTATATCTATGACGAATTTCGTGAGAAAGTCGATAAACCTTTCAGAAAAATAGCTGATAATATTAATAAAATAATTAATGTCAACAAATCAGGTGGTCTTAAAGGCTCATTAGACGAAGCTATAAATGCTAAAGGCTCATTAGACGAAGCTATAAATGCTATTGAAGAATTTGAGCAAATGGTTTTAAGTACCATAATAGCATCTGATGAGATATGTTTATCCTCACGGCTGCATAAAGATAGGCATACGACATCATATGATGACATAATGGCGCTACTACTGGGTATGCCGATGCCCCATCCGGTATTTTATTCCGGGCCAGGCAATGGGTGCTCACTTGTTTTCAACGAAGTTGAGATCAACCATGGCAAAATAAAGTTAAAGTCGGAGTTAAAAGGCGAGATACCAGGGAATGCAAACAGGGTTGACGTACTTAGCAATGTGCCATTTAAACATTATGAGGTGCCATAAACCATGGGCTTAAGTATCTCATTTCCGGCGTTCCATTACGAAAAGGCATATCTTGGTACACTAGTAATTAGCAAGGAAGCTAATGGTGTAAAGCTCTACATTAAAAGCGACGAAGTCGCGACATTTAAGGTTATCTTTGGTAATGGCATAGAAAAAGATTTAGAAGCACCTATCTCAAGCCTTGGCACTTATGCAGTAAGAATAAGATATGACGCGCTTCGGGCCGCTCTAGCTAAATGGAGCCGTAGCCACAATAGTGAAAATTCGGAAGGCGAGAATACCTCAGGCATTGACAGCTATCCTATACTTTTTACTTTTAATGAGAACTACGGAACCCCTGTTGGTATGAACGTTAATATAGCCGTGCTTAGCGGTGTTGCAGCCTGCGTCGAAGACGATTGCCTCAATGGAAGAAGCGAGGCCGAAAATACGTATCTATTGATAATACGCCCTCCGTCTAGAGGCAAGACGGAAGCCGAGCGGCAGGATAGAACTACAGGTAGCGACAAACCTAACCACGGTAATGAAGAGAGAGGGAAAAAGCTTTGGCTATATTCCTTCATTATAATCGATAAACACATCAAAGACAGACTTCCTGGCCTTGTCGAAGATCAGAAAGATCGGGAAAGTATTAGCTATGAGATAGAAATCGAAACTACTACTTCCAGAGGCAGCGTTCACAGCGTTCACTGGGATAGCGCAGAGCTAGATATATTCCCGCTTAGGTACGTTAGTGCGTTCTTAAGGTCGTTCCCCTTAATCAGGCTTGAAGGTCTTGAATGTTCCAACAGTATGCTAGAGCTGTGCAGAGGTGACTTAGAATACATACACGTCGGTTCTCAGATAACAGCTAGGAGGCCACGTTATTATTTCATAAGTCCTGTCATAATCTCGTATCCTATGGATATACCCAAAAAACCCTTACAAAGAGTCGTTGCGTTACCCCAAGATAAAATACTTAACACAGGTGTCGTGAAGTTCTCAATAAAAAACTTTACATGGAATAAAGCAGTTAAGCTTGTTGAGTGGTTATGGGCTGAAAGGCGTGACGCCCTCTTCAAGTTGCTTTTAAATGAGGAGGTGATATCAGCGATAGAGCAATTCATAAAAGGCTTCAGAAACGCAAACTATATGAAGTGTAGCCATAAACGGATAGGGTTTTTCACAAACACGGAACTGTATGGTAGCAAGATAATAATATATTCACCATTTGTCGGAATGATAACGATGTTATACGATTCCATTAAAAGCAGTGATAGCCATAGTTCGGGGTCAGATTATACTATCAGTGGGGTAGTAGCCCAGGTGATGAAGTCACTTTCCTATGGATCACGATCAGAATGCAGCTCCGTAGAAGAGCTGTTGCGAGATCACGAGGACAAGGTTAAGAAAATACTATCCGTCTTTGCCATCGCCTACGGTCTTCACGGGGTATCGCATCTACTCATGAAGGCTTTAACAGCGTTGACAGGCATTACGGACTATACAGAGTTCATAAGAGTTGAGGTGGACACGCATGGGGGGCAAGACATCGAACTTAAGGGGGTTCTAGAGAATAGCGGCTTCCAAAAGGGTGTTTATCTTGAGAACCTCTTTGAGATAATCCCTGGCGATAACTTTGACTTGAACGTATACATGATTAGCAGAGAGCCGTACTCTTACGCTATTTACCGCGACAGGCTAGTTGACGGGAGCAACAGCCAACTGAAGTTAGATGATATCAAGGCTGTGCTCAGGAAACTAATATCTTACGAAACATCTCAAGAGAGCAAGGACGCCTGTGAAGTTAGGTGGAAATTAGAGCAGGACCTGTTGTCCCCGTATAGAAATATTCTCAAGTCAAGCAACCAAAACATGTATTCCTGGGTTGACAACTTTGTCGAAAATTATTTGAATACTCGCTTTAAGCCTCCAAGATCATTATTTAGGTATCTTTACGCATCGCATATAAGGGATGAGATCTTAGAGAGGTTCCGGCAGGGGAATATTACTGTTAATGTAAAAGAAATAGATACTAATATTCAGTACATATGGCCCTATCATCTGCCACAGTGCATCGATGGATGTTACGGCTGCGTACTTATGGAGAGAAAGGTCACCTCTAGGACCTGCGACCTATCGCCGCTGGTGCAGGAGCTGAAGGTCAGTAAGTGGTCCGCGCTATGTCTATTGAAGTATGCCGGGCTGATCGACGAGCCATGGGTTAACTGTGAGTTAACATAACACTAACTTTATTTTACCGTGCTGTCCACCTTAACCGCTTTGGGACGCTCATTAGTGTACAGCAGGCAGCTGGTCAGGTACTGGGGTAGAAAGCCCATAGAGGTCATTGATGGCCTAATCAATGAGGACGATCATGTAATAGTTGACCCCTTTGGCGGCAGCGGCTCAGCGGTGCTCGAGGCGCTTAGGAAAGGGAAGAGGGCCGTATACGCTGACATTAACCCCTATGCCTGGCTGATAGCACATGTACAGATAGCTGGCGCTGACCCCGCTGAGTTCAACTCTGCGGCAGGCCGCGCGGTTAGGAGGGCTCGCGACATCGAGGGCTTAATTAGGCGTAGGACATTACCTAACGACTGGCTGCGGTACAGCGATGGCGCCCCGTTTGCCAAGAGGAGGAACTTTGACAGGGTCTCCCAGTTCTTCCCAAGGGAGAACTTCCGCAAGCTGCTAGCGCTGCTAAGGGCTATTGATGAAACCACGGCGTCGGTAAACACCAAGCTTGCGCTGTACCTGGCCTTCGCCTCCTCGCTTTACCCCTCCTCCTTGATGAAGCGTAGGGGGAGCGGGTCATGGGGGGTTCCAAGTTATTGGGCCCCGCAGGACAACAGTCCCGTGGACGCCTACGAGGCCTTCAGCAGGTCCGTAAAGAGGATCCACGGCTTTCTGAGGAAGGGAAGGTTTTACAGCATATGTTATACTGACCTCTGCGACGCCGACGCGAGGCTGCTCCTGTCAAACGCTCTAAGCGTCGAGTACTACAGGGACTACACGCTGATCACTGATCCGCCGTTCACTGATGAAATTCAGTACATGGAGCTCTCGTTCTTCTACTGGGCCTGGCTCAGGGTCAGCGCGCTGCCAAAGATAATGGCCAGCCTGGTTGGCCGAAAGATGGTCTTCAGGTTTGCCGACGAGTTGGTTATAAACGAGAACAGGGGGTTTGACATCAATGTTTACATAAATAGGTTCAGGAGGTTCCTGCTGAGAACTAAGCATGTCAGGAGGAAGGTCCTGATATTTCATGAGGAGAACGCTGCGCGGCTAAACGTGATCAGGGAGGCGATAGGTGAGGTCTGGGGCCGGTTCGAGGAGAAAAGGTTCACGCTTGGTATACATAGAAGAGTTGGGCCACGCGGCGGAAATACGTATGTAGTGTTCATAGCTGAGTAGGCCTGGCCCTCCTCAGCGGGCACTCCTCGTTTACGCAGAACTCGCAGTCCCTGCTCAGCACATAGCCCTGCGTTCCAAGCTCCTTTGCAAGGTCCTCTACGTTAAGGTCTACGTTTAGCTTAATGTAAATGTACTTGCTGGGCAGACGAACCTTCAAACGCTCACGATCATTCAAAGGCCCCAGGTCTAACTCGACCTCCTTCTCAGCCCCTTTAACGCCCTCTAGGCCGCGCCGATAGACGAGCACGATTTGCGGCCTTTTACCATGAGCTTTTTTCCACATGTCGCCATATATTAGCGCCTGGTAGATATCTGCTAACCTGCCATCACCTATCTTTGACGACTTGACCTCAACTATTAGGTCAGCAGGCCCTTCGCACGCTATGTCTATTCTGCCCTTAAGCTTAGGGCCGTTATAGTCGGCATCTAGGGGGAACTCTTCATTGCACCTGAGCCCCTGGCCCTCGAGCAGGCGCTTGATCTCCTCCTTTATGTTGTCATGAAGGCTACTTATTTCATTTAGTTTGTCAATAGACTCTTTGCTAAACTTCCTGTGGCTACAACCCCCGGAGGCCTCAACGGCAGCCCTCTTAGCGCTAACCTCTTTAGAGTTCACAGTTAAACTCTGTCCAAGGCGTTTAATTAGCTTTATTGTAGCTAACCGTGACTGAGGGCAGGCTTAGGCGCTGCACAAGACCTATATGATTGGCTCGAGAAACTGCACGACTGTCTCGCTGTCAGACACGAAGGGGAGGGTCAGGAAGGTCCTTGAGGAGTTCCTCGGGCTAAGCCCTGCGTAGGCTACGCTTCTAAGGGCGCCTAGGCCTCATCAGTTAGATCCTGCAAACCCTCTCGTTAACTCCCCAGTTTACAACGACTTAGGCCTCCGGCAGCTCAAGGCCACAGGACCTTGAGGCCGAGAGGCGCGATTACGCGACGGTCGCTGCATGGTAGGCTTAACAGCCGTCACCTTGACGCACTTAAGGTCTCCAGCTGAAGCTTCTACGTCTTCTACACAAACTTGCGTAGAAAAGCTGATATTCTGAGGTCGCATTGGGCAGGGGCAGCAGGCTGGCCAGGAGGCCGAGGGCCATGAGTGAGGGAAAGAGGGACGTGGTTCCCCTGAACATCCTCATCCCGTCCAAGTGGAAGGAAGAGCTTGAGGAGAGGGCTGAGGCGAGGAACATCAGCATGGCTGACGCGGTGAGGGACCTCACAGATCAGGCGCTTCGCGGCCGGGCAGCGCAGGCCAGGGCGTGTCAGGACGACGCTGCGAGGCATGTCATCAGGGTGATTATAGAGCTGCCTGAGCTCTACGACGTGATGGAAAGCGGAAATAAGGCCTTTTTTAAAGCGCAGGTGAGAGCGCGAGCGGGTGAGAGCGTGGGCTACGCAGAGAAGGTGGAGGAGGCCTACGACGAATACAGGGACGTCGACAGGGATTTTGAGGAGTTCATAGCGAGCACGGACAGGCTGAGGGACGTCGACAAGTTCCCCCTGCTGGTGTCCCTCGGCGAGCTCTACGACATAGT
>Ga0326758_100155_pt1 | contig 20456 bp, 15 predicted proteins | sample GCRJH_S_FD_207221 | JGI IMG/M metagenome (GOLD analysis project Ga0326758, IMG submission 207221) | Hot spring sediment microbial communities from Geyser Creek Basin, Yellowstone National Park, WY, United States - GCR.JH_S | ecosystem: Environmental > Aquatic > Thermal springs > Near-boiling... | reverse complement strand
GCAGAGTGGGTCGTATTCCAATCAGCAGACGGATATGACAGCATCGTACCCATAGAGGACGCATTGAGCGAAGACGCAATAATAGCACTAAGAATGAACGGAAAACCACTCGACATTAAGTCAGGATACCCAGCAAGACCAATCATACCACACCTCTACGGCTGGAAAAGCGCCAAATGGCTAACCACCATAGAATTCACAAAAGAATACAGAGACGGGTACTGGGAAGCCATGGGATACCACGAAAGAGGCAACGCATACCTAGAAGAAAGATTCAAAGGCACGGGAGGAACACACGCAGGAAGAAGAAGAACCATAGGTTAAGCACACAATCACCGTTTTCATCCAGCAATACAATGAATAACACCAGCAACCTTATAATGAGGTTTACATTTATAATAAGCATAATGATAAGAATTTTAACTAGAGATGACGATATACCATCAATTCTAATTAAGGAAGTTCACAACTTATTCAAAACCAGAGATTTCGAGGTCGACATAGCAACAGCATTCGTAAACAGTAACGGATTAATGATCATAAAGGACCCATTAACCAATAGCGACAAGTCCTACCTAGTCACCAGCAACATCACGAAGAAGGCGTATAACTGGTTAGTAAATCACAGGATAGAACCTAGACTCTACGATGATTTACACGCAAAGTTATACATAATGCACAACAATAATGCCTACATAGCACTAATAGGCTCCTCAAACCTAACGAAGAGGGGACTCACGGTTAATTTCGAGGTTGACGTAATGCTCAAGGGCGAGGTAACGGATAGCTATTACGAGCAATTACTTAAAATATTCAACACAATATGGAACGCATCAAGACCAATAACACAAAACGACCTAGCACTCCTCCAATCAATAAATAAAAACGTTAAAGTAACCATAACTAGGAACGAAATAATACACATCGAACGCCAAGCACTCAAACTACTAGGCATAAATAGGGACGCATTGATTAAATGCAAGAGCACAGATAAGGAAGATAGAAAACAATGCATAAACACAATCTACAACAAACTAAGGAGACTCACCCAAGGCAATACACTCCCAGAACAAGCATTTAGAACAGAAATAAGTAAGAACGCACATATTGAGAAACTAGGCAAATTATGCCATGAAGCCCCATCTGAATGGTTTCTTGGGATACCCTGTATAATGATCTATATAGCTTACGAACTAGGTCGAAGCGGGAAAACTTACGATACAGGCATAAGCTTTTACGAAGACATACTCGAGAAATCCCTTAATCAGACTAGAAAAATCAAAGGCGTTAAAAACGATGTAATCAATTTCATAACGCAGGAATTAGATAGAGTTAGAAACGATAAAGAGTACAGGGAGCAGGTCATCGAACGTAAAATAGGCGCCACAATACTACCACTAATCCTAGCCCTACCAAGAAACTGCAACATAACAGGCATATTCAAGAGAAACAGATACGAAAGAAAAATAACATGCTAATACACCTACACAAGGCACCATAAAGAGGGCAGTAGAAATAGAAATAAACCTAACCCTCAGGAAACTGAGGAACTCCAAATCTCTCTGGCAATGCACAAGCCAGTACTGGTCGTCCCTGTACATGGGCCAGGGCGTCGTGTTGCTCCTCGGGTGGTGTTATTGGGTCTTGTTGGGTCGGTAATTTTATTAATTGTTTTGTGGTTGATTGTTTTAATGCCTACGTTGCTTGAGCGTGGTATCCCAATCGACGTCATCAATGATTACTCAAGCGTTGAGAAGGGCCCGGGCAGACCACCACATTGGGAGATGGCCTTCTGGTGGACTAGGAAACCACTGGCCGGTGCCAGGACAATAATCGCAGCATCACTCCTGCCAGACAACGCCTACCAAAGCATGGAGCAATTCCTAAACGACCTATTCCCATGCAGGGGTGAGAAGAAGACAGTGCATAGTTGTAACCCATCACAACGATTAATCGAGAAGCTCAGGGGGAAGAGGCTGCTTGATCCGTTTGCTGGCTTTGGTTCGATACCGCTTGAGGCTTCGAGGCTTGGTGTTGATGCTGTGGCTGTTGAGTTGTTGCCGACAGCCTACGTGTTCCTAAAGGCAATACTCGAGTACCCAAGGCTCTTTAGGGACAGGTTCATAGAGGTTGATGGGAAGACCATAAAGGAGTTAGGGCTTGAGGACGTCGCCAAGCAATTCAGCGGTAAGAGGGAGGTGAGTGAGTCCGGTAGGTACAGGGTACCAATGCTCATCTACGACGTAGCCAGGTGGGGCTCATGGATAATCAACAGGCTCAGGGAGGACCCAGTGATTAAGGAGCTGTATGACGCTGATGTGTACATTGGTACGTGGGAGGTCAAGTGCCCAGTGTGTGGTAGGTACACGCCATTGGTTGGTAATTGGTGGTTAGCAAGGGTAAAGAGTGGCAATAGGGGCTATGAGAGGCTTGCCTGGATGGAGTGGCAAAACGGTGAAATCAAGGTGGTGGACCTAAACGAACAATGCAGACAGCAGAGGCTGGGGAACTGCAATAACCTAAGCGCCGAGGTAACCACAAGGGGTGAGGAGGGTGGTTCCGTGAGGTGGGCAAACCAGAAGTTCGTCGTGCCGATAAAGAATGTGGATGCAAGGCGCGAGACCGCCCAGTGCCTGTACTGCAGGGCCGAGATAAACCACCGCGTAGTAAACGAGAAGGTGATTAAGGGCAGTAAGAAGGATGGTGATTGGTACGTGAAGTGGGCGCTCAGGCAGTGGAACGAGAACTACGAGAAGTACCTAAGGGGTGAAATAGCACTTGAGGAGCTGAAGCAATCACAAGCAAGGCCCACACTACTTGTTAAGATTTACGTCAAGGATGGAGACCTACAATTCAAACCAGCAACACAACAAGACACGGAAAAACTATGGAAAGCTACTGAGGAATTGAGGAAGATGTGGGGAGACCCAGACATACCAATCGAGCAAATTACGCCATATGGCAATAGATATCTATTTCCAATACTTTACGGCTTTAACAAATGGTTTAAGCTCTTTAACCCACGACAACTTCTCACCCTAATCAAACTTGTCAAGTTAATTAGGCAGGTGGGGCACATAGTTGAGGAGGAGAAGCTGAGGGAAGGCTGGAATGCTGAGGACGCAAGGAAATATACAGAAGTAATAACAACGTATTTGGCTGTAGCATTGATAAAATATGTTGATTATAATTCTGTAAATAGCGGATGGAATCAGTCACTTATAATGGGCCATACTATGAGTATGAGAGGTATTGCAATGATGTGGAATTGGTATGATCAACGACCTGATATTAGCTGGACTGGTTCATACTGGAGAAACATCCAGATTCAACTTGAATCAATTAGTTATCTTTTTAATACTACGGGTTCCGTAAAGATAATTTTAGATGATGCTTCCGAGCTTTCTAGGCTTGAGGGTGAGAGGTTCGATGTAATAGTGACTGACCCGCCTTATGCCGATGATGTGCCGTATTCGGAGCTTAGTGATTTCTACTATGTCTGGCTTAAGAGGGCTCTCAGTGATGTTGAGAATAATGAGTTGAAACCGCGCTTCCTGCCTGAGGCATTCTTTGATGAGTTTGGCTTGGAGATACCGACTCAGTGGCAGAGGTTTGCGCCTAAGGAGGTGAGTGAGGATGAGGGTCGTTGGGAGCACTTCGAGATGAAGGTTACGTTTGCTGAGTTGTTGACGAGGGCTTTTGCCAATGTTCTGCGTTTCCTCAAGGAGGATGGGTTACTTGTTGTGTATTATGTTGCCAAGAAGCCTGAGGCTTGGGCTGCGTTGGTTGATGCTTTGTGGCGTGAGAATGGGCTTGAGCTTGTCGCTGCCTATCCAGTTGAGACCGAGAGTGAGGAGAGTGTCGTTGCTAGGGGTAAGGCTTCGGTTCTCGGTGGTTATGTTTCGGCATGGAGGAGGCGGGTTGGGGAGAGGTCGCTTGATTTGGATGTGGCAAGGGAGGAGGCGTTTAGGGAGGTTGCTTCGAGGCTTGAGGCTAGGCTTAAGGTTTTGAGGGGTAGGAAGGGTGGTGCGACGACGTGGGTTTACTCCTACTTGGCTGCCTTGGAGTACTTGACGGCTCATTACCCGGTGCGGCTTGGTGGTGTAGAGCTTGGTTCTGATGGTTTGATGAGGCAGGCCGTTGTTCTTGCGTTTGAGGCTTTGCTTAGGAGTTCCGGTATTAAGTTGACCGATAGGGTTGCACATGCTTACCTGGCTCTTAGGATTATGGAGAGTGAGAGTGGTCGTGTGGATAGTGATACATTGTCATATGTAGAGAAGGCTGTTGGGCTGGAGCATAAGGACCTAATTGGGCTTGGCTTGATTACGGAGGTTGAGACTGGCGGGCCCAATGTGGCTAAGCGCAAGACGTTTGAGGTACTGGCGCCGCGTAGCGACACTGTGGATGAGGTTAAGAGGGTTTACTCACTCCAGCGTGGGAAGTCTGCCGTACTTGATTGCCTCAGGCAACTTCAGCTTAATGCTCTAATTAGAACCCCTATAACGTGTACTTCTGAGGTTAGGGAGGAGGCCCTTAACCTGGCTAGGGCCTTAATTGAGCTCTCTAAGTCGGGCTTGCTTGATGAGGATGATGCCGACGTAAAGCTTTCAAGGCTGGTCCTTGGTATGGAGTGGTGGCAATGAGCGCCGTGAACCTAAAGTTACTCGCCGAGGGGAAGGTAAGCCCTGCCATAGACATATACGAGGTGTATAGGGCATTATTCCTAAACGAGAAGCCCGAGGAAGTATATAAAATATACTGTGACCCACAATTGTTCTTCTCTATTACGTATATAACCCCAGCCTTTAAGCATTACATAGAGGATTTCTTGGCGAAACTCGGTAGAGGCGAAAGCGAGGTTTACCTAATGCCTGCCCTGATGGGTGCTGGTAAATCGCACTTCCTAGCCTTTATACTTCACATCCTGGCCCTCTATAGGCGGTGTAATGGTGTTGGGGATTGCGTTAGTAGGGAGCTAACGAAGTATGGCATCGACATTGAAATGCCATCAATAAGCAAGGTTCCTAATGTAGCTGTTTTTAGGGGTAGGCAGAGGTTGGGTGATTTCGAGAGAAGACTTAGGGCGACTAAAATTAAGGATGACTTAAGGAGTATTATTAGGAGTAATGCGCCGTTAGTCATTATTTTTGATGAGACGCAATTCTTCGAGATTGATGAGGGCGACGATTTCGTTGCTTGGATTCAGACCTTGGCCGAGGTTGTCCGTGAAGTGCCGGGAGCGTTCTTGTTCGTGTCCTTCTCACTATTTGCGACCGAGAAGCCTGAGCTGGAAACCCGTAAGTCAATAGAGGCCATTAATAGAGTTGGTCCAATAACGATTTCGTTGGACACGGTTTATAATATCTCGGCTGTACTCAGGAGGTGGGGTGGTATAGCGATCAAGGATGTGGATTTAGCCCCCTTGAAGGGTTTAGTAAGCGATGAGGAGTATAAACGTCTCAATGATGAGTTCAAGCAGGCGTACCCTGTTAACCCGAGACTTCTTAATGTTTTATTAAGGCTTGCTGATGAATCGTTGGTTGAGAGAACGAGAATACAGATGACGAGGGAGCTCCTTAGAATACTTGCGCGTGCTTACCTAAACACGAATTGGGAAAAGGGAGAGTTAATAACCTTCGCTCACCTTCCGGAGCCTGGGGAGTTACTAATAGTAGGCGGCTCCACGGCAGCGGTTTGGAAATTGCTTCTTGATGAGTATAAGAGTGATGTGGATAAGATTAGAAATAGAAACTTAAGCAATCCAACGTATAAGGCTGCGCTTTCAATGCTTAGGCATGTATTACTCATGACGTTTTATCTAAGGCTTATGCCATCGCTAAGGCTGTATCCATCGGAGCAGGACTTACTCGTGGGTAGTTATAATAACTTGGATATTAGTCCAGCCATCCTTAAGGAGGCGCTTAATGAAGTTAGTACGGGAACTCATGTTGAGAAGATTAAGGATAAGTATATATATTGGTTCCTAGGCGACGAAACGCGAGCCGTATATGAGGCAGCCGTTGCTTACTCGGACATTGATGGTTTAGATGTCGCTATTAATGAATTAATAAGTATTATTAAGGATAAATCAGGTGCCCTCTCTAGGGTCCTTGTCTCAGGTGTAAACCCTAGATCGCTGGGTAGGGTCGTTGTAATCGCTGACAAAGACTCTTGGCAGAAGGAGCTAAGTAATAGCAAGGAGTCAATACTTGCAGTGGATATACGCGAGTTCGGTACTAAGGTGAAGAGAAACAATCTAGTGGTTGTGTTGCCCAACGATGAGGTAAAGGTACCGTTGAGGGCAATCGAGGTTCTTAAGGATTTCGGGATGGAGGTCAGGGAGGAGGGGGGTATTAAAAATGCCGTTATTGACCTTGGCAAGATAATAAAGGCGATCGATGAGGTAAGTAATAGGCTTTTGGATTACTTCCCAGATCTGCTCAATATAGAGGATGAGAGTTTTAGGAGAGAGATTGAGGAGCACTTAAGAAATCGTCTTAATAATAGGAGGTCCTCGGCTAGAGCCGCACTTAGAGAGGCGGTAAATACGTGGCTTAGTAAGGCGGTGATTGGATTTAAGGAGCAATCATTCAATAAGCTTGACAGTGCCTTAATCGAGATTAGTAAGAGGAAGGGTGAGGTCGTGAATACGCTTGCAGAAATAGTTTTCAACTTCGATGTAGTCAAGAGTTCAATAAAGCAGGGTAACTTCGTAATGATAAGTGATTTATGGAGCATATACCTTAACAATTCTGAGTTACCATCTGCGCCGATAAGTTTTGATGAGTTCCTAAATTCCATTAAGGATTACTGTAAGGGCTATAGGTGCGTCTTCAGGATAAATGATGAGTTAGTTTGGATACCGGAGTGCTCCGGTAAGGGTGAAACGCCGAGTTTGGATGAGAATAGTGGGATTGCGCCCATAATCATTGGTAAGGAATTCATCGACTGGCCCGTTAGGCAGTTCCTTGAGAAGCTTCGTGAGATAGAAGGAAGCTCTACAAGGTACTATATTAGGTATAAGAGACCCAGTGGTGAGGATGTTAGGGTCAGCGTTGATGACGCCTTGACAGAGAAAGAGAGGGGTAATTGGCCTTACTTCACGGAGGGCTGTTTCGAGAGGAAGGTCGTTAGGGCTTATATTAAGGTTTTGGTTGATGGGATTGAGCAGCTTTCTATCGAGAGACCTCCAGGCACTAAGGTAAATGTCGAGGTTATTGCGAGTGAGGAGATGGGTGAGTTGATTTACGGCATTAACGGTACCATGAATAAAGTATCCTTACCGGGCGTTAACTACCGCTTTGAGGTTGAGGTACCCAAGGAGCCGGGTGAGTACGCGCTTAGTATTGAGGCGGTCTTTAAGAGCGGGGCTAGGGATCAAAGGACTATAACAATTTACGTAAAGGGTAAGAGGAAGAAGGAGTGCATTAAGTATGATGTTTCTCGAGGTGATGTTGTTAAGAGGATTAAGGTGCTAACGGCTAATGATGCGGAGAATTTATTGAGATATTTATGGGGTCAGCGTAAGCTCAGCCTAACCCTTAGTGTGCGTACTGAGCAAAAGGTTAGTGAGGGCGAAATTAGACTGAACGCGAGCTTTAGGGTAAGGGATATGTCTTATAATAATGTTTTACGTTTGTTAATAGCGCTGAAGGACATAGCTCCTAATGTGGAGGTGGTGTTTGAATTCCTCGAACCCATCGTTGTGGATGATGATATAGTTCAGAAGCTCAGGGGTCGGCGCCCGGAGTTCACGGTAATATGTGAGGAATAACCAGTACATACCGCGTTGAGGGGAATGCATATAATTTAAATAATATTTTTAACGAGCAGTAATGGTTTCATTAATAGACATATTAAGGCTTGCTGGTAAGGACCTATACAAGCACCAGCTAGACCTTGTGTCGGATGTACTGTGGCTTCCAAGGCCTAGGTTTTTGCTTGCTGACGATGTTGGTCTTGGCAAGACAATACAGGCCCTGTTACTCGTTAAAGCCTTAATGGAGTTGGGCAGGGTTAATAGTGTCCTCATAATTGTTCCTCGCTCGGTACTTAATCAGTGGTCTGATGAATTAAACAGGTTCGAAATACAGCATTACTTAATTGAGTCGCCAGACTATCCGTTGGGTTATCGGGTCTATTTGATTACGCTTGATAGGGCTAAGATGGTTGAGTACATGGATTCGTTACAGAAAATACAGTGGGATTTGGTTATAATAGATGAGGCTCACAAGATCAGGTTGGGTAGAGAGAGGGAGAGACTTGCATACCTATGTAATAGGGCTAATGGTTGCATCCTCCTAACGGCAACGCCGCATACAGGTAATGAGAAGGACTACAGGTTCCTCATATCGCTTGTTAACAACGTCGTAATTAGGAGGGAGAAGAAGGATGTGGAGGAGTACGAAGGTAAGAAGATATTCCCTAGATTGAATTATTGGATTGTCCAGGTTAAGGCAAGTAATGAGGAGTCTCGGGCGCTTTACGAGGTCCTTAAATTGCTCGAGAAATACAATGTTGAGAATATTGTTCGTGTCGTTGTTGAGAAGAGGGCTATGTCAAGCCCATTATCTTTTTTCACAACCCTTAAGAGGGTCGTTGCGAGGGGTAGGTGTAGTGAGGAGGAGCTCGAGGAGGGCGAGTTGGATTCCTGCCTAAGTGGGGTGGCTAATTGGAGGGATCTTATGGAACTGGCGAATCAATACTCAGGCGCGGTCGATAGGAAGTTTGAAGCCCTTAAGAAATTGTTAATTGACAAATTGATTGGTAGGAAGGTTATTGTATTCACCGAGTACGCAACTACAGCTGAGTACCTCTTTCAAAGGCTCACGAGTGAGTTGGGTAATTGTAGGGTTGTCGAATCGTTCGATGGTTATGCCAGGGCTGATTGTGGGGAGTTCGGGGTTATGTACGCTACATCGCAGGCTAGGGAGAGGATAGACGTTGGGGTAGTTGCTTCGAACCTGGCTGAGTCCTTTAAGACTGCCGTTTTTATATCTACGGACATAATGTCAGAGGGCGTTAATCTGCAGGCTTTTAATGTGGTTGTTAATTATGAGGTTGTTTGGAGCCCCACTAAGCATGTTCAGAGGGTTGGGAGGATTTGGAGGTTTGGGCAAAAGGCTGATTCTGTGCTGGTTATCGATATGGTGCTTAAGACTACGCTTGAACGCGATGAGTACACCATGTACCTAGACCTCCTGGAGAAGTTGTATGAAATATCACTTAGGGCATTGCCTCCCCAAAGCTACGGCGAGTTCGAAATCTACGAGGTTGGGGAGGGGATATACAAGATAATGGAGATTGGCTCGTCAGTGTTCCTAAGGGAGGATGAGGTGTATAATGCCTTATTAGATAGTCCCCGTTTAAACGAACTACGTAGAAGAATCGAGTCAATACTGAGGGAGAAGGAGAAGATTAGGTGGAAGCCTAGGCAGGATGTCGATAAAGGATTAAGGATTAAGTTAGGTTATCCCCCAAGTGCTGATGTTGAACCTGGCGGTGGTTATTACATTGTTGATTTAGCTTACCTAATGAAGGATAGGGAGATTAATGAAGAGATGGAGGCCTATAGGGAAAGATTGTTGATTCGTTTATCAACACCGTTAAGTAGGAGTAGGGAGGTTAGGGAGACCTTGATTAGGGAGGTTGAGGTGAATTGGGATAGTGTAGAGACTGATAGTGGTGAGGTTAAGGAGGATGAGAGGAGTGAGATTGAGAAGAAGGTTCATATGGAGTTGTGGCTAGATTTAAAGAATTACCTCGAAAAGTTACAGCAGTACTTAGCGATAGGTGAGCCGGGGTATAAGATAGTTGGTATTGCCAGGGCTAGGGTTAGGGGCGATGTGCAGACCTCGGTGAAGTACCTGGAGGACTTTGAGGATATTGTCATGAGGGAGGTCAGGTTCAGTCACTTAAGGCAGAGGACCGAGTTAGTGGCTGCCGAGTACGCTAAGGAGTATCTACTCAGTATGGGTTATAGAATAGTTGAGGATTATAGGAGCGTCCCAAGGCCCTTCGACATGGTGGTTTCTAAGGGCGGTAGGTTATTTACGGTTGAGGTGAAGGGTAAGTGGATTCCCCGGGAGAGGTGGGGTGATAGGTATGGTGAGATTATTTCGTTTACGGCTAACGAGATTGATTGGGCATCGAAATTCCCAAGCAACCACATTGTATGCGTTGTGTACATGAGTGATGGTGAGCTTCATGAGGTGAATTGCATGACCTTCGAGGAATTCCAGAGGAGGTGGGTGCTCGAAACCGTTAGAGGGATTGAGTACAAGTACAACGCACGCATTAAAAGCCCTGAATAATAATCAACGAGTTATTCCTCGACTGTGGTTAATTTAGTTGCTATGAGCCTTTCTTCTTCCTTAGTCTCTCAGTGTCGATAATTCCCTCACTTCATCCCTATACTCCGCTAAGGCGTCTTTAATCTCCCTAACTCTCTTGGCTGTCCATATTCTGAGCCTTCCCTGTAATTCGTGGAATGAGCCCTTTAGGTGTGGTTCAACGAGTCTACGAGCTCTCTCCACATCTTCCTCTTCCGTGACTACTAGGTATAGCCCGTAGATGTTCCATCTATCCAATGCATGCTTAAGCCTAGCCAAGGCCTCAACCAAACTACCACCACGCTGAACCTCAAAAACAGCGGCAGGATGTTTCTTGCCATTGAAATCCCTCTCACTACCCCACCAAACAACATCGAACCTATGGATATCATTCTCAAACTCAGTCCTAACATAGTAGCCGAGCACCTCACCAATCTCTCTCAACCAATCCTTAACGGTTTCGTGCTCAAACGCTACCTTACTACCCGCCCTAAGTCTCCTCATGATTAATTCGCACAACTCATTGGATACTGGCTTTTTACTAAAGTTCATGCCGAATATGCGTAGTTTCGATCCAGATAACTTACCTTGGCTTTCCTCCAGTGGCAGTATCTTCGATAATTCGCTATAGACCTCGTCAATTGGTACCTTACCGCTTGCCAGGACCCTAACGTCGACAACCCATGGGTACTTAACCTCGTTATCCCTAACCTCATCGGGCCAGGTCGGCTTGCTTGACCTACGCCAGTCACTGACGACCTCGAGAACAGCGGCGAATGATTCACATAGCTCACTGCAGCCTTTCTTCATTACGTAAACAACAATGTGATCGCCAACACGTACCTGCTGCACAAGCCTCTCTGCCCGTTTATTGGGAATGCCGTAGATGCCGTGCTCAATCGTGTACCTGAGGTTTTCCTCATTCATTAGGGCTAACCAGCAATTAGGCATTGAATGCTAATCAACACACCACTAATATGCATTACTTAGCCATCAACAAGATGGTTAACGGGTCGTGGTTGGTTTCGGCTTGATTCTTATGTAGAACTCGGGCTTTCCCTTGCCCGTGGTGTTTTTGTAGTGGTTGAATTTTCCGCCGCATTTATTGCATTTGTACTGCGTAACCTCGTAAATCCTGAACCTCCATGACTTGATTGGGGTTAAATCCTCGGAACCACAATAAGGGCATTTGGGCATTAATTTTTGTTTCAACTGGGTTTATTTGGGTGTTTCGGCTACAATACCTCGCCATTTAGTATTGCTTCGCATACCTTCCTCGCCCTGTTTGGCCCTTCCGCGTTTATTTCCTCGGCTATTTTCTCGTATAGTGCGTTCACGACTTCTGAGGCGCCCTCGTGTTTGTCGAGTACGTGCTTTAGAGTCATCTCTGCGTAGTTAATGTCCATGTTCGTGTCTATGGCTTCGTCATTGAGCAAGTCACGCACGAGGCACATGAACGCTATGAAACCAACTATACCATCCCTACCGTCGTCCAACAACCCATCAAGGTACTCGACGCACTCGGTGCACGCAGGCACATAATCACCACTTTCGCTCCTAACAAGGCCCATCCTAACAAACAACTCCGCAAAACGCCTAACCTCGCTTAGGCTAGGCATTAAGAAGTAGAATGCTGGGGAATTTATAACACTTCCTAAACAAGTGGTGGTTACGCCATAATTAAACTAGACCAACAATATGGTCATTAACAACAAACCCTACTACGCACTTGATGCACCACCTAAGCTCTTCGTGCCTCGAGTCCCAATAATGCTCAACCAATGTGCGGTTAAGCACTTGCAACTAGGAGAGCCAAACCTACCGTCAGGGCTTATCAAGTCGTGAAATAACCACCCGGATAAGCCCTCTGACGAGGTCTGTGAATGGGCATGGAAAACTTATGGAGGAGTTAATAGGTTGTGGTGGGGTTGATAGGTGAGGTGTTCGTGGGGTTAGTTTTTTGTTTTCCCTTGTTTTTGTTTTTCTGTGCTTGTTGATGGTGTTGTTGATGTGGTCCACGCCTTCAGGGTCTTTGCTGGTGAGTCGTCCGGCCTATTGGATAGGCTTGTTAGTTTGTCAAACTTAACAATTGTTCCTATGCTCTTCACTCCCCGTAGGTACATTGATTACTCATCGATTGACTCCATCTATGCTGTTATCAAGGGTTTGGGTGGGGTTGATGGTTTGGGTGTTGTTTTGAACTCGCTCGGTGGTGATGCTGATGAGGCGTACTTATTGGGTAGGTACCTGCAGGGCATTGCCGGTTCTAAACTGGTCACCTTCGTGCCCAGGTTCGCAAAGAGTGCTGCCATGATGATTGCGTGCGCATCAGACGAAATAGTCATGACGCCAATTGCCGAGCTGGGGCCCATAGACCCAGTCCTTAGGGAGCCTAAGATGGGTAGGTACATACCACTATAATCAATACTCGAACTACTCACAATGCTTAGCAATAGGGAGTTGCCGAAGAATTTAGTCGCCGAGATACTCAATAGGTTGCCGATCATCGAGCTTGGAGACTTCAAGAGGGCTGTCGAGCACAACATTGAATTATGCACAAAACTACTTAGGAATAGGATGTTTAAGAGCGAGCCCGAGAGGGCTGAGAGGGTCGCTAGGGCCTTGGTTGGTTTTAAGCAGCATAGTGCGGCTATCACGCTTGGGGATGCCGAGGAGATTGGCCTAATTGTTAGTGAGGCAAGGGGTGAGTTGAGCGATATTCTCTGGAGCCTCTACAACACATTCATGGGTAATGTGGTTGAGGTCGAGGAACTAATACCAGACCCGGAAAATGTCGAGTTCAGGCTCGGTAAGGGAGTGGTCATAGCCACAGTATCCGGGACAATACTGCACGATTTAGTACTAAGAAAAGGAGGTGAGGAGAAGCAAGTCGCAGGCGGTGGAGATGCGCAGTCAGTGTAACTGCATAATGATAATAAGGACATGCAGCGAGGAGCTGATCAAGGAGGCAACCAGGCTAGGAGCCGATGAGGCGCACTGCGAAGGCGATAAACTAATAGTAACGTGGAGCAGGGAAGAGGAACCACCATGCAGCCTAAAATGCCTAGTGATGCAGACGATGGGTGAGATAATTAAAAAGGCATGATTTGGCTATCCCTTTAGAGCGCGGTAATGAAGGACCTAGAGGAACTAATGAAGTAAAATGAAGTAATTTGTAATTTACCTCCCGAAGTGTTCGTATATGCTGTTTAGGAGGTTTGTGGTATTGATTGATTCATGGAGCTTCTTCTGTGGATTGCAGAATATTTGTTTTATTATTTCTCTTCGTTTTTTGTTGATTATTGCTGAGGCTGGTATAACCTTTATATCCTCACTAACCTTTCCTTCGACCTCACCTAATCTTTCATCACTGATCACGAGCACCTTATTTTCTGCCTCCACATGCTCAAGCCTATATAGGGCTTCTAATACGCTACCGCCGATCACGATCTCGAACGCATAGATCAGCTTTCCTTCGTCGAGCCAGGCCACATCTATTCTGAAGCCACCAACGTCAAACTCCATGATTGGTTCTAGTCCTAGTGCGTTTCCTATTTCAACGAGTATTTCCTGCAGCTCCTTATGGAGGCTGGGCTCTTTGCTTGGTTCCTCAATGTGTGGTAATTCGAATATGTTATTCAGTAGTCGTAGTGTATTGAGTATGTTGTTATCGTTTGCTTTACGTATTAGTTCGAGAGTGTTCTTGTCGAGCCTTATTTTATCTTCTGGTTCGACGTGGTAATATGCCAATTCTTCGGGATGTGCTTTAATGTCGACGTATCTGCATGGGTCTATGAGTGTTTGTGGGTCAATCCATCTGAATGATAAAGTAACGAGGATTTTCTTGGTTTGTTTGTTTCCTAAGGGTGACCTGCTTTCTTGAATATCTGTTATTGTGATTATCACTATTTCTATGCGAAGTACTAATTCGTGTTGTGTGATTACGCTCTTTGGTATGATTAGGTATTTCTTTGTGCCGGCGTTTATGGTTTTTCCGTATTTGTCGAGTCGGGTTAATGTGTTGTCTTTCTTTAAGAAGTAGTATGATGTGGTATCGTGAGCTATTTGTTGTGCTATTATTATTTTGTCTGAGAGTTCGTTTTCGAGTTCGTCTAGGGATTTTAGGAATTTTTCGGTGTTGATTATGGATATTTCGTTAATGTTATCGCGTCTGAGAATGCTGTGTTTTAATAACTCATCAACTAAATATTTTGAGGTAATATCAAATATCGTTGAATCACGTGCGCAAGAAGGACGTATAATTAACCTTACGTTATCTGAAAAAGCATCTATTTTGATTTTTCTATCATCTGTAGAAAACGTATAAGTATGTCGTGTAGTTTCGGGTTTTCTGTTTATTGCTTTGGTGAATTTATCAATGACGTCCTCTGGGTTTCTTGGTGTTATTTTATTGTCTTTAATCATTGCCTTTAGGAATTCTATTACTATCTTCACGTCCTGGCCGTCAAGCCTATCCCTGGCGTGGTTGAGTATTATTTTTAGTATTGTATCTTTAATGTCGGTGCTCATTTAGTGAGTTAATGTATACTATCTTATAATACTTTCTATTTCGCTTTGTCGAGGCGTATCTGTTTTGTGGTGGGTTTTTAAGTGGTTGTTTGTGTTTGTGGTGTGCCTAGGTTGTCTGGTAGGGTTAGGGTGGTGTTGAGGATTGTTGGTTTTGTGCTTATTGTTGTGGCTGGTGTTTCGTTTTATTTATCGCATCTTTACTTCTCGCTATCGAGTAGGTATAACGCGACTACCCTGTGCCTTGGGGCGTTGAGTAATTTGTCTAGGGTGCTGCAGTTGAGTCGTGATGTTATTGTTGATTTAGTTAGGTACTATGTTGGGCATTACCACGTGTCTATGATGGTTAGGGTGGTTGCGTATAATGGGACGTTGTTGTTCTCATATGGCTCATACATACCGCCTGCAGTTTCCGTGGCTCAAATGCCGACTATCAGTGAGAGTGGGGTTGTGCCTAGTATGCTCATTGGTGGGCAGGTGGTCATTGTTGGATATGGCGTGTGTCAGTACTACGGTAATGGCTTTATGCTCGAGGTCAAGGTTGGCGTATTGCCTGAGGCCCTTTACTCCTTCATAATCGGCATAGTCCTTTTGATTCTCGGCCTTGTTTTAATCGCTATTAGTGGTTGATGTTAGTTAGAGTGTGGCTATTGTTTTTGTGTCATTTTGGGTTTGGTACTTTCGAGTACTCACTTGGTTCATGGGCTACATAAACGCACCTGATAGGACGAAAAATGCCTTTAGGGTGAGTGGTACCTAACCGACGATACGGTCAAGATCGACGATGATTGTTACGTGTGGTTCATAGGCAGACAAGATGACGTGGTCAAGGTATCGGGCTATAGGATTGGTCCTTTCGAGATAGAAAGCGTCCTAATACAACATCCTGCGGTTTTGGAAGCTGCGGCGGTGCCGTTCGAGGATTCAGTGAGGGGTCACATATTCAGGATGTTTGTTGTACTGAAGTCAGGTTATAAGCCGTCTGAGGGGCTTGCAAAGGAGTTGCTTGGGTTTGTTAGGCAGAGTTATTCAAAACATGTTCATCTTCATGAGGTTAGGTTTGTAAATTCACTACCTAAAACTGAAAGTGGTAAAATGCAAAGATTTAAACTAAAATCAATAAAATAGTTTTATTACGCTCAAATGTTTATAGAGAATGCTTAAAAACAATATCTCTAAATAGGAGTTGTGGGGGAGCAGGAGGTTATCCCGCTTGGTGAAATGATTAAAGTTTCTGTGGCCTCTTCGTTAGGTATAGCCTTTGAATTCTATGACTTTCTAATTTTTGGGTATGCTGCGCCCGTACTTGCTAAGTTGTTCTTCCCAATGATGAGCGGGTTACTTGCCTTGATATATGCATTCATAACATTTGCAGTAGGTTATGCGGGCAGGCCCTTGGGTGCCATAATCTTTGGGCACCTTGGTGATAAGATAGGCCGTAAATACACACTTGTCTTCACGATATCCCTTATGGGAGCGGCTAGTCTGGCATTGGCGTTGCTGCCAACGTATTTCCAAATAGGTATTTGGGCACCAATATTGCTGGCGACCTTTAGGTTCTTACAGGGTTTATCCCTGGGTGGGGAGTTTGGTGGTGGAATAACGCTGACTGGTGAGTTTGCACCAGCACTTAGGCGTGCCATGTGGGTTGGGGTGGCGCAAACCGCCCAGGGTTCTGGCCCATTGTTAGCCGTGGGCCTCCTGGGGCTACTCACTTATCTCTATGGTGAGGCTTGGTTTACAAGTATTGGTTGGAGGATAATGTTTGGGCTTGGTGTAGTAATAGCGATAATTGGTGTATACATTAGGTTGAGAATTAGTGAATCGCCTATCTTCACAAAAATAAAATCAAGAGGTAGTATATCCAGGTTACCTCTAGTCGATGCGTTTAGGGCGGGTTACTGGAAAAAGATCTTACTAGGGCTTGGCTTTATAGTCGGTGGTACAGCCATGACTTACGCAAGTGGTGTCTTCGCAATTGCATATTTAGAAAGCGTAATCCATGTTCCTGCCGTGGAGGCCTCATTGGCGTTGGTCGTTGGCTACACTGTCTTAATAATATTTTCACCAATATTTGGATTGCTAGCTGATAAGTACGGTAGAAAACCATTCATGATTGCATATGCCGTGGGGACCATAGCCTTCATATACCCATACTTCCTAATGTTATCAACTGGTCAACTACCATTAATAGTACTCGCTCAGGCTGTGTATAATTTCATGGCGTCCTGGTTCAATGGTGCGTATGCAACAATGTTACTTGAGATGTTCCCAACCAAGGTTAGGTACACGGCTCTCTCGTTTATATACCATGTTGGTGTTGCTTCATTTGGAGGGACAACGCCATTTATTGCCACGTACCTAATATACGCGACTCATTATAAATTAGCGCCGATCTATTGGGGTTGGTTTGGCATGGTAATAACGCTGATAGCTTTTATACTCGCTAAAGAAACTAAGGGTATAGACCTTAATTACTGAGATGAGGGCTTATGGTACGTGCATTGATCAAGAGTGGCACGGTTTTTGACGGCAACAAACTTGTTGGTAAGGCTGATGTATTGATTGATGGAGGTAGGATATCAAGGGTTGGTGAAGTCGCGGAGGCCGAGGCTAAGGCTGATGTTGTGATTGACGCTAGAGATTATTTCGTAATGCCGGGGCTTATTGATGCTCACCTGCATTTAACGGGTATTGAGAAGGCTAGTTTGGGCCCGAGCATACTTCTCGAACCGAGGGAATTGAGGCTGTTAAGGGCGGTTAAGGATTTAGAGAGGTTAGTCAATGCTGGATTCACAACCATTAGGGATTGCGGTGAGTATAACACCATATTTCTTAAGATGGCTGTGAATAAAGGCATAATCAGGGGTCCTAGGATACTTGCTGCGGGAAGACCTTTATCGCAAACCTTCGGTCATGGTGACCTTCACTTCTTACCTGTGGATATGGTTGAGAGGCTTGAGTTCGCGAGGATTTGTGATGGTGTTGATGAGTGTAGGAGGGCTGCTAGGGATGTGCTTAGGGAGGGTAGCGATTTCATCAAGGTTATGGCTACCGGAGGGGTGATGAGCCAGAGGGATAGGCCTGAGTGGAGTAATTTCTCGCTTGAGGAGCTTAGGGTTATTGTTGAGGAAGCCAGTAAGGTTGGCACGTACGTGGCTGCGCACGCACATGGCGATAGGGGTATCAGGATTGCGGTAGAGGCTGGTGTTAGGACCATAGAGCATGGATCCTTCGCATCTACGGATACGTTAAAGCTCATTAGGGAAAGGGGAGTCTATTTAATACCGACATTGAGCGTTCAAGACTCAATAATTAGGTATGGTAAGGAGGCGGGTGTTGATGAGTGGGCGTTACAGAAGATAAACGATGTTATGGAGTCTGTGAAGAGGGTTGTACCGGAGGCGTACAGGATGGGTGTAAAGATAGCCACGGGAACCGACTTCTCTGGCGCTAGGCCTGGCTTTGAGATGGGCACTAACGCCAAGGAGATACTATTGCTAAATGAGATGGGTGGTTTGTCTTCATTAGACGCCCTAAGGTCTGCAACGAGTATTGCTGCTGAGGCCATAGGGTTAGGTAACATTACCGGGACTATAGAGCCAGGTAAGGCTGCAGATATAATAATGGTCAGGGGTAATCCACTCGAAGACCTTAAAGTTCTCATGGATCCAAACAACATAGCTTTGGTAATTATTAATGGGGAAATCGCGAAGAGATTGATTTAGGTCTTGTTAGTGGTATCTCTATGTACGACATCATAATCAGGGGTGGTATTGTTTACGATGGTATCAATACCGAACCTAGAAGGGTTGATATAGCCATTAAAGGTGAGAGAATAGCCTACATTGGCGACTTGCGAAATGAAGGAGCTGACGTAGTGATTGATGCCAATAAGCTGGTTGTTGCCCCAGGTTTTATAGACATGCACTCTCACTCCGACGCAACAATATTGGTGTATCCAGATTCGAGTAGTAAGGTTAGGCAAGGGGTTACGACCGAGGTTGTTGGCAATTGCGGTATTTCCATGGCGCCAATCGTGGATGATCATGCATATTTATTGAAGAGATTTGTCGATCAGTATTTTCCTGGCCTTAGTTACCTGCTAGATTGGAAATGGAAAACACTAATCGATTACTACAAGGTCGTTGATATTGTAAGGCCAGCGGTGAATTTAGTCCCCCTAGTTGGTCATAACACATTGAGGATCGCGGCGATGGGTTTTGAGGCAAGGGGACCTACGGACTCTGAGATAGAGGACATGTGTAGAATGCTTGAGTACGAAATGGGGGGCGGTATGTGGGGGTTAAGTACCGGTTTATTTTACGCGCCTGGCTCTTACGCAAAGACTGAGGAGGTTATTGAGTTGGCTAAGGTGGTTAGGAGGTATGGTGGTATATACGCGAGCCATATACGTGATGAGGCACATGGGGTACTCTCGGCAATTGAGGAAGCCATTAGGATTGGTAGGGAGGCCGGTGTCTCTGTGCAGATATCCCACATTAAGGCTATGGGCAAGGCACAGTGGGGCCTTAGCTCCAAAATCATTGACATAATAAGGAAGGCCAGGGCTGATGGAGTCGATGTGCACGCTGACGTTTACCCATATGATGCGGGTCAGACGGCATTACTGCAGGCATTACCTGATTGGGCTAAGGAGGGAGGTCCTGGCAAGGCTATTGAGAGACTGAAAGATAACGAAACTGCCGAGAAGATAAGGGTTGAGATGGAGAAAGGCTTAATGAGCGGACAGAATTTCGTTTATGAGCTAGGCTGGGACAACATCATAATTGCAGCAACCGAAAAAGGGGATCCAGAGGTTGAGGGCAAGAGCATTACGGAGATCGCTAGGTTACGTAATAAGAGGCCCTTTGATGTATTTAGGGAGTTGTTGATTATAAACAATGGTAATGTTAGTATGATTGTGAGGGCTATGGACGAGGGTGACATTGCTAATTTCATGAGGCAGGATTGGGTATACATAGGTTCCGATCAAAACGGTATTAGACCAGGCTATGGACCACTGGGTGGTAGACAACACCCAAGGGCGTATGGCACGTTTCCACGGGTCATTAGGAGATATGTGCTTGAGAAGGGCATACTAACACTTGGTGAGGCGATTGCTAAAATGACGGGAAGACCTGCACTCAGGCTTGGGCTTAAGGATAGGGGCATCATTAGGGAGGGCTATTATGCCGATATCGTAGTGTTCAATCCAGAAACCATAGCAGATAGAGCCACCTATGAAGAACCAACCCTGTACCCAACGGGCATTGAGTACGTCATAGTTAACGGTAAAATAACAGTGAGTAAGGGTTACGAAACAGGGGTTAGAAACGGGAAGGTGCTCTGGAGAACAGAACATAAAGCACATGTCCACACATAGTTCATTATTTTAATTTCAATATGAGTATGATTATTTTATTATTAGTTCATCGATTAAATGAAATTCATAGCATACCTACTAGTGCGGCTATTGTTTTTGTGTCGTTTATTAGGTTTGGTATTTTCGAGTACTCGTTTGGTTGGTGTGCTACCTCGTCTATTGTTGACCAGACTACGGCTGGTATGCCCATTGCCCTGAAGTAGGCTGCGAAT
>Ga0326758_100154_pt1 | contig 20618 bp, 20 predicted proteins | sample GCRJH_S_FD_207221 | JGI IMG/M metagenome (GOLD analysis project Ga0326758, IMG submission 207221) | Hot spring sediment microbial communities from Geyser Creek Basin, Yellowstone National Park, WY, United States - GCR.JH_S | ecosystem: Environmental > Aquatic > Thermal springs > Near-boiling... | reverse complement strand
TTATTGGAAGAGCCCATAGCCCAGCTATCCTCGATCTGAAGGATTGAACCAAGTCAACCCTAACCAGCGCCATTAACGGACTCCTAACCCTAAAGCCCCTGAAGGCCTTAACCCTAACAACCTGAACAATCGATTCAAACAACCTAATGCTGACCTTTCGAAGCATTACGTAGGCTAACGCGGAGAAAAGCGCAATGTACATTAACGTCACATATAGCGGTATACCTAACCCGGTTATGAATAACCCACTGACAATAGGCACAATTGATAAGGCCGGGTTAAGTTCGCTTAGTTTAATGTTATCGATATAGACCATTAACATGATCAATACCGTTATTAGGACTAGGGATAAGACCCTGACCACATTACCGCCGACTTTACCCTTCATGGTTCTCTCAGCCATTAGTATGAAGCCCATTGACACAATAACGCCTAAGGGTATCCCCTCAAGCGCACCAATAAGCGGATAGGGCACACCACCAACTACCAAGGATAAAACCAGAGACACGGCAATCGAAACATAGATGGGCAAGTCCATGGTCATGTATAGAGATAACGTTAAGGCCCTCCTAACCAACCCAGGCTCCAGGGGTAGTGTAGCCAGCAATCCTCTAATATTGTCTGCACCCTGCAGTGGAAAAGCCAGGTTTATTAATAATGAGTAAATCATGATGAACGAGAACGTGAGGGTTAGTGCAAATAGGCTTGGGCCTGGCATCTTAAATATGAAGTACTGCATAGCCCCAAATAGCCCCATGTAGAAACCCATCATCGCACTCATAACCAGCTTATAATGCCTAGCAGCCCTAACAACCCTACTCACGTTCATAGGCCTCAAGCCACTTATCCTAGATGCAAAGTACCCCTGGTAAAACAACTCCTTGTAAAGTACGGAGGCTAACTTACGGGCACTAACCATACTCACAAACCCTCGAGTATCGCCCTAATCTCCTCATCAGCATGAATAGCCTTGAGGAAGGCATCCTCAAGGGTACCAGCTTTAACCCTCTCCTTAACCTCATCGATCGTCCCCTCGGTTATTAAAACGCCTTCGTTCAGTATGCCAACCCTATCGCAAATCCTCTCGGCAACCTCCATTATGTGTGTCGAGAACAGTATAGAACCACCCGACTCAACGTGCCTACGCATAACCTCCTTAAACACCCTAACGGACTTAGTGTCGAGGAAGTTGAACGGCTCGTCAAGGAGTAGCAACCTCGGTTCATGGAGCAACGCCGCCACTATAGCCACCTTCTGCCTATTACCAGCCGAGAGCGCAGCAATGGGCGTGTCCAGGTAATCCCTCAACTCAAAGGCGTCAATGAGGGTCTCAACCCTCCTAGCATTGAAGATACCCCTAACAGAACCTAGAAACTCAAAAAACTCCCTAGGCGTCAACGCCTCCAAAACCGCCGGCGACTCCATAACCACACCAACACTATTCATAACACCCGGGGAAGGCGGACCCAAGCCCAGTACGTCTATCAAACCCTCATACCTAACCAAGCCCAGCACCGCCTTTATAGTCGACGTCTTACCAGCCCCATTGGGACCAAGGAGGCAATAAACCTCACCACCATTAATCACGAAGCTCAAACCCTTAACAGCAACCTTATCACCATACCTAACAACAAGCCCCTCAACCCTAAGCGCACAACCACCCATCAACCCACAACAACACTCAACACTTATAAGCACTTCAGCACAATTACCAAAGGAAAGAACCCCAACCCAATGCATATTCAAATTAAGCCAATCCCGAGTCCATAGCATTCAGTTCCCAGCAGGAAACCAAACCCAGTTACTAAACCCAAAGAAGCATACGAATTCGGTTTAAATAAGGTAAGAAGATTGATAGTTAATGATTGCACCAAACCAACACTACATAAAGAAATTCATATACTACGCAGCCCTAGGCACACCAAAAATAGACATAGAGAAGTGGAGACTGAGGATCACAGGCGAGGTGGAGAGACCCATCGAGCTGACATACAACGAACTACTATCAATGATAAACGTGAGGTACGTCAGGGACTTCCACTGCGTAACGGGTTGGTCGATCAAGGACGTGGAGTGGGAAGGCGTCAAGATCAGAGACCTAGCCAAGGTAGCTGGCGTGAAGGACACGGCAGAGTGGGTCATATTCCAATCAGCAGACGGATATGACAGCATCGTACCCATAGAGGACGCATTGAGCGAAGACGCAATAATAGCACTAAGAATGAACGGAAAACCACTAGACATCAAGTCAGGATACCCAGCAAGACCAATCATACCACACCTCTACGGCTGGAAAAGCGCCAAATGGCTAACCACCATAGAATTCACAAAAGAATACAGAGACGGGTACTGGGAAGCCATGGGATACCACGAAAGAGGCAACGCATACCTAGAGGAGAGATTCAAGGGCATAGGAGGAACCCACATGGGAAAAACAAGGAGGGTCATAGGCTAAGCAAACCATTACCAAGGAAATACTAATTAAATCGAACAAACAACAAATCACCAAATGACCATCGACTACGCACTCTACAAGCAAGTCATGGAATACCTAGCACAATACCTAAAACTCTCCGACAAAATACTCAAAATGCAGGTAATGCAATACGACGAGGTCATCGACGGCATAAAAGTCCTAATCAAAATAAGCGACATAAACGGCAACACAACCAAGTACTGCATCGTCAAGTTTAACAACGCACTAGGCAGGGCAGAACCAAACTGCGTGGACAACGAGAAAGACGCACTGAGAATATATAGAGAAACGTATTAATCAGTGTCGGTCATCAATCCAACCACATTACTACCTATGTGATCAATCCCTCATCCTTAAGTACCGATAGAAATCTCGACTTAATGCCCTCCCAAATCTCACCTGGTTCATCACCTTCTGCCGGGTCAGCCCTAACCATGTATAGCGACCTACCGTTGCTCAGCGTTATCTTTGCGATACCGTTATTCCTAGCCATAACGTCCCACAGACTACTCGTTGCCCTATCCTCCTCATCATAAACAAACCTCCCATCCAAGTCAGGAAACACTAGGACCCCAAGGTCGGCATTGTACTCGTACATGTACGCCATCACCTTAAACCTACCCGCCGTTATATACGTCGGATTACCCGAGAACTTGCACTCAACAACCACAGTCCTCCTACTACCGCTAATGGATGCGTCAGGCCTACCCCTGATCTCCCGGGCTATATCAGTATTGCCATTAACATCCCTAACAATGGACGAACCCAATGGGCTATTGAACAGGACCCGAACCTCGTCACCGCCCCTAACAAGTATTAACCTCCTCGGGCTCCTCCTCTTAACTTCATACCCATGCTCAATGAATACGCTGAGCAATACGGTGTATATAAAAATCTCGTAAAGCCTCCAACCAAGCAATACTAAATCATACCTACCCACCCTAAACCTCCTCTGGGCAACACGAATAGTCCTCACTAAGTACCTACTCAATAGGTAGGCATTATAGGCCGTGACAAACCACGGCGACGAGTACGGAAGAAGCCTCCTAACCTCCTGAACCAACTCATCCTCAGCATACTTAACGACGGACCTAGGCAACCTAGCGACCAACCTCCTTAGCCTCCTAATCGCGCAACCCAGGGACTCAACCCTACCCCTAAACTCACCCATTAAATCCTCCCTGCCCTGCTCAAACTTTATGTTTAAGGCATCGTTAAGAATACGCCTTACCACTTTCAAAGCCCCAACAGCCATCTCCCTAAGCAATACATACTCAGGTGATTTACTCGTCGGGAAGTACGTCAATGATGCGTATAGACCGCTTGGGTATGTACGTATAGTTCTCGAAACATCGATTGGGCCCCACACCTCCTTGTCATAGACGATACGGAACTCCCTATATCTAATGTAGTCATTAAGCGACATCTTCACTGCGTGGATGAGGTCATTAACCACCGAGTGGGAAATCGTGATCAACAGGTAACTCCTGGTCAATGTGTTGATACGAAGCCCATCATCGGCATGGCCAAGCAGGGCCCTCAGTATCCTAGCGGAACCGTGGATCCTGTAGTGATCGAGGTAGTACTTACCAACGAGGATGGATAAGTTAGTCAGTCTCCTTAACAGGAGCCTCCTCCGCATATTAATCACTTACCAACCTGGCTTATAAGCTTCTCAACAGCCCTATTGAACCTCCTTAACTCGCTCCCAACGAATATCCCGAGTGATGACCTTAGGTAATTAAGGAAGTACCTCCCAATCACGGCCCCAGGCTCCTCGGTGGTCAACATGCGATTGGCATAGGCATTGCTCAAGAGCTGAATCGAGACCTTAACAGCGCCAGGGGACACACACGGCCTCCCCCTCAACTCCTCACGCAATCTACCGACAAACTCTATGATACTTCTACGAACAGCCTCAGGTATGCTACCGCCGTAGATGTTGAGGAGCCTCTCTACGTCATGAGTACCCACTGGGCACTTGATCTCAATCACGAGGAACCTTCTGAGTACGGCCTCACCAACCATGAAGAGGTTCCTAACATCGACGGCATTCATAGTCCCAATAATTCTTATTCGCCTCAGCGGTTCAACCCTGTATTGACTATAGTATTTAATGAAAACCTTAGCTTCCTCATCCACACCGTCACCATAATTCCTTATTTCCTCAATAAGAGTACTGGGTATATCCCAATCCTCGGGGTTGGGCGACGTGAATATTGCGAAGAAGTCCCCAAAGGCCTTATCGACATCGGCCCTATTGAACTCATCAATAATGAGGAAAACGAGCCTACCGGGGTTCCTAGCCGCCAGGTTGTAGGCATGAATAATAAAGCCAGAACTCCACATAACAGAACCTCCCCTAATGGTTTCACCACCAATAACATCCCTCCTAAACCAAAGCGCATTCGCAACCTTAATGATAGGAGGAACATTACTCAAGGCCCTAGCAACCTCCCTGGCAAGGCTAGTCTTACCAACGCCAGGCGGACCAACAAGCATGACATTACCAATCTTCGCAGCATTAATCACATCACGAATCAAACCCTCATCAAGGAACAACCTCGAAGAAACATCCCTAACAACATCATCAACACTAACAACCCTCACAACAACCGGCGAGGCGAGTAACCGAACCTGTTGAGCAACCTCAGCGTATTGCTGTGTTTGAGGAACCCTCCCATAGAACTCTACCATGGTCCTCACCTCATCATTATTATTCAGGATGGAAAGTATCTCGGGCCAATTCCCACGCAGGAGATCCTCCCTGGTAAAGCAGGTATTGCCCTGACTTGGCAACTCGACCTTGACAGGCCTACGGAGATTACTCCTAAACAAATCAGCAAGATCCCGATCAGAAAGACCTTGTCTCATACCGACGTCAATAAGTAGTTTCCTAATACCAGAGTCGATCCACAAAACCCTCATCCTCCACCTAACCACCCAATACCCCTCATCCTCACTCCAATACCTAAAATTCCTAAACGCATCGAGGGTTATGTCCGTAACCAACCCAAAACCAACAACACCAACGCCAGTAACATGGAACAAACCAATGACGGGCCTAGCCTCATCAATCCCCCTCAACACCAAAGCACTACTACCACCCTCGGTCTCAATCTTGAATAGGGCATTAACATAACGATCAACAAGGCTCCTAAACGGAAAACCAACACCACTAAACCCCTTAGTACTAACCGGGCCATTCGCCCTATCGCCCCAAAGGACATAACCAACCTCACCATACAACGAATACATCAAAGACCAAAACCAATGCTCAGCATTGCCAGGAAAGACGCACAAGTACGGCGGCTCCCTCCGCCCACGAACCCACTCAACAACCCTACCCAAATCCTCAAAACCCACAAACGGACCCCTATAAACAAACCAAGAACTCATTCCAGTTAGATTCGAAAACTCTAATTAATATTTTAATATTTGTATCCTTTACCACATTCAATCTATTATTTTAAAATAGAACGTGAACTCGACATCACAACAACAGGCACAAACACCTCCAGAACATACCACTAACGATTAACCTGGACAAATCAGACACCCTCATTAACGAAGTAGCCAAGGCACTGAACCTAACCAGCGAGGACGTCGAGTGGCTAACGACGGCGCTACCACCGCACATAGCCGGCCCAACCACGAAGGCCCTAGTCATAACAGAACCAATAAAGAGACAGACAATAATCGAGCTTGAGCCCGCGGTGAAGGGTTCAGTTTCATAATCATGATGTTTTTAATTTTTATTAAATTAGTTTTATTTTTTCGCGCTTCATTTACTTCACTCTTCCTCACCATTTTCTGCTAGAGCCCATCCCATGTAAACGGAATACTAAAAGTCGCAGTGATTGCAACCCTTCTACTCCCTTTAGGGAGATTCCCTACTTAGAATCGGCCTAAGTCTCATTATCGCAACACCAATCCTAGGCTACTTCATAACAGGGTTTGTCAGCGTGTCCCACACCCTACTCACGCACCAATCACCCTGCCTCGGGACTGGGCTTACCATCGTCCAAGTACTGAGTGGTCCCGAGCCGTTGGTCATTAATACAACCCAGGGTTGGGACATAACCACCAACACAAGCCTCCTCGGTCTGAGCCTTGGCTGGCACACGGGGTTCATAACATGGGCGTGCGAGCCCTTTAAAATCACGGGAGTGGTTTGGGACTGGCTCTCGCTTAACTACACGGTACTCAGCGGGTTTAGTATACCACCATTCACGATTGTTGGCGTAAGCGTGGAAATACCTGGGCAGGCGATTACGTGCGGCAACGGCTCATGTGGGGTTTTAGGATTGTTAGCAAGCACCGGCTGGGGCTCAACGCAAGCCTCACCGTCCTGCCCAATAATACACTAGTCCTTAGGAATGAGTCCATTACATTGTGGGCCTGGGCTGGTGGTTACTGGAGCAATTGCTCAATAAGTGTTGAACCAAGCCACCTATACCCAATCGAGAACCTAACCCAATTGTACAAGCACCTCGGCGCCTTGGTCTGGCCCCTTAGCACCTTCGAGGAACCACCAGCTGTGGCTCCCATTAATTACACTCAAGTCATTATAGGCGCCATGGCGTATAACGAAACATGCGTCCTAGCCCTAGTGCCTGGCGAGCCACCGTGGAACGGGCACTTGGAGGTACCCATCACGGACCCAATAATGTGGCCCCTAGGCTGGGTCCTTGAGTTTGTACAAGCCGCTAATGACCTCTACACGGCATTCACGAGCACCATCACTGCCTTCGCCGTGAGTATTGCCCTTAGCATTATTTTGGGCATTGGGTTAGGCCCTGAGTTGAGCACGGCGATCGGCCTAACAGGCTTCACAATTGTTAGGATCATCGAGTCCGCGTGGAATATCGTCAGGAGTGCATTATCGCCCTAACCACACCAGCTGGTGGTGCCTCTAACGCTATGTTTTTAGATACAGCAAACGAATGTAGTATCAAATGAATATTGATAGGCTCGCTCAATTACGTAGGCTGCTTCATAATATTGTCGTGAGCGAGATCGATGTCAACTGGGACCTCTTCTGGCGAAACGCTAAGGCGTATTTGAGGAAGGCCAGAGCGAGGGCTATACTGGAGGATAAGTACGAGTTCAGGTACAAGAGAGTTGAGTACAATGCGGAGGGTAAGTCACCGTTCATTGACATCTTCGCCATCCTGCTCCGTAAGGATTGTAGGAATGCGGTGCCCGTTGGCGTTGAGGTAAAGGTGACGAGGTGGTTAAACAAGAAGCAAATTACAGAAGAGGTAGAACGCCTGCCTTACTTCATGGCTGAGAACTACCTAAAGCGTGATATGGCCGTAAAGCGGCTGTTGGCGAATATTAGTACTAACATCAACCAAGGCGATAACAGCAGTGTTTATCACCACGGCAGTAATTAGAAGCTGGGGGATACTTGATCAGGACTTTACTTAACCTATGGTTATCACATACCATGTCTGTATCGACAGTGTGTTTGACCTCTTTGAAATGAACTGTGAGGATAGACCCCAAGACGGCTTAATCGCTGGTGAGTATGAGATTGAAGTTCAAATCACGTGCAGGAATGGATGATCAAAGTCCAAGAAATTGAAATTAAGGATTGACGAAACCTGGGACAGCACAGACGTAAATGAGGTTTAAAGTAATTGCTCGACACTAAATCTTAAAAATAACAAACAACCCCATTAACGTTTAACGGCTGTGGTTAAGGGTAACATTGCAGCTTGGATCAGGATTATTGGTGTAATAATTTATTTTATAGTCATAGTTATCGTAATAGGTATTAAGGCGGCAATACTCTCAGCACCTCCAGCCCTAGCACTACTCGCAGAAGGCGTAAACGACCTAGTTAAGTATTACTCATCGACGGCAACCCTCGAACTTGAGCGTGACGGTATTAATATTGAGTGCCGAAGTGATGATTGCAGTAAGGGGCGGATAATCATCCGAGTTAAGAATGTTGGGAATGACAATGCTGAAAGGGTTTATGCTCATTTAACCGTGGGGGTTCATCGCCGAAATAGGTTTTCCTGGGAGTGGGGTTCTGAGGAACGTGAGTTAGGCGATTTTGTGGTTAATACGAATTTATGCAAGGATGCTATTATTCGTGAAAGAAATCCACGTATTGATAAAGAGCATTTACCATGGATTGTGGGTAATGATAAATTCCGTAATAAGATCTCAATAGTAAAAGGTGATTATGCGAGACTGTTTATTTTAGAGTACGAGAGGGTACCCGACGGTTACGTTATTAAAATTCCGAGCGAATTTGGTACGGATAAGCCTAGGGTTTGTTTAGGGCTTGATTTTTACACGATGTACGTGTTCCATATAGTCATTTCAGGAAAAAACGTGAGGAAACCTCTAGAAATCACGCTTAATATAACTAGAAGCAGACTTGACATATTGGCGTCGTTAACGGCTGGGTTTGAAGAAGGGTTCGTTTTTATTAACGAAAAATTATTTAATACAATGCTTAATGAATTACTTACATCAAGTGGTAGCATATGAGTAACATTGTAGACCTAATCATAGACTCATTGGAGACATTACGCTTGAAAATCTTTGATGCAGAAAAAAGTTTTCTTTATGTATTTCAAATAAAAGATTTAAAGATGTTCTCCGAACTTGTAGCTCATAATTTCGGAACCTTATGGAACGAGTTAGAAAATTACTACAAGACTAAACTAGATAAATGGGAATTATGTGAAATTGGTAGGTTGTATGGAGTCCCATATGAATACATAACTCACTTAGCCCTGAGCAGAAGGTGGGACGAGTTACGTAACTTATGCAACTCAGACTGTGGGTATTACGGCGATATCGGCGTGATGATGCGGCTATTACTCACCCTAGCAATTGATGTGAGGGAGCTCGACTCAATAAATGATGAAGATTTAAGAAAGTGTATTGAGAGTAAACTTCAACTTCTCGTTAAGGAGATTTTTGACAGAAATCTTCAGGAAGACCGTATAATAGAGAGTCTTGGTAAGTTTATTTTTAGAGAATTAGGTTATGAACAAGTACCTAGACATATACTGTTCCCCTCAATCCTTGCCGAAATATTCCATATAATACCTCAGACGGATTGTTTGCGTGATTGTGGTTGTAGAGACCGAAGTGAATGTGTAGGGAGTAGGGCTCCATGCTTCAATAGTTGTGATACGATGCGCAGGGCGTTAAATAATGATGTAGATGCCGTAAATGAGCTAGCAAAGGGATTAATAGATGTATTGTCTCAGCGTAGAGAATATGCATTTCTCTACTACCCTCAGTTGATCAGCGCAGTTTACGATTATGTATATGGTGGTGTATGTATACATGATAAGGAATCGCTCAAGATCAACCCATACGATTTTAACACGCTCAGTAAATGTTATGGGTATTCCTGGGATTTCTTTCGTAGAGCTATTATCGAATTACAATTACCTAAAACGTCCCGAGCCCGCTTCATACTACTACTCCTTAACCTTGTCATTGCGAAGGCTGAGCTGGAGAGAGGTAAGCGTGATGGAGCTTGTGCATTCATAGACTTAGCCGCAGCCCACGCATTCATTGGGGGGATCATGTATGGAAATAGAAAATGGGAATCGAAGTTTAGGAATTGGGCATACGATCTCTTTATACGGAGTGCGAATGAGTTAATAATCTTGAGACAGGAACTTTGTAGGACAAAGGAGGAAAAGACGGAGAATGCGCAAGAGAATGCGCAATCCCTAATAAATCAATACCAATCCCTAATGGAACAGCGCCTCCTGCTGCTACCATTAATTCAGCTTTATCATTACCATGTACAGACATACCTAAATGAGGATTAATGACTAACGTGAGTAAGCATTGCATACCCAATCCATCAAGTCAGTTAGCAATCTAAATGGGCTTAACTGAGTAAACTAACGGTTATGTTGGGCTTGGTGAGGGTATTTCGCGCTTTGTCCGTAATGCTAGGTTCGCATCATTCGAGTGGTTCCTGCTTGCATTAACCCTCCTATTTATCGCGGTAATGCTCTCTCGACTATATGCAGTGACTGATGCTCTCCCCATACCCATAATCCTGCCCCTCACAATAAGCATCACAGCCCACCTAATACTAGCCGTAACAATAATCGACCACATGCAATTACCGAGGGGTAATCAAGGAGGGAGCTAGAGTCCGTGGAGTTAGAGCTTTGGGGCCTTAGGTCTCATGTTTAGATTATTGCGAGGTGCATCGTTAGTCCAAGGGTTGATAGGTTCGATATCTAGGCAAACTTAATTATACCGTACTCACCCAGTACAACAAGACCATGCCAATATACGTAAACATACCAGCCGCCGAATTAATAATAACGCCGGTATCGGCAAGCGGTATGCCACTAACTACGCAGGCGTTGATCAACGTCACATGCGACAACCACTTCATTGACTCGAGCGTCGGCCCGCAGGTCGTTGTTGTCCCAATACCGAGTAGTGGCTCGATAATGTGTAACATAACCGGCTACTCATATGGGGCAATAGCTAGGAAAGGCGTAATACTGACGATGGAGCAGTCAGGGCAGGTAGTACCAATAACACTGACTATACCAGTCAGCGGTTACTACATACCTGGTGTTGGCTTTGTGCCGACGAGCACGTTCATACTGCTGGCTGTGGTGATAATAATCATAATAATACTGATAGTGATACTATCGATCGAATATGCCTCCTGGAGAGGTAGGGTGGGACCACGAGGTCCACCTAGGGGTTATAGATTCTAAAATTGAAATTGACATTAATACTTAATATTCATCGTTGCCTTATGGTTTTTACCGCATCCTCAATCCTCCTCCTAACATCCTCCAGCTCCTCATTACTTAACTTACCCATTAATGAGCCCCATGCGTAGATCAGCATGTTTATGGCTAGTCTCGTATGCGTTATTGTTATGTAAAAGGCCCTGAGCACCTTGACGTCACCCTTACACTCGGCTGGTTGTAGCATTACACGCATTGGCGGCGTTTCATAGGCGAATGCGGTCAACGCGATACCGAAGGCACCACTTACGAAGTCACCACACCTCATCCTGGTTATTGGGTGCATTAACTTGGACAATGTGTCATAAAAATCATAGATGAAACCCACAGGTTCCGCATCCAACTCATCCCTGAGCCAGCCCAGCACCTCATTGATTTTCTGCCTTAACTTCACATACCTATCACACTTTGGCCCGCTACACTTCGCGAGGTTTCCCATCCTGAAGTCTGTGGCGTCCTTCAACTTTTCGCAGAAGGCCCAGTCCCTATTCCAGAAGTCCTCGTATAATCCGACCGTGAGTGATTCTATGATTAGTCTCGCTGTGTAGAAGAGGTGGTATGGCATACACCCAAGCACAATGAGTGGTATTGAGTAAACCATCGGATGCGTGATAAACCTTAGTGCATACTCGAAGAGGGAATTCTCATCAATCTCCTTATTAATGAGCCTACCAACATCGCTTATCAACTCATAGAGCTCATCGACAAGTCCAGGCATTTCACCCCTAATAGTCTCATCATTAGATAGGTAGAGGCCACAAATCCAATTACAAAAGCCCTCATTAGTTTGTGCATCCACATATTAGAAATGCAGGAGAACTTATTAAACACATTAATCAATAACACTCATACACTTATACCCAACTCCTCACTCAACGCCCTCCTTATTGCCTTAAACACCTCTTGTCCGAATTCGTCGGCGTGCTTCCTGGCTACCTCCTCGGCTCGCTCCCTATCCTCACCTGGCTCGTGCATGATCAGGTTCCTTACCTCATTGACCCTCACGCCATCGAACTCGCACGTTAAGCCATAATCGCTACAAAACTTCTCGACCCACGGATCACCACAACATTTCCCTTTGTTCCTCCTTTTATAGCCCTTCAACGATGCAAGCATCTCGAAGGTTATGAAGAACTTCAGGAACCTATCCAGGGGATCCTCATCGAGACCCCCAGAAACCCACCACTTAATGACCCTCAGCAAATCCTCAGCCCTCTTACTAGTGCTGGGGTTTCGTAATGCATCCCCGAGCTTGCTCATTAATTCCATGGTTCTTCTGATGAGCGTTTCATTAATGTATTCCGTTGTGACTAATTGGTACTTAATTGGTACTATCACTCCCGCAGATACTGTAGCTTTACCATCACTCATGGTTTGCGGAGCTATGGATAACCAAGCCATGGTGAAATTACTCATTTCAAAACCAACACCATGGATCAAACTCATTGAGTATGCAAATAACTCAGCCTTCTCCTTAATTGCCTCCTGACTCTCACTAACCGCCTCAAGTTCATATACGGCAGCGCCACCCTCGCATTTAATCCTAACCTTAACACCGCCGCCATCAACCTCAAATCCATTAGACCCAGGTGGGCAATTAATAATAATGCGTGAACTCCTTAAGATGAAACTAGCCGTACCCCTATACATAGAGGGCCCACCATTATTATTGCTGTGTAGGTAAATGAGGGAATAACGCATTTTTAAAGGCTTTTAAGATAATAACGTACAGCAATGAGCCTGCAACAAGATGCGCAACAATGGCTTTACGAGTTTGCTGAATAGGTTTAAGAATTTTCGTGACTTATTGAACACAGCATATAAAATGGGATCGGGATTGTTGATAATGGGAGCGCTCAATAGGGGTTGTGATGTAATAAGGGTTGTTCGTAGTAAACTTAACGGTCTTTATTATAAATTCTATCTAGTATGCGGTAGCGTCATCGTCGCAGTAACGCTTGACAGTAACGGTATCAACAACCTACGGCTGCAGGAAGTTGAGATGCAGAAAGTTGAGAAGTTTCTGAAATATGCCGTGGACAGGGATGAGGACCTACCTGTAAGGTTTAACCTTGATTGTTCATTTCGGTTAAGTATTTCCAATAACTTTGGCTATGTGGATATTTACTTCAGTAGACCATTAATTGCATTAACGATGCACGGCATATTCGCGGTAGACGAGCTGGCCTACCTAAACAACGATAGTCTAATAATAAAATTCCACGATAAGCCAAGGAACATTAAATCACTACATATTACACAATTACTACCCAAGCTAGAGTGTCTCGGCACAAGCCCTCAAGAGTTCACAAACTATCAGGAGTTATGTGCATCAATCCTCAATGGACTGTATCGCATGAGGAGAGTGGTTATGAAATCATGGAACGCGCTTGTTAGAATTAGCTACTATGCTGTCATTGCACTTCTTTATTAAGTACCGGACTTAGTTTCATCAGGCTCAACCCGTGGGCACATGATGTGGTGGTGAATTATTACCAGCATTAGTGCGTAGGGTATGGCGCCGAAGATCCCGGCAAGGAGTAACGAGAATTTATACACGCCTAACACGTCATTAACACCCACGAAGCAAGCACTCGGTAGGATGAAACCGCCGGTGTAAAACGTAACCACCGTGTAAAGCAGTGATGAGACAACACTAATGAAAAGGGCTACCCATGGCAATGATGAGTCGGTCTCACCGTTGCGTATCATGAGGACCTCAACAATCAATACGAGGAATGTTGTGATAAGCATGGCGTATGCGTACGGGAACTCCGAAGAACTAAGTATGGCCAGGGAATAAACAATGATGCTGAAGCCCGTGAAATAAATAATTAAAGTCATGGTAATGTACGAATAAAGTAGTCGCCTATCACTGTAACATAGAGTATTATATGCCTTCTCCTTATCCCCAGTACTGTACTCGAGAAGCGCCTTCAACAAGTAAGTCGTTAGTAGCCAAAGACCTAATAGAAATACAGTGACGAATATTTCTATAAATAGCCCAATGAAGGATTGCGACAGCACAGCTTTAACGAACATTGTTTCGTTTGAACCTACTGGATTAAACGCTGTCTGGTTTAATAGAACCCCACCACATACCTTGTAACAATGGGAAAGCTTGTACATCACAAGAGTCGCATTAACTATTGAGAAACTCTTTGCAAGTGGAGGTACTATATTAATGCTAACTAAGGGAATCACGACGAGAATTATGTATGAGATTAGAACGACGATAATCATGAGAAATAACGCTAAGAAACTTAGGTATGCAATTATGCGTTTTCTCCATAAAGGTGGCACCTGCCATAAATACTTCGTGAGACTTATGATAAATATTATAAGAGGTATCGCCCATGCTATACTTATTATTAATGAGAACACGAAATAATTTACAGATATTTTATGGACCTTAAACCATAAATACAATGAGTACAGAGGAAATGCTACCACTAGCACTAATGCTATTACCATAATAACTATACCTATAATTTTACCTCGATCCACTCTTCTCCGCCTTGCTGCCACGTTGCCCATCTCCTTAATCTTTTCTTTAGGTTTTTGTTTATTTACTCTCTTGGCTTGTTGTGCTTAGTGTTTTCATGATCATTACTTATTTTGTCGTGTTTTGGCCGCTCCTTGCGAAGCTTGTTCTCACACTTCGTGTGTTTGATTACTTCGACGTGAATTGGTTTGTTCCTTGGTGTTTCTGGGTCTTGTTTGTGGTTGTGAGTTTGTGGTGTATTGTTAGTAGGGTTGTTGTTGGTATTAGTCCTGCTATGTGTGTTGTTGGTATTGGTGGTTTGAATAGGAGTTCAGTGGCTAGGTAGGCAGCCACCAACGCGGGCATGGCGATTGCAGTAATCACCGCGCCTACGTACACCCTAGCAAGCGTACTCTTCGAAACCACCAACCGCCTGGGCAAGCCCCGCATGGACATTATGGCGACGTAAACGGTCGCCGCAAACACGTACTCCGTGTATATTGACGTGCCAATACTCGGTTTACCACCAACCCAGGCAATGAGCGATGTCATGTACGATGAGACAATGGCTAAGGCGGAGGATTGAGTTAGAAACGACTCGCTCAGGGTTTCCCTACGCAACACGTACTCCGATGTCCACAGTGCAATTATGACCTCTGTGGCGAGTATTGCCGTGGGCACGACCACGGACTCAATGAAGTATAGCCAGGGTGGATAGTGAAACATCAACGACTCGTAGGCATTAAACGGCGAGGTTAGGTAGATAATGAGCATGGGCATGTTGAGGACCGGCCTAAACCCAATTGCCCTCACTGATGCCCAATAAACAATGAGTGACCTCGGTATTACGGCTAGCGAAGCCCAGTACAGGGCGGCGTAGGTCAGCAACACGGCTAGTAGAGAAGCAACAACAAACCCAAGACGCACTGCAGCAAATAATCCATTTGATTTAAATAATTTAATTACAATTCCTCAGTAATGGATTTGCCATTGCTTAAATTAATTAGGCGATACTTGCCTAAGCAGTGTTTATGGCGGTTGCTTTGGCCTTACTACTATATAGCGATTGGGCTTGCGTTAATTGGTTCCGTACTCACACTCCCTAATTTTATGATCGTTACTATAAATCCAAATATTTCAGGGGTATTATTATTTATGTTGGTTTTGTCATGGCCTTTCTATGTACAGTTTCTCGCGAATCTCATGGATAAGATTGACTTTGAGAGGGATATATGCTTAATTGATTGGATTAACCTCTATGCTTTCACGGTATTAACTGCGTTTTACCTAATATTATCATTGTGGGGTCCGCTGAATATTTTGTTTTATCAAGTGTTGAGAGAATATGGGATGAAAATGTTGTTCACCCTTTATTCCATGTTGCTCACTGCGACCTTGACCTCGACCTCGATCATACTCACTTTGGGTAATTGGGTTATATCGAGGCGTGACAGGGAGGATGGGAGGCTCATAGCCGTTGTTAGGTTTACTAGGAGGGCTTTACTTTTCATATTCATCGTGGTATTCTTCTTCCTACTATCAGTAGCAGACCTTCTCGTGACGCGGCAAACACCCTTCGCCACATGTTTCTTAGCCGTATCCCTTGGCTTAACCATAACCATGGCGCAGACCCTAGTTATAATGCACGCACTAATGGACACGCTCAGCGAACCCGCGAAACCCAAAGGTGAAACCAAGGGCCCTGAACATAAGGTTGGGGATGGGGCTAAGGTTGAGGGAGTTAAAGAGGGGACGGGAGGCACCTCGAAGCCTCAGTCCTAGTGTCTTTATAAGGAGTGAATAAATAGGGTATTGAATAAGCAGTGTACGTACTTCTTCCTGTGGTGTCTCTGTGTGTTGGTTGTATGTTTTATGGTTTCTTTCCTGGTTCATGTATCCTTTAATTTTATAAGAGGTTCATATTGTGGTATGATGTGATAAGAATCTTAACTAGAGATGACGATATACCATCGATAATAATTAATGAAGCCCGTAATTTATTTAGGACTAAGAAATTCGAGGTCGACATAGCAACAGCATTCGTAAACGCTAACGGCCTGAGGATCATAAAGGACCTACTAATTAACGGCAAGTCCTACCTAGTCACCAGCAACATCACGAGGAAGGCGTATAACTGGTTAGTAAATCACAGGATAGAACCTAGGCTCTACGATGATTTACACGCAAAGCTATACATAATGCACAACAATAATGCCTACATAGCACTAATAGGCTCCTCAAACCTAACGAAGAGAGGACTCACGGTTAATTTCGAGGTTGACGTAATGCTCAAGGGCGAGGTAACGGATAGCTATTACGAGCAGTTGCTCAAGATATTTAACACAATATGGAACGCATCAAGACCAATAACACAAAACGACCTAGCACTCCTCCAATCAATAAATAAAAACGTTAAAGTAACCATAACTAGGAACGAAATAATACACATCGAACACCAAGCACTCGAACTACTAGGCATAAATAGGGACGCATTGATTAAATGTAAGAGCACAGATAAGGAAGATAGAAAACAATGCATAAACACAATCTACAACAAACTAAGGAGACTCACCCAAGGCAATGCACTCCCGGAACAAGCATTTAGAACAGAAATAAGCAAGAACGCACATATTGAGAAACTAGGCAAATTATGCCATGAAGCCCCATCCGAATGGTTCCTTGGGATACCCTGTATAATGATCTATACAGCTTACGAACTAGGTCGAAGCGGGAAAACTTACGACACAGGCATAAGCTTTTACGAAGACATACTCGAGAAATCCCTTAATCAGACTAGAAAAACTAAAGGCGTTAAAAACGATGTAATCAATTTCATAACGCAGGAATTAGATAGAGTTAGAAACGATAAAGAGTACAGGGAGCAGGTCATCGAACGTAAAATAGGCGCCACAATACTACCACTAACCCTAGCCCTACCAAGAAACTGCAACATAACAGGCATATTCAAGAGAAACAGATACGAAAGAAAAATAACATGCTAACACCCCACAGAAACCCACAACCTACCCACTCCCTTTAGGGAGATTCAGCCAACGTGCAGTTCCTGATAGGTGGCGTACTTGATCAGTACGGTATCGCCCTTCTACTCCCTTTAGGGAGATTCCCGAAGAGCCAAGGCGCTGGGCATGCTCCAGAACCAATGTCTATCTCTACCTTCTACTCCCTTTAGGGAGATTCTTGACTACGCCCCTCTCAACGGTTGTTCCAGCCTCGTCGAACGTCACCCTTCTACTCCCTTTAGGGAGATTCAGAGGATTACGCCAAAGTGCTTGCCTATGCGCCGAAGGGGATTTCCGTAATCCTTCTACTCCCTTTAGGGAGATTCCCCCAACTCCTCCAAATGCGATTTTTGTATTTGTTAACTGAATGACTCCTTCTACTCCCTTTAGGGAGATTCGTTGATGATGCAATAAACACGTGGTATAGCCTAGCAGGAGAATTCCTTCTACTCCCTTTAGGGAGATTCGGCTAGGTACTGGTATAAGGTTCTTGATGACAACGGTACCGTTCCTTCTACTCCCTTTAGGGAGATTCCCAGGGATGTGGCTAGGACAATTGTGCTTCAGGCACTGCAAACCATCCTTCTACTCCCTTTAGGGAGATTCAGGTTTCGCCTAGGTATCGCCACCGTGAATGCCCACTGTTATTTTGTCCCTTCTACTCCCTTTAGGGAGATTCCCACAACCACTTTTCAAGTCCTGGTGGCGTGTACTCAATCCATGCACCAACGTCCTTCTACTCCCTTTAGGGAGATTCAGGTGAGGGGTATGGGCATGAGACAATTACTCCCAGCCCTGGGAGTAATTGCGTCCTTCTACTCCCTTTAGGGAGATTCATAGCGTTCGGTGGATTATTGAGGTTCCAAGCGAACTGGCTCGCTGTGTCCTTCTACTCCCTTTAGGGAGATTCTCACGAAAATAGCCAACCTGCCTAGGCTATTGGCTTCCAACACCCTTCTACTCCCTTTAGGGAGATTCTATTAATCATTATGCACAGGAGGTCGTGCAATGAGCCGTTTCACGTAGCCTTCTACTCCCTTTAGGGAGATTCTTACGTAAGCGTTACCCATGGATTGTCGTTATTGCAGCTAGGGAACCTTCTACTCCCTTTAGGGAGATTCCAGAAGCCCAAACAACGGCGAGTAATCAAGCTCCGCCTCCACAATACCTTCTACTCCCTTTAGGGAGATTCATGCTCCTAGCAAGCCCACTGCTACCAATACTATTAGCAGGTACCACCCTTCTACTCCCTTTAGGGAGATTCTCTTACTACTCCATGAAGTTGGCAATGGCAATAGCAGAGTTTATCCACAAACCTTCTACTCCCTTTAGGGAGATTCACGCGCGTAAAAACAAGAAAAAACAAAAACACAAGCTAGCCCAAAAACCCTTCTACTCCCTTTAGGGAGATTCCCTGAAGAGAACAGCATCCTGAGTGCCGTGGTGTTCAAGGTAACGCTTCCTTCTACTCCCTTTAGGGAGATTCTCGAAGTAATCCCTAACGCCACACGGCAGCCCCAGGTCTCCTTCTACTCCCTTTAGGGAGATTCTGGCGGGCATGTAACCCCCAAGCCCCAGGGCGCCTGCCAATCCTTCTACTCCCTTTAGGGAGATTCATTACTAGCCCCATGCCCCTCATGTTTGGTCACTACACGCAGGTCCACCTTCTACTCCCTTTAGGGAGATTCCGAGTCATTGGTTTATAAACTTCTTTATAAGCTTTTTCCTACCCCGTTCACGGGCTTTCGTCAGAGGGTTTATCCGCTTAATCGTGTTACGACTCGTTAAGCCTCTAACGGTCTGACGATCACGATACTCGTAAGTCTCTAACGGACAATTCAATTCCTCAATAACGTAGAGCCTCTGACGGTAGTTTTGCGTTCAGTTTTCTAAATTATGTCGTTATTAATGACGTAGTTATGCGATGTTTAGATTAATTTTGTGCGAATTTCACCAGGATTAATCAAAAACGTTGCTTTTTGCGTTGTTTGCGAATTAAGTGAAAATAATAGGTATAGTTTGAGGTTCTTTGCCCCGTTCCCCTCATGCCTGCGCCCCTAATCACTGACTCATCCTCTGTCGGGAACTCCCCCACCCTCGGGCATCAACCTTCAGTGCCCACGGGACTGGGCGCCCGCGCCTTCACCGGGTTCCCCTCCGAGCGTGGGCCAAAGCTCCAACTAAGCTGTGTTTAAAACCCATTTCCCTCGGGCTTGAATTGGACTCTTATTGTCGGTGCTAGTCCTATTGGGCATGGTGAAAGCAACTCTTTCCACATCAGTCATACAATCTTACCTTTTAACTCACGTGTTTATAAACTTGGTTCTTTGGAAGGGCTTAGTCTGGGCAGTTTTTACTATAATAGCACGCCTTACACTTGGCCTTGTTCGTTGTTTTCGTGGGCATTCTTTGTTCTTCTAGGTGCCTTCTTAGTTCCATGATTAACTTCACAACTTGGGTTCTTAGGTTGGGTGTGACTTTAATGGCAATTGCTTTGCCCTGTTCTGGGTTTACGATTATTACGCCGTCCACCGTCACCTTCATGGTTTCCTCAACAGCCAATGCGTAGGCCGCGGCCTGTATTAATACGTGATTATACCTCGTGAACAATCCCCTCCTATTCACGGTTGAGATTTTAGACTCAATAATGAATGCGTGGCCCCTCTTAATCAGCACGGCATCCACTCTACCCACTATACCGAGTTTTCTAGACTTAACGGGGACCTCGGTGATTAACTCACCATCAAACCCACTACTCCTCAGGATCTCCTGAAGCTTCTCAGTGTTTGCCTTATCCTTTGCGTACCTCATGGACTCCGTCGGTGGTTCCCACATGGTTAATGCCTTTAGGTATGCCTGCCTTGGGC